>Ga0210401_10008203_pt1 | contig 10386 bp, 6 predicted proteins | sample IncBWH32MmetaG_FD_150866 | JGI IMG/M metagenome (GOLD analysis project Ga0210401, IMG submission 150866) | Forest soil microbial communities from Barre Woods Harvard Forest LTER site, Petersham, Massachusetts, United States - Inc-BW-H-32-M | ecosystem: Environmental > Terrestrial > Soil >... | reverse complement strand
AACGAGCGCCGGACCGGAACCGATTACATCTTTCTTGCTCGAGCGTTTCGGAGATTCCAGGAGCGATTCAATCAATGGCCCCCTAACCCTCCAGTCCCACTCCTCTTTCATTACACGAGAGGCGTATTCACCTAAGTGAGTTCTTCTTTCGGGGTCCTCCAGAAGTGACACCACCTCTTCCGCCATTTCCTGATCAGAAGGCCCAGCCAAAGCTGCTATCGGATGCTCCTGCAATAGAAATTCGACCTCGCCAATTGGATTCGTAACAGTTGCTCGACCGGCAGAAAGAAAATCAAGAATCTTAGCCGGCCAACGCGCCCGATCATCAAGATTGTCATCCAGTGGACTAACGCAGACATCGGCGCACGCTAAGTATCGTGGGTAGTCTAATTCAGACACCCAACCTGTGCACACAATGTGCCTACTGATGCCAAGTTGCTCAGCAAGCACAGCCGCGTCATTGCTCGGTTTGCCAACGAAAACGAATAGTGCGTTGGGTACATTGCGTAAGACCTCATTGAAAATCCGGACTTCACGACACATGTTGCCGTTGCGGACCTGAACGAGAATTGGAACGTCCAATGGCAATCCAAAACGCTTGCGAGCTTCGGCGCAGTCCGAAGGAAAGATGTAATCCGTAGCAGCTCCTTCGGGAATGCGCACAAGTCGTTCCGGAGGTACACCCAAGGAAACTGCTCGCTGGAAAAGTGCGCGCGATGTAACGCTCACGACTTCAGCAGATAATCGAATTCTTTCCTCAAGATATGCATCGACTCTATGGGCGAACTTCCAACCTAAGAATTGATTCGACGAGCCGGCGAACCAATCGCACCAGTCAGATATAAACCAAAACGGACGCCGCCATTTAGTTAAATATACGGGCCACGAGACGTTCGGGTGATGCTCGAAACCGATCACCACATTGAAGTCACCATTCAGAATTTCAGAGAAGCGTTGCCAAATATCGAGTGGCCCGGATCCCCATCCGGGAAGAAAACGATAGCCCCACGATGGTCCTTCGATGTGCCTGATCCACGGCCCATCCCCAGTTGGCTGGCTAGATTCTCCACACCAGTCGCGCTTGTACGATAAGCGTCGCCGGAATCTCGAATCACGCGACACCGTAACCAAAGTGACGTCATGGCCTGCCCGTGCCAGTTCTCGACTAAAATAAAACGAGCGACGGTAGGTGCCAATTCCCTTCTGATTGAAATTGAGTGAAAGAACCTTCATTTTTTTCGGCACCGCACGTAAAATCCCGCACTCAACAACCCCGGACAAAGAGACACTATCCAACTTCGCACGCGAAGCGGCACCACTGCGTTGAAAGCTCTCCAGAATGGCCTAATGATGTAGATGCCTAGCTTGGCGCGTCTTGAAAGAGGTTGGCCCGCAGCTTGTTTGACCAACTGGGGCTGTATCCAGCGGTCGGGATTGTAGTAATGGGCTAAATTTCCGAAGTCCCAGTAGAACTTTTCGGGGTTAAGCCCAGCAATGTCGAGGAATTGTCTAAAGCCCTTATCGGTGAAGAACCGAATATGCATATAGTCCCACTCATGGTTGTATGCCGCATGGTCTGTAATTAATCCCCGCCACATAATTCCCTTGCCGAGAAGAAAACGGAGACGCATCGGCCAGTAATTATGGTTGGGAACATTCACAATAATCCTTCCATCTTTCCGGAGAACCCGGACAGCCTCTTTCAAGATAGATAACGGTTCAAGAAGGTGTTCGAGAATATCGTTACACACAACAATGTCGAAGGTGTGATCCTGAAAAGGTAGTAGGGCACAGGAATTGAGGTTTACGGCGACGCCCTTCACTCCATTTTGCAGCCCTGCACGCAAACCAGCAACTGCATAGTCGGCGTTCACGACGAAGTTCTTGTTCGCCAGGTGCCACACATCATTGGCTATTCCTCCACCCAACGTCAGGATTCGCTGGTCGGCGTTAGATGTTCCGTCCGTAATCTTGAGATCTGGAATAGCGACGGCTGCACCGGACCCCGAGTATGCCACTTCGTACATTTCTTGCTGATGAGTGACCAACGTTTGCATTCTCGGCGCTCGCTTCCGGTCTCCTTCAAGTGACGCACTTCTAGCTGATACGACGCTTCAAGGTCAGCAACCACCGCATGAGATCCCGAACTGGCCAGCGAAAGTAATACGCACGATCCAAAAGTGCGACCGGTTCCGGGATGTACTCGTAATCGTCCGACTCCAAGGGAAGTCGGCTGCCAATCACAAATACCCGGGTAGGACGCTTTAGAAACTTCCCGCGAAACTCAAGGTGAGGCGGCTTAAATCGAGGGCGATAGACGTTAGGAATGCCTGAACGATATAAGAGCTTGACGATACCTAATTCTGTCAAGTGCCATGCGACGTATGCCAACGCCTGATCATCTCCAGGGAACTCGTCCATCAGCCACCCTCTTGCTTTCCGCCCGGGCGCGACGAGAGACTCAATCACAATCGCATTTCGCGACGCATCCGCGAGGTTCCGAATGGCCCGAAACGGATTCTCAAGGTGATAGATAAGGCCCAAGGCTAGGACGAGATCAAACTTCCCGTGGCTCGCAAATTCTGAAGACTCGACATCACCCACGCTGAATTCGACCTGGGGATTTCTTTTCTGCGCCTCCTCGACATTCGAAGTGCGAGCGTCCAAACCGAGGACTTGAAAGTTGTAGTTCCGCACTAGATGGCCAGCAAAATAGCCAATCCCTGTGCCTGCGTCCAGGACCGTTCTAAATGGTCTCCCCTTCCATGACGAGAGAAACCGATCCAGAAATTGCGCTCGCGCAGAGGCAAACCGCAACGCTGCCGGGGTATCAAACGGAAGCTGTGTCGCTGATTGCACTTCTAACGTTTGCACAGCATCACCCGTGGGCGCAGCCGCCAAGCGTGTAGTGGAATTCATCGCGGAGAAGCCTCCAGTGTTGGAATTGAAGCGGAACGTCGCGTTTGTTTTCGTAATCTCCGAAAGTCATTACTTATAGTCAACCCTAAGACCGCGCCGACAAACACTGACAGCAAGGCTGCATAGAATACAGGGTGGCCGGAATCATCCAATTTCCAGTGCCGGGTCGCTCCGATGAAAGCGATCCAAAGCAAAACTGGCGGAGCAAGAACTCTAAATCGAAAGTGAAGTCTATAACGGGATTGACCGAAACATAGGAACAGGACAGGTACCACTGCCGCGCCAGAAAGCCACGCAACACCTGTACCGACGAGACCATAGCCGGGAACAAGAACCCGCAATAATACTAAGTTCGTTACGAGCGCGACCGTGTAACTGATTGCGAGCAAATCTGTGCGGCCGGAAACGTAAACACCCGTGGAAGCAGGTTGTTCAATCACGCTCATAGACCGAACCAAGAAGATGAGCGGGAGGATGACCATTGCCGGGTAGAACGAAGGAGGCGCAAAAATATGAAACAACGTAGAGCCAAACAGACTGAGGATCAATGCGCTGCCCAGCGTCAACAAGCAAACATAATTGAAAATCGTCGAGAAGATGATTCGCGCTTGACTCTGCTTTGCGACCTGAAAGAGAACACCACCCCACGCTATTCCAAACGGGTTTGCAATCAACATTTGAAATACTGCCCCGATCTTGACCGCCGCGCCGAGAAAGCCCACCTGCTCCAGTGACCCATATCGACTGAGGAAGTAACGCCCCGATGCATCCTGAAACATCACCGCGAACACGCTCCAAACCAATGGCAAGCCAAACCAAATCATTGGTCGAATCAAAGAAGGTGTTACTCTGAATATAATTAAACGGGCGCAAAATGCGGTCAGAGGCAAGAATGCGGCGACGTCTCCAACTAAACGGCCGAGGAAAACCCCATAAAGTCCCATTTGCTTCACCGACAGAAAGTAAAGACTAGCTGCGACTACACCTAATAGTCGAACAATGGCTACGCATGAATACTGCCAGGGTTTGCGTCTTGCTCTAAGATCTGTAAGCAGCAATGCCTGAAGATTTTCGAGAATAACGATCGGAACAAGTGTCCAAGCCAGGTCGTTTGTAGACTGTTGCAACCATTGAACTCCGGCGCGACTTCTGACAAAGACAAAAAGCGCGCTGCCACCGACGGCGGACATGACTAAACCGGTTAGGAGCATAGAACCCAAGAGAATGCCGTGGCGTGAAGGTCCTATATCTGCGAACCATTTCAGATACGAGACATCCATCTTGAGAGTTGTGACAGTGACAACAAGCAACACGGTGATATCTACGAGTGCGTAGACTCCAAATTCACGAGGTCCTAGGGTGCGGGTGTAGAGTGGTACCAGAACAATGCTTCCCAAGCCAATAAGAACAGCCCCCATGAGGTACACTGCGGAATCAGAAAGGAGCGAAACCAAGGTGGCTCCTATCGGTTCGCTTTGGATCTTTCGTACACTCTGGGAAAACTCAAAAAAAACGCTCATGCAAGCTATTGCCCTTGCCCTCTAATTACAGCCGGTAGAGTCTTGAATAGGATTCGGATATCTAGCCAAAGATTCCAATTCTCAATGTATTGAAGATCAAGGGCCATGCTGGTCTCAAATGCTGGATCTAGCCGTGCTTCGGTTTGCCAAAGACCTGTCACGCCGGGCTTGACTTCCAACCGGCGCAGATCCTCGAAGCTGTACCTTTCGAAATCGTCTACCGGGTGCGGCCGCGGACCCACCAAACTCATGTCACCCCAAAGCACATTAAAAAGTTGAGGTAGTTCATCAACGCTGTATTTGCGCAACCATCTCCCGCTTTTGGTGACACGCGGGTCGGATTGCATCTTGAAAAAGGGGCCTCGGCGCTCGTTGTTTTCTCGCATTTTGTCCTTCTGTTGGTCGGCTTGCACGGTCATGGTTCGCAGTTTGTGACACGGAAACTGGCGTCCCTTCTTGCCCACACGCGGTGCCGAATAGAATATCCCTCCGGTAGAATCCAGTCGAATCCAGACGGCGCTCGCAAGCAGAATAGGAGCACAAACGATCAGTCCTCCAATGCTCAGCACTATATCGAGCAAACGTTTCACCGCTAAACCCACTATGGGGAGAGTTCGACCGCTTAGAGCAATTACCGGGAAGCCCATTAAAGACCGTATCGGAGCATGCCTGCCGAGGTCATCATAAAGGTCCGGGACTATATTGAGATTTAAATGTAGCCTCTTCGCCTCAATGAAAATCTGCTTTACAACTTCCCGGTCGGTTGGCGCGGTAACGAAGACCTCGTCGGCAAACGTGGAAAGGGCAATCTGTCGAAATTCTCTAACGCTGCCTAACACCCGACCATTCCCATTCGGATGAGTGTCCAAGAAACCGCAGAACACATATCCGAGATGGAAATTACGTTCAAAGCACGCTGCCAGATCTTTTGCTGCATTGGTACTCCCAATAATCAGAACCCTCCGGGTACCTAGCCCCTTACAAACGCGCCGGGCCACGTAGCGACGTTTCGCGTAGCGCCATCCAGACAGGGCAACGATGTTCATAGCCCCTGAACTAACGATGACGAACCTCGATACGTCCTTGTTTCCTGAGGTAAATATGAAGACGACCAAAACGGCTGTCGCGAAAACCACGGCTTTAGCCACCAGAATGCTTTCCTTGATCGCAGGCATTTCCCGTGGCGTTCGGTAAAGGTCTTGGGTGATGCAAAACAGCACAACCAGTGCTGAATATAAGAGAAAGAAGCCACTGTAAGGAGCAAATGGGAAAAAATGATCAAAGCGAAACGAGAGAACGACTGTCGAACAAGCCAGGACCATCACAAAATCGATGAACATGTACAGCGATTGTCTCGGCAGGCCACCGCCAAGTACGCTGCGAGTGGTGTGCACATAGGCATTTGCTGCCCCGAAAGACGTCGAAGACATCTCGGCTGGCCGTGTTGAGCTAGTTTCGGGTCCTCTCGCAGCCGCGGCTCCATTCATAATTGGTCCCTTCCTCTCGCACCTGCAGAAAAAGTCTATCCAGCAACAACCTACCGTGCGTTCCCGGCTGTCCGAGACAATTCCGCGCGCTCTTCCCCATTCTCGCCGACCGGCCCTTTGTCGAGCGGCTTTGTTGGTCGAGGTGTAGCCCCAACTCGCTCCACCGCTCGTCTCAGGAACGACCCCTCCGGTGCAAGTTGGGCGAATTTCATGCGGATAGCTGTCCCTACTTCCAAGGCGAATTCCTTTCCGGGATCACTTGATTCGATGCCAATCCAAAACTGATTTGCCAGTAAATACAAGCACGCCAAGCTCAGGCAAACGAAAACCAAAACAGAGATCAAAGTCAAACGGTGGGGAAATACCTTCCTAGTCGGAACGACAGCTGCATCCAGAACTTTTACGCTCGGGATCTCTTTGGCCTCTTGAACCTTTGCCAGCTCATATTGCTGTGTCAAAAGTTCAAAAACTGTTTCTTCAATCTTGGTATTCCGATAGAGATCGGCGTATCGTACGCCGAGCAATGGCAATTGTCGGATCGACGGGTAGGTTGAAGTTGAAGATGATCCCTTGCCATGTGTCGCCGATGTGTCGGCCGCATCACCTCCGAGCTTCTCTAGTTGAGAATTGAGTTCCGTTACCCTCGCTTGGAGAGATCGGACGCGAACATTCTCATTTGTGTAAATCGCTTGTAGCCCGCGCAACTGCGATTCTGCCGCGATTAGCTCGCCTTGAAGCCGCGCCGCCGCCTCGACCATGGCCTTGCCCTGTGCGGGTATGTCAATTGCCGTGTTCTTGCTCGCGAATTCGCTAAACTTCTGTGCTGCCGAATCCAGTTCCTGCTTTACCGAATACAGACGCTCCTCCAAAAACACTCGTTCGCGTCGAGCGGAAGAAGTGCTGACTTGTGCTACGAGGCGGTCAAGCTCTTCAACGTAAGACTGAGCCATCGCGGCGGCGCGTTGAGGGTCCTTATCCGTAACAGAAATGGAAATGATGCCACTCTTGCGATCTTCACTGATCGCTGTGTGAGCAGCCAGTGCGTCTCGCGTATCTTCTATTTTCTTGGTGTGATAGACCCGTCCAAGGTTAAATTTCTCGATCAGACGATCGAATACGGTACGACTTCCCAGAATTCCAACGAACAATGCACCTGAGTTCTTTACACCCAAAAGATCTCCTGCGACGCCGCCAAGACCACCCATACCAGGTCTCGCTGCTATTGCGGATAAGAGAGACATGGAAGCGCCGGATTGACCATCGGGCGGCATTAACTGCGTTGTGGCTTGATACCGATTCGAGATCAAGAACGCTATCGCGGAACTAGCAACAAGACTGTAAAGAAAGACCCTGAGTAGTAGTCGACGATTGCTCCAGAAAAGGCGAACTTTTAAGATGGAACGTTCGCGAGAAGCTCGGACTTGCTCGGGCGAAACAACTGGGGACGCGGCGTCGGCCTCCGGTGCCAACCTAGTTTCGAGTTGTTCTTCCATTCGCCTCACTTATTTCGTCCTCTTTATAGCACCTAACCGGGTTTTGACGACACGACGCCGTATTACGAGTCTCAATGACCCCAATTCCACGACCCTGGGTAAAAATTAATTCCTACGGAAGATGTCCAATTCGTCTGCGGTCCTGGCGCCAGCACAGGATAATTCCATTTCTCGTACTGCACGAGTGCAGTGGCATTTACGCTTCCATGGACCCACCAATTGACGCTGACGGAAGCATCGTTCGAGTTTCCGCCTCCAGGAATGAAATCAGGCGCCACACTCGTGTGACGATAGCCGAACTGAACCCAGTTGCGGGGACCAGCATGGTAGGTCGTCCAAGCTTGATAGCTGTGACCTTCTCTGCCAACCGGACTCCCGATGAGGTTGCCCTCATTCGTATACAGATCATGGTAGAAGCTGTCCCAGTAATTGAACTGACCAAACGCTGCGAGAGGCTGACGAGGCGGAGTCCAGACCTTTGGAGTGTCGGTGTAAGCAGCCTCGAGACGCAGATCCAGCTTCGGCAATTTGGGGAAGTGTGTCAGGTAAATTCCCGGAGCGAAAGCCGCTCGGGATAGGTCCGCGAAGGCCGTCACGTTGTCGGTCGTAAGAGAATCGGCATAAATTGTCAGCCAGTTTCGGAGATACGGAAGACGATAATTAAAATCAAAACCAGCAGTCCGCTTCCCAGGGTTGATTGCTCCGAAGAAAACGCTGTTCGTCAGTGTGGTATAGCTCAGCCAAATGGCTTTAGGCGTGGTAGGACGACCGACGCCTGCCATCTCACCTGTGCGGGTGAAACCGAACTCGAGATTCGGTGAAGGCTTGAAGCTGAATTTCTCACCATGCAAGAAAGGACGCGCAGGAAACTGATTTCCTGACAGCTTGCCGACGAAAAACTCGATCTTCATTGGACCTAGCACGCGGGACAGACCAGGGATCTCGAATGGAGCTTGGCGGCTAACTCGAAACATGTACATGGGCGCAGCATTGTTACTCAGCAAAAACGCGTTGCTGAAGTCCGGTGACCACCACGAGCTTTGCTTGCCAAAAGAGAAGATCCAGTTCGCCTGATTCGAAGCGACATACGTGTCCATGAGCCGGAACTGACTGGTCGAAGGAAACGCTCCGGACTGCACGGGATTCTGATCCATGGTAGCAATGGCATTGTTAACGGCCGTCGAATAGGATGGAGATGACGGTGCATATTCATACTCGCCACTTACGTAGAGAGAGAAGCGTCCCTGTGTGACCCAACCGGAACCGCCCATGAAGGTATTGGCCCCCTCAGCGTACGGGCGCCCAAAATTGTCGATTATGGTTTGGCCGAAATGATAACTGTCGTTGAGAGGCGGACCGCTAATGCCAGTGACATTCGCGTAGAGGGATTCGATCCGCCCTGAGATTTGGTCTGGTCTGCCGCCACCGAGTCGCTCTGAGTCCCAGGAAAATTCCTTGCTCAACGAGGAATAGAGACCGTTGACCTCGGCAGTGGTGTTCGTCGCAACGGAGATTCGCTCACCGGCTTCTTCGACCATCCTTGCGCATTCCTGGCGAGTCCACGGCTGCATGTCCATAAATTCCGATTGAATGTAACCCAGTGCAATCAACCGCTTCAGTGCGGGATAGATCCAGCTATTGAGAGGCACAAAGGTTGTGCCAAGACTGGTTGTGCGCGTGCCGGGACCACCATCTTTAGATTCTGCATAGCTTTGCCAGTCCGTACCGCCCAATTCCGGATCGTGATGCGCGCGATAAGCCTGCTTGCCAACATACCAACCGATCGCACTGCCAATGAAAACGTCGGCATTGAAGTGTTGTTTGCCAGTTACGCGGGCCATGCTGATTGCGGACGCGAGACTATATACAAGAATAGACGTCATCGGTCCGGGATATTCGTGCGCAATGACGCTGGCGATTGACCACGCCGCTGCGGCATGCTCCGAGGGCATGGAAGTTCCGCCGCTCCAAAATTGTCCTGAGTACTGGGGCTGGTCCAATGGCCTCAGACGACCGAACGTGTACTTCAAACCGGTTGTGACAAGATAACTATTCACAGCAGCTTCGCCGGCCAGTATCCCCGTTTCCTTCTTGTGATCGTCGTGAGTAAACTTTCCCATCACCCAGATGCCTCCGCCTATACCGGCCATGGCACCTATCCCATAGTTCGAAAACTTCACACTGTTGTTTAGTCGGGAAGGTGAGTTCGAGAGACTCCTGCTGTAGTCGGAGTCTGTCGCTAATAATGCGCCAGCAGTCATCCCGAACGGCACCAGAATGTCGCCATCCGCCCAAGTGAGGTGACGCGGAAAGGTCCAGATCTGTTCCTGGTCCTTGGCGATGCGCTTTAGCAAGCCAAAGTTCAGAGAGTTCTCGTGGTCAGCAGAGCGCGACGGCGGATCCAGCGGCGCAATGCGGGGCTGTGCTTCGCTCGAGGATGTACCAGGAACATTCACTTTCGTGTCTTCGTCTCCCGTCTGAACCACAGAAGTACCGGCAACTTGTGCCCGGCATTCTTCGCCTAACCAAAGGCCAAGCAGGCATACCCCGAACAACAATAGCAACAACCTGGTGCACCGCAGATCCATGAAAACCCTCAGGCTGCGGCAAATACGCATTGCGAGCCGAGGTTGACGTGCATCGGACATTGCCAGATCACGGATGGAAATATCCGATGGCAACGGCCGCAGTTGCTGCAACCTGTGCTGCCTGCATGATCAACTGCCAATTCGGGCCACCTCCTATGGCCTTCTCTGGAACGACCACCATATCCCCTGGCTGCAAGACACTGTTCATGGCATTCCCGATGAACAATCCGCTGGAACTGGAACTGATCACGGAGCCGTCGGCACGAAGCACAAACGCAGCTCCTTTGTTGGCAAGTTGCGTCGGTCCGCCCGCCTGCGACAGATACCATTTGGCACTCTTGTTAGGCCGGTAGCCGATTGCGGAAGAGTTATAGACCTG
>Ga0210401_10008201_pt1 | contig 10386 bp, 13 predicted proteins | sample IncBWH32MmetaG_FD_150866 | JGI IMG/M metagenome (GOLD analysis project Ga0210401, IMG submission 150866) | Forest soil microbial communities from Barre Woods Harvard Forest LTER site, Petersham, Massachusetts, United States - Inc-BW-H-32-M | ecosystem: Environmental > Terrestrial > Soil >... | reverse complement strand
AACCATTTGATTTAATTGGTGGGCGCACAAGGACTCGAACCTTGGACCCGCTGATTAAGAGTCAGCTGCTCTACCAACTGAGCTATGCGCCCCAACCACCAGGTCAGGCACTTCCACCATGAACGCGGCGCAGCTTTGGCGCCAGAGACGCCCGCTGCGGGTAACGGCCTGGTTTGAAGAAGACCCGGACCTTCGCGCGAGCCGTATTTAGGCCATTGCGTCGGGGATTCCAAGCGGGGAAAATCGTTAAAGATTCGCGGCTTGCCGACGCGGGAAACCTCATGCGGTTGGTTATGCTTGTCATATCTCTGCTTGCTGCCGTGCCAAGCGTGGCCGGGGCGCAGACTGCAACCGTGCCCGCGCCGGCGGCGACCGTTTCCGGCGTCACCGTCATCAACGCGGGAACCTATACGGCTGAATCGGTGAGCGCGCCGAGCCGCGCCGGCCAATTGTCGCCGACCGGCACCGTCGGCACCGCATCCAATTGGCACTTCGTCTCGAACTCGACCGACGTTGCCGGCCAGGTCGGCACCCAGTTCGGCATCGAGTTTCGCATTGCCGGCAATCCGGTTGGCGACGGCGTAACGCTGCACATGGTGCTGAACTTTCCGCCGCAGGGAATCCGCAACCCGAATACCGGCGATATGATGCATACCGCCAATATCGCTTTTCCGAACTTGAAGATCGGCGCGCTTTGCCTGCTCGGCTACGGCTTCGACAATGCCTGGGAAATCGTCCCCGGGGTCTGGACCGAGCAGATCTGGTATCAGGACCGCATGCTGGCCGAGCGGACCTTTACGGTGAGCAAACCGGAATAACACAAAGCCCGCCGGTTCTCAGAGCGTGATCCGGAAAAGTGGAAGCCGGTTTTCCGAAGAGACCACGCTCCACCAAAATGTTAGAGTACGATCGCTTCAGCGGAAGCGATCGTACTCTAGGCGATACAAGTGCGTGTGAGGGAGGTCGTTTTGCGATTTCCAATCGCGCTTCTCACGGCCCTTGCTTGCGCACTCGGCGGCGCGTCGAGCGCGCGCTGTCAGATCTCCGACGACATTGTCAAAATCGGTGTGCTCAACGATCAATCGGGCCTCTATGCCGACCTGGGCGGTCCCGGCTCGGCGATTGCGGCGCGCATGGCGATCGAGGATGCCGGCGGTACGGTGCTCGGCAAGCCGGTCGAGATCACCGTTGCCGACCACCAGAACAAGGCCGACATCGGCGCGGCAATCGCCCGCCGCTGGTTCGATGCGGAACACGTCGATATGGCCATCGGCTTCGACAATTCCTCGGTGGCGCTTGCCGTCGAGCAACTCGCGGCTGAACGCAACCGCATCGCCATCGCCGGCGCGGTCGGCAGCACGGCCTTCACCGGCAAAGCCTGCACGGCGACCGAGGCATCGTGGATCTACGACAGCTACGCGCTGACGACGAGTCTTGCCGGCGCGGTCGTCGCCGAGGGTCGCGATACCTGGTTCTTCCTCACCGTCGACTATGCCTTCGGCCATTCGCTCGAAGCCGACGCGACCAGCGCGGTGCTCGCGGCCGGCGGCAAGGTGCTCGGCAGCGTCCGCCATCCGCTCAACACCGCCGACTTCAGCTCCTATCTGCTGCAGGCGCAGGCGTCCGGGGCGAAAGTCGTGGCGCTCGCCAACGGCGGCGGCGACATGGTCAACGCCATCAAGCAGGCGAGCGAGTTCGGGCTGGCGCGCGGCGGTCAAACCGTCGTGGCGTTGCTGGTTTTCGTTACCGACGTGCACAGCATGGGACTGCCGACCGCGCAGGGGCTGAAATTCGTCACCGCCTTCTATTGGGATCGCGACGAGGAGAGCCGGGCCTGGTCGAAGCGCTTCTTCGCGCGGCACGGAAGCATGCCGACCATGGCGCAGGCGAGCGTCTATTCCGCGATCCGTCACTACCTCAAGGCCATCGCCGCCGCCGGCACGGACGAAGCCAAAGCGGTGATGGCCAAGATGCGGGAGCTGCCGGTCGACGACTTCTATTCCAAGAACGGCCGGCTACGCGAAGACGGCCGCCTCGTCCACGACATGTATTTCGCCGAAGTGAAGAAGCCTTTGGAATCGAAGGAGCCGTGGGACGATTACAAGATTCTCGGCACCATTCCGGGCACGAGCGCATTCCGCTCGTTGGAGGATGGCGGCTGCCCGCTGGTCCGGAAGTAATTTAATCTCGTCCGGACGCGATGCAGCACAAGCACGGCGCATTGCTGCATCACTGATCCAGGAGCTTTCCACACTCTGCGCCCGTAAAGGTCCCGGTTCTGCGGCGCACCACTTCGTGCTGCGCCGCGCCCGGGACACCATGGCGCCTACCCTACATCGGTCGAATGGATGCGGCGCTCACCGACCGCGATCGCTTCGCCCGTGCCGCGCAGCCGCCGCGCCACGAGTTTGTTGAGCGCGGCGAGATAGGCTTTCGCCGAAGCAACGAGCGTATCGGGATCGGCGCCTTTGGCGGTGACGGTGCGGCCGTTTTCCGACAGGCGCACTGAGACTTCAGCCTGCGCATCGGTGCCTTCGGTCACGGCGTGCACCTGATAGAGCTCGAGCACCGCATCGTGCGGCACCATCGCCTTGATGCAGTTGAAAGTCGCGTCGACCGGACCATTGCCATCGCACTCGGCGATCGCGGGCTTGCCGTCGATATCGACTTTCATCGTGGCGCGCTGCGGCCCGCGCGTGCCGGCAATCACCGACAACGACACAAGCTTGATATGATCTTGCGCGGTCGCAATTTCCTCGTCGACCAAGGCTTCGATGTCCTCGTCGTAGACGTGCTTCTTGCGGTCGGCCAACGCCTTGAAGCGCACGAATGCATCTTCAAGCTGATTGCCGGCGAGGTGATAGCCGAGCTCATCGAGCTTGTGCGCAAAGGCGTGCCGGCCGGAATGCTTGCCCATGACCAGCGAAGTCTGTTTCACGCCGACATCTTCCGGCACCATGATCTCGTAGGTCTGCGTGTGCTTGAGCATGCCGTCCTGATGGATGCCGCTCTCGTGCGCGAACGCATTCCGCCCGACGATTGCCTTGTTGTATTGCACCGGGAATGAGGTGACCGCGGCGACGAGCTTCGAGGCGCGCGTCAGCATCTTGGCATTGATGTCGGTCCAGTACGGCAGCACGTCGTTGCGCACCCGCATCGCCATGACCACTTCCTCGAGCGAGGCATTGCCGGCGCGCTCGCCGATTCCGTTGATCGTGCACTCGATTTGCCGCGCGCCGGCTTTCACGCCGGCAAGCGAGTTCGCCACCGCCATGCCGAGATCGTCGTGGCAGTGCACCGAGAAGCGCGCCAAGTCCGAATTAGGCACGCGCTCGCGCACCATCTTGATGAGCGCAAAATATTCCTCCGGCACCGAATAGCCGACAGTATCGGGAATGTTGATGGTCGTGGCACCGGCCTTGATCGCGCCTTCGACGCAACGGCAGAGGAAATCGTGCTCGGTGCGGGTGCCGTCTTCGCTCGACCATTCGACATCGTCGGTATGGCTGCGCGCGCGCGACACCTGCGAGATCACCATCTCATAGACCTCGTGCGGCTCCTTCTGGAGCTTGTATTTCATGTGCACCGGCGAGGTGGAGAGGAAGGTGTGAATGCGTCGCCGCTCGGCCGGCCTGATCGCCTCCGCGCAACGATCGATATCCTTGAAGGCGGCGCGGGCGAGCCCGCAGACCACCGCATTTTTGGTGCGCTTGGCGATCTCGTTGACCGCGGCAAAGTCGCCGTCGGAGGCGATCGGGAAGCCGGCCTCGATCACATCGACGCCCATCTCGTCGAGCAAGGCTGCGACTTCGAGCTTTTCTTCGTGCGTCATGGTCGCGCCAGGGCATTGCTCGCCGTCGCGCAACGTGGTGTCGAAAATGATGACGCGGTCCTTCTCGGACTTCACGGGTTCGGCCTTGCTCGGCTCGGATTTGCCTTTAGCGTTCATGATGTCAGGTCCTTATCGGCGGCGCCGGACCAACAGGTCAAAGACAGTGTCGGAGGCGCTCTCTTGGGTCGCTTGGGTTCGGTGGCTTTGCGTCCAACCCCTGAGTGCCCAGGCGAAAATGCCCAGCCGGCGCTCAGGGGGCGCTAAGGAGCAGAAGGCCGCCAGGAGCCAGCGTGAGGGCGGCGCCGGACACAGCCGTGTCGGCTGCCGGGTCCATCGCGCTCATCTGGTGGCGGATTGCCATCATCTTCCCTCAGGTCCACCATCCCGGACCGCGGTAAAGACCGCGTAAACCTTATGTGGGACCGAAGCCCTTTTAACGGAATAGCCGGCCCCGGCGCAAGGCCGGATCGAGAATTCTGCGCGAGACGCCGGCAATGCCCCGCGCTATGAAAGCCCCGATCCCCCTCTGGCGAAGGATGGCCGCGTGGTCGATCCGCGGGCTCGTGCTTCTCGCCGGGCCGATCTGGCTATTCGGCTGGATCGCTGCCTTTGTCGCGCCAATGAACACAGTCAAAAAGTGCAAGACATTCGCAAAAAGGACAGGGAGACTGACCTATGATCGTTGAATTCGTCCAGTTCACATATCCGCCCGGCCTGACCCGCGAACAAATACTTGAAGACGCGCGCACGACCATTCCGCGCTGGCGGAGCAACAAAGAACTCGTCCGCAAGCATTACATCGTGGGCGACGACGGCAGCGGCGGCGCGTTCTACATCTGGCCGTCGAAAGAAGCGGCGCAACGCGGCCACAACGCCGAATGGCTCGCCAATATCAAGGCGCGCACCGGCTCGGTGCCGACCATCCGCTATTTCGACCTGACCATGATCGTCGATAACGAGGCCGGCACGGTGACGGAGTTTCCGCCCAATGCCGCGGCGGAAGCAGCGGAGTAGGCACGGCCACGTCATTCCGGATCGCCGCCCGGCGGCGAGTCCGGAATCCATAACCACGGCGAATATGGATTCCGGGCTCCTCGCTTCGCTCGGCCCCGGAATGACAAACCCATAATGCGGCCGTTGCAAAATCATTCCACCCCATAGTGCCGATGGCAGGCGGCGCATATGCCGTCGAGCTGATCGCTCACCTGCGAGATCGTTTTCAGATCGCGCGCCTCGGCCGCCTGATATGCCTTCTCGGCGGCGTCCGCCAACGCCTTGGCGTAGCGCGGCCATTCCGGATCGATCGCCCGCTCGGGAATCATCAGGGCGTTGGTCGCTTCCGCAAGCGTCGCGGCACCGCTGACGACCCGCTCCCAATCATCTTCGGTTTTGGGCGACAGATCATGCTCGCCCTTTTCGTCGATCACGACGCCGTTCACGCTCCAGACGATCTTTGCGGCGGGCGTCAGCACGTGCTCCATGAAGGTCTTCATGTCGACATAGGCGCGAAACGGCGGCGGCCCAGCGTCTTCGCCAAGCGACGGCGATAAGGCCGGGCCAGCAGCGAACAGCACGACTGCAATGCCGGAAAGAATGCGGTTTAGCATGCGGCTCATCCGGGCTGCATGGTAAAGCCGATCCAACGCCCGCAGGCTACCACCGCAACCCACAACAGGATCGACAAACCTCCGGCCAGCCGCGCCGGCAGCGGCAGCCGCCGATCATTCTCCCATTTCGGCAGGTCTCGCGCGCCGATGAATTGAAAGATCAGCATGTTCAGCCCGGCGATGGCGATGAGAACCATCTTGGCAATGAAAAAACCGTTGCCCAGATATTTGGTGGCGTTGGAAATGAACATGAGACCGCCGGAGAGGACGGCAACGACAAACGCTCCCCAGGTGAGCGGCAGAATGGCCCGGGTGACGCGGCTGACCGGCCATTTGGTCGAAGCGAGCCCGAGAAGTCTCAAATCGACGACAAGAATGGAACCCACTACCAAACAGATGGCCAGCACATGCACCGATTCAACAACGGGAAACAGCAGATCGTTCTCGCGAATGTTGTCCGCGATACTGCTGTTCTCGAGAAAAGAAATAAAATCGGTGAACGGCTGCATCATCCTGCCTGCGTGTAGGCAATGAAGCGGCCGGCAAAGATGACGCCGCACCAGGCAAAGATCGAGGCAGTCGCTGCCAGTCGCCCGAAGATGCGGCGGGCATGGTCTTTGTCCCAAAATCCCGGCGATGACAGCGACCACTGGAGCAGGCCGGTGAGCACGAGCGCAAACGCCAGCAGCGCCATTTTGATATAGAAGGTCGAGTTGAGCAGTGAACGGCGCGGCTCACCGACGATCAGCAAGCTTCCGGTGACCAAAAGGACCAGCACGACCGGCCAGATCAGCGGAAGAAATCGCCTCCCCACATCGAGCATCGGCACATCGCGCTGGAGCAGGCGCCAGATCCGCAGATCGACCAGAACGGCGGCGGAAAAAAGCACGGCGACGCAGAGGATATGAATAGTTTGCAGGGCCGGGATGATCCAGCCCGTGGTCTGGATCATGTGACTGAGCGAGGTGGCCGCCAGCCACTTGCTGAGATCGCTCAAGGTGGCGGCATCGACCATAATGTCACTGATCGGCAGGCGTCAGGCTGAAACTGAGCTCCTGGCCGCTCGGCAGCGTGACACGGACCAAAAAGCCGCCCGGACTGCCGTCGCGCAGCGGCGCATAGTGGAACACCGCATGATCGCCAGGCTGCAACGAACGCTTGGTCCAGCCGGAGCGGGTCAAGACGCCCGGGCTCGACACTTCAAACGTCAAGGTCTGCGCGGGCTGATCGTCTTTGGCGTCCGTCTCGATGACAAAGGTGATGTGCGGATTGGTCCAGTTCACCGTCTTGACGGTGCCTTGTATATCGCGCGGATGCTCCATGTCGTAAGCGGCGCCCGAATGGTGCGCGGCCGCGACGCCGGCGAGACTCATAAGCAGGCTTGCCGCAACGAGTGTGATTTTGGGCGACACCATCGCGTTGTTTCATCCTTATTTCGTTGTGCTTATTTCTTCGTGCTGACCGAGCCGTCCGGCCGCTGTGGATGTGAGACGAAGATGTCGTTGCCGTATTCGTCCTTGCCGGGGACAAGATCTTCCTGCTCGCACTCGCCTTCGATGATCTCGTAGTGGCGATCGGGATAGCGGCGGAAAATGCGGGTGGTCTTCCACGGCGCGGTCAAAACCCTGGGCGCAGTGATTTCAAGATCGTCGCGCAGCTCGTTCGGCTTCGCCAGATATAGCCGCTCGACGATGTGCATGTCGCCGTTGTTCGGAATGCCGACTGCCTCGCTCGGCGCGATATAGGCCTGCGGCGCGATCGCCGTGGTGTCGACGACCAGAACGTCGCCTTGCCAATGGCCGATCGAATGGCCGTGCAAGGTCAGGTCGGGGTCTTCCGGATGCGGGCGGCCGTCGGTGTAAATCCGGCGCATCCGGTTGCCATCGACTTCGCCGAGCATGGTGACGCGGCCGGGCGTGGTCAGCCACTCGAACGCATTGTGCGTCATCAGCATCCAGCTCGGCATGCCGTGTGGCAGGCAGTGGCCGAGCACCAGAAAGGGCCGGCCGGCTTTCTCTTCGGCGATCAGGCGCTGGATCTGAGGCACGACCTCCGGCTTCCAGGGCGGAACGTTTTCGGTTTCCTGGCGGTGCTGATCCTTGACGTCCGGGATCCACACGCCGTCAAAATCGGAGGGCGCGGCGGCAACGCGAGACACCGCGGCCATCCCGATCAACACAACAGCAACGCAAAACACGACGGACTTGAGCAGGGCCGTTTTCATGCGGGGGAGGCGTTTTCCTGTAGGAAGCCGCGACCTTACTCCGATTTGTGGCGCGTGCGAAGCCGCAACCGCCGCTTGGCAGTACCCGCATGGAAGGTATGCGCGTTACTTCTTGTGCTTGGCCTTCCCGGACGATCGGGCTTTTCCGCCTTCAATGCGCGCTCGGCCGCCTTGAGTTCCGCGAGTGCCTTGCCTTCGATCTTCGGGTAGTCGAGCTTGAGCTTTGCCAAGGCCTCGCAGATCGCGGCGCAGACCACGACTCGCGCAACGTGTTTGTGATCGGCCGGCACGACATACCACGGCGCTTCCTCGGTCGAGGTCGAGCGGATCATGTCTTCATAGGCCGTCATGTATTCGTCCCAGCGCTGTCGGTCGGTGACGTCCCCCATCGAGAACTTCCAGCGCTTGACCGGCTCTTCGAGCCGCGCCAGAAAACGCTTGCGCTGTTCCTCCTTCGAAATGCGCAGATGAAATTTCACGATCCGCGTTCCGTTCCAGGCGACGTGACGCTCGAAGGCGTTGATCTCCTTGAAGCGGCGCTTCCAAATGTCCTTGCCGGTCACGCTCGGCGGCAGCTTCTGGCGTTCCAACATGTCCGGATGCACGCGCACCACCAGCACTTCCTCATAGTGTGAGCGATTGAAGATGCCGATGCGCCCGCGTTCCGGCAGATATTTTCCGGCGCGCCAGAGAAAGTCGTGCTGGAGCTCCTCGCTGCTCGGCGCCTTGAAGGCGTGCACCTCACAGCCTTGCGGATTGATGCCGGACATCACGTGCTTGATGACGCCGTCCTTGCCGGCGGCGTCCATGCCTTGCAGCACGATCAGCACGGCCCAGCGCCCGTTGGCGTAGAGCCGCTGCTGCATTTCGGCGAGCCTCCTGATGCCATCGGCGAGGATCGGCTTCACGTTGTCGGCCTCTGTGGAGAGGCCGAACGTTTCGGCGGGATCGTGATCGGCGAGCCGGAAACGGCCCGGCTTGTCGATCCGGCAAGCTTTCACGATCTTCGCAAGCTTCATGGCCGCCTCATGGACGTGCACGCACGCAACCCGTGGACGAATTCCAACCCAAAAGTTTAAACTTGCTCTTTAAGCCAACGGGGACTCCATGCGTGTTGTATCCTATTTCGCATCTGTTTTTCTCGCCCTGTTCTTAACATCCGCGCTAGGCGCGGACACGGCGGTCGACCGTGCCAAAAAGGACGAAATTGTCTCCGTCCCAAAGGGCGATCCCGACATGGAAGCGGCATTCCGCCAAGCGCGTGAAACGCTCAAAGGCTTTCTCGAGCTGGCGCGGGCGCCGCGCTCGAGCATTACCAGCATGGCGGTCAAAGTCGCCATCCACGACCGCGGCGAGACCGAATATTTCTGGATCAGCCCATTCAAGGAGAAAGACGGCGGGTTCGTCGGCGCGATCGACAACAGACCGCGCAGCGTCCGTAACGTCAAGCTTGGCCAGACGATCACGTTCCAGACGAGCGACATCGTCGACTGGCTCTACCGTGAAAACGGCAAGATGTTCGGCAACTATACCGCCTGCGCGCTGCTCAAGCAGGTGCCGCCGCCAGAACGCAAAGCGTTCGCGCGAGAGTACGGACTAAACTGCGACAGTATTTAGCTTGGCGCGCGACGAGCGTCGGACCATGCCGCCGCCAGATAAGCGCGCAAGAAGCGCGGCATGTCCGCGTCGACGTCTGCAATGCCGCGCAGAATGCGGATCTCCGAAAACTCCGGCTGCGCCTCGCCCGCCAGATAGCGCACGATGCGCGCGCGCAAATCCTCGGCGTTTTCGCTTGCGGTGACGCGCTTGATCAAGGCGACAAATCCGCTGTCGCGCACCAATGTCCAGCCCGCCTCCGCCTGCATCGTGCCGATATCAAGGCCGGTCTCTTCGAACAGCTCACGGCGCGCGCTGCCCGCAAGGTCGAGCATCCCTGCGTTGATGTCTTCGGGATCGGGCGTGCCGCACGGAAAAAGCCATTGGCCCGCAATGGACGTGAACGGCGCCATGCGGCCGACCAGATAGGCGCCGTCGGCCGCCTGCAGCGCGGCCGCGGCGAACACATTGTGCACGCCGGCGTCCGGACAACCCCAATCCCGCCAGGCGAGAAAGCTCGCATAGTCGGTCTCGAAGCTTGCGCCGTGCAGCACGCCGTTCTCGACGGTGAAGCGATGCAGCAGGAGCACGCGGCCGTTCCACAAGGCCGGCAGCTCGCGCTGCCGCGCGGCGAAGTGCCGGGCGATGTCGTCTGCCCGCGCGTGCGCGAAATCCCACCGCCATGGCACGACGGCGATCTCTACACGCTCAAGCGCGACGATCTCGGTCCCGCTGCATGGCATTGCGCGGTATTAGAGCATGATCCGGAAAAGCGGAAGCCGGTGTTCCGAAGAGATCATGCTCCGCCAAAAGTTAGAGCGCCAACCGATTCAGCCTGAAAAACGATTTGCGCTCTAGTCTAAGCACCGGAACCGCATGTCATCAGTAACGGCATCTCTCCTGCATGGATTCCTTGGGTGTCGGCCGTACGAAATGGCGCCGGATCATTTTTGCGTCCCACCGACGCGGCTGGAAAAGCCTGATGCGACTGCCACGGCGCCGTCCGCGATCTTCAGCCCGAGCGAGGGCAAGGGCCGCGGCGCGGGCCCATCGACGACCGCTGCGCCATTCTTCGGATCATAGACCGAACCGTGGCAGGAGCAGACGAACCCATCGCGCGCCTTCGA
>Ga0210401_10008200_pt1 | contig 10387 bp, 9 predicted proteins | sample IncBWH32MmetaG_FD_150866 | JGI IMG/M metagenome (GOLD analysis project Ga0210401, IMG submission 150866) | Forest soil microbial communities from Barre Woods Harvard Forest LTER site, Petersham, Massachusetts, United States - Inc-BW-H-32-M | ecosystem: Environmental > Terrestrial > Soil >... | reverse complement strand
TTGGGTAGTGCACTCCCTGCCCGCCGTGTGCAGGCGTCTCGCATGTTGTCTTCGGCGTCTCGCCGAAGAGGCTGTGCGGAGTGATCGGGAGGACCTGAATGTGCTTCTCCCGACGAGATGTGAATTAAGCGACATACTCAGCCAGTTTTTTAAAACGGGGATCGTCGCGTAGAGAATCCCACTCCGGTTCTACTCGTAAGGTTCCAGGAGTCGGCCCATTTGGAACACCGACTAGCGACTCCAGTTGCCGAATTGCCAAGTCCTTTTCGCCGAGCTTCGCGCTAACTGCCGCTAGCGTTGTCGCAAGGATCGGTCCGTCGAAAGAATCTTTCGCGATAGGCAATAGTTCCCTGGCGCGGGTGGCCGCGCCAAGCGCCTCGTTCTTCTCTCCCACGGCAGCGTGAATTAATGCCAGCATTGCAAGCGTTTTAGCGTCGTTTGGGGATTGCACCAGATCATCTCGCACCGCCCGTTTGGCCTGCTCGAAAGCGGCACGCGCGGACGATTCGTTACCACGAGCTTGGGCAATTAATCCTGCGTACCAACTTTTTGGGACGGTATAACCGTCGAGTGCTCCGGCAACTCCGCTCAAACCATTGTCGTCGAGTTTCTCGTGCCTGCAGGCGGCAAGCACACGATCCGCCTCCTCCACATCACGTTCCATCAGACTCAGACGGAGCGCGATCGTGCTTGTTGCCCCGCCAGGATCAAAACTGCGCGGGAGTTTCCGCAAGGCGGAACGGAGCGGAGCAGTATCGCCATCGCGAAATAGGGCAATCGCGTTGCGGGCCAGGACAAAAAAGTCCGCGGCCGGCGAAACGGAAAGCGCGTCGTTTACTGTTCCGTCTGCCTTGGTGTATTCATGCAAGGCGAGATAACTTTCGAACAAACTCCACAGCACCGAAAGGTTTCGAGGGTCGCGATCCCGCGCCTGCTCCAGAGTACTCGCCGCTTCATTCCATCTTCCGACTCGGCGGGCGATCGCTCCAGCGGTATTGAGCACGTCGGCGTCGTTGGGAATCGCCCGAATTGCATCGGTGACGTGCTTTTGGGCAACATCATATTGCCGGAAGCCATAGTAATAGTAAAAGGCTTTCGCGAGATGCGCTTCGCCCAAGTCCGGCTGAAGTTCGAGCGCGGCATCGGCGGCTGCCTTCGCTTTTTCCAAACGCGATGCGCTTTTATCGTAGCCAAACCAAAACAATTCAGAGTGCAGACGCGAGGCCAGGCCGTAGGCCAGCGCAAATTGCGAATCACGCTTAATTGCCTCATCGATCAATCGCAGCGCATCTGCTCCTTTGTCGTAGGAATAGCCGCTCCCGGCCCAATGAAATAGCTCGCGTGCGCGCAGGAAAAGTTCGTAGGCAAGGATGTCGCGGGTGGGATGGGTTTGCAGGTTCGTTTTCTCGCGGGCCGAAAGATTTGCCCGCAACTCCTGGCTGATGCGTTGCGCCAATTCGCTTTGCAGCGCGAACAGATCGGTAATCTCGCGATCGAATGTTTCTCCCCAAAGTTGGGCATCGCTCCGCGCATCAATCAACTGAGCATTGACCCGGATGCGATTGCCGGCCCGGCGTGCCGTGCCCTCAAGAATATGGGCTACTCCCAGTGCCAGTCCGATTTCACGCAAATTGCGCGTGCCGCTCTTGAATTGCTGTACCGAGGTGCGGCTGATGACTTTAAGGTCCGCGACCTTGGCCAGGTTCGAGAGAATGTCATTGTGTACGCCGGCCGCGAAGTATTCGTTCTCTTTGTCGTCACTCAAATTTTCGAACGGAAGAACGGCGATGCTTTTTTCCGGAATATTGCGGATTGCGGCGGGGCCGACCGGCAACGCGGCCAAACTTCTGTCGCTTTCCTCGGTGCGCCTGATTCCCTGCGGAGTCAGATCGAATATCCACGACAGCATGAGTGCGATTGGAAAACCCAGCACCAACACGAGCACAATCAGGCGCACCGCCCAATTTGGAATTTCGAAGAACGGAAAAACTTGCGTTGCAATTTGAATGAGCAACCAGGCGGCGACGGCGTAGGCAATGGCAACGCGATGGACCTTGCGGCGCTTCAGTTCGGCAAAAAACGATTTCACGCGATCAGCTCCAGGATTCCGTCATTACAAACTATCGCATCCCCAGCAAGTGAAGGGTTGCGAACTAATGGGATCAATGAAATACGAGCGAGATGGCCAGGTCCGGTGGAGGCGACCCGCAACACACGTCTGCCTTCATCGCTGCAGTTGCATCCTTCGCAACGTGGGGATTGGTGCCAATTTATTGGAAATTGCTTTCGAGGGTCCCAGCCTTGGAAATTCTCGCGCATCGTTTCGTCTGGACGATTGTGTTTCTCGGCCTTCTGCTCAGCTGGCAAGAGCGCTGGTGTGAAGTCATCGGCAGCCTTCGCAGGCGACGGAGCGCACTTTTTTGTTTGGGCAGTGGTATCATGGTTGGTCTGAACTGGCTGCTCTTCATTTGGGCGGTCAACATCGGTCACGTCCTCGAAACCAGCCTCGGCTATTTCATGACCCCAATCGTGAACGTCCTGCTTGGCGCCTTTATTTTGCGCGAGCGACTCAGCGCCTGGCAGACCGCTTCCATTCTCATTGCTTTGGTCGCTGTCTCTATTCTTGCCTTTGGTTACGGCCATTTCCCGTGGATCGCGCTAGGGCTTTGCACCAGTTTCGGCCTCTACGGATTGCTGCGGAAGCAGTCCGGCACCGCTGCCATTCCCGGGCTGTTTTTGGAAACGCTCTTTCTCTTGCCGCTGGCCCTGGTTTATCTCGTTCTCCTCGCTAATCGCGGCGCGCTGACCTTTGGCCCGTCGCACATCTCCCTTTCCGTAATCCTAACGACAAGCGGGATCGTAACCGCAGTCCCGCTGATCTGGTTCGGTTACGCCGCCCGTCATTTGCGATTAGTTACGATTGGTTTTCTTCAGTATCTCTCGCCCAGCATTACTTTCATTCTTGGGCTCTTTGTTTATCACGAGACATTCACCCGCCAGCATTTCATCACCTTCCTTCTCATTTGGATTGCGCTTGTCCTTGTTTCAGCCGAAGCGGTTTTGCGCTGGCGTACGAGCAAACGGGTGGCCGCCGAAGCACCACCAGATTCCCCGCTAATCGAGCCCGGGATCTGAAATGAGCCTGTCGAACGTGAATCTGTCGAGGCAAGCGGGTTGCCCGCAAACCTTCAAACGCAGCCACGGCTGCCTTGACGGAAGATAGAATTCCAGCGGATCCCTGGAGGGCGCCTCTTTGTCGAAAATTTTGTTTGAGAAAAAGAAGTGACGACGGTGGCGGATTTCTGATTCAATTTCATGGTCATGGTCGGCGGCCGAATCACCAGCGAGGAAAGATGGACGCTTAGCACTTACATTGGCCTCGGCGTGGTAACCGTGCTCGCCGCGGGGGCGGTCTACTTCTTTCTTGTCTCGCACCAGGAAAAAAAGGAGACCACCGGTTTCGATCCGAACCGGCCGGTGCCGAACGATGCGACTTTGAAAAGGCGATTGAAGCCAGACCAGTATTTTGTCGTGCGTGAGAATGGCACCGAGACCGCCTTCCAGAATGAGTTCTGGGGCAACGAGCGTGTCGGCATTTACGTCGATGTCATCACCGGCGAACCACTCTTTACTTCGCTCGACAAATTTGATGGCGGCACCGGCCGGCCCACGTTTACCAAACCAATCTCGAAAGATCTCGTGGTCGAAAAAGTGGACACCTCGCGGGACATGCAGCGCACCGAGATTCGTGCTAAACGCAGTGATGCCCACCTTGGCCATCTCTTTGCCGACCCAACTTCGCCGACAGGGCAACGCTATGCCGTCAACTCGGCCGCCTTCCATTTCATTCCGATAGAACGAATGAAAGATGAAGGCTACGAAGCGTTCCTGCCCCTCGTAGAGAAAAAATAGCGCCGAGTTGAATCAAGCGGAGTTAACGTTGGAGTGTCGCATATGCGACATTGAAATGTTAACTCGCGTGAAAGGCGATTTGGCCGATCGACCTTGGTCGGTCGAGAATTCGCCGCGAATTACCCACTTCTGGAAATCGCGCCTCCTTCATCGTATTGTCCCCCGCATAATTTGAAACAGGACGATATCGAATACGCCATTGAGAATACGCAGGTTATTCTCGCGCCGGAACGGCAGATCGCGACATTTGGCAACACCAGCTTTGAGTTTCATCTCATTTCCGAGCTGATGGACCGGGTCGATGAGGTCCGCATTCGCACCGGCCGCATCGAAGCCGAGCGCCCGAAGATTCTCAGCCCGGAGTACTTTTGCCGAATGATGCTCGAAGGGTTTGGTGAAAAAGCGCAGGAGTACGTGGAACGGCTGCGCGAGCACGCGCAGCAGATCGCGGTGTTGCGTTACGGGTTTCAATTTCGCAAATCTGGCGTCACGGAAGAAACCGTGAGCGCCTCGTTACAATCGGTCATCGATCGCACTCGGCGGGTAGTGGAGAGTGCCAGTGATCCGAATGGCGCGATCATCCAGGGGGTGGATGAGGCCTGGGAAGTTTGCTTGCTCAAGTTCACCATCCAGATGATCGAGCGCTCCGCCGGCGAAAATATCGGCGACTTCAAGCGCCGCGGTTTGATTTAATCTCGGCAGCGCAGGCGTCTCGCGCTCGCGTCCGTCATTCCGAGACGCGGAGACGTCGAGGGACCTCACGAGTGCAGAATGACTGTGCAACCGAGGCTTGCGTGCCCCAGAACCATTGGCGAGGTCCCTCGCTTGCGCTTCCGATGCCGGAGCGGGGAAACGCGAAAGAGTTTTGTCACAACTGCGAGTGATTGCGGAGGCGCGTTCTGCCGAAGCGTGCAGCCGGCTGCCGCTACAGATTCCGATAGCGCCGCATCAATTTGAAGAAACGCATGGTATCCCGCACAGGATTGATGCTGCTGACTTCGTCGGAATAGACGGTCGTGATCGGAACCGATGCGACGCGATGGCCTTTCCTGCTCGCGATGATGAGCATTTCGGTTTCGTACTCGAACCGGCTGGCGCCACGCAGAACTTCCGGGATGATATCGCGATGCAGCATGCGAAACCCACATTGCGTATCCGGAATCTGCTGCCCGCAGACGCGACTGATTTCGCCGCTCATGTACCGGTTCACAATCCGCCGCACCAGCGGCATCGCGCTGGTGTCGTTCATGCGCGAGCCAATGAGAATTTTCGCGTTCGACTCCGACGCGGCGCTGTCTACAAAACGCGAAATTTCTTCCGGCAAATGCTGCCCGTCGGCATCGAGGAGCACGACGTATTCGCTGCCGCGCTCGAGCCAATAGCGCAGCCCGGTCTTGATCGATTCACCTTTGCCGCGGTTTTGCGGGTGAATAACGACATCGACTCCGCTGGATCGCGCCCGCTCCGCCGTCGCGTCAGTTGATCCGTCATCAACCACGAGAACATTTTCCAACTGCGCCCGCGTCCGCTGCGCTACTTCACCGACGTGTTTTTCCTCTTGATAGGCGGGAATCACCGCCGCGATTCGCGAACGATCGCGTTCCATCACTAACGAACGACGGGATGAAAATCGGCCGCATGATAGGAGCTGCGCACGAGCGGACCTGAGGCGACATGTTCGAATCCTTTTTTGCGTGCAATTTCGCCGAAGAATTCGAATTGAGCGGGCGCGATATATTCAAGCACCGGCAGATGTTGCGGAGTCGGGCGAAGGTATTGGCCCATGGTGAGTACCTGCACCCCCACTTCGCGCAAATCATCCATCGTTTGAAATAACTCCGATTCGGTCTCACCCAGTCCAAGCATGACGCCGCTCTTCGTCACCGCTTCTGGCGAAAGCTCTTTCGCGCGTTTCAAAACCCGCAGCGAAGTCCGGTATTTCGCACGCGAACGCACCATCGGCGTCAGACGCTCGACCGTCTCCATGTTGTGATTGTAAATGTCGGGCGCGGCGTCGAGCACGATCTGAATGCACCAATCCCGGGCATGAAAATCGGGCACCAACACTTCGATCACAATTTTGGGGTCCATTTCGCGAATGGCAGTGATGGTCCGAGCGAAGTGATTCGCGCCGCCGTCCTTCAAATCGTCGCGCGCGACCGCGGTGATGACGACGTGTTTCAATTTCATTCGCCGCACGGCTTCGGCCACGCGCTGCGGTTCGTCTTCTTCCAGAGCAAACGGTTTCGCCGTTGTGACCGCGCAAAATCCGCAGGCGCGTGTGCAGCGATCACCCGCGATCATCATGGTCGCTGTGCCCTGGCTCCAGCATTCCCAGCGATTCGGGCACTGCGCACTTTCGCAAACCGTGTGCAACCGCAAATCGGAAATCAACGCTTTCGTAGAAAAGAAAACGGGATTCGATGGCAGCCGCACTTTGATCCAGGGCGGCTTTTGGGCCTGGTGGAGCGAAGGATCAATTTTCGCGCAAGACATCGAATAAAAGTTACAACGTTAAAAAGGTTACAAAAGTTAAATTGCGGCCGACACGGTTGCTACAGCCTTGGCCGTAATAATGGATTTGTTCTGTAGGCGCGGGCGTGCCGCCCGCGAATCTGCGATCGCTGGCTTCATGCGGCGACACGGCCGCCACTACAGCGCGGTGGCATTTATTTAGAGCTTCGTTCGTCCGGTCAGCGCTTGGTAAAGGGTGAGTTCGTCGGCCGACTCGAGGCCACCACCCGCGGGCAAGCCATGTGCGATCCTTGTTAACTTTACCGGTTTTCCTTTCAGTAACTCGACCAAATAGTTCGTGGTTGCTTCGCCTTCGACATCAGCCGCGAGCGCGAAAATAATTTCCGAGAATTTTTCGTGCTCGATTCGATCAAAGAGCTCTTTGATTCGCAAATCCTCCGGCGCGACGTGATCCAGAGGCGCGATCCGGCCGCCGAGTGCGTGGTAGCGCCCGCGAAAAGCGCTCGTTTTTTCCAGTGGAAGAATATCGGTCGGTTGTTCAACCACGCAGAGCAACTCGTTCGACCGCGAATCGTCGCGGCAAATTTCGCAAAGCTCGTCCGTTGCAAAAAAGCCACAAAGTTTACACGGATGAATCTGGGCGCGCGTTTTTGAAATCGCGGCCGCGATTTGTTCCGGCTGCTCGTAGCGTGATTGGACCATCCAGAGGGCAATGCGCTCGGCCGAGCGCGGCCCGACGCCCGGCATTTGCCGCAATTGCGTGATCAAATCACGAAGCGCCTCTGGATACTCGGTCCTTTTCAAAACTCGGATCGGCCAGTCCGACTCGGACCGGCTATTGCGCCGATGATTCCATTAAATGCAGCGCAAGCGGCTCGAGGCGGCGCAGGTAAAGATTGAGCGGTGCATCTTCCTCGTGGTTCGGTCCGCGCGCCTTTTGGAATTCGCTATAGGCCTCGGCCCAGCGTTGTTCGCGGTAGAGCACGACGCCGTTCCAAAACGAATCGCGTCGCGCTACTAACTCGCTCGGCGCGTCGGCGGTAAAGGCAAGTGGCTCGTAAATTTCATGTCGCTCCTGCGCATTAACGCCGCTGAGAAAATCGATCGGGCGCGCAACAATGGCGTTGTTGGCCAACTCAAAGGTGCGCGGCCCGATCAGTATCCGCGAGCCGTAAAAGCGATTGGCAACGCAAAAGCGTCGGGCTAACTCAATCGGCTCGCCCAGCACAAAAATGTCCTGCTTTTCCTCTGTGGGCGCGGTAATCATCGAGCCGGAGCTGACGCCCACATGCGCGCCGGCAGCGGCGTCCTGGCCGTTGCTGCCGCTTGAGTTCTCCGCGAACGCGCGCGAGAGATCGAAGGCGGCGCGCACCGCTTTCTCGGCGTGATCGTTCAGCGCCCCTGGGAATCCAAACACGGCAACGACCCCTTCGCCATCGGCGGCATGCAGGTAAGCGCCGGCCTCGCGTAACAGTTCAGCCGCGCGCGCGGTGAATTTTTCGCTGGCCTTCGCCACCACACCGGGCTCGTCAGTATCAGCGAGATCGTATTTATTGGCCAAATCGCACACGACCACGCTGGTTTCGAAAGCGCGTGCACCGCCGTCGAATTCCACTTCGCCGGAGCGTAAACGCGAAATTTGCGCCGGTGAAAGTTTGCCATTGAACAGCGACAGGGGAATGCCAGCACGTTTGCGTCTCGCGATTGCGAGATAAGCCAACGCGCCACCGTAACTGAGAACCACAGCTAGGATGCAGGGCAGTGGGGCAAAGAAAATGTGGTAGAGCGACAAAACCCAGGCAAGTGTTAGAAGCTCGAGAATTGCTGCGAGAACGAGTACGGCGATGCGGTGCCTGCGTGCGCTCGTTATCGTAATCCATGCCGTAGCGAAACCGAGGAGTGGGGTCAGGCTGTATTGCCAAATGTTGCTGAGATCGCGCGCCGGACCGTTCAATTTCACCATCCAGTTTTTGAGCGGTAGCTCGAGCCCCGCGAACCATCCGCTCGCGTGCGAAATACTGGTCACTACCGCAACCGCGGCCGCGATGATTAAAGCAAAAAGAAGCGAGGGTTTCATCCAGCTTCGTTGGTTCGGGCTGCCGGATAATAGGATTGCACCACCAAATCGCTAAGAAATTTGTCCGGCGCGTCCACCGCCGAAAGTGGCAGGGTAAACTTGTTCTGTCCGGAATTTTTGCGCACCAGATTCAATCCAAAATGAAAATCTCGAAACAGGTGCGCCGTCAAATCCGCCATCGACATTTTTTCAGTTTGCGCCTGTTCGACCAGCCGGCGTCGCGCCGCGTCCTCAAACGCGATCTCGAGATCATGCTGCCGGCGGAATGATTCGGTGAAGACATCGATCTGCTGATCGAGCGCGACCACTTCATGTTTGTGCCCTTCCGCCAACAGGCGATCCAAAACGCGTTTCGGTTCGTGCACTAATTCGGCCGTCACCCGCAGTTGGCTGATACCGGAGCCGGCGAGATAAAATTTGAAATCGCGAAAGAGTTTTTCCCATACCGTCAACAAGCCGCGCGCGCCAGTTTTCTCCCTCGCCCCAGCCTGCGCCATTAAACGCAGCGCCTCATCTTCGAAACTGATGGCGATACCGTAAGCACGAAAGGCGCGCTCGTATTGCCGGAGCAAACTACCTTCCGAATACTTCATGATACTAAAGAGATCATCCGCGCTTAGTTCTTCGCAAACAACACGCACCGGGAGACGCCCGATGAATTCCGGCTCGAATCCGAATTCAATGAAATCCTGGGTGCCAACGAATTGGAAGAGTTCGTTGTCCATCACTCGAATCGGCTCGGCGCTGAATCCGATCTGTCCTTTGACGCGGCGCGAAACCTGTTCTTTCAGGCGCTCGAATGCCCCGCTAACGACAAATAGGATATGGCGGGTGTTGATGGTTTGCCGGCTCGATTTGCCGCGCCTTTGAAATTCCAGTGCCGCCTGGATTTGCCCCTGCAAATCCATAGCGCTGCGCAACGGCACCTCAGTCTCTTCCATTAACTTGAGCAACGTCGTTTGCACGCCACGACCGCTGACATCGCGCCCGATCATGCCGCCGGCCGACGCGATCTTGTCGATTTCGTCGATGTAAATGATTCCGAACTGTGCCCGATTAACGTCGCCATCGGCTTTATGCACCAGCTCGCGCACCAAATCTTCCACGTCGCCACCGACGTAACCGGTCTCGCTAAACTTGGTCGCGTCCGCCTTCACGAAAGGAACCTTGATTAAATCGGCGATGTGTTTGATCAGATACGTTTTTCCGACTCCAGTCGGGCCGACGAGAATGACATTTTGCTTGGCGTATTCCGTCTCGGCTGCGCCGTCTGCATGTTCCTTCTCCAGCTGCCGGACGTGATTGACGTGGTTGTAGTGATCGCAGACTGCAATCGAGAGCACCTTCTTCGCTTCGTCCTGTTTGATCACAAAACGATCGAGATGGGCTTTGATGTCGCGTGGCAAAAAATGAAATTCGAAGTCCTTTGCCTCTTCCGGTGGGCTTTTCTCATCGGTTCCCGTCTCGACCGTGTCCGGCTGGGTGAGCGTGGTAAACGCAACCCGGTCGCCAAAATTCGATTTCATGAACTCGGCGAGCTTCGATTTAAGTTCTTCCGGTGAAGGAAATGGCGGGGTTTGTTCCATTAATTGCGTGGGCGCGAAAGGTGCGCGCGATGAAACTTAACATCGGAACCATTCGTGTAAATCTGACTCTCAAAACCAAAATTCGTTCAGGATGGTTTCGCTCAGAGGTCATTATGACCGGGCTAAACTGAGTGCATCCAATTGGTTGTACCCATCCTGGCGAGACAGCTTTTTGAATGGGATGGCATCTTGAGCAAGATGCCCTGCATTTATGCAGTTGCGCTACCGATTGGCCGCGACTTGCGGGGAACCACCACCACGCGCGAAAATCGCGCTCAGGTCATCAAGGACTTTCCCCGGCCCGACGTATTTGCCGCCGACAAAGCTGTCGGCCAAA
>Ga0210401_10008199_pt1 | contig 10387 bp, 3 predicted proteins | sample IncBWH32MmetaG_FD_150866 | JGI IMG/M metagenome (GOLD analysis project Ga0210401, IMG submission 150866) | Forest soil microbial communities from Barre Woods Harvard Forest LTER site, Petersham, Massachusetts, United States - Inc-BW-H-32-M | ecosystem: Environmental > Terrestrial > Soil >... | reverse complement strand
GATATCATCGAATCCAATCACAGAAACATCGTCTGGAACTTTCAACCCGAGATCCTGCAACGCCCGGATGGCGCCGATTGCCGATTGGTCATTGAAAGCCACCAACGCGGTGAACTTCTTTCCTCCAGAGAGCAGTTGCTGCATCACGGGGTAACCCAATTCGGGCGAAGTGATGTCGCGGGCGAGCTGAACCGTGAGTTCGGGGCGAATTTCGATCCCGATCTCGCCCGCAACTTCCACAATGCTTTGCCAGCGTTCCTGGGAGTCCGAACTGAAGGATTGTCCGCGCATAAAAGCGATTTGCCGGTGCCCCAGCGAGTGCAAATGGGTCAGCGTAAGCTCCGCCGCAAGACGGTGATCCAAAACAATGTTGGTGATCCCGGGAATCTGGTTGTGCCCCGCGACGGCGACCACGGGGACAGGAAAGCCGTGCTCCAGTTTTGTGTCGATCGAAATCAAAGCCTCCGCGCCACGGCCCAGAAGCATCTGGCTGTACTCTTCGATAAGATTCTTCCGATGGCGATGGTGCGCGGTGAAATAGAAATAGCCCGCCTCCATCAAGTGATCGCCGATTCCGCTCATCACCTGAGTGTGGTACCCATCGCCCAGTTCGGGAACCAGAACGCCGATGGTCAGTGTCCTGCGGTTGCGCAGCGAGCGGGCCAGATGGCTCGGCTGGTAATTCAGTTCTTTTGCGGCGGCCTTGATGCGATCTCTCGTTGCCTGAGGGATGGAGCGGCCGGGCACATCGTTCAGAACGACGGACACGGTCGCCGGATTCAGTCCGAGATGTTCCGCCAGCTTTCTCAGACCTATCGGCTCGGGATTATTTTTGGATCTCTTCCCCAATGCGGTATGGATCCTTTACAGGCTCTTCGCTGGCTTAACCGGTTGGCAAAACATTCCCCGCCAAAAACGCACTCCCTTCAGACCCGGTCCGTTTTTGCGGGAGCACTATCCTGCGCGTTCGAATGTTTTCGGACTTATTGTCGGGTGGATTCTAACTCAAAGAACACGCTTTTTGTGAACTGTGGCTCGCGCCTCAACCGTGGTTCTCCGGGGACGCCGCCATCCACGCAGTTTTGCCCGCACAAGTTATCTCCACGTCTTAGTCCAAATCCTGCCGTGACTCGCCGCAGCAGGAGCTACCATTGAAGTGTGGTGATGGACCCCGGATCCAGCGTCAATTCCATCGTTCGCGTTCCTTCCGCGAACTCCACCTTCTGTTCCGCTCCCTGATTGGTGATCACAAGCACGCGGCTTCCATCGGGATTTTCAAACGCCACATGATCCACGTCCGCCAGCGTTCCCTGGGACCCAATCACGTGCGCCCCCCGCTGCACCAGTTTCGAATAGTGCGCAAAGGCCCAATACTGGCCGCTCGGCTTTACTTCATGCGTCTTTGAATCCAGGGTAACCAGCCCCCCGCAGGAGAACGGTCCGATGTTTGGCCGCCCCTGTTCATCCAGCACCAGGTTCCATCCCACGATACACCGGGCCCAGTTCCGCAATATTCCGGTAAACGTGTGCGACCATTTTGCCCAGTCGGTCGCATAGTCCGCGTTCTTATAGTCCGGCCCTCCCTCGGTCCAGTAGTTGTTTATCGCGGGGAAGGCTTCATGTACGCGTGCCATCGCTTCCGGTTTTCCCACGTAACCATGCCACGCCACTCCGGCGACGTACTTGGAGAAGACCGGGTCGTCCAATTCGTCCATCACCCGGCCCCACAAAGCGTAGTTGTGATCGAGGATCCAGATCTTTGTGTCCAGCGAAGCCCGCTCCAGCGCCGGGCCAAGATGGTTCTTGATGAAATCGATTTCATACTCCTGCCCCCACAATGCCGCGGGCATCCGCCCATCCTGGTCGGTATCGACTTCGTTCTGCGTCGTCACCGCCCGGATGTTCACCCCTTCCGCCGAATACCCTTGGAGGAACTTCACAAAATACTGCGAATAGGCGGAAAGATATTTTTTGCGCATCGAACCGCCCAGCATGGATCCATTCGCCTTCATCCATCCCGGCGGGCTCCACGGAGACGAAAAAAGAAACAATTCCTGATTGAACTTCTGCGCTTCCCTCAGCACGGGCAGGATATATTCGCGGTCGTGTTCGATGCTGAATTTCTGCAGGTCGGGATCGGGATCCGTGCTGTCGTCAAAACTATACGGATAACGGGCATAATCGCTCGCTCCGATGCAAGTGCGTCCAACGGAGAGCCGCAACCCGTCAGGCCCCAGCAAATCCGCAAGCACGGCCTGGCGTTTTTCCGCCTTCAGTTCGGACAGCAGATAGCAGGAGGCGTCCGTGAAAGCGGCGCCGAAGCCAAGAATTTCCTGGAAGCGCACACCTGGATCGATCTGTATTCCAGGCGTTCCTTTCCCCGAAGCCTTTCGCCAGGGAGGCAAGTTGATTTCCTGCAGCCGCCGGTCCCCCGAAGTTGCCCACGCGCGGGCCTGGGAAGGGGTGCTGGCCCAGCTGATTGGAGTGTTTGCAGCAACCGCGGTTGCGGCGGCAAGTTTCAGGAATGTTCTTCGATTGCTCGGCGGCATCGGTTCCCCTCGACAGGATCCAAAATTCCGTATACGACCACGTACTAGAAAGCACCTGTAAACAAACGATTGTCTGCAAATTAACCGACTTGCGGCGTAAAGACAATAGAAATTTCACTTCCCGGTCTGCCCGGCGGCCTGAAAGGGAGAAACGTTAGACAATCGATTACCTAGATAGCCTTCATCATATTTTTTTCTTGACAACCAAGTGTAAACGGATTTTAATGCGGCCAGAGTCAATCCGCGCAGCTCCTGATTGTTATAAGACAATCGTTTGTCTTTCCCGTTTGGAACAAGGGATTCCGGAACGGGAACAGGAAATTGCGGAGATCAGGGGTATCGTCTTGGTCGGTTGTTCGTTGGGGTGTTGATCTTTATCCGGTGGGGAGGATTTAACAATATGAAGTTTGCATTTCGCTCTGTTTTGGCACTGTTGTGTCTGTTTTGCGCCGGTAGTGCCGGTTTTGCCCAGAATACAAACTCAGGTGACATTCGCGGAACGGTCATGGATTCGTCGGGGGCCGCCGTTGCTGGGGCAACGGTCACGCTGACCAATATCGATACCGGCGAAGTCAAGGAGTTCATTACCAACGCTAACGGTATCTACGATACCGTCTCCACCCGCCCCGGAAATTACACGCTCACATTTACAAAAGAGGGCTTCAAGAAGACGACCCACGGTCCAATCGTCCTGCAGGTTTCCATTATCACCGTGGATGCCTCCCTCGAGGTCGGGAAGATTCAGGAAGTGATCCAGGTGGAAGATGCCGGCGCGCCGCTGTTGCAGACCGAATCGGGCCAGCAGGGCACCATTATGGAGGCAAAGACGCTCAGCGAGTTGCCGCAAATCGGCGCGGGCATCACCGGCAACGACTGGGCCAACTTCAATATTTTCCTGCCTGGCGCATCGAGCGCGCCTTCGCAACCTCAGTCGGAAGGCAGCGGAGCGTATAACGCCGGCGACGCCATTTCCATTAACGGTAACCTCCCGAATTACGCCAACTTCCTGGCGGATGGCGCGACCGTAGTCTTGCCTGTCAGCGGCAACGTCGACAACTCGGTCTTCGAAAGCATCTCCGAAGTCCAGATCACCACTTCTTCGTTCTCCGCACAGTATGGCATCGGCGGCGCGGTCTTTAACCAGATCAGCAAAAGCGGCAGCAACACCTTCCACGGCTCCGCGTACGAGTATTGGCAAAATGATGTGCTGAACGCAGCCAATTTTTTCCCTAACCCTTCCACCGGTCAAAAAGTTACGCCTTCCGTCCGGTATAACGAATGGGGCGGTTCCGTCGGTGGCCCCATCATCAAGAACAAGCTTTTCTTTTTCTTTGTCAGGGACAAAATCACTAACAACGGCTCGGGAAACTTGCACACCAGCACAGTGCCCACCCTTGCCGAAAGAGGGATGGGGACGGCCAATCCAGGGCAGTACGACTTCAGCGGCCTAACGGATTCCAATGGCAAGCCGATAATTATTTACGACCCAACGACGGCGGGGGTCGGCGGAACGCGGACTGCGTTTGCCAATAACATCATCCCCGCGAACATGGTCGACCCTGTGGCATTGAAAGTTCTTTCCTTCTATCCTTTGCCGAACGCGGGCGGCCCGAATGCAACTTCAAACAATTACGCCCTGACGTCCCCGTCCTCAAACCCAAACCTCCGATATTTCGGTCGCATTGATTACGACTGGATGAAGAACAATCGTTTGACCTTTTCGATAACGGCAAAAAATAACCCGGGCCAAAATTTCAATCAGTGGCAATGCCCGATCAATTGCTTCTCCGGCGATATCGACGGTTACAACGTTCAACTCTCCGACACGTGGACGATCAGTTCCACCTTCGTAAACGAGTTCCGCATGGGTTATACAAAACAAGGCAACTGGTTCGTGCCGCAATCCCTCGGATTCGATGCGGCCTCCAAGTTGGGCTTGCAGTACTCAAAGGCGAACATCTTTCCAACATTTAACTTGAACGGCAACTGCTGTTCACAATTGAGCCCAGGCACGAACGCTATCTACATTGAAAACCTCTATGACCCGTCGGACGTGGTGACGCTGATCAAAGGCCGCCATATCCTCCACTTCGGCGTTGAGGTGCTGATGGGCCAGGGCAATACCACACCGTGGGGCAATGTGGATGCCGGACAATTCACTTTTACCGGCCATTACACGCAACAGAACTGTCCGGCGGGGTCCACCACGTGCGATCCTGGAGGCGCCAGCTTCGCGGACTTCCTGCTCGGCGACGTCGAACGCTGGAGTGCGACCAACCAGTCGGTAAATTACATGCGTATCAAAGACCCGCAGCTCTTCGTCCAGGACGACTTCAAGCTTCGTCCAAACCTGACTATCAATCTGGGCTTGCGATATGAAGCAACTACCGGGATGAGTGAGTTGCACAATGCCATCGGCGGATTTGATCCCAATCTGGTGAATCCGGTTAACGGCACTCTTGGCTCAATGTGGTTTGGCGGCCAGATCGACAGAACCACTCTGCAGAAGCCTGTCTACAACACTTTCCTGCCGCGCGTCGGGTTTGCTTGGAGTCCGACCATGTTCAAAAACACTACCGTCCGTGCTGGTTTTGGCATGTACTCCTATAATTTCAGCGAGGACACCTACGGTGACGGACTCGGTGCCGGATCAACCGGCACCAGTAAGGGGGATGCGGCCGACTCGAACAGCGGTGCAGGTCCAAACCCGCTTATCTCCCTGTCAGCCTCTGCCGCCACGGCAGGCCCCATCCTGAACTACGTGGTAGGTTCACCGGCCGCTCGGCAGCCTCTCACGTACATCACCCCGAAAAACCCCCAGAATGTGACTTATACTCCGTACACTGTCCCGGTCGCCAGAATTAATGAATGGACGGTAAGCGTCGAACATCAATTCGCTCATGATTACGCCGCTTCAATCGCCTACGTGGGCAGCAGCGGTAGCCATCTCCAGTTCCGGACAGACCTCAACCAGATTACCGACCCTGCAGTCTTGGCGGCCGGTCCGACGACCCAGGCACAGCGCCCGTTCCCATCGTTTGGAAATGTCTCGGGAAGCAACTACAACGCGATCTCGAGATATAACTCACTCCAACTTGGACTTACGAAGCGGTATTCCTACGGCTTGACCTTCCAGGCCAACTACGTCTGGTCGCACTTCCTGGACGAACAGGATTCAGGCGGATGGGGCCAGCGTGGAGGGAACCAATACTGGCAGATTGGCAATAACCCCTCACTGAATTACGGCAATTCCAATTTCGACATCCCAAACGCCTTCAAGGGCATAGTGTCTTATGAGTTGCCCTTCGGACAAGGCAAGCTGTATTTCAACCACAATCAGGTGACGAATATTATCGCCGGTGGATGGCGCATATCTGGAACATTCATCGCCCAAAGCGGAAACCCCTTCACCGTAGTCGACAGCGCGAATAACAGCAACTCCCAGTGCAATACTAGCAATTCTACCAATGGCGGCTGCTCGTGGTTTCCCAACGTCGTCGGTAATATCCACGGCACCCCACCACCTGTCCCGGCAAGTCTGGGCTTGCCTCCAGGGACAACGTACTATTTTAACGTCAACGCATTCGCCCCGGCGGCTGCTGGAACGTTTGGCAATTCGGGCAGAAACAACTTGCGCGGACCGGACCTGAAGGTCGTTGATCTCTCCTTGGCTAAGGAGTTTCGCTTTGGAGAGCGTTACGGTCTCCAACTCCGAGCCGACTTTGTGAACGCCCTTAACCATCCCAGCTTCCAGGCGCCACACAACGATATCAGCCAGACTAACTTTGGCGTGATCGACAGTTCGCTGACCGGAAACGGAACCACCGTTGCCCCGCGCAGCGGACAGCTTTCGGCTCGCTTCTCTTTCTAACCCCCAACCCCGCGTCGAGGGGAGGACGGCGGAACATCGCCGTCCTCCTTTTTTTCTCTGGGACCTGACCAGGAATGGCCAATCACTCGCCGTATACTAGCGACATGCGGAAATTAAAAAGTGGTTTTTCTCTTCTCGCGCTGCTCCTCACGGCCACCACGGCCTGCTTTTCTCAACCCGCTCCCAGCCCTCAACAGCAAATCCAGGAACACACCCGCAAAGCCCAGGAATATCTTCGAGAGAACAGGCCCGACCTTGCCGTACCCGAATTCAAGGCCATCGTCGCCCTCGAACCCAACAACGCCGACGCCCGCGGCAATCTCGGCGTGCTGCTGTTCTTCCAGGGCGCTTACCCCGACGCCATTCCTCAATTGCGCGCGGCGCTGAAGCTGCAGCCCGCACTGGCAAAAATTCAGGCGCTGCTCGGCATGGCGGAAAAGCGCACCGGAGACATCCGCGCCGCAACCGCTGATCTGGAGAAAGCTTTTCCAAAACTGAAGGAACAAAAGATTCGCATCGATACCGGCATGGAATTGATCGACATCTATTCCAAAACTGGCGAAATGGACAAAGCCGCCGCCACAGTCAGCGTCCTGCGCGAACTGGATCCCACAAACGTGGAGATCCTCTACACCGCCTATCGGCTCTATTCCGATCTGGCCGACGAATCCCGCCTCAGCCTCATCGTTGTCGCTCCCAATTCCGCCCGCACACACCAGATGATGGCCCACGAACTCGCCAGGCAGGGAAACTCAGCCGAGGCAATCGCCAACTATCGCGAAGCGCTCAAACTTGAACCGAACCTGCCAGGCCTGCACTTCGAACTCGCGGAGATGCTCAACAGTTCTTCGGCTCCCGACGCGCCTCAGCAGGCTGAACTCGAATACAAAGCGGCCCTGGCCGTGAATCCCTTCGACGAAAAATCCGAATGCCGTCTCGGCGATCTCGCCGCGGCAAAGGGCGATACATCCGGCGCCTACGAACGCTACCAGCGCGCCATAAAGCTGCAGCCCGATGATCCGGAAGCCAACATCGGCCTCGCCAAAGCTCTCATGGCCATGAATCAGCCCGAAAAAGCCCTGCCTCTTCTCGAAAACGCCGTGAAGTTGGATCCCACCAGCGCGGTCGCCCACTTTCGGCTCAGCACCATTTACCGGCAGATGGGCCGCACGGAAGACGCAAAACGCGAACTCGCGGAATATCAGAAATACAAAGCCATGAAAGAAAAGCTCCGGGAAGTTTATCGCCAGATGCGCCTGGAGCCGGACAAAAAAGTCCACGAAGAGGAAGACGCGCCCCAGCAGTAGAAACACAAATAATCAACGAGGTTTTCGCATGAGGAAATTGTTCTACGTGCTCGCCGTCGCCTTAATTTCTTGCGCTCGCTTGTGTGCGAACTCGCAATATCCAGCCCGGCTTGACGACGCAAAGGCGGTCTATCTGACTTCGGATCACTTCCTCGTTCACGCCGATGGCGTGGCCGATGACTCCGACGCCCTGCAACAAGCCATCAACAAGGTGCAGGAAACCACCGTGCAGGGCATTCTCTTTCTCCCTTCCGGCCGCTACCGCATCACCAGAACCATCTACATCTGGCCCTCGATTCGCGTCATCGGATACGGCAAAACTCGCCCCGTGCTTTTGCTCGGCGCAAAAACTCCCGGTTTTCAACAAGGGCCTTCCTACATGGTTTTCTTCGCCGGCGGCCGCCCGGGAACAAATCAATCGGCTCCTTCTGACGCTAATCCTGGAACCTTCTACTCCGCGCTGAGCAACGTTGACATCGAAATTCAAGACGGAAACCCCGGCGCCGTCGGCATTCGCGCCCATTACGCGCAGCACTGTTACCTCGCCCACATGGACTTCCGCATCGGTTCCGGTCTCGCGGGAATTCACGACGGAGGCAACGTCGCCGTTGATCTACATTTCTTCGGCGGAAAATATGCCATCTGGACCCGCAAACCTTCGCCCGGGTGGCAATTCACCGTGATCGACTCAACTTTCGAAGGCCAGAGTGAAGCCGCCATTCGCGAGCATGAAGCGGGCCTGACGTTGATCCGTCCGCGGTTCAAGAATGTTCCCACCGCGATTTCCATCGACCCCGATTTCTCCGAAGAATTGTGGGTAAAGGATGCCCGCATGGAAAATATCGCCGGCCCCGCCGTAATCATCAGCGCTGAAAAAAGCGCCCGCACGGAAATTAATATGGAGAACGTCGTCTGCCGCGGTGTCCCCGTCTTTGCAAGTTACCGCGAGAGCGGAAGGCAGGTGGCCGGCCCGCAAGCAATCTATGCCGTCAAAACATTCTCCCATGGTCTTCATTTCGAGGACGCCGACGCGATCCCAGCCATCCAGGATGTCTTTGAGACCACCCCGCTGTCTGCTCTCCCGGAGCCCGCCGAATCCGATATTCGCCCACTGCCGGCTATGGACACATGGGTCAACATCCAAACGCTCGGCGCACGCGGCGACGGCGCCACCGACGACACGGAAGCCATTCGCAATGCCATTTCCGCGCACAAGGTACTCTATTTTCCCTCCGGCCAATATCGCGTCACCGACACCATCGTTCTCCGGCCTGACACGGTTTTGATCGGCCTCCATCCCAGCGTCACACGCATTTTTCTTCAGGATGGAACCCCTGCGTTCCAGGGCGTGGGAACTCCCAAACCGCTGCTCGAAGCTCCACAAGGTGGAGTCAACATCGTCACCGGCCTTGGCCTCTATACGAATGGCATCAATCCCCGCGCCGTTGGCCTTAAATGGATGGCGGGCAAAGATTCCATGGTAGACGACGTGCGCTTTCTCGGCGGTCATGGCACTGTCGACCCGAACGCCACCCCCGAGGAACGCCGCAAAGTCTGGGAGCAGATTTACAACAACACGCACACCGCGGATTCCAATATCAATCGCCGCTGGGATGCCCAGTATCCCAGCCTCTGGATCACCGATGGCGGTGGCGGCACGTTTGTCGACATCTGGACGCCCAGCACTTTTGCCCAGGCCGGCCTATACATTTCAAATACTTCCACCAGCGGGCGCATCTACGAACTTTCGAGCGAGCACCACGTCCGCAACGAAGTGATTCTTCGCAACGCTTCCAACTGGCAAATCTACGCCCTGCAAACGGAAGAGGAACGAGGCGAAGGCGGATTTGCCCTGCCGCTCGACATTCGCGATTCCAGCGACATCACTTTCGCCAATTTCCATATCTATCGCGTGGTCAGCAGTTACCAGCCGTTTCCTTACGCGATCAAGGTTTCCGGCTCCAAAAACATCAGGTTTCGCAATATCCATTGCTACAGCGACAGTAAGGCTTCCTTCGACAATGCGATTTTCGATCAGACCCACAAAATCGAGATTCGCCAGCGCGAGTTTTCCTGGCTCACGCTTTCAGGCAACGCGCCGGCTCCTCGCGCCACCGAAACCCTCCCGGTTTTCTTGCCGGGCGCCAAGCTGGAAAAAGTGGCGGGTGGTTTCTTCAATATTTCGGGGGGAGCGGTCGATGCATCTGGCAACCTCTTTTTTGTGGATGCCAGGAAGCAAACCATCTATCGCTGGTCGCTGCCCGAGCACCAGCTCTCTGTCGTCCGCGAAAATGCCCTCGATCCCGTCCAACTCGCGTTCGACAAATCCGGCAACTTGATCGTTGTGTCCTACGCAGGCCAAGGAACCGTTTACACTTTCAAACCGGGCGCGGAGTTTGACCAGATCACTTTGCTCAAACCCGAGGCAAGTGTTCCGCGCACCGGAATGACGCCCATTCTTCCCGTCGATTACTGGCGCAATGAAAACGATTTCCCCGCAACCGCGCAGAAAAAGAAGCCCTATCAATTCGTGTCCCTGGATCGCAGCGTGTTCATCCCCGCAGGAGAAGATTTCGTCAGCGGCGCACTCTATTACGGCTCCAAGATCCACGATGTGCTGCTCGCCTATGGCCTCGCTCCCGCGCCAACCGCCCGTAGGT
>Ga0210401_10008196_pt1 | contig 10389 bp, 11 predicted proteins | sample IncBWH32MmetaG_FD_150866 | JGI IMG/M metagenome (GOLD analysis project Ga0210401, IMG submission 150866) | Forest soil microbial communities from Barre Woods Harvard Forest LTER site, Petersham, Massachusetts, United States - Inc-BW-H-32-M | ecosystem: Environmental > Terrestrial > Soil >... | reverse complement strand
ATCCACGCGCACCACGGTGCCCGGCTGCCACGCGTCCACATCCACTCCAAACGCCTGCTGCGACTCGACGCCTTCCTGGACGCCAAAGCCTGCTGAGATTGGCAAATCGCCTTTCGACGTATTCCCCTTCAAAATGATCAGCAGGATGTGGCCGTCCATCGGAGATGCCGACAGCTCCTTCGAGTAAGAAATCTCGAACACCAGCGGCTTTGGCGGACCAGCCAGCGCAGCAAGCGGCGCCGCAAGCAGAATTAACTCCAAAGCGAGCAAGCGCATGGAGCGTGGCATTAAATCCTCCGGGAATCTTTGTAGGGAAACAATTTGGGAAGCGCATGTTAGGTGCGCGGTCTGCAGCAGTCAAGGTTTTTGCAGGATTAGCGGATGCATGTTGAAGCGCTCCCACTTCAGATCGCGCGCGCTTCCGTTGGGCCTACCTAGTCGTGCCTCTTACGAAGGGTTACCCGGCGGCCGTCGTGTCGATACTGGAAATCCGTACCACACACTACCACCTGTTTGGCGTCCCTGTCGCTCGGCTCATCCACGGTGATCTCAACCCAATAAGCAATATACTTTTCAACTTCGATACCCATCCCTTCTTCCCGATCGGTCAACAAGCGGCCGACTGTTGCGCGAATCGTCGTTGTAGGGGAAGTCTTCGTAGAACATTTCAATTCGATCACCAGATTTGAGATTCAGCATTGCACCTCCACAATGCTCGCGGCTCTTAATTTAGTTCGTTGGCACCAATATGGGTGAGCCCTTGTCCTTCACCAGGAACACCACGAATTTCGCCGGTTTGGTTTGGCTTGCATTCTTCCCGACCACGTGAACATCATCGGGGCCTTCATAGAAGGTCTGGCCAGGTGTCAGCGTCACTTCTTTTCCTCCGCGCAGCTGCATCACGATAGAGCCCTCAAGGACATAGACAAACGCATCTGCGTTGTGGCGATGGATTGGGTCCGAAGAACCCGGCGGATACTCCACCGTGATCATCACACCTTCCTTGCCGGGAAAGTCGGGCAGGTCCTTGGAGTAGAGCGGCGTCACCTTCGTCTCTTTGGGTCCCAACGTGACGGGTACCAGACACACCAGCGCCAAAACTGCTTTTGTAATCGTCATAAGCAATCCTCTCTAAAATTAGTTCTGCTAGTGCGCAGCCGCTACCGTTTTCGCTCCCGGCTGTTTGAGCCAGTCTGCGAAACGCGTCTGGCCGAGTTGCGCGCCATCGTCGGGAATAAGTGTGCGCTCGCTCACCTCCACGCCGTAGTAGGTCGCGTGCGGATCAGCAACCACCTCGCGCGGATCCTTCCATGCGGTCAGGGCCTGCCGGACGAGATCGTCGAGCGGAAACTTTTCGGGCCCGCCTACTTCAACGATGCCATTCACAGGCGCGCCCATCGCGACCTTTCCAACTTCAATGGCCACATCGTCGGCCGCCATCGGCTGGAAAAGCACATGTGGCAAACGCACCTTGTTATCCACGGTGGAAATGTCCGCGATGCCCTTGATGAATTCGAAAAACTGCGTCGCGTGCACAATTGAGTAGGGGATTGGCGAATCCTCAATCAACTTCTCCTGAGCCATTTTTGCTCGGAAGTAGCCGCTCGTGAGCATACGGTCAGTCCCTACCACGGATAGCGCAACGTGATGCCCCACGCCTGCCGCCGTTTCATTGTCGAGGAGTTTGCGGGTTGATGTCTCGAAGAACTTCATCACAGCCGCATCTTCCCACGCCGGAGCATTCGACACATCGACCACCACCGCCGCGCCTTTCAGCGCTTCAGCCAGTCCTTCGCCGGTGATTGTGTTGACGCCGGAATTCGGAGATGCGGCAATTGCTTCGTGCCCCTGCTCACGCAGCTTGGGAACGATCCTTGACCCGATCAGTCCACTGCCGCCGATCACTACGATTTTCATGATTTCACCCCTGCTTCGCCTGAGCCATCTCAAAATCTGCCTGCCGTACGGCGTCTACTGTAGAAATTTGAACGGACACGGTTATCAGGTGAATCCTTGATTCTTCACGTTGAAATCCAGTAGGCGGCCCGCGCAGGGGCGCAGGTTTTTACGGCGAGTGAGTAGCTAAGTTCAGGGACGCAAAGCGGATGGCGCTTGGCGCGGATGGCCGTTGGAGCGGCGCAATACGGGACGAAGTTCCTCAGGGTGGTTCTGAAGATAGGCGAGAAGCCGGCGCCGTTTTTCCTTGCCGCGTTTGCTATCGGCGGAGGATGGGGAATCTTCGGCCGTCCATTCGGGGATGCTTGCGGCGACGCGGTCGTATATAGAGAGCCACATCTTTTTTACGGTCGGTAAAGAGACGTTCAGCTCCCGGGCCAGGGTCGAATTGGTTCCCGTGTTGTTGGACATGCAGCGCATCAGCATGCGCTGTTCGCTCGCGCTGAAGTAAAGAAGAGGTGGCTGGTAATCAAACAGTGTGCCGACCCAAGAGCCGGGCCGGCCACGCTCGAGTTCCCGCGTGATGCCGACGATGTGGGGAGAGCCGGAAAATTCCTCTGGTCCTTTTCTGATTGATTTCACATAGCGCGCTGTTTTGGGATCCCAGCACAGCCCGCCCGCGTCGATGGCCCACTGCAGGCGCTGCGGGCTCTCGGCTTGAGAAGTGATCATTTCCTTCAAACGATACCCGCGGTGTATTTCGATATAGGCGCGTCCCATCAGGTGATACATCTCGCTACGTTCCGCAAAAGCCTGCTGAGGAAGCGTTTCCCAGACGAGCTCGTTTAGCCCTTCGCCAGAATTGGCTTCGCGAACTTCTCTATCAGAAAGCACGGGGGAATCTGGACCGAGGGCACGTTTGGCAAGTTCAGGGCCGAACCAGAATTGCGGCGTCGATTTCAACTCGCGAATGAATTCGTCGCGCACGAACACGCCTACACCCACGCCAGCAAGAGTGACGCGGCCTTTGTCGACCTCTTCGAAGACGCCAGTGGTCATAGCTTCTGAGCTGAGCAAGCGAGACCAGGAGCGGCGGAGGTCCTTGATTGCGGCTCCATATCTCTTGCCGATGACGGGGTGGGCAGCAATGATTTTGGCGCATCCCGCCACGTCGTTCGGTTGCATGGGGCGCCACTGCAGGGGCATCAAGTGCCTTCGCTAGACCATGTGGAACGAGATATGGTCCTTTTAGGTCACTTGTACTTAGCATAAGCGCTGGTAGGATTCCAGCCCTCTCCACAACGGAGGACTCATGAGCCCAGTTCAAGGAACACAAGCACGCGGTACGAAAGCCCTAGTCCTGAGGATGTCACTCATGGTTCTCGGTTTGAGTTTGTTCTTTGTGAGTGCGGCTCGGGCGGACACTTGGAGTGCTGGGGCTGTCGTAACCTATAACCAATCGGAGTGGGGTGATCCGACGAATGCCGCGGGAATGTTGATGGACGACAACTTCGATGCCATCTATGCCTCCGCTGGCGGTGTATTCGAGATTGGCAGCACGACACCGGGTTTCTTTATGGTTTTCACGGGAGCAGTGGATTTGGTAGATTTCCTCCCGACTTCTGGGCTTCCGGGACCATTGGACGCAAACCTCGTAAATCCGTTTACGAGCCCCACGGGGCTTTTCGGAGGCGAAGCGGCCGCATTGAAGTTGAATCTTGACTTCTCCAACGCCGGCTTGCTTCCCAATTCATCCGGCCTGCTGCTTGGAAATCTGGTTCTGACGGGATTTAGCGGATCTGAATCGTCGCTCAACGGTCTCACTGTCAACCAGTTTTTTCCCCTCAGTCAGACGGCACTCGCCGGGCAAGCTACGAGCATCGGACTGGCGGATATCGACAACATTACGGCTAATATCAACGACGCATTTGACGCTGGCCAGGTCGACTCGTTCGCGCAAGACCATCTCGTTGCTCCCGGCTCGTCTGTGGCGATGCCGGAACCGCCAACGCTACTGCTCGCGGTGGTGGGCGTGCTGGCTGCTGCCATCTTTAGGAAGAGACGGGTTCTGGGCCGTCCCAATACGACTTAAACGAATCACCGGAGGTTCCACGATGAACATCAACAGGCTGAAATTGGTCACTCTCGGGATGCTCGCTGTTGGGGCGATCACCCTTTGGGCGAACTGCGTCAAGGCGGACACGCTTTTGTATAGCGACGGTCCGATCAACGGCACGCTCGATGCTGGTGGCATCAGCCAAGGGCGTGGTCCGCTTTCAGATTCTTTTACCGTCGGAGGCAACTCAGCCTTGACGGTGGCTGTGGTCGGCCTCTGGCTGTCTCCCGGCGACACTCCCGTGGCCGTCGACTGGGAAATAGGGACCTCTCCATTCGGCTCAGACATCGCTTCGGGCACGTCGAGTTTCTTCGATCAGACGAACATGGGTCCCAATGCCGGCAACTTTGATATCTGGCAGTCCAGCTTGGAGATCGGCGGAACAGTGCTCGCAGAGACAACCTACTGGTTCTCCCTGAGCAATGCGACGACTGATCCTGCCTTCAGCGGCGAGGATTTCGTTTACTGGGATCTTAACAATGGCCCATCAAGCGCATTTCAACTAGCAAATGGAGTCAATCATCCCGTCGGAGCCCAGCCATTCGATATTTTCGGCAACGTAATCACCACCAGTCCCGAACCAGGCAGCATACTATTGCTTTGCTCGGGCCTTTTGAGCCTCGCGGGCATTCGGCGTCGCCGCGTTCGAGCGTAAGATTCTTCCTTTCGCGACGATCACCACCAATCTCAAACGACATTCATGGTGATAGTCCCCATCAGGAGCGTTTGAACGTTGAGCTTTACCCGGTTAGTCCACCGCCGCCGATCACCACGATTTTCTCCTCTCTCTCGATTGAGGCATTTCAAAATCCTGCCGGTCGTACGGCGTCTACCGTAGAAACTTGAACGAACACGGTTATCACATGAATCCTTGATCTTTCACTTTGAAATCCTGAAGACAGTGCGGCAGCGAGTTTTTCGGCAGCCACCCTGTGACATAACGAGGTCGGACTCCGAACGTTTCGAGTAAACGGCCTCCTCGGTTCCGAGATTTGCCGGGTCAACACCGCAAGTTGTGCCTTCATCAGGCACCAGGTCGATCATCGTATCGAAGATGGAATCGCGTTCTTCTCCGCCATCCCACAGTCCTTCATTGGCAGAAAACTCCAGCTCGGATAGTATTCCGCCTAATCATGCGGATAAATCGCCGGGAATTCCTGAAGCTGGCGGGATTTGCAGCAGGTGGTCTGTACCTCTCGTCTGATCCAACCTGGGCGCTGCCACAGAATGTGCCGCTGCGGCAAGGGAGCGCCAAACGGGTCGTCATCCTTGGCGCTGGACTGGCCGGTTTGGTGGCCGGATGGGAGCTGAAGAGCGCTGGGCACGAAGTGATTATTCTCGAGGCACAACTTCATCCCGGCGGACGCGTGCACACCATCCGCGAAGGGCTCTCCGATGATCTCTACGCCGAAGCCGGGGCAGGGCGTATTCCTGCCAGTCATACCATCACGCTGGAGTGGGTGAAGCATTTCGGGCTCGAGCTCGAGCCGTTTCGTCCCACCAGTTTGTCCGAACTCGCGTTGCTGAAGGGAAAGCGAGTGAAGATTCCGGCGGACAAACCGTTGGACATGTCGCAGGTTCCGCTCGACCTCAATCCCGAGGAGCGACGAGCTGGGCTAGATGATCTCGAAGAGCTCTATTGTGGCGAGCTCATGGCTAAAATTGGTTCCGCGATCCGCGAGGACTGGCCGCCGGAGATGATGCGGCTGGCCGATATCAGCATCGAGGACTTTCTGCATCAGCGAGGAGCCTCGGCGGATGCGATTCACTACATGTTGGCCGGCTTTGAGCAACAATCCGCGCTCGACTATATCCGCGATGACAACAACCATTACAAGCAGCCGAAGTCAAAGATCAAGGGAGGGAACGATCTACTCCCGCGTGCATTCGCAGCGAAGCTTAGCGAGGCGATCCGCTATGGCTGCGCCGTCGAGCATATCGAGCATGGGCAAGACCGCGTGAGCATCGCCTGTCGCCATGCGGGAATGTTGGATCACGTGGAAGCGGAGGCTGTCATCTGCACGATTCCCTTCGGCGTTCTGCGCTACATTCCTGTCACACCTGAGTGGACAGCCGAAAAACGCAAGGTAATCAATGGCCTCACCTACATGGCAGTGGTCCGCACCACCTTCCAGGTCAGCCGCCGTTACTGGGAGGTCGAGGGACTGAACGGGTTTGGATCGTCCGACAAGAATTTCGAGGTGTGGCATCCCACCTACGGCAAACCGGGCAGCCGCGGTTTGTTGCAGGCATATTTTTATGAGGACTACGCTCGTCGACTGGATCAAATGAGTGAGGCGGACAGAACCGAGCGCGTGATCGGCGACATGGACGAAGTGCATCCGGGCCTTCGGCAGCATTTGGAGACGGTAGTCACAAAATCCTGGCAAAGCGATCCCTGGCAAAAAGGAGCGTACACCGTTCACCACCCCGGCCAACTGGAGTGGTATCCGGAGATTTGCAGACGTGAGGGCAACGTGTGGTTCGCGGGCGAACATGCCTCTCCGTGGCCAACGTGGATGCAGGGCGCCATCGCGTCGGGAATTAAGGCAGCGCGGGAAATCAACGCGCAGCCCCGCCAGATTGGTTGAACCTGGTTCTTGCAACACCTATCCACCGCCCGCGCGGGCTTTCGTCCTACTTGCTACTTGGTGGTCGCTCGAAACGTCCACAGTGGTTCGCATTCCGGCCAGATACGATGTTTGCTATCCCAGGAAATCCAGATGCATTCCATTCATATCGAGCTGAGATCGGCTATCCGGAAACGGAGAGCTTGCTACGACGGTCTCGAAGAAGAAGATGGCGTGGCATGGGGTACAACCTGTGCAGCCGCACCAGAGCGCATTGCCTGAAGCACCTTTTCCAGGTACTCCTGCGGAATGCCTTGGATGTAAGGATTCGCCAGCCACGCGATGATGGCGGGAACGCCGCGGCTGAGCGCGATCAATTCGATTTGCAGGAAGACGCCACCGTTTTCTTCCTCGCAGCTCCAGTCCATATCCAACCTCCAAAGCAATCCGCGATCGTTACCGACTGGCAATTCATGTTCTGTGGGCTTGCCCACATCAGCCAATTCGGCAATCCGGGTCGAGCGGGACCGCCGGTACCCGTGGCCCGCATCCACGCGCTTGTAGCGATCGTCAAGATCCACATTGTAGAAGACGGGTGACCTCGCTTCGCGGAACATACGCAACTGGACCTGGAAGTCCTCCTTCTCCCGGCCCAGCACTTTGGATCCCTGCACACCGAAACTGAAAAGTTGCGGATAGCTGGGATAGTTCTCCATCAAGGCCATCGTCTGCTGCAATGTGGCGCCCGGAATGAAAATCGTCCCTACCCAGTGATGCACCAGGCCGTGGGGTATCCGGATGGACCGGTTATCATCGCGCGTTTCCAGGCGTTTCGTTACAACCTCGCCACGCGCTAATCTTTCGTGGAATTGATGACGCAGCGCCTCCTCCTGGCTGTCGATCCAGAGAAATGCGCCGTACTTACGCATTTTTGCTGCTCGCTCTTCTTCCGTTACCTTCACGTACTGATCAAAAGCCTGGATTGTGTCCTGCCTAAGCTCGGCCGCCGCTGTTTCGAACGCCACAAGCAACCCGAAACAAAGAATCCCGAGCGCCGTCGGCCGTCTCCAATCGCTCCGTGTCTTTTTCAGAGAATACACGCGATCCGCCATTGTGATTTCTATTGTAGCCGATTGAATGCGATTGATTTCGGTCGTGTCGTCGGATGATTTCTCACGGAAGTTGGATAGATGTCGAGAAATCCTCCTCCCACCAGCTATCTTAAGGTGAGACACGGCCCATCAAGTTTGTGACTCGAGGAAACTCCGGAACGGTTGGATTGTAAGATTCCAGGCTTGTGTGGTCGAACCAGCCAGCACTATTTTCCCGCGCGGATCGCAAACACGATCAGAATCAATCCCAGCAAGAGCCCGCCCGGGACAATGGTGAGCAGCCCGCGGGGTTCAGCGTGATTCCAGATCGCCCACGCCACCACCGCTAACGATGGCACTAGCAACAACACACCCACTATGGCGAGAAGGTTCCGCACCTCTCGCGATACGCGGACCGGCTCGCTTTGTCTTGGATCCATTAGCGTCACAATATCAGAACGCATTTCACTAGCATAGGCCGGCTGGCAGGCGGGGTAGTGGGCTCCTTTGTTCCGGTCGGATTACTGTTGAGAGATATAACTTCGCATCCGCTAATCCTGAATTCCTCGCACTCAGAGACAGGGTGGGTCGCCTCATCTTATGGTTGGACACCGACTTACGGGCAGCCAACGAATCGTGCATCTGGGGCACGTAAAATAGCTAACGCCTCTCTCTCGCTGCGAACCACGTGAAGGTTCGGACGAGTCTCCGATCCCTGAAGGTCAAACATTCGCGCCAACCCAAACATTTGAGGAGAACCTGCAACGATAACACGCGGCACATCTGGATCAGGAATAGCCGGTGGCAGCATTGCTAGTTCGCGGATCGTCTGAGTAGAAACGGCCAAAAAGATTACCGCAGACATGTCGAAAATACCGGCAAAGGCAGGGTTTAATGCGCCGTATTTTGAGCACAGTTTGTAATATTCTTTTAGAGTTTCGTCCGTCACAATTCCGTCAATACGACAGCGAATTATTTTGTTGTTCAAATCGAAGTCAAACTTACAGGCCATGAACTTTCCCCGTATCTATCTCGGATCCTCCAGGACGGCTCCAATCTAGCACTTCGGGGTTCTTAAGACGCGATGAATTGCCGCGTCATTATTAAAAAACGGGTTCGTTCAGATGGGTGTCGAGAAATCCGCTTCCGACCAGCTATCTCAGACTGAGATGGGTGGTGATAATTTCTGATGGCAGAACGAGGTCGGCCTCCGAACGGTTCGAGTAAACTTTGCGGTGTTCACCCGGCAAAGCTCGGAACCGACGAGCCGAGATTCAGATTATAGGTGCGGACTTACATACGCGACAACAGACGGTTGTGATGTTGAACGTCGAGACCGGCGAGGCTTACGGATTCAAGCTGATTCTTTTCTTTCTCGGCATTTTGAGCGGCATTGGTTACGCCTTCGACAGCTTGGGTCGCCGCATCCACTCACTCTTTCCCCCAATTGTTGCCGTAAACATTCTGGGTCACGTCGATATTCACGTAACCCAGAATGTAATGCACGAGCGCCGGCGTTGCGCGTTCGCGCAGCATAGGGCTGGAATGCACGGTGCGGAAGCTCCGAAAATACCCTTTATTGCTCGGATCGGCCGAGTCCGAATTTCCGCAAAAGCTGCTTGTTAACATCCGCCGACAAATTGGACTGCGGGTGTGTAGGCGCCACGTCTGCAACCGACGTGCCTACTCTTTCGTTTACAGGGGTTGCCAGAAAGGCGTGGACGTCGCCCTTATGCGGCCCGCTCATCACGATTGCCATGCCCGAGATTTGTCCGCGCTCGTTGATCTTGTTAGCCATGATTGGGTTGAGGTTGGCACTCGCGGGAAACAGCTTGTCAAGGTTGGTCAGCACGCCATCCTGCCAGATGAACGAATGGGACCAGTTGAAGTGAGCGTCCAGCGAGCTTCCCACCACTTGGCCGCGGTCATTGATGCCGGAGGCGAAGGCGGAAGCAGCTCCGAGCGGAAGGTCGATTTTTGTCACTGGGCCGTCTGTGCCGTTCAGCCAAACCCCGGCGAGGGAGGTCGAGCCGTCAGCACTGCCGATTTGCCCGGCAATTTGGCCGCGGTTGTTAATCACTTGGGCGAGAGCGCCATTTCCGAGGTCACGAAGCGTGGTGACAACGTTGTTTTTCCACGATGTGCCGTGAACCGCTGTGGTGCAGTTTCCCGAGTAGCCTACGGCTTGGCCCAGATCGTTGATCCAAAACGCGAACCCGTCTGTATCGAGACTCACCAAAGGAAGAGGTTTGGCGGCGCCGTTTTCCCACATCACCGGCAGCGCAACCTGATTATTGGTTGTGCCGGGCATGCACGTGGTGTCCAGGGCGCCGTTCTCGGCAAATCCTACGATTTGTCCACGCATATTGATCGAGCTCGCCTCCCCGTTATTTCCGCCCAGCGTCGGGAGAGCTCGCATGTGGCCGAGCTGCCAAAGAAACGGGAGACACACATGGTGTGTCCCGATGCCGCAAATGTCTTCGCCGTTCGGGTCTAGCGCAGCCGTCTCGGAAAAACCCACCGTCTCCCCAAAATCGTTGATCTCGCCCCAGTTGCTCGAAGTGTTCGCTCCTCCCAGCGTGCCGAGGTCGAGCTTGAATCCGTCGATGTCTATAAGTATGCGTGAGCTTAGAAGCATCCCCAGCAAGCTATCCTGCTCCCCCGGTGGCAGGTTCTGAGCCATGATCTCCGTCCAGCCTTCATCATTGAGGGACAT
>Ga0210401_10008192_pt1 | contig 10394 bp, 6 predicted proteins | sample IncBWH32MmetaG_FD_150866 | JGI IMG/M metagenome (GOLD analysis project Ga0210401, IMG submission 150866) | Forest soil microbial communities from Barre Woods Harvard Forest LTER site, Petersham, Massachusetts, United States - Inc-BW-H-32-M | ecosystem: Environmental > Terrestrial > Soil >... | reverse complement strand
CGTGCCGATTGTGGTCTGGGCGATCACGTCGGGCGAGATGCGGGCCGCCTTTTTCCTCTTCGTCGCCGCCGGGATCAGCGACGCCGTCGACGGCTTTCTCGCCAAGCGCTTTCATATGACCAGCGAACTTGGCGCCCTGATCGATCCGCTGGCCGACAAGGCGTTGATCGTCTCGATCTATGTGGCGCTGAGCGTCGCGGGCGCGCTTCCCATACCGCTGGTCATTCTGGTGGTATCCCGCGACATCATGATCGTCTCGGGGTTCATGCTGTCCTGGGTTGTAGGGAAGCCGATGCCGATCCGCCCGCATCCGGTGTCGAAGGCCAATACGGCTGCACAAATCGTGCTCGCGACCCTGGTGCTGGCCGAGAGAGGCTTTGGCTTCGATGCTTCCTTGGCCGCGAAAGTCATCATTGGGCTGGTTGCGATCTTGACGCTCCTTTCCATCGGCTTCTATCTCGCCGAATGGCTCCGCCACATGAACTCCGTCGGAGCTGGACACTGACCGGGGTCCGTGGCTCGTGGAATGACGGCCGGGCCGGCCGGCAAGCTTTCATGAGGAATTCCTGATCTAAAGTTGCGTACTTGCTTAGATCTCTCCATGGTTTCCCGGCTGCGGCGTCGCTAGCGAAATGCGGAAAGATCCACGGGCATCGGGCTCGAACACCGGCCTGGAAGGGTAGTGCGATGCGGATTGAGCGGCAGTTCGTATTCTGGACCTGCGCACTGCTGGTCTTCATCGGCGTGCTCCTGCTGCTGCGCCACATTCTCTTGCCCTTCGTGGTCGGGGCGGCGCTCGCTTATTTGCTCGATCCGCTGGCCAACCTTTTGATCCGGCACGGCATCAACCGGCTTGTCGCCGCATTGCTGATAATCGCCCTGTTCGTGATCGTCTTTGCCGGCATTTTGGTGGTTATCGCGCCGGTGCTCGTCGACCAATTGGCGGCCCTCATCGGCAAACTGCCCGGCTATCTGGAGAGGCTGCAGGCGCTGGTCGCCGACCCGAGTCATTCATGGCTGATCAAGATCATGGGCGGCACTTCCGGCGGCAACCAAGGTTCGCTCGGCGTGCTGATGAACAAATTGGTCGGCTACTTGACCGACATGCTTTCCACATTATGGACCAAGGGCGAGGCGCTGCTGTCTCTGTTGTCGCTCTTTGTCATCACGCCGGTCGTGACGTTCTATCTGCTCGTAGATTGGGATCGGGTCGTGAGCTCGCTCGACAGTCTCGTTCCGCTGCCGCAGCGTCAAACGGTGCACGGGCTTATGGCCGAGATCAACAAGGCGCTTTCCGGCTATGTGCGCGGTCAGCTTCTGGTGTGCGCCATACTCGGCGTCTACTATGCGATCGGTCTGACGCTGGCGGGACTAAGCTTCGGCTTGCTGATTGGCGTGGTGTCCGGCTTTCTGACCTTCATTCCTTACGTTGGATCGCTGACCGCGCTCGTCGTCTCGTTCGCCGTGGCGGTGGCGCAATTCTATCCTGACTGGACGCGTATTCTCATTGTCCTGGGCGTGGTTCTCGTGGGCCAATTCCTGGAAGGCAACGTTCTGTCGCCGAAACTCGTCGGCGGCAGCGTGGGATTGCATCCGGTCTGGCTGATCTTTGCGTTGCTGGCCTGCGGTTACTTCTTCGGCTTCGTCGGATTGCTGCTGGCCGTGCCGCTTGCCGCGGCGATCGGCGTGCTGACGCGGTTTGCAGTCGCGCGCTATCGCGCGAGCGCCTTCTATACTGGAAACGGGCCGGCCTAAGCGCCATGTCGCAACGCCCGCGTCAGCTCGCGCTCGCGCTCGATCACGCCGAAAGCTATGCGCGGGAAGATTTTCTCGTTGGGCCGTGCAACGAAGGACCGTTCCAGCTCATTTGCTCCTGGCCCGACTGGCCGGCCAATGCGCTGGCGCTCGTCGGGCCTGGAGGATCCGGCAAGACCCATCTTGCCATGATATGGGCGGCCATGGCGGGCGCGCGCATCATCTCCGCGCAAGCCTTGCGTGACGCCGAAGTTCCGTCCGCGCTCGCGACCGGCGCGCTGGTGGTGGAAGATTCTTCTGCCGACGCGGACGACCGCGCGCTATTTCATCTCATCAATCTTGCCCGCGAAGACAACGCGGCTTTGCTGTTCACGGCGCGGAGCGCGCCGGCAACGTGGCCGGTCGCCATACCCGACCTCTTGTCGCGCTTGCGCGCGCTGCCGGTGGTGACGCTGCAGGCGCCCGACGACGCCATGTTGCGGGCGGTTATTGTCAAGCTGGCAGCCGACCGGCAGCTCACATTGGATGAGAGCGTCGTTGCCTTTATGGCGACCCGCATCGAGCGGTCCTTCGCCGCTGCCCGGGCTGCGGTTATCGGGCTCGACAACGAAGCCTTGCGGCTAGGGCGCGCGCCAACACGCGCCCTCGCGGCCGAGATATTCAGGGCCAATTGAACGGCGCCGCGGCCCGACTTCCAATGAAGGAAGCGAATGGGCATTTGATCTCAACATCCGCTGCCGCAGGCCCTCTTGGTTGCTATGCACCCGAAAGCGGACCTATCATAATTACCGAGAGTTTTATCGGCCGTGACCCGGAGGGGATACGCGGATTCATTTCCTTGATCCATCTCAATACGGGCTGCAGTGACGGCGGCAAGCTCGCGACCGCAGGCACCGGTCACGCCTAAGCAATGGCGTGGGGCATAGCTGGTCGTAAAGCTGGATCACTTTCCAAGGATTAACGATGCTTATATACGGAACGGGAAAAAAGCGGACCGCGATCGGAGAGTAACATGGACGCAAAGACTGACGAGAAGAGCGTGGGCAAGTGCCCGGTCGTGCACACCAATCGGGACTGGTGGCCCAACCAGCTGAACATTCAGGTTCTCCACCAGCACTCCGCCCTGTCCAATCCGATGGGTGAGGCCTTCGACTACGCCAAGGAATTCAAGAGCCTCGACCTGAACGCCGTGATCAAGGATCTCCATGCCTTGATGACGGACTCACAGGAGTGGTGGCCGGCGGATTTCGGTCACTACGGCGGGCTGTTCATTCGCATGGCGTGGCACAGCGCAGGTACGTACCGCATCGGCGACGGCCGTGGCGGCGCCGGATCCGGCCAACAGCGCTTCGCGCCGCTCAATAGCTGGCCGGACAACGCGAGCCTCGACAAGGCGCGCCGCCTGCTGTGGCCCATCAAGCAGAAATACGGCCGGAAGATCTCCTGGGCCGACCTCATGATCCTCGCGGGCAACGTCGCGCTGGAGTCGATGGGGTTCAAGACGTTCGGTTTCGGCGGCGGGCGCGTCGACGTCTGGGAACCGTCGGAGGACATCTTCTGGGGCCCCGAAGGGAAGTGGCTGGCGGACGAGCGCTACAGCGGCGACCGCGATCTTGAGAAACCTCTCGCCGCCGTGCAGATGGGGCTGATCTACGTGAATCCCGAAGGGCCGAACGGCAAGCCGGATCCGGTCGCCGCAGCGCGGGATATCCGCGAGACGTTCGCGCGCATGGCAATGAACGACGAGGAAACCGTCGCGCTCATCGCCGGCGGTCACACCTTCGGCAAAACCCACGGCGCCGGCGATCCGACACTGGTGGGCCCGGAGCCGGAAGCGGCCAGCATCGAGGAGCAAGGTCTCGGCTGGAAGAGCAAATTCGGAACGGGCAAAGGGGCTGACGCGATCACTGGCGGCCCGGAAGTCACCTGGAGCCAGACGCCGACCAAGTGGAGCAACAACTTCTTCGCAAACCTGTTCGGCCACGAATGGGAGCTGACCAAGAGCCCGGCCGGTGCGTTCCAGTGGAAACCGAAGAATGGCGCAGGCGCGGGCACGGTGCCGGATGCCTACGACTCGTCAAAGCGTCATGCGCCATCCATGCTGACCACGGACCTCGCCTTGCGGTTCGACCCTGCTTACGAAAAGATCTCACGGCGCTTCTACGAGAATCCGGAGCAGCTCGCGGACGCGTTTGCGCGGGCGTGGTTCAAGCTGACGCACCGCGACATGGGGCCGATCGTGCGCTATCTCGGCCCGCTCGTTCCCAAGGAGCATTTGCCGTGGCAAGACCCGATCCCGGCGGTGAATCATCCGCTGATCGGGGAGCAGGACATTGCTGCTCTGAAGGCGAAAATCCTCGCTTCTCGCCTGTCCGTGTCCGAGCTGGTCTCGACCGCGTGGGCGTCGGCGGCATCGTTCCGCGGCTCTGACAAGCGCGGTGGAGCGAACGGCGCGCACATTCGCCTCGCGCCGCAGAAGGACTGGGAAGCCAACCAACCGGCTCAGCTGGCGAAGGTGCTGCAGACCCTCGAAGGGATCCAAAAGGAGTTCAACGCTTCACAGTCCGGCGGCAAGAAAGTTTCGCTTGCCGATCTGATCGTTCTCGGCGGCGGTGCCGCGGTCGAGAAAGCCGCGAAGGCAGCCGGGCACGACGTGAAAGTCCCGTTCACGCCGGGTCGCATGGACGCGTCGCAGGAGCAAACCGATGTCGAGTCCTTCGCGCCGCTCGAACAGGTCGCTGACGGGTTCCGCAACTATGTGCGCGGCAAGCAGCGCCTGTCGGCTGAGGAGCTGTTGGTTGATCGGGCGCAATTGCTGACCCTGACAGCGCCTGAGATGACGGTTCTCGTCGGCGGTCTGCGTGTCCTCGGCGCCAATGCCGGCAAGTCCACGCACGGCGTCTTCACCAAGCGGCCGGAGACGCTGACGAACGACTTCTTCGTCAACCTGCTCGACATGGGTACGCAATGGCAGCCGGCCGCTGGCTCCGACGGCGTGTACGAGGGGCGCGACCGGAAGACGAAGGAGGTCAAGTGGACCGGCACCCGCGTCGACCTGATCTTCGGCTCGCACTCGCAGCTCCGCGCGCTTGCGGAAGTCTATGCCACCGCGGACTCGAAGGAGAAGTTTGTCAAAGACTTCGTGGCGGCGTGGACCAAGGTTATGGACCTCGATCGCTTCGACCTCGCCTGATCTGTGCGGACAGGTTTTTGAGGATTTTTCTTGCAAGGGGCGGCCGGGATTTTCCCGGCCGCTCTGCCTTGAGGCCGTCTAGGCGTGCTTAAGGGATTGCAATTTCTGAGGATTCTTCGCTGAGCGCAGGATCGCAGATCATTCCTGAGCGATCCGGCGACGTCTTGACGGCGTGTCACCGCAGCGCCTTATCTCAGTGGTGTGGTTTATCGAATCGGTACTCTGGTGCCCGCTTCCGAAGTCCGCCGATGCACGGCGACCCGAGCCACGAGCTTCGGACGTGTAGGAGCTGGCAAGCATACGCATTCAGGCCGCTTGCAATTTGAACTTCCTCAACGCGCATGCGGTAACGTGTGCTGGAAACTTCAAATCGGCGGCACCAGGACGGCGAGTGTGAAGTTCGAGGAACAAGGAGCAGTCATGGCTGATCGTGGCCAAGCGACCGCGGTCGCACTCGACCATGGTCCTACGCAGCGCCTGGAGGCCCCTGAGCGGCTTGCAGAGCGGGCGGAAAGCCATGCAGCATCCGAACTCGCCGCCAGCCCGGAACGGTTCATCAACCGGGAACTGTCCTGGCTCAATTTCAATCGTCGCGTTCTCGAGGAATCCGCCAACCGCGAGCACCCGCTGCTCGAGCGGCTGCGGTTCCTTTCGATCTCGGCAAACAACCTCGACGAATTCTTCATGGTGCGCGTGGCCGGCTTGCGGGCGCAAGTGCGCGCCGGCATCTCCACCAAGAGTCCGGAGGGTTTGACGCCGGCCGAGCAGCTGGTGCGCATTGCCGAAGCGGTCGTACTGCTGGTGCGCGATCAGCAGGAACAGTGGCTCGAACTGCGCTCGGCGCTCGGCAAGGCGGGCATCGTCCTCATCGACGGCCCCGACGTCACCAAGTCGGAGAGAGCTTGGCTGGAAGATTATTTCCTCTCGCACATCTTCCCCCTGCTCACGCCGCTCGCGATCGATCCGGCGCACCCGTTCCCGTTCATTCCCAATCTCGGCTTCTCGATCGCGCTGCAGCTTTCCCGCGCCAAGGACGGCCGAGCGATGAACGCGCTCATCCGCATGCCGAACCGCATCGAGCGATTCGTGCGGCTGCCGCAGAATGCCGGCGATGGCGAGGTGCGGCTGATCTCTGTCGAAGGCGCGACCAGCCTGTTCATCAACAAGCTATTCCCCGGTTACGTGGTCAAAGGTGTGGGTGCGTTTCGCGTCATCCGCGACTCGGAACTGGAAATCCTCGAAGAAGCCGAGGATCTGGTGCGGCTGTTCGAGACGGCGCTCAAGCGCCGCCGCCGCGGATTGGTGATCAGGCTCGATATCGAAGCGAATATGCCGCCGGAATTGCAGCGCTTCGTGCAGCGCGCGCTTGGCGCCGGCGACGACAGCGTGTTCAAGGTCGATGGGGTGCTGGCGCTCAACGAGATGTCGCAGCTCACAAGCCTCGACCGCCCGGATCTTGAATTCGTGCCCTATACGCCGCGCTATCCCGAACGAATCCGCGATCACGGCGGCGATTGTTTTGCCGCCATCCGGCAGAAGGATTTGATCGTCCATCACCCCTACGAGTCGTTCGACGTGGTGGTGGACTTCCTGCACCAAGCGACCCGCGATCCCGACGTGGTCGCGATCAAGCAGACGCTATACCGCACCTCGGCAGATTCACCGATCGTACAGACCTTGGCGGAGGCCGCCGAAGCGGGCAAGTCGGTGACCGCCGTCGTCGAGCTAAAGGCGCGCTTCGACGAGGAAGCCAATATCCGTTGGGCGCGTGATCTCGAACGCGCCGGCGTGCAGGTCGTCTACGGCTTCATCGAGCTCAAGACCCACGCCAAGCTTTCGTTGGTTGTGCGGCGCGAGGGCTCTTCGCTTGCCTCCTACGTGCATGTGGGGACCGGCAACTATCATCCGGTGACGGCGCGCATCTATACCGACCTGTCGTATTTCACCGCCGACCCGGTGATCGCCCGCGACGTCACCCGCGTGTTTAACTACGTCACCGGTTACGCCGAGCCGGCCGAGCTCGAACGCATGGCGGTATCGCCGCTGACATTGCGCAATCGCATCCACGAACACATCGAAGCGGAAATCGCCAATGCCAAAGCCGGGCGTCCTGCTGCCATTTGGATGAAGATGAATGCGCTGGTCGATCCCGATATTATCGATGCGCTTTATCAGGCATCGAGCGCCGGCGTTCCCATCGAGCTCGTGGTGCGCGGCATCAGCTGTCTGCGCCCGGGCGTGCCCGGCCTGTCGGAAAATATCCGGGTCAAGTCGATCGTCGGCCGCTTCCTCGAGCATGGGCGCATCTATTGCTTCGGTGCCGGCCACGCGCTGCCGCACCCCAAGGCGGCCCTCTACATTTCGTCCGCGGACATGATGCCGCGCAATCTCGATCGTCGCGTCGAGGTTCTGTGCCCGATCGTCAACGCGACGGTGCACGAGCAGGTGCTCGATCAGATCATGGTTGCCAACCTGAAAGATAATGAACAGAGTTGGGAGCTTCTCGCGGACGGCTCGTCGTCCCGCATCAAGCCGGGGCCGGGAGAAGAAAAATTCAACGCGCATACCTATTTCATGACCAATCCGAGTCTTTCCGGACGCGGAAAGTCGCCCAAGGATGCGGTGCCGCGATTGCGCCATCGCGGAGAGCGGGTGTGAGGAAAGCGCCGGACGTTTTAGCTCCGCTGATTTGAGCAAATGAACAACGCGACGCTTGAAGCCGCCCCCGGACGCCTTGACCGCGGCACGCCGCTGGCCGTGGTCGACATCGGTTCGAATTCCGTGCGGCTTGTGGTTTATGAAGGTCTCGCGCGGGCACCGACGGCGCTGTTCAACGAAAAAGCTCTGTGCGGGCTCGGCCGCGAGGTGCAAACCACCGGTCTGTTAGCGGCCGACGCCGTGGAACAGGCGCTCGGGGCGCTCAAGCGCTATCGTGCGCTATGCACGACCATGGGCGCAAAGCGCGTGCTCGCAATCGCAACCGCAGCATGCCGTGACGCCAAGAACGGCCCGGCCTTCATCAAGCTTGCCGAGGCGATTATCGGCACCGAGATCGAGATGCTCTCGGGCGCACGCGAGGCGGAACTGACGGCGCTCGGCGTCATTTCCGGCGTTCACCAGGCGGACGGTGTGGTCGGCGATTTGGGCGGCGGCTCGCTCGAGCTTGTCGATGTTCACCGCACGCATGCGCGCCGCGGGCTGACGCGGCCGCTCGGCGGATTGGCCTTGGCCGACATTTCGGCAAAGTCGCTCAAGAAGGCGGAGAAATTCGTCAAGAAGACGCTGAGCGAACTGCCGATGCTCAAGGACTGCAAGGATCGCACCTTCTACGCCGTGGGAGGCACCTGGCGAGCATTGGCGCGGCTGCACATGTGGCAGACCGGCTATCCGCTGCACGTGATGCACGGCTATGCGATCCCGGCCGAAGAGGCGCTCGAATTCTCCCGGCTGGTTCACCGCGTGAACGTGGAGACGCTGTCCAATATCGAAGTCGTGACCAATGCGCGGCGGCCGCTGCTCGCCTATGCGGCGCTGGTGCTCGAATACATCATCCGCATCGGCAAGCCGAAGCAGATCGTGTTCTCGGCGCTCGGCGTGCGCGAAGGGCTGCTCTATTCGCTGCTCAAACAAAAAGACAAGGAAAAGGACGCGCTGATCGAGGTGGCGCGCGATCTCAATCTCTTGCGTTCGCGATCGCCGCAGCATGGCGAAGAGCTGATCGACTGGACCGATCGTTTCATGGCCTCTTCGGGGCTTGACGAGCCGGCGGAGGAACGGCGGCTGCGCCACGCGGCGTGCCTTCTCGCCGACATCGGCTGGCGGGCGCATCCCGATTATCGCGGCGAGCAATCGCTCAACATCATCGCGCATGGCGGCTTCACCGCCATCGACCATCCCGGGCGTGCCTATCTGGCGCTCGCCGTGTTCTACCGGCATGTCGGGTTGGTCATGGACGACGAACTGTCGCCGCGTTTGCGCGAATTGGCCTCGACCCGCATGATCGACCGCGCCCGCGTTCTCGGCGCGGCGTTGCGGCTTGCCTACGTGGTATCCGCCGCGATGCCGGGCGTGCTCCTGCGCACGCCGCTTGCGGTGGAGCGGCAGCGGTTGGCGCTGCGTCTGCCGGACGAATTCGCCGCGCTTGGCGGCGAGCGGGTCTTAAGCCGCCTGCGCGCGCTGTCCCGCCTGATCGGCCGCGATCCCGTGATGCTGATGGGATAGGGCTGGGGGCTCTTTTGATTCCCACCCGTGCGGCAAACAAGAGGCGATCGCTCGCCAGAGGTGCCGCAGTGACCGCCCATCGTGGCCGCCGGCTCCAGACGGAGAATTTCACCAATCCGGAGCGCTGCCCGTTCGGTAACAGTGACGTCGGTGGTCATGATCTCCTCCAGCCGAGCATAAAATCCATTGATGTTCGGGCGGCGACGTACCAGGACGCGAACCGCTTCACGTACAGGCTGAAAGACTACGTCAATCGTTTGACTGAATACGAGGGCGGCAACCTTCAAAACGTACAAGTCGATCTCTCCCAGGTAACAGAGCGCGTGCTTGAACTCATAGTTCCGAAAGGAAGCCTTACAGTCATGCAACGCGCCGTGATCAAGGCGGCGAACATTAGAGCGCAAACAGCCGGAAGCTATCCCGTCAGAATCATTGTCAAGGACTTTTGGGTTTCCCTCATGCTCTTCCATGCCTATTTGAGAAACGGAATCGTGTACGTGCCGACAGTGGTCCGACTGCAGATAGGCGGAGCCTACTGGGATGTAGAGCCCGTCGCAGTCGAGCCAATAGCCGATACCGAAGGCTTGCGCCGGGCATTTTTCGACGCGATTGCTCGAAAAAATGCCTTTGTGCCCAATCCGCCCAAGAACAGGTGGCCTCGGCCGATTCTGCTGAAGTATTCGGGCGCCAAGACATGGTCAGTGTTCGCGCGCAATGCATCGCTGTGGAGCATCGACGAGGAGAATGGAGTCTATTCAATTGCTGGGTATAAGGAGCACCCCGACGGCTATTTGGTGCGAGACAAAAGTCGGAAAGCTGATTTTCCGCCCGGCACGCCCGCGGATGCAGTGATCGACCGTATGATTGCGATTCTGCAGGACGCGGCGCGAAGTGATACGGCCTAGTAACCGGATGAGCCGACGGCGGCCGGCAACAACGATCCGCAAGTCAGGAAAGACAAGGAGGCTTGTCCTTCCGCTCCAGACTTCCTCAGCTTGGTACAATCTCGTCGCGAGATCGAGATGTTGATGGGGTAGACGCAGTTCGCCAAAGCGTTACAGCCGGCGACCCAGCCGCGCGGAACAGATTGCGCAAGGAAAACCCGCCCGATTTTTGTACATTTCCGCCAGTCTTGTTCTGTCGGGCGCGTTGCCAAGGTCGCCGCCTTGCGGTTGAATGCCTTCGAATCACCAGAAGGACGGCCGGGTTCTCCGGCCGCGGGCTG
>Ga0210401_10008191_pt1 | contig 10395 bp, 8 predicted proteins | sample IncBWH32MmetaG_FD_150866 | JGI IMG/M metagenome (GOLD analysis project Ga0210401, IMG submission 150866) | Forest soil microbial communities from Barre Woods Harvard Forest LTER site, Petersham, Massachusetts, United States - Inc-BW-H-32-M | ecosystem: Environmental > Terrestrial > Soil >... | reverse complement strand
ATTTTCCGTGTGATTGGTAGTGAAACGAAACATCAAGACGCGGGCGCGCAAATTGAACTTTTGTTCCAGCCACGCCAGCACCACCAGCGCAAACAGCACAATGCCGGTGCTGGTCGCAGCCACCGCGTAAAACCCGCTGCCGGCCGACATACCGATGGCCGCTTCCACGAAAATCGTTGCCGCTGTGGTCATGCCAACTAAGCCGAAATTCTCTTTCAGGATGGCGCCGGCGCCCAGGAATCCGATGCCTTGCACAATGTTGGAGGCGATGCGCGTGGAACCGTTGTCCGACCACAGGTGGCCCAGCTCACCCGACATAATCGTGAACAGGGCGGTCGCCAAACACACAAACAGGCTGGTGCGAATGCCGGCTGGGCGCCGATGCATATCGCGCTCGAGGCCGATAGCCGCGCCCATCGCGGCGGCGAACAACAGCCGGATCAGGATTTCTTGATATGTGAGCATGCGGTGGAAGCGCCTTGCTCGCTCCCACAAAATTCTAGCGAGTTACAGAGTGAATTGGGTCAGTTTTGCAAAATGACGTGCCCTGGCGTGTATCTCTTTCGTTTTGAGATTCAGCAGGCGTTCCAGGCCGAAGCGCTCCACGGTGAAGCTGCCGAGCACCGAGCCATACACCATGGCGCGTCGCAGCGCGGCATCCGATTTACTTCCAGCGCTGGCCAGGTAGCCCATGAAGCCGCCCGCGAAGCTGTCGCCCGCGCCAGTGGGATCGTGCGGCTCTTCCAGCGGAAATGCGGGAACACAGAAGACGCCGTGCTTATCGACCATCATGGCGCCATATTCGCCGCGCTTCACCACCAGCGTGGAGGGGCCCATCTTGAAGATGTGCTTGGCGGCGCGGAGCAAATTGTGTTCGCTGGACAGTTGGCGTGTTTCCGAATCGTTGATCATCAAGATGTCGACGTGCTTCAGCGTCTCGCGCAATTCCGCGTTGGTGCGTTCGATCCAGTAATTCATGGTGTCCATGGCGGCCAGCTTCGGGCGGCCCTTGACCTGTTGCAGCACGTCGCGTTGCAAGTCTGGGGCAATGTTGGCGAGAAAGACGTAACTGGCTTTGCGATACTTTTCCGGCAGCCGCGGTTTGAAATCGGCGAAAACGTTCAGGTCGGTTGCCAGGGTGACGCGATCGTTTAGATTTTCCGTGTAGCGGCCTGACCAGAAGAAGCACTTACCCGCGGTACGCTCCATGCCTTCTATATCAATGTTGCGTTTACGAAGAATGGCTTCATCTTTTGCGTGAAAATCGTCGCCAACTACGGCCACTAGATTCACGTGCGTGAAGAAACTCGCGGCTACCGCAAAGTACGTGGCGGCCCCGCCCAGCGTACGCTCTACCTTTCCATAGGGACTCTCCAACGCATCATACGCAACCGAACCGACGACGAGTAGCGACACAGTTTCTCCTCTTATAGGTATTTGCCAATGATGGCAGCAAGATTCTTTTTGGTTTTAGCCGGGACGATTTTGAAATTGGTGATGAGCGCGTGTTGCAGTGCCGACCCGCACTTGCATTTGCGTTCGGTGGGCATGGTTTTCACCGCTTCTCGCAAAACGTTCTGGGCGTTGACAGCGTTTTGATTTAGCGTGGCGATGATCGTCGAGGCGGTGACGGATTCATGCTCGGGATGCCAGCAATCGTAATCGGTAATCATGGCAATGGTGGCGTAGCAAATTTCGGCTTCGCGGGCGAGTTTGGCTTCGTTGACGTTGGTCATGCCAATCACGTCGAACTTCATGGCACGATGAAAATGCGCCTCGGCCAGCGTGGAAAATTGCGGACCTTCCATGCAGATGTAGGTGCCTTTGCGATGAATGGGCACGGCGGTGGACACGCACGCGTCGGCCAACACAGTCGACAACTGGCCGCAGGTCGGCTTCTCGAACCCCACGTGCGCTACCAGTCCACTGCCAAAAAAGGTTGAGATGCGGCCTTTGGTGCGGTCGAAAAATTGATCGGGCACCAAGAATTCGCCGGGGCGGAGATTTTCCTGCAGTGAGCCGACGGCGCTTACGGAAATGATGCGCCGCACGCCAAGCAACTTCATGGCGTAGATGTTGGCGCGAAAATTCAATTCGCTGGGCAAAAGCCGGTGCCCACGTCCATGGCGAGCCAGAAACGCCACGCGCTTCCCTTCGAGAGTGCCCACCACGAACACGTCGGAGGGATCACCAAACGGCGTTTTGACGCGCATCTCGCGCCAATTTGTCAGTCCACTCATCTCGTAGAGACCGCTACCGCCGATGATGCCGATGTCGGCGACAGTTTCCTTGGCTTGCGCACGTTTCCCTTTGGCTTTTTGCGACTTGGCCATCTGCTTCCCTCCTGGGAATTACGATTACTGGTTCAGATCGACTGGCTCGACTTCTACCTTGCCATCGCGTTCGTCGAGCGTGGCGCCGGCAACATCCGGATCGTGACCAAACACAACAATCCATCCTTCATTCACGATGCGTGGAACCCACGCCCGCTTGGTTTCCAGCGTTTGCAGCGGGTACAGATCGTAAGCCATGATCCAGGGCAACGAACAATGGTGACGCGTCGGGAGCAAATCCGCAACAAAGACCAGGGTCTTGCCGCCGCCAGAAAGCTTCACCGCCTGAATATCGGCATTATGGCCAGGAATTTTTGAGACGGAAATGCCGGGGAATAATTCGCGATCGCCGTCGACGAGATCCCACTGCTTGGCATCGGCGATTGGCTGGAAATTCTCTTCGAAATAACTGGCCTTGTCGCGCTCGGTGGGTTTTGCCGCGTGCTGCAGCTCGCCGCGCTGGACGATGTAGCATGCATTGCGAAACGTGGGCACCGGACGGCCGTTTTCGATGCGGGTGTTGCCGCCGGCGTGATCGAAATGCAGGTGGGTGTTGATGACCACGTTCACGTCGTCTGGCTTTACACCTTCACGAGCCAGCGATTCGATGAGCGGGTCGCCATCTTGAATGGCGTAAATGGCGCGTTGCTTCGCATCCCACTTCGTGCCGTTCCCGGTCTCGATGACAATGGTTTTGCCGGAAGCGCGCACCAGCAGCGAGTTCGCACGCAGGCGAATCCGATTCTTATCGTCGGGCGTGGATCGCTTCTCCCAGAGCACCTTGGGGACCACGCCGAACATCGCGCCGCCATCGAGCCGAAACTCACCACCATCCAGATAGCGTACTTCCATGTCGCCGAAGTGCATGGTTTGCTGCGCGTCAGCCGGAAAGGCCGCTCCCCTTGAGGATTTCACTCACCGCGGTAAAAGGATCTTTCTTGCGTTCGGCCACCGCCGTAGCCAAGGCGCGAAGTTTTGCTTCCCCTTGCTTGCCGCCGAGCACTCGCTCCAGCAGCCGCGATTCGAGCATCTCGATCAGGCGATTCTGCCAGTGCTCGACATGTTTCTTCTGCCGTTCGCCACTCGACTCGAAATGCTTGCGAAATTTCTCGACGGTTTCCGCCAGTTCCTGCACGCCGCGATTTTCCGTCGCAACGGTGCGAATTACTGGAGGATGCCAGCCGTCGCGCGGCATCACCAGCGACAACATGGCGTGAAGCTGCTCTTCGAGGCGGTCCGCGCCTTCGCGATCGGCTTTGTTCAACACAAAAATGTCGCCAATTTCCATCAGCCCGGCTTTCATGTTTTGAATGTCGTCGCCCAGGCCCGGCACGAGTACGACGACTACGCAATCAGCCAGCCGCACGATGTCGATTTCATCTTGCCCTACGCCTACCGTTTCGATCAGCACCTGGCGCTTCCCGGCCGCATCCAGCAACAACGCCACTTCGGCGGTTGCGCGCGCCAGTCCACCCAGGAATCCACGCGTAGCCATCGAGCGAATAAATATTCCCGTGTCGCTGGCGTGACCCTGCATGCGGATGCGATCGCCCAGAATCGCGCCGCCAGAATAGGGGCTGGTCGGGTCCACGGCGACTACTCCGACCGGTTCGCTGCGCTTGCGATGATACGCGGCGAGACGATCCACCAAGGTGCTTTTGCCCGTGCCGGGCGCGCCAGTGATTCCCGTTAAGTACGCCTTGCCGGTGTTAGCAAATAGCTGGCGCAGCAACTCCTCGGCTTCCGGCGCATGATTCTCAATGGCGGTAATCGCTCGCGAGATCGCGCGCACGTCGCCGTTGCGGACCTTCTCGGCCCACTCGCTAACATCCCAACTCATGTGTGTCCTTGTAGATCGTGAATCGCGGAAGCGCGCCGGTGCATTCCCCTATTATTTATTCCCAAGAAGATATAAGGCAACGGGTAAGAGCCACGGAAGTCACGATTGCCGACTGAGCTCCGCTCCATATCGCGGTACGCGTTTCATGTTCAACATGTCATGGCAGCTTTTTATGGGGCACAGACAACCCCTCAAAATCCTGCTCCGTCTGCGGCCTCCTCACGTACACCAAACCGCAGCCACGCTAGTCCCTGCACTACCTTAGTACTAAATCGTACTTGCCTTCCTCGTTGCCCCCGCCTATCGTGCACTCCTCAACGCCGGGAGTTCGTTCGCGAACTGGAATTGCAGGACGCCGTGAAAACAAAACTCGATGTATTTGGATTGATGCAGAACGGTAAGTACTCGCTGATCGGCCACGCCGAAAACCTCACCCAAGCCAAAAATCAAGCGCGAAACTATATGCTCGCCCATCCGCAGGATGCCCTAATCAGCTTCCGCATTATCATTCCCACGGACTCACTCCGATCCTTTCTTCACCCAGCCCGCGCCACAAACCACACTTCAAACTCACAGAAGCAGTGCATTCCAGAATGACTTCTGCACAGCCCGGCCTTGGACACCAATGGCCTGTGCCAAAATCTTCTCCATTGTAGTTATTAGTTCCGGCCTAAAAGCTGCCGGGCAATGACCAGCTTCTGAATTTCGCTGGTGCCCTCGCCGATAGTGCAGAGTTTCACGTCGCGATAATATTTCTCCGCGGGATAATCCTTAATGAAACCGTAGCCGCCGTGGATCTGCACGCACTCATTGGCCACCCGCACCGCCACTTCACTGGCGAAAAGTTTGGCCATGCTGGATTCGCGGGTGAAGCGCGCTTTCTTCTGATCGGCGAGCCATGCAGCTTGATAAACGAGCAGACGCGCGGCTTCAACTTCGGTAGCCATGTCGGCGAGTTTGAATTGAATGGCCTGGAATTCGCTGATGGCCTTGCCGAATTGCTTGCGCTGCTTGGCGTATTTCGTCGCCGCATCCAGTGCGCCCTGCGCCATGCCTAGCGCCAATGCTGCTATCGAGATGCGCCCGCCATCCAGAATTTTCAGACTGCTGATGAAGCCTTCGCCTTCGGGTCCAAGTAGATTTTCCGCGGCGACGTGGCAGTCGCTGAAAATAACTTCAGAGGTGTCGCTAGCGCGCATGCCCAGCTTGTTTTCCTTTTTGCCGGGACGAAAGCCGGGCTGGCCTTTCTCCAGAATGAACGCGCTGATGCCGTGTGAGTCTTTGCTCTTGTCGGTGACCGCCATGGCCACGCAAGTGTCTGCGTAATGTCCATTGGTGGTGAAGGTCTTCGCGCCATTCAGCACCCATCCATTGCCGCTGCGCACGGCCGTGCTTCGCGTTCCGCCAGCGTCGGAGCCTGCTTCCGGTTCCGTGAGCGACCAGGCTCCCAGCTTTTTGCCGTGCGCCAGCGGCACCAGGTATTTGCGTTTCTGTTCTTCGGTGCCAAACTTGAAAATATGGTTAGAGCAAAGTGAATTGTGCGCGGCGACAAACAAGCCTACGGAACCATCGACGCGCGACAGCTCTTCAATCACCGTGGCGTATTCGATGTAACCAAGCCCGGCGCCGCCGTATTCTTCCGGGAAAATGACGCCCATCAGACCCATTACCGCGAGCTTGGGGAGGATCTCTGAGGGGAAATGGGAGGCTTCGTCCCACTCCATGACGTGCGGAGCGATTTCACCTTCCGCAAATTCTCGGACGCTCTTGCGCAGTTGCTGCTGTTCGTCAGTGAACGTGAAATCCACGAAATCCCCCGGTCAGTTGGTTTTACATATACTCAGACTAAGTTTAGCTTATGGGGCGCTGCAGCGCACCCGGGCGATTCGGGTGGGTTGCTCTCGCGCTTGCGCGCTCTTAAAAACTTGATTAGCGATGAGTTTCGTCTGGTGCCGTGCCGGCGAGGTGCCGGCGCTACAAATCGGATTACCAGCCCACTGGGTAGCCGTTCTTTTTGTTTTGTTCGTCGAGCCAGGTTTTTAGCGGCGCGAAATAATCGGCCAGCGCGCTGGCGTCGGCGTCGCGTTGACCGGTCAGCACTTCCATCGCGTCGGGCCAGGGCTTGCTGGCACCCATGGAGAGCATGGCGTTCAGCATGTCGCCGGCCTTTTTATTTCCATAAATGGAGCAGCGATGTAGGGGCCCCGGCACGCCAGCTTCTTTACAGAGCGCCCGCTGAAACTGGAATTGGTAAATGCGCGCCAGGAAATAGCGCATATACGGCACATTCCCGGGCACGTGATACTTCGCACCTGGATCGAAATCAGCTTCGGTGCGGCCTACTGGCGGTGCGACACCCTGATATTTCTGGCGCAGTGCCCACCAGGCCTTGTTGTATTCGTCGGGTTTAACCTGGCCGGAGAAAACTTCCCAGCGCCACTTGTCGATCACCAAGCCGAAGGGAAGAAACGCTACTTTCTCCAGGGCCTGTTGCAGCAGGTAGTCCGTGTCGCCGGAAGCAGGCGGCACAGTATCGATCAGGCTGATCTTCTTCAGGTATTCGGGAGTCACGGAAAGTGCGATGGTGTCGCCAACCGCTTCGTGGAATCCATCGTTGGCGCTGGCCTGGAACAGCGGAGGCTGAGTATTGTAGGCGCGCTGGTAGAAATTGTGGCCCAGTTCATGATGAATGGTGAGGAAGTCTTCCTCGCGAATCTGGATACACATTTTGACGCGCAGATCATCTTTGAAATCCACATCCCACGCGCTGGCGTGGCAAATCACGTCGCGGTCGGCGGGCTTGGTAAATAGCGAGCGCTCCCAAAAGGTCGGCGGCAGCGGCGCGAATCCTACGGAGACAAAGAAATTCTCGCCGTACTTCACCATACCTTTCGCATCGGTCTTGCGGTCGACCAGGATCTTGGTCAGGTCGTAGCTTTGCGCGGGCTTGGGCGAGTCCATCAATTCATAAACGTTGTTCCATTCCTGCGCCCAGATATTTCCTAATAGGTGCGCGGGAATCGGGCCGTTCGGCGGCACCACATCCTTGCCGTATTTTTTGACCAACTGGCCGCGCACATAGGCGTGCAACGAGAGATAGAGCGGCTGCAGTTGCGACCACAGGCGATCCAAATCCTTCGCAAACGCGTCGGGGTCCATATCGTAGTTGGAGCGCCACAATGCGCCTGCATCCGCGTAGCCCAGTTCCTTCGAACCTTGATTACCAAGTTCCACCATGCGCACATAGCGCTGACGCATTGGTGCGCCGACAGCATGCCAGCCAATCCATGCGCGCTTCAGTTCGTCGGGATCGCGACTGGTGGCCATCAACTTTTCTACCGCAGTGACGTCGAGGCACGGCTTCTTGTCGCCATCGGGGCACCACTTCCCTTTCCCATAATCGCCGTTAAGCGAGGCCAACACCTGCGCCAGTTCCTTCTGGGCCTTTGGATCGTCGGGCGCCGGGAAATTCGTCGCGAGTTCGAGCAGCAGTCGTTTGCGTGCCAACTCCGGTGGCAGTTGGACTTTGTCGTAGCGATGCGCTTCTTTGGCGTATCGGGTGGCGGCGGTGTTGAAGATCTCGTCGGCGTCCGCGGCGATCTGCTCGGTGTCATCGGTGATGAAGTTGGCTGCGACCCACTCGCCGCGCGAGGCTTTTATCTCCAGGTCGAACAGATTAGCTTCTGCAGCATCTATGAATTTGCGAGCATCTTCGGCGGTAGGTGCTACTGGTGCGGGTTTGGCTTTCGCGCCAACACTTCTCGCCGAAATTGCGGATACGATTCCCGCACATAGAACCGCCGTCGCCACATGCTTCCACACACACGCCATTGACGCCTCCTGGGACTTCCCCGTGATGCTGCGAATTTAATAGGAACTAGGCCGACCGCCCTACCCGTCTCTCAACCACCGCTTTTAATTCCGTTAACGCCCGCTCCACCCCTTCGGGGTCCACGTTCCAGTGCGTCACCATACGCACCGAATATGGCGCCGTATCCTGCGCCCAGACATCGCGCGTGTGCAGCGCATCGCACAGTTCCACCGCGGTCATGCCGGTCGCGGTGCAGTCGAAAATCACGATGTTGGTCCGGACGGATGCGGGATCAATCTTCAGGCCCGGGATGGCGGCGATTCCTTCCGCCAACCGTTTGGCATTGGCGTGATCTTCGTGCAGCCGCCCAGGCGATTTCTCGAGTGCAATCAGTCCAGCTGCCGCAATGATTCCCACTTGCCGCATGCCACCGCCAAACATTTTGCGGTACATGCGGGCGCGCTCGATGAATTCCTTTGAGCCAATAATCATTGAGCCTACCGGCGCACCAAGTCCCTTGGACAAGCAGAACATCACGGAATCGACGTTCTTGGTGATCCGCGCGACATCATCGCCCAAGGCCACTGCCGCGTTGAAAATGCGCGCTCCATCGAGATGCACTTTTAGGCCTAACGCATGCGCGCCTTCGCAAATTTCGTCGATGCCCGCTGTTGGGTACACTGTACCACCCGCCATGTTGCTGGAATTTTCCAGGCAGACCAGGGCGGTTTGCGAGTCGTAATAAATCTTGGGGCGGACCGCGGCTTCCACTTGCTTCCAGGTCATGATGCCGTCGTCGCCACCGCGCACCGCGCGCGGCATGCAGCCAGCAATGGCCGACATGGACGCAAGTTCGTAAAGATTCACGTGGCTGCGCTCTTCGCAAATGACTTCGTTGCCATGATGCGTCCAGATTTTGATGGCGGTGAGGTTGCCCATGCAGCCCGTAGGCACGAACAGAGCTGCTTCCTTGGCAAAAAGTTCGGCGGCGCGCTGCTGCAGGCGATTGACGGTGGGATCTTCGCCGTATACGTCGTCGCCCACTTCGGCAGTAGCCATGGCACGGCGCATTTCTTCGCTCGGGCGGGTTACGGTGTCGCTGCGCAGATCGACGGCATTTTCGATGGGCGACACTTGGTCCGGATCTACAAGCTGGTTGCCTTTTGCTACCGTGTAACTCATCGGGGCCTCTCTTCTGTTCGCGCGGGATGCCTGCACATTATCGCAATAATTCCACGATTACTTCGTTCGAAATGCTTAGTTTTCCGGGCGCAAGGCGGACCACATCGCCTTCGCGTTCGACCATGCCTGCCGATGACAGGCGATTGACCCGATCTGCCAGATCAACGTTGTACTGCTTTTGGATTCGGCTGAGGTTGATGCCGGCGAGTTGCCGCAGGCCCAGGAAGAGTTCCTCTTCCAGAGCAGATTCCTGCGTGACTTTGTCCACGGAATCGATCGCGGCGTTCCCCGCCGAAATGGTCGCTGCATATGCTGCGGCATCGTGCATGTTGGCCCAACGTTGCGTGCCGGAATACGAATGCGCGCCTGCGCCGAATCCCAAATAAGGCTCGCGGCGCCAGTATTTCAAATTGTGTTTGGAGGCGAAACCGGGCTTGGCCCAGTTGGATATTTCGTATTGTTGATATCCCGCAGCCTTTAGTTCGCGTTGCGCGGTCTCATAGAATTCAGCCATTTCTTCTTCGGCGGGGAGATCACGGGAGCTGTAGCGGCTGCCACTTTGCAGGACTTCCAAGCCGAGCCTGCTACCTTCATCGATTTCCATCATGTAAATGGAAACGTGTTGCGGCGAGAGTTGAATTGTCTCGCCCAACGATTGCCCCCACGACGAAGGGGTTTGCTTCGGCAATCCGGCAATCAGGTCGAAGCTAATGTTGTTAATGCCGTGCTCGTACAGGATCGGAACGGCGCGATAAATATCGCTGCGGCGATGCATGCGACCCGCGGCTTTTAACTCTTCGTCGACAAAGGATTGCGTGCCGAAGCTTATGCGGTTAATTCCCAGGTCGCGCCACGCCGCCGCTTTTTCTGGCTCAATAGTTTCTGGATCGGCTTCCAAAGTAACTTCTTCGAGATCGCACCTGAATGTTTCGCGCAACGCGGCAAGCATAGTCCCCAGCAGTGCAGGCTCCAGCAAGCTCGGCGTGCCGCCGCCGATATAGACCGTATTAACTACAGGGGACTCTAAAGCTGGAGGCAATGAAACGCCAGACTGCGACCAGCACCCGCGATGCTCGCGAATTTCGCGGCACGCTGCATCGGCATAGGGGGCAAAGCGGCCTGCAGGCACTACGCCGGTATGAAAATTACAGTAGGTGCATTTCGTCTGACAGAACGGCACCTGAATGTAAATCCCGAGATTGTCCATTAGCGAAAACTTTAGCACAGGC
>Ga0210401_10008189_pt1 | contig 10395 bp, 8 predicted proteins | sample IncBWH32MmetaG_FD_150866 | JGI IMG/M metagenome (GOLD analysis project Ga0210401, IMG submission 150866) | Forest soil microbial communities from Barre Woods Harvard Forest LTER site, Petersham, Massachusetts, United States - Inc-BW-H-32-M | ecosystem: Environmental > Terrestrial > Soil >... | reverse complement strand
TTTGGAGATGCTCCTGGATTTCGTCGAAGTACGGCTTCAAGGTTACCGGGACGCCCGAACTGAGATAATACGATTCGGCGCCGGTTTCTTCGGAAAGGCGGCTGAGATTCGATTGCGCGTTGAAGACACGGAATTGACGGCGGCCGACGTGTCCGGCATCGGGATAGTAGATGGTCCAGAGGTTGATGTTCTTTTTCTGGGCTTGCTCGACGGTGGAATCCAGATCGGGATCGACAGGGTCGAAGCCACCGCGGAAGTAGTCGACGCCCGAGGAAATCATGATGATCGAGCGGCGGTCACCGCCGTGGTCGGGCCAGCGCTTGATCCAATCCTGGACGGAAAGATAGGGACTACTGAACGCGCCACCGGAACCTATCGGCATGCGTAACGCTTTGTTCGCGAGTGCGTGGTCGTTGGTGAAATCCTGCACCACGGCGGCTGAGGCGTTGCGAGAATAAGCAACCGCGACGTACGTTGTTTGCGGCTGCGCATCGATGAAGGCTTTCAGATCGTTCCACTGGCTGGCAACTTCCTGATCCAGCGAGTCGTCGATCAGAATGGCCAGGAAGAGCGTTTCGCCGCGCTTCCAATCGGCCACTTGTGCGCGTTCCTTGCCTTTAAACAGTTCTACATCGTCCTTCTTGATTGGCGGCGGAGGCTGCTTCTTTCCGACGGCGGTTACGGTGGTGGTAGCGAAGCCGCTAGCCTCCGCCGCGCGTGCCTGCGGGGCCACAATCAACCCAAACAATGCGGCGGACGCAGCTAAACATGCGAGCATCCGCCCCGACCGAGATATCCTAATCATCAAAGTAATCCTTCCTCTCATCCCTGTTTATTAGATGCATGAAGGGAGGAAATCGCGTACATTCCTGTGGCGCGAATGCCCTTTCAAGGATGTACTTCCTCGTGCAAGTTTTGGATGACGGCGCGTTTGCAATAGATGCGGAAAATCAGGGGTGAGTGGTGAAGGCTTATATAGGAGCTATCGACCAAGGCACGACCAGCACACGATTCATGGTATTTGACCGATCGGCGAGGATCGTTTCGGTAGCACAGAAAGAACATGAACAGATCTTTCCGAAGCCCGGCTGGGTTGAGCATGACGCGCTGGAGATTCTGCGTCGAACGCATGAAGTGATTCGTGAGGGACTGGAGAAGCGCGGTTTGCAGGCGTCGGACCTGGCGGCGATCGGAATCACGAACCAGCGCGAAACCACGGTGGTGTGGGATCGCAGAACGGGCGAGCCTGTGGCTAACGCTCTGGTCTGGCAGGACACGCGGGTGGCAGAGGATGTGGCGTACTTCGCGAGCAACGGAGGACAAAACCGGTTCCGGGCGCAGACCGGTTTGCCGCTGAGCACCTACTTCAGTGGACTAAAGCTGAGGTGGATTTTACGGAATGTGGCGAATGCGCGTGAACGCGCAGCGGCAGGGGAGTTGCTGTTCGGAAATATGGATACGTTTCTGGTCTGGAATCTTACCGGTGGGCCGAATGGCGGACAGCACGTCACGGACGTGACGAATGCCGGCCGCACGCAACTGCTGAATCTGAAAACGCTGGACTGGGATGAGGAACTGCTACGTGCATTCGATATTCCGCGGGAGATCCTTCCACGGGTGCGATCCAGCAGCGAGGTCTACGGTGAAGCGGCGCTGCCTGAGATCGCGGGCGTGCCAATCGCGGGAATTCTCGGAGATCAGCAGGCCGCGCTTGTGGGGCAAACGTGTTTTCGGCCCGGCGAAGTGAAGAACACGTATGGGACGGGCTGCTTTTTGTTGATGAACACAGGCGAGCGAATCGTGCCGTCGAACTTCGGTTTGCTGACGACCGTGGCTTACAAGTTGGGACACGAACCGGCGCGTTATGCGCTGGAAGGAAGTATCGCTATCACGGGAGCGCTGGTGCAATGGCTGCGGGACAATCTCGGCATGATTCAGAAGAGCGCGGATGTCGAGACGCTGGCGCGCAGCGTGGAAGACAATGGCGGCGTTTATTTCGTGCCTGCGTTCTCGGGCTTGTATGCGCCGTATTGGAAGGAAAGCGCGCGCGGTGTGATTGCGGGACTGACGCGCTACGCGAATAAGGGACACCTGGCGCGGGCGGTTCTGGAAGCGACGGCATTCCAGAGCCGTGAAGTTGTGGAGGCGATGGAAAAGGATTCGGGGATTGCACTGGAATCCCTGCGCGTAGACGGCGGAATGGTTACGAACGATCTCCTGATGCAGTTCCAGGCGGACATTTTGAATCGCGAGGTGATGCGCCCGGTGATTCAGGAAACGACGGCGTTGGGAGCGGCGTACGCGGCGGGCTTAGCGGTGAAGTTTTTCACTGGGCTCGAGGAACTACGCGCGAACTGGGCAGTCGATCATACGTGGAAGCCGCATCCTGATGAAACGGAGCGCGAAGCGTTGTACCGGCAGTGGAAGAAAGCGGTCACGCGATCGTTTGATTGGGTCGATGCCTAAGAGGGAGAGCCGAAAATGACGTCGCCATTCCTGGGTGAATTCCTAGGTACGATGGTGCTGGTGCTGCTTGGCAACGGCGTGGTGGCTGGAGTGGTGCTGCAACGGTCGAAGGCTGAGGCGAGTGGCTGGATGGTGATCACGGCGGGGTGGGCGTTCGCGGTGATGGCGGGGGTGTTTACTGCGATTGCGTGCGGGAGTAGCGACGCGCACCTGAATCCGGCGGTGACCTTGGGTTTCGCGGTACGGGCGGGAGATTTCGGGAAGGTCGCGCCGTATATTGGGGCGCAAATGCTCGGCGCGGTGGTCGGCGCCGGGCTGGTATGGCTACATTATTTGCCGCACTGGAAGGAGACGCCGGATGCTCCGGCGAAATTGGCGTGTTTTTGTACGGCGCCCGCGATTCGCAGCTTGATTCCGAATTTGATCAGCGAAATTATCGGGACTTTCGTGCTTGTTTTTGTGGTGGGTGCGATTTTTTCCAAGAACGTTGCCGCGGCTGGGCCCGGTAGCCTGGGACCTTACTTGGTTGGATCGCTCGTCTGGGGGATTGGGCTTTCGCTTGGAGGCACCACCGGTTATGCGATCAATCCAGCGAGGGACCTCGGGCCGCGCGTGGCGCATGCGATTTTGCCGATTGCGGAGAAGGGCGGGTCGGACTGGGGCTATGCGCCGATACCGGTGGTTGGACCGTTGGTGGGTGGGATGCTGGCTGGGTGGCTGATGCGGGCTCTGGCTATTTGACAACTAGGACTGGTGATGGACGCAACCTAAATTAGGACAGCATGGTCAGCTGGCTTGCGACGAATGGAAAAAAGCGGGAAGCTTGTCATCACTCGGGTTTGCACGCAGGACGGAGAGCTTGCTGTGCGCTTCACAGCCTTCGCTCCTTCGAGGTACCTGATCACAATTTATTCTTCACCTGATCCGCCCAATGAACGCATATTTTCTGGTCCGGAATGTACGGGTACATCTAGAGCTTGAGGCGCGGGAACCTACTCACCCCGACGCCCTCGCTGTTTGCCTTTGTCTGCGCCAGCAACTCCATCGCCATTGGGCCAAGTGCGCGGACGCTCGATCCACAAAGATCTCTAAGCGTACTCTTTCTTTACGACACATTCCGCCGACGACCACATCCCAGAATGCCGCTGCCTCGCTTTCGCGAATGTGTTCCGTCAGATTTTTTGCCGACGGCGATAGCGGCGCCTAGTCGGCAATCCATTGCCAACTTGGAGTGCCGCCAGGCGCATAGCTCAGCGTGATGATCTGATTCGCAGGTAGTCGTATGGCACCGCTAACTGCACCACCGCCAGGAACCGACACCCCGGTGAGCATCGTACCGTTGATGGCAATCGTTATGGGGTTCGTGCCAGAGGTGATGTACACGGTAACATCGTAGCCTGTACTGTTGACCTGTGGACCGGCACCGCTTGCTGGAAAATCAGGTGCTGAGATCGCGCCTACCGGGTTGTGTCCGGCATTATTGCGAATGACGAACCCAGTAAAAGGACTGGCGTTGTTCAGCAGCCCGCCCATTTTATTCCCGGTAACATCATTATTTTCGATCGTGATATTCGCGAAGCCAGTCCTCACTCCGAATAAGCCAATTCCGATGCCGTATCCTTGTGTTTTCACCGGCTGGTCATCATAAGAGTGGTTGCCCTGTATAATTACATCCGAGAGAGCAGACAAGTTAGGCGCTCCGACGCCGAGGAATAACTCGATACCAGCGTGAGCACCCGGGTTCTGCTGGTTGTTATTTTTTGTGGTATTGCCGATGATCCTTACTCCCCTGGCTGGCCCCTTGCTGCCGACAGCGACCCCGATGCCCGCGCTGCTGGCACCTTGTACGAAATTGTTTGTGATACCTATGTCGCTCCCTCCAAGACCGATGCCGACTACGTTCAAGGCCATGGTGGGCGAGGCATAGCAAAAGTTGGAGTTCACTTCGCCATGATCGGCGGGGGGAAAGTCTGCGATACAGGCACTAGGCTCGCCGATGGTCGCCGGAGTGGAAGGGGCCACACCATTGTGATAGAGAACATTATGGTCAACCGAGAAGTCACTCCAAATGGCCAAGTCGATTAGATTGGAGGGGTCCATGTTGGTCGATGTGAAGAAGTTGTGGTGGATGGATGCACCTGCCGAGCCTAATACGCCTCCACCTAACGCTACACCGAAGCCGCCAAGATTGGAGACAGCGTTTTGTCCAATTTCGACCTGACCTCCGCCCGGAATGGAACTGAACAGAGCAAAATTCTCGCAGGTATCAGAGCGGTTCCCTATGACACGCACGCGCAACGGGTTACGCACGAGAACATTGCCACAGGCAACGCTGACTACGCAGGATGAAACAGGATTCCCTTGGTTTTCAAACTCATTGTTGGCAATAAGCCAGTTGGCGGAATAGGCGCCGGCTGCGGTCACATAAGAAGCAATATCGCTACTTGTAGAATTCACAAGCCGCATCCGTTCGATTGTTATGCCGCTAAACGCCGCCCCCGTTGCAATACTGTCTGCTGGTGTAGCAATCCCAGCTCCCCCCTTATTGCCGTCTATCGCGAAATCCGAAAAAGTTATGCCGTTGGAGTTAATTAGTAATATCGGGCTCCCGCTGGACGAATTCCTACGCTTCAATGTGGTACCAAATCTTCCCGCCCCCTGTAGCCAAATGCTGGCGTTGATCGAAACGACCGCGGGATTTATGATGCAGGTCCCAGGCGGCATAATAACCGTGGCGTTCCCTAAAACAGGATTGGCTGCGGAGGTCAGCGCTGCTTGCAGCGCCGCCGAATCATCCGTCGATCCATCGCACTTCATTCCCGTTGCGAAGACGGGATTTATAATCACCCTTGCTCTGATCTCGGAGTCTGCTCTAAGGTCGGGAGCGGTACGAGCGGATCTTGGGGGCGCCTGTCCATACGCGGCGCCCACGCAACTTAGAAAAACGCTGATTACTGAAAACGTAAAACTCCGCATCAGAAATCTCCTTGACAGTATGGCCTTCACAAACGTTCGCCTGTTCACTCGGGAGATGTGCGTCCTAGGCATTACCCCGAGGAAGGCGAGAATTCCCCGTCAGAAAGCGGCATCAAGAGTTTGAAAACGAGGAACGGCGGCGCAACCAATAGCAGTTTAGGCGCGCAGACATGCGAGGTATGTCTGAAGGGGTTGATGAAGACGAACATCCGCGAGAGACAGTTCGATATTAGCTTTAAGATAGCCTAGGGGATCACCAGCGTCGAAGTGTTGGCCTTCGAAGCATAGACCAAAAACGGAATCGTCCCTACAAAGTAGGTTCAAAGCATCCGTCAGTTGGACCTCTCCACGCGGATCGGGGATAGTCTGCGCAATGGCATCCCAGATTTGCGGTTCCAGCAGGTAACGGCCGAAGACGCCCAGGCGCGAAGGAGTTTCTTTGGCTGACGGCTTTTCGACCAAGCCGGTCGCGCGGACGGAGCTGCCATGGACACAGTCCGCAAAGCCGTCGACTTGAACGATCCCGTGGCGCTCGACGTCCTCGAGTTCGACTTCCCGAATCGCTACGAGGGTTCCACCGTGGCTTTGATGAGCGCTAGTCAGTTGCTGCGTGACTGGCTGTTCACTCAGCATAATCACGTCGGGAAGCAAGACCACAAACGGTTCTTCTCCCACTAACGGCCTCGCGCAGCAGATTGCGTGAGCAAGTCCGAGTGGATGTTGCTGTTCGACATACCGGAGGTCAACAAGTTCTGTCAGACGGCGTATTTCTTCCACTGATGCGATTAACTGCCGTTTTCGCAGAAAAGACTCGAGTGCGAGATCCGCATCAAAGTACGATTGGATGAGAGACTTGTGATTCCGAACTACGAGAATTACGGTTTCGATGCCACCTGCTGCTGCTTCCTCAATAGCGTACTGGATCAGCGGCTTGCCCGCAACCGGCAACATCTCTTTTGGAAGAGCTTTCGTGACTGGAAGCATCCTCGTGCCCAAACCTGCACTGGGAATCACGGCTGTTTTGATCATTTGGTTGTCAAACGCCTTCAGTGGTTTCGAGCCTTACAGAGGTAGGAATCGCGAAGGCCGGCGAACGATCGATGGATTGGCTTCGAATTCTGGCCCATCTACTTTTCGAGAAACGTGTATTCCACTCAAGCCGACGGAATTACGCAGAAGGCAATCGAGCCTCCGGGAACTGAATAAACGGGGTGCTGCTTGGAGAACTCCAAAAGCCATCGAGAGACGCCGTTCACGCCCACACGGCCGAAATCATGCCACGCAATCACGCCCCCCGGGCGACAACACTTCAAAGCGTTCAACGTGTCGGAGCGAACATATTCGTAAGAATGGGAGCCATCAACGAAGAAGAGATCGATGCGCCCGTAATAGGGCGAATAATTAAAGGTGGCGCTGTCACCAAACAGGGGTTGTACCTTCCGCGCGACGTCCATGCCTTCCCAGACGTATCGCTTCACATCGTGATGCTCTTTAACGTGGAAACGATCGATCGCCGTCGTCGCGAGAGCGAGTTCGCCGTCGGGCGGCAGATCAAGGGTGTAAATGCAAGAGTCATCGTCGCAGTTGAGGGCCATGTGTGCCGTCGTATACCCGGTCAGGGTGCCAATCTCAAAGATGACCTTAGGTCTGACCGCCTGACAGAGGAGGCACAAACTGACGATGTCGGTGACGTACGACGCCGACCTCCTGAACCACGTCTCCCCATTGTTGCAGAGGTTGACTTTGGCGAGATGCGTTTGTGGAAACACCTCAAACACATTCTTCTGAGGGATGCCGCGTTGGTCCGCGATGCTCTGGAACGCGAACAAGTTTTCCGTGGCGTACGCGACCATCTCGCGAGGCTTGTCGAGAAGCAACAGGCTGCGTAGATTTCCACCCAACAAAAGATTGCGGGCGGCCACCGCATACAGGCGAAGGAGCTGACTGTTCATTCGTAATTATCCATTCTGCGAAATTGCCGCGGGTTCCAGGAGCTGTGATAGGCGCTGCGCCTACGATCTGGCGAGGGATTGGACCGATTCCCATTTCATCTCGGCGACTTTCAGCTTTGGATGCGAGACCAGGAGATGCCAGATCATCGCCTGAAACGACTCGGTGTGGGGGGTTATTGTGGATTTATTCAAGACCGGAACGAGCACGCAAGCGTCCGCGACTTGTTTGGTGTAGCCGCCGTCACGGCCTACGACCCCACAGATTCTGGCCCGTACGTCGCGGGCGTGTTCGAGAGCCCTCACCAAGTTGGCGCTGATGTTGTTTTTTGCGTCGCCGCCGCCAACTGAAAAAACGAACACCATGTCGTCTTTGTTCAGGTGCGAGCCTCGAAGCCAATTTGCGTAACAGGTGTCCCAGCCTTCGTCGTTCACGCGAGCGGTAAGTTCGGAGACATTGTCCGAAGGGGCGTATGCCTCGATCTGGGCGATCTTGCGGAAATCGCAGACTGCATGCGAGGCATGCCCCGCGCCTCCTCCCACACCCAGAAGGAAGAGCCTGCCAGGACGTTCGCGCAGTTCAAGGAGCAAGTCCGCGGTTCTTTCCACGGCCGATTGATCGAGGAGACTCAAGATCTTCGTGGCTTCCTCAAAATATTGAGCTGTATAGCTCATGCTATTCGCCTCTTCCTGCTAAGGGAGTAAGTTCAAAATGCAACCGCAGTCTCTGAGTTTTCATGCCGAGGCTGGAATACATACCGTTTCGGAGATCAGTCGGCCGGGTCCCGTCAATTCCACGCGAATCATATTTGCGGCTTCCCATAGATCCTTCGCAACAAAAGCTGGGCGCGCGTGCGGAGCTTCTGTGAACTGGCATATCTCGCACTTCCAACGGCCAACAAAAATGGTCCTGCAACCGGCGCGGGATCCGGCCAGCAAGTCGGTGATTCCGTCTCCGACCATGTAGCACTCGTCCAGGGCTACTTGCAGGTCCGCCGCCGCATTTTTCAGCATGCCTATTTCAGGCTTTCGGCAATCACAGTGCCGCCGCAGCTTGCGTACTTTCGCTTCCGGATGGTGCAGGCAGTAATAGATGTGGTCGATTCGTCCACCAGCCGCCCGAATCTGCTTCAGCATCGTGCGCTCGAAAGCCTTCAGCAGCTCGGCCTTCAGGTGTCCCTTGGCGATGCCGGGCTGATTCGACACGACGGCGACGGCGAGCCCAAGATCGTTGAGAAGGCGCACGGCCTCGGGGACGCGGGGTAGCAATCTAAATTGGGAGCGCGTAAAGGGAGCATCGATAACGCCCGACTCCTGGTGATGGACCAAGGCGTTGATGACCCCGTCGCGGTCGAGGAGAACAGCTTTCATGTGGAGAGACTTTACAATGGATCGAATTTTGCAGCGCTCGTGCAGTGCTGGAAAGCCGGGCGATGAAATGCTAAGCGGAGCTTCGCTGAGCGAAAGCAAATTTCTCGTCGTGATTATTATGGCGATGGTTGTGAGCGAGCCTTCCATCTCGAGAAACGACGTCAAATACGACTTTGCTTCCTTCAAAGTCGAAGCGGAACTTCAATTCGCGTAAGCCCGCCGACCGTAGCGCCTCGCGTAGACGCGTCTTGTTCTCTTCGCAATACAGCATGAGAAAGCCACCGCCGCCGGCGCCCGAAATCTTTCCGCCGATGGCGCCGTTTTGCTTTGCGAGCTCATACCAGGCGTCGATCTGGGGGTTGGAGATGCCATTGGAGAGCTGCTTCTTTGACTGCCAGTGAACGTCCAGCAATTCTCCAAAGCGCCGCAAATTGCCCTTCGATATGGACTCGGAGATCTCGAGACCGATGTCTTTGATCTCCCGGAGGCTTCTGACGACGACACGGTCTTTCGTGCGCGTGGCCTCGTCCTGCCTTTTCAGGATGGCGGTGGCATCGCGCATTTCGTATGTGTAGAACATCAGGATGTTGTGCTCGAGACTCTCGACAAGATCGACGTCCAACTCCAACCGAGTGACGTCCACGCGACCGTCCGGGCTGATGTGGAGCGTCGTCAACCCACCAAAAGCGGCCATGTACTGATCCTGCTTCCCGATAGGTTTTTTAAGCGTCTCCAGTTCGATGAAACACGCTTCTTCCGCTAGCTTCTGAGGGGTCGCCTGGTCCTGCATCAAAGTATGCAAGGCGTTCAGCAAACCCACGAGGTAGGAACTCGATGAGCCCAGGCCTGTGCCGGCCGGAATGTCCGCGATGGAAACGATTTCGATGCCGCTGGCGACGCCGAAATACCGTAAGGCTTCTCGCGCCAAGGTATGCTTCACTTCGTCGACGTGGTCAACCATCTCGGAACTTGTATAGCGGACTCGAACCTTGTCGTCCACGATGGGGGTGTTGACGTTCAGGAACATATATTTGTCGATTGCCACTGCCAGAATAAATCCGCCGTGCTCCTGATAGAACGACGGAAGGTCAGTGCCACCACCACCCAGGGTCACTCGAAACGGCGTTCTCGTAATAATCATCTTCGCTCCACACTGAGATTCTAGACCCGGACAACGTTTCGCGCTATTGGCCTACAAATAATGTATTGCACCCGCTACTTCGGAGCATCAGGTAGCGACGCCCCCGTTAAGACTCGCGTTCGCGTTTGGCACTCTGCTTTGCAGGTAATCGATCGTCCGTTTCAACCCCTCCTTGATGTCAATGCGCGGCTTCCACCCTAGGCTCTTTGCGGCACCAATGTCTGCAAGAGTGATTTCCGCCTCACCGGGAAGATCTGGTTTGTAAATTGGTTTGAGGCCGGTCCTCAAAAGGCTCTCGACCAGCTGATAGATTTCGTTTACAGAGTGATTCACTCCGGAACCGATGTTAAATACCCGTCCATCAGCGCGATCATCTTCGAGAATCACAACATGCAGGTCGTTTACATCATCGACGTAGATAAAATCTCTGCGCTTTTCTCCTGTTCCATAGATGAGAGGGCTCTCTCCCTGGAGCATCCGGATGATAAACGA
>Ga0210401_10008188_pt1 | contig 10395 bp, 8 predicted proteins | sample IncBWH32MmetaG_FD_150866 | JGI IMG/M metagenome (GOLD analysis project Ga0210401, IMG submission 150866) | Forest soil microbial communities from Barre Woods Harvard Forest LTER site, Petersham, Massachusetts, United States - Inc-BW-H-32-M | ecosystem: Environmental > Terrestrial > Soil >... | reverse complement strand
GACGCAACTTGCTCCGATCAGCGTCGGTCGCAGGCGTGTTCAAACACGCCATGCCTTCGTGTGCTCAACCGGCGGTTCTGCCCACCGATCCGAACTGTTCTTCTGCACTCCGAGACTCCACGGCGGCTTACAAGAAGAGCTCCATGACTCTCTTCGTTCCGGTTTGTTTCTGCAAAGACGGTTCACAACCTGCACTGCTGAATCGAAATCCCATAGATCTCACCGCATCCGCCGCAAACGCTAGCGGCTCAGTTCAAACGACCCTATCGAAACTGCCCCGACGACTACCGACCTATCATCCCCGCACTTCTGCTTCGGGGCAGTCCCGATAGGGATCTATCGTTTCTGACGAACTTCCGGATGGCGGACAATCCACCGCCTCACATTGCCACATTGACATACGAATATTCGAGCAGAACTTCGACTTGGCGATGCTCAAGAATGAGGGATGAAAGGACAATCCGCGCCCTATCGCAATCCCTCCACCAAATAGAGTTGGCTCAGAGCGTTGAAGTAGGAATAGGCATAGGATTTGCCGTCTGGAGTGAATGCCGCATCGATCAAATCAACCCCCGCGGGGTCCGATGGCGCGATTTTATTGAGCAACTCGCGGCGGCCAGTGGCCAGATCCACGCGCATTACATCCGCCGAATAGCTACCGAGCACCCCAACCAGCGCCGAGCGCCCGTCACGCGAGACAGAAAAGATTGCCTCGTCGGGATGGATGCCGGGAACCAACCGTGGCGGTCCCTGACCATCCACGGGATATAGCGCCACGGAATCGGAGAAGCCAAACACGAACTTACCGTCCGCAGTGGGGACGAATCCGCTCACTCCCTCCGGAGAAATCGGGTGTGCAGTTCCCGAATCGATGGCTTGCACGTAGATGCGCGATTTGTGACCCGGTTCCGTACCGTTAAATACAACATTCTTGCCATCCGGGAGAAAACGAGCGTAACTCCGGTCGATGGAATCATGCGTGATCTGCTTCGTCTCCCCCGGGCCAAGGGCAATCAGGAAAAGCTGACGGGGAATGTGCAAAATAAGGGACGACAGAACCCACTTCATGTCCGGTGAGAAATCGTAACCCACGCCATCGCCAACGCGTTCGGGCGCTGCGCCATCGCTTGCACGGATGTAAACGTCGTAATCAGGTCCGCTATTAGCCCCTTCTTCATTCAACAGCACTTGTCGGCCGTCAGGTGAAATGGCCGAAGCGTCACTCCAATTTTGAATGGTCACATCTTGTTCTCGATCCTGACCAATTCCCCGTACGTAGGCGAGGATTCGAAAGATATTTTGCCCGAGAAGAACGCGCCCATCGCGGGCAATATCGTAGAGGGTTGGGGTGGCCGGAATTCGGTCGACCACACGGGTATGGCCCGAAAGATCGGCGGCCCAGAGCTGAAACTTAGTGCTTTCTTCCGCGCTGGTGAACCATACTTCCTTGCCAGAGGGAGCCCAATTAACCTCTTCAATGGCCGACTGCCGCGGGGACAGAGTCCGATTGCGGCCGGAAGAGTCTACCATCACCACATTGCCAGCGCTGTCTCCCAAGGTGGGATGCTCGGCGAATGCCACCCAGCCTCCCCTGGGCGAGACGCGCACGTTGGTTAACCAGCCGGTGGCGGCCTCATACAGAACGTGGCCGATGGGGTACTCAATGCGAAAGTGTCCGTCCACGTAGTGGGCGACGGCGATCTGGTTGTCGGGGCCCCAATCGGCGTCCACGACATCGCTCATCATGGGACGGGGAGCTGCGCCACTTAGCGGCGCTCTCGCCAGCAAGCCAACTTTGACATTTCTACTAAGGTCTCGTCGCTTCTGGATCAGGAGCATCTCTCCAGTGGGAGAGATGGATTCGAGGTCAGCATCTTTCAGACCGAGGCTTACCGGGGCGTGACTGTCGGGCGCAAGTGAGAAAAGGTCGGTCTGCATCCCGATGTGCGCGGAGCTGTAGATGATAGTTCGCTGGTCGGGTGCGAAGCGGGCAGAAGAGATGAACTCGCGTCCAAACGTGAGCTGACGATAGCTCGGCGGCTCAGCAGGAGGGGCGTTCAGGCGAACGAGAAGCAGCGCCACGGCCGCAACTAGGATTCCGATGACTCCCAGCAGTGCGGGAAAGAGCCAGGACTTTCCCGGTTTTGTCACTGCAGGCGCGGCGGAGCTCGTAGCCGACGCTGCCGGCGATGAAATGGAAGACAACGCCTCCAATGCGAAGGCGATGTCGCGCGCAGACTGGAAGCGATCGGCCGGATCTTTTTCCAGGCAATGGTGAACGATGCGCTGCAGTAGGGGCGGCACATCGCGGCCTGTGGCGGACAAGTCTGGAGGCTCTTCTTTCAGAATCGAACTAATGGTATCGGCCGTCGTGTCGCCGCGAAAGGCACGGCTGCCGCTGAGCATTTCATAGAGCACCGCGCCGAAGCTAAACAGGTCAGAGCGCGCGTCAACAGCGGCTCCGCGGCATTGCTCGGGAGACATGTAACCAAGCGTACCCAGCAGTACGCCGCGGCCAGTGACGGAATCGAGCGTCGCCTCCGCCGACAAGCCGGGAGCACCCAGCTCAGGCATGGTCAACTTGGCCAGGCCGAAGTCGAGAATCTTCACATGCCCTTCTCGGGTGATGAAGAGGTTTTCCGGCTTAAGGTCGCGATGCAAAATGCCGCGATCGTGGGCGGCGGTAAGTCCGCGTGCGGTCTGGAGCGCATAATCGACTGCTTTGCGCACGGGCAGCGGACCGCTGACCAGGCGCGATCGTAAGGTTTCTCCTTCGAGTAGTTCGGAGACGATGTAGGGGGAGTTGTCCTGGCTGCCGATATCGAACACGGCGAGAATATTCGGATGGCTGAGCGCAGCCGTGGCTCGCGCCTCCTGCTCGAAGCGACGCATGCGCTCGGAATCGCCCGCCGAGCCGGCGGGTAATACCTTGATCGCCACTTCGCGGCCCAGGCGTGGATCGCGGGCGCGATAGACTTCTCCCATGCCTCCCGCGCCGAGGGCGGCGAGGATCTCGTAAGGGCCAAGCTTTGAGCTGGGGGCGAGAGGCATTTGCGGGCTAATTATAGAAGGATTGCGAATGAGGCTGTATCGCCCTGCGCGTTGTTTCTGCTCGTGGCCCGTATGGCACAATTCCGACACGTTGCGTTTTCACGCCGCGCGAGGAGTCTCGCGTGCATCCTCGCTCGCGACCACTAGGCTTTGCGACTGTACCCTTCCACTCCCTGTCAGTGCTTGACGAGTAACTCGGAAGTTTAACGACGCACAATCAAGGGGCCACACGTCGGCTTGTGGGAAGCCAGACGTTCCAGTCAGGGCCTGCCGATTTCCGCCGGGATCGGTTGACCGCCTACCGCAAACGAATCGTGCCTTAAGTTGGCGCTTATGGGGTCGGCTCCGCAGGCAAACACTTCTGCCAGAACTGTTGATGCAAAGGCCCAAAACCTAACACCCAAGACCCTGACCCCTGACCCCTGACCCCTCTGTTTTACAATCGACTCGTGCCTGTCCTGCATGACCTGCGCGTAACGCTGCAGATGATCAAGTGGGAGCACTCCATCTTTGCGCTCCCGTTTGCTCTCTGCGGTGCCATGCTTGCGGCGGGAGGATTTCCTTCCGTCCACAAACTTTTGTGGATCGTCGTGGCCATGGTCGCGGCGCGATCGGCTGCCATGGCGTTCAACCGCTGGGCCGATGCCGCGATTGATGCTGCGAATCCGCGTACCAGCACGCGCGCCCTTCCGGCCGGGCATCTGTCGCCGGGCTTTGTGGTTACGTTCGTCGTGGCTTCGAGCCTGGTTTTTGTGCTGGCGGCCAGCCAACTCAATCGTCTTGCTCTGATGCTTTCTCCCGCTGCACTGGCCGTGTTGCTGCTCTATTCCTACACCAAGCGAGTGACTCGCTGGTCTCACATTGTGTTGGGATTTGCACTTGGTATCGCGCCCTCAGCGGCGTGGATCGCGGTGCGCGGATCGCTTGATCCCCGAATCTTGCTGCTGACCGCCGCCGTGACATTCTGGGTCGCGGGATTCGACGTGCTCTATGCCTGTCAAGATTATGAATTCGATCAGCAGGCGGGATTGCACTCCATTCCACAGTATCTCGGTATTCGAGGGGCGCTCTGGGTCGCCCGCGGCTTTCATGTAGCTATGGTGGGATTCCTCGTCACACTTCTGATCGTCTTCGGAATGGGGAAGCTTGCGGCGGTCGGCGTCGGAGTCGTGATTCTCCTCCTGCTATACGAACACTCCCTGGTGAAGGCCAACGATCTTTCCAAACTCAACGCTGCCTTCTTCACGATGAACGGTGTGATCTCGGTGCTGTTCTTCGTCTTTGTGGCCGCCGACCTGCTGTGGAAGAAATAGCGCGAGTCGATTTCCGATGCGAAAAAAATTGGCGCAAGCAAACTTGATTGCATGCGCCAAAACTCATGAGCCGAACAGGTTCTACTGATTTACCCGCAACAGCATCATCGTCCCTTTCTCGATCTTGACGTTGTTTTTTTCCGAGGTCAGTAGCGATCCCTGCTGTGAATTCTGCGAACCTGATTCCAGCCTCAGGTCAGACATGCCAATGACGCCCTGGGTATTTCCGGTGATCGGCGGTCGCGCGTCTCCCTGAGGCGAAGATTCGGACGAGGCGCCTGGAGGATAGTTCTGCTGAGACGGGCTTGGGCTTGCTCCTGAGGCTCCCGCTCGCGAGCCAGCCATCGGAGAGCTTGCGGAGCCTCCACCGGCGGCTGAAGGTGGCGCATCCGGGGCCGCCGCGCCGCCTGAATTGTTCGAAGGCGGGGCGATCACGGCCTGAATCGACATCGGCAACTGCATCTGGTCGCCCTTTACCACTGCGTGATCGAAGGCGATGCCAAGTTCGGACTGCTTCTGTTCCTTGTTGCGCGCCTGGACTTCGGTGACATGCCCGATCACCTTCGTGTCTTTGGGCACGAGCACATCGCCGCTATTGGTTTTCATGTCCTGCGTTACCGTGGCGACTACCTCGTCACCCGTTTTCGCCTTCTTGGCATCGACGGTCTTGGACAACTGCACTGGAATCACGCTGCCCGGGGCAATCTTGAGGGCCCCCGAGGTTTGCTGCTGATTCGCGGTCGGTTGGGCGGAAGATTGGCCCTGCTGCGTGGGCTGGTTGGGTTGTTCGTCGGAGCGGGGAGTTTGGGTGTCGGTGCTAGGTGGCGGCGTTTGCTGCGTGAGCGCGGCTCCGCACAGCAGGGTCACCGAAAACAGTGCTGCCAGAATGCTTCGCATGATGATTTCCTCCGTCTGTTGAATCGGCGCGCAAAGGATTACTCACATAGATGCCATTTTGCTTGCGCAGGATGGGCGGTGATTCTCATCTGGCGACAACCGACTTCCATTTTGTGGCATCGGAATACCATGATTTCACGTGTCTTCTTTGCAGCCCTTCTGCTCTCGCTAAGCCTCGGTGCCGCTTGCACGAATCAAAATCCCGACCAAATCCGGCAGAAGACCGCCGAAGAAACCGCTGCCATCAAGCGGGACACCAAAGCCGTTGCCCAGGGCGTAAAAGAAGGGCTCAGCAACAAGAAGACCGTCGATCTGAACAAGGCTTCAAAAGATGATCTGGCGTCATTGCCCGGAATCACTTCCCAACAGGCCGACCGAATTATTGCCGAGCGTCCCTATGCGAGCCCCCACCAACTGGTGACCCGCAGCATCCTCTCCGAAGACGAGTACAGCCAGATTCAGGACCGGGTGGTGGTGAGCCGCTGAACGTTGTTGGATGAACCTGGCTCAGATGAACAATGTTCAAAATCGAAGGAAACCCCGTTCCTTGGTATCATCAAACGGATGGGTTCCTTGCACGATTTCCAGACAGATGATCCCCGCCTGCAACCGATCTGCGACAAGGTGCTGGCCGGTGTACGTCTCAATGCCAATGACGCTCTGGCGCTTTACCGTACCGGCGACATCCTTGCCGTTGGTTGGATGGCCAACACCGTGCGCGAGCGCATGCACGGTGACAAGACGTATTTTAACGTCAACCGCCATATCAACCCCACGAATGTTTGCGTGGCCGCCTGCCGGCTCTGCGCCTTTGGACGGAAGAAGGACGCGCCCGGTGCGTACACCATGGCGCTGGAGGAAGCGTTTGAGACCGCGGCCTCGGGATATTCGGAGGCGGTCACGGAGTTCCACATTGTCGGTGGGCTCCATCCGGACCTGCCGTTTCAGTATTTCCTGGATCTCTGTGCTGGCCTGAAACAACGTTTTCCGCAGGTGCATCTCAAAGCATTCACGATGGTGGAAGTTGCGTATCTGTCGCGGCGGGCAAAACTGTCGATTCGTGAGACCCTGGAGCAACTCAAGGCCTCAGGCGTAGATTCGTTGCCGGGCGGTGGCGCGGAGATTTTTGCGGATCGCGTGCGGCATATCATCTGCGACCACAAGATTGACGGCGACCAGTGGCTGGAGACTGCGAAGCTTGCCCATCAGATCGGGCTGAAGTCGAACGCGACTATGCTTTACGGCCACGTGGAGAATGATGAAGACCGCGTTGACCATCTGCTCAAGCTGCGTGCCTTGCAAGACGAAACCGGCGGCTTCCAGACGTTTATTCCGTTGGCCTTCCATCCTGACAACACGCCGTTGCAGCATCTGCCAAAGACCACCGGCATGCTCGATATCAAGCAGATCGCGGTCGGCCGGCTGGTGCTCGACAACTTCCCGCACATCAAGTCGTATTGGCAGATGATGACCTCCAAGATCGCGCAAATCTCGTTGCGCTTCGGCGCCGACGACATGGACGGCACAGTCATCGAGGAAAAGATCTACCACGACGCCGGGGCGACCACTCCGCAGGGCATGCGACGCGAAGAGTTGGAGCGGCTGATCCGCGCGGCCGGGCGAGCCCCGATCGAGCGCGACACGCTCTACCGCCCGGTCACGAGGACGGAGACATCGGTTACGGTCGCGGTGTAGGTCGTGTGATTCATTCGGCGTAGAATCTCCGCGTATGCGGAAGTGTCCTCGGCTCCTTGCATCCCTGCTCGCCTGGACTCTTGTATCGTGTTGTCACATACCTTCAACGACCTCGGGTTTGGCAATCACCGAAAAGCCACTATGGGCGACCGATCTCAGAACTGTGGGCTTCGCGGGGGAGGAATGGCACACTCCTGCCGAGTTCGAGGCCGTTCGACAGATCGCTTTTGGAAGTAATGACGAATTAGTGGTCGCAAGCGACAGCGGCCCTTTTACAAAGCCCAACCACGTTCACGCGTTCGCTTTAAACACGAGGGAGGGGAAAGTCGTCGCCAAAGCGGAGTGGGAATCAAACAGCTGGCCTTTCTTATTTGCAACTTCGAAGGGCGAATATGCAGTCGTTACCACCGAGGGGATGGAACTCTTCGCATCTGGCCTCCAAAAGACTGAGGCACTGTTTCCTGATGCTGCCGCCGACAAGGCTTCGCCGGACGGTCGCTACTTGGCGCTCAGTAGAACCATTCCAGGCCATGGAGTAATTTACTTCCTCGATGCAACTACCCTGAAGCCAACTGGGACTGAGATCCGCGACACGTACGCCTGGTCAGTCGGAGACAATATCATCGCCGCCACCGCAACTCGTTCGGGCAAAACTATCGTGGAATTCGACGACGGCCGGCGCTCTGCTGAGTATCAAAGTGAGTGTGGTGCGTACGTCCGCAATTCGTTGCCGAGAACCTGGTTGCTCTTCTCGGCTGCGACGGCGTGGAGGTAGTCTCAGTTTCCGGAACCAAAATCTTTGCCGAGGGTCTAGCGGGAGGGCCGAGCTACATCGTTGCTGCTTCACGCAATGCGGGCCGATTTGTGGTTTCGCAGAAATTCGAGCGGCCAGGAGATCCGCCAAGCATGTGTGCGGAGCGCTTCACGGTTTTTGACGTTAACCTGCGGCGTGCGATTTTCGTAACAGAAAGCTACGACCTTAAGGGACCTTAAGGGATTGTCCGCGGGTCACTCCTCAGGGTATGCTCTTTCTCCTGACGGCACCTTGCTAGCTATTAATTCGGCTGGAACAGTACGGCTTTTCGCCCTCCATTAACGGCGGACCCCGGCCGGTCACACGCACTGAAACCTCCGTCACAGTTGCGGTCTGAATCGTTTTACGTCAACTTGTAGCGTGAGCGCGGCGGCTTCGTTTCGTTACTCGGTTGCCCTTCGCACTCCTTCCGGCGGAGTTCGCCATGGCGTGCCGCAAGAGCAGATTGACCCGCGTTTGGTAACCGCGGCCGTACCCCTTCAGCCAAGCAAGAACGTCGGTGTCCAGTCGAATGGTTATGGCTTTTTTTGGCGGGCGATAGAACTTGCCGACCTCCGCGCCGCTCCAGTCCAAGACGACGGGGATATCCGAAAAATCAATGTCCTCGTCCTTCATGGCTGCGATGGCGGCGATGTCTCTTTTTTGCTCCTTGCTTAGCTTCTTCATAGGTTCTCCGTTCATGCCGCGTTGCTGCGCGCGCCGATATGAATCTTATGACTTCTTCACCAGCACGCTCAAAGCACGTGTAAACGACGAGAAGTACGGCAGCCGTTGCGATCGATCCCAGCGTAATCCAGCGCTCTTCCGCGTCCGTTGTTTCGTCGCGCTGCGTCAATGAGTTGGCGTCATCGAATACCAGGACCGCGGTTTCGAAACGGACTTTGTGCTTCGCCAAGTTTCGCTGATTCTTCGTTTCGTCCCATTCAAAGCGCATGGCGGCGCCAATCTTGCAAGCTCGATGTTAAGCGAGAGAATGCCTTATGTCAATACAGTTGTACATACAACGATCCGGACGGGAAGTCATCGAGCTGCTATACGCCAAACCATTCCGGTCACACGCGCTGAACCCTCCGTCACATCCTCCGCATTTTTCTTTTTGCGCGCTGCCGCTATACCCGCGCTTACAGAGGATTTCCCGCCGACTTTCGGAAAGCGCGAAACACTGAGCGCGGCTCCAGATTGTTTTAGTGAGATGATCGCTCGGCAGTCAATTTGTGCAGTTCGTCGGCCGAGGTGTTCAGCAGATTGCGCAACACCGCGACCTCGGCGGCGATGCCGGTATGCAGCGCCGGACCGAGGTCGGGCGCAAACAGAGGAGAGTGATTCGAAGGCAAAGGATTTCCCGAGGCTTTGGCCTCGGCGAATTTCCCGGGATCGCCTCCTCCGAGGCTGAAATAGAAACCTGGAACGCCTTCCTCCACGTAGTAGGAGAAATCTTCTGAAGTTGTGATGGGCTCGGCGATGACAACATTATCTTTACCCAGTGCCGCCTCAAGGGGCGCCCTTAATCGCTGGGCCAGCGCGGGATCGTTATACACCGAGTCGTCACCCTGGTAGCGATCGATCAAAGGTTCGCGGGGAGCGCCGGCTGCAGCGGCTTCGCCTTTTGTGATGCGTGTGATGGCAGCAAGAATCTGCTTGCGTACGTCCTGTTTGTAGGTCCGCACGGTCAGCCCCATTTCCGCCTGGTCGGGAATGATATCGTTCTTCGTTCCTGCCCGGATATAGCCGACCGTGACAATCGCCATCTCGCCCGGCTTTACCTCCCGGGAAACGATCGACTGCAGGGAGAGAATGGTTCGCGCTGCAATCACGATGGGATCTATCGTCGTGTTGGGCGACGCGCCGTGCCCACCCTTGCCGTAGATCGTGATCCGAATCGAGTCAGCGTTTGTGTTGTAAACGCCGGGCGTAACTCCTACTATGCCCGCCGGAAACGTGTTTCCGACGTGCAAAGCTACGGCCACATCCGGTTTGGGAAAGCGCGTGAACAAGCCATCGTTGATCATGACCTTCGCTCCCCCGAAGCCTTCTTCGGCGGGCTGGCCAACGAGCATGAGCGTGCCGTGCCAGGTGTTCTTGCTGTGTGCCATGATCTCGGCTGTGCCCAGAATCGCTGCCATGTGCAGATCGTGGCCGCAGGCGTGCATCACGGGAACGTCGCGTCCCGCGTCATCTTTCATGTGGACTTTACTGGCGTAGGGCAGGCCAGTTTTTTCCTCGACAGGCAACGCGTCCAATTCGGTGCGCAGCATGATGGTTGGACCGGAACCATTTTTCAGAATAGCGACGACGCCAGTCCCGCCAACGTGCTCGGTGACGTCATAGGCGCTGCGCAGGTGAGCGGCCAGCTTCTCGGCAGTTTGCGTCTCATGGTTCGACAATTCGGGATGCTCGTGCAGATCGAGATAGAGTGCGTGAGCGTCGGGATAAACGGTGTCCACTTCTTTGGAAGCCGGAGTCTGAGCAATCGACACCGCGCCGAGGAGACAGGTCAACAGAATTGTGTAGCGAATCATGGCAGGGCATCATAAACGGCTGGAAGAAGAGGCTGCAAACCTTTGACCGAAACTGGGAGTTCTACCAGTCAATCCCTAACTAAATTATTGTGTCTGGTCTGCCCGA
>Ga0210401_10008186_pt1 | contig 10397 bp, 9 predicted proteins | sample IncBWH32MmetaG_FD_150866 | JGI IMG/M metagenome (GOLD analysis project Ga0210401, IMG submission 150866) | Forest soil microbial communities from Barre Woods Harvard Forest LTER site, Petersham, Massachusetts, United States - Inc-BW-H-32-M | ecosystem: Environmental > Terrestrial > Soil >... | reverse complement strand
ACGATGGCAAACAGTGGGCTCGCAGTGACTCGAAAAGACCCCGACTGCAAAATCTCGTCGCCCGCCAAATTCTCCTTACATCGATAGGGCAGTACGCAGAGAACCATAGTCCGCCAAAAGCCGTCGCTCGCAAGCTTATTGGGATCCCCGTCATGGTCAGAGTTCTTATGATGCAAGCGATGGCGATTCACCCAGGCGATGGGATCGACATAAATCCCAAACGTGTTATTCACGACAGTGACGAGCTTGATGAACCATTCCTTATAGTCAAGGGCACGATGGGCGATTCCCAGATGAAGAATATCGGCCAGGTACAATCCGGCAAGAAACCAGCAGAAGAAAAAGTAAACCGCGCCTATTAACAGTCCGTTCCATGGCCCCAAGTGCGCCGGGGCGGAATCCATACAAGCCAGCATGTACAGAACAATGATTAGATAGCCGATGCCGTTGTAGATTTTCACGATCTCTCCGCGTGCGACGATTCAAGCAAAAACCAGAAACCCTTTCAAGTAACAAGTTAGAGAAGTTACCAGTCAATCGGCAACAACCGTTCCACTCATTAACCTGCCCCTGCTCGTCTCTTCGTGACTCGCTTACCTCTCCCGCAAAAAGCGGTATTGACCTCTGCGCTCGGCGCTGACAGCCTCGGCGACCTGAAGAAAGGCGCGTCCCGCGTGAGACAGTGGCGCTTCTTTGCGATAGACCACGCGCAGCTTACGATGGAAGCGGAGTTCGCGCACCGGCACCCGGACCAGTTCCCCTCGAGCCAATTCATTCTGCACGCTGATCTCAGGAACCAGCGCCACCCCGTTGCCCATGGCGACAAAGCGGGTAATGGCTTGCAGCGTGGGGAGTTCGACATCCATGTGCAGGGGCGTCTTGTGACGGCGGAAAGCCTCGATAACCTTTTCGCGGTAAGGCGACGAAACGATGTGCGCGACGAAGACCTCGGCGCCGAGTTGGCGGATGCTGATCTGCTTCTCGCTGGCCAGTGGGTGGGTGGGAGGAACCACAAAGGTCAACTCGTCCTGGTAGACGACGATGGAGCGCAGGCGCGGGTCCTGTGGATCGTAGGTGAGGACGCCCATTTCCACAGTGTGGCGAAGCAGGTCGTCGGGGATATGGCTGCCGAGTGAGCGCTGCACCATGATCTTGATCATGGGATGCAGGCGGCGGAATTCGGCGAGCACCGGAAGAAGATAGAGGGCGGTAAATTCGTTGGCGGCAATGGCCAGCTTGCCCTTCTGGATTTCGCGGAGTTCGGTGAGCGCCGCTTGCGCGTCGGTGCGGAGGTTGAGCAGTTTTTCGGCGTATTCCTTCAAGGTTTCGCCCGCGTCCGTGAGAACCCCCTCGCGCGACGAGCGGTCGAAGAGGGGCTCGCCAAGTTCCTCCTCCAGCTTGCGAATGGTCTGGCTGACGGCGGATTGCGTGCGGAAGAGCTTTTCCGCCGCGCGCGAGAAGCGGCCTTCGCGGGCGACGGTGAGGAAGACTTCGAGTTGCGAGAGTTCCATAACGTTTCCTGATTTAGAGTTTCCCGATTTCCGCGACCAGCGCCGAAGACGCGCCCTGACACCAACCGAACAGTGACCGCCCCGGAAAACCAGCTCAGAAAACTCCCTTAAGCAAAACTTGCCACGCGATTAGGACAACTTATTGCCAGCAGTATTGCTAATACTAATTGCAGGATTATAAGCTTTGCTTTATGTGCCTGTCCACCTACCATAACCCTTACCCTCGGGAGGAAAACCGCTTATGGAGCGAGTACGAATCACGGTGTTCGACACGACCTTGCGCGACGGCGAGCAGTCGCCGGGCTGCAGCATGAACGTCCACGAGAAGCTGCGCATGGCGCATCAACTCGATCGACTGGGCGTCGACGTGATCGAGGCCGGGTTCCCCATCGCCTCCGATGGCGATTTTGAAGCGGTGCAGGCGATTGCCGCGGCCGTGCGCCGGCCGATTATCTGCGGGCTGGCGCGGGCCTGCCCGGCCGATATCGAGCGGGCGTGGCAGGCGCTGAAGGCGGCCGCGCGGCCACGTATCCACGTGTTCCTGGCGACTTCCGATATCCACCTGAAATACAAGCTGCGCATTTCGCGCGAGCAGTGCCTGGAGCAGGCGCGCAGCAGCGTGCGTCTCGCCAAGTCGTTCTGCCACGATGTGGAGTTTTCCCCGGAAGACGCGACCCGCACCGACCGCGAATTTCTCTGCCAGGTCGTGCAGGCGGTCGTCGACGAAGGCGCGACTACCGTAAACATCCCCGACACGGTCGGCTACACCATGCCGGCGGAATACGCCGAGATCATCCAGATGCTGCGCGAGCGAGTACGCGGGATCGAGAACGTCACCATCTCGGTGCACTGCCACAATGACCTGGCGGTGGCAAATACGCTGGCGGCGCTGGGCGTAGGCGCTCGCCAGGTGGAATGCACCATCAACGGGATCGGAGAGCGCGCCGGCAACGCGTCGCTCGAAGAAATAGTGATGGCAACGCGGGTGCGCCCCGACCGGTACGCGTTCGACATCGCGGTGGCCAGCGAGCACCTGTATCCCGCGAGCCAGTTGCTGAGCGAGATCACGGGTGTTCCAGTACAGCCGAACAAGGCCATCATCGGACGCAACGCGTTCGCCCACGAAGCCGGTATTCACCAGGATGGCGTGCTGAAGAATCCGCTGACCTACGAGATCATGACGCCGCAGTCGGTCGGCGTGCCCGATTCGCGGCTGGTGCTGGGCAAACATTCCGGCCGGCACGCGCTCGGGTTGCGTTGCGAGCAACTCGGATATCAGTTTGACCGGCGCGAACTCGACGAGATCTACAGGAGGTTTGTAGTTCTGGCGGACCAGATCAAGCACGTGGAGGATCATCATCTGCTGCAACTGATCCGCGAGGCGCGGCCTGTAAGCAAGCGTATGCCTCCGGCGCACGTGGAAGCGATACCGCCGGTGGTGATTGCCGCCGTGGCTGGCCAGGCGTTTCATCTGCCGGCACCACTCGAGCGCCATCCCCTCGAGATGAGCCTGCACTCGCTGCATGACCATCACGCGGAGCAGGAAGATTATTTATGGGGTGTGTAGGAATTTGTGGACGAACGGGCTGGCCCGGCGCAAGCCGGGCCTTTTTCGTTGGAATCCTAGATGAACAGACTCTGGTCCAGCACCGAGTATGCTATTTGGGCATGCATAGATCGCTCGGAACGAGAATGTACGACTCAATCGGTGGCCTATTTTGGCGAATCGGACGACGTGATCTCGCTCTCAGATGCTTTCGACGCAACGTTGATGCTGCTCCGGGGAGTTTTGGAGCTCGATGCCGCATTGGGTGGGCTTATCAACAACTCGGCGATCATAGCGAGGCGCTCGCATCGTTTGATCGAGCGCTCCAAATCGAGCCCAGCTCTTCTTATGCTCATGCGCAGCTAGGACGCAGCTTCCTGTACTTGGGAAAGTATCGCCAAGCAATAGACGAACTCTTGCGCGCAAGCCGCATCGATCCAACCCTTGAAGGCACGTCCGAATATCTATTGGCTCTCGGGTCAGCATACGCTCGCGTGGATTTGATACAAGAGAGTTGCGAAACATACGAGAAGGCATATCGCCTCTTCCCGAAAGACCCGGAGGTTGCGTACGGCTGGGGTTGGGCGCTGGCAACGTCGAAACGATTTACAGAGGCGGAATCGGAACTACGCCGAGCAGTAGTTCTTCAGCCAACGAGAGCGACAGCGCACTATGAACTCGGTGTGGTTCTCGGGGCTCTCGGAAGATGGGAGGAAGCCGCTGACAGGTTTCGTGCGACGATAAACCTCGAACCGACGTCAGAACAGGCACACGGTGGCTTGGGTGTGGCCTTAAAGGAATTGAAGCGGTTCAACGCAGCCGCCGAATCTTTGAAGGAAGCCATTCGAATCTCCCCCGAAAATCCCGAGGCCTACGTCCAAATCGGGGTCGTTTATGGCGAACTCAAGAGATGGGCAGAGGCCCTCGAGGCAGGCAAGAAACTGAAGCAGCTTCTTCCTGAGCAGGAAATTGGGTATTGGCTGATGAGCTCTGCTTACTGCGAATTGGGCCTCTATAAAGAGGCTATCGAGGTCACGGAAGCAAATTTCCAGCTAAATCCGAATTCTGGGCCAGCACTTGAAGGTCTGGCGTACATTTACCTCCGAAGCGGCAAGTTCACGGATGCGATCCCACTGTACAAGCGAGCGATCGACGCACATCCAGATGCGGCCTATCTTCGCGCCCAGTTAGCCGCAGCCTTCCTCGAACTAGGCGACATTCAATCTGCTACTGAACAGCAGAAGCTACTTCCAGCGCTTGATGGCCCGTTAGCCGACGAGGTCCAAAAACGCATAGATGCAAAACGTGAGGTTTCGCCCGGTGGCAAGTAAGCATAGGAATTTGTGGACGAACGGGCTGGCCCGGCGCAAGCCGGGCCCTTTTTGTTGGGCTGTCCGACGAAGTCGCGCAGAGAAGTTGTAGCGCCGGCGTCCCGCCGGCCGTCCGGTGGACGGCGATAAAAAAGAGCCCCTCCATTCGGAAGGGCTCCAGGAGATTGCTGGAAACGAGTTACGAGCGGATCTTGTGGCGCACGAACCCGGCCAGTCCGAGTAGTCCAGTGCCGAGCAGAGTCATCGTGCCAGGTTCGGGAATGGCGGCGGTGTTGCCGATGATCAAAGCTTCGGAATTGGGAGTGATGAATTTGATCTTGCCGTCGACCACGAGCATGGCGTAGATCGCGGTCCCGGCGGGGACGCCGTTTGCGGTGACGTTGAGACTACCCTTCGCGTCGAGGCTGCTGTGAAGGTCGATGTAGCCAAAGGAAAGCGAACTGCAATTCCCGGAACAGAAGCCGAGGTTGACCAGACTCGAACTGATCGCCTTCAGCGCGCCATCTTCGGGAAAGTTTTGCAAGCTGGTAAACGAGACTCCATTCAAGGTGCCCTTCAGGCTTGAGGGCGAAGCGGCAATCAGGATGACGTCGGCCGCGGCATTGCCGTTCGCAGTGTTAACGGAAAAGTTGTTTGTTCCCTTCAGAACAAAGCCAACCGACTGCCCACTGGCGCTGCCACCGTTCAAGCGCGCGACGTTGGGCGTACCTTTGCCACAGAGGTAGCCGGAAAAGCTGTCACAAGTATCCGCGACCGCTGAGCTGCATAGAGCCAGAAGAATCCAAGAACAAATCCAGGATAAGAGCATTCCGTGACTGAGACGCATGGGCCCGTTTTTCCTCCGAGACCACGGGTATTGCACACGCCTCTCCAAACCAAGCGCTGATGAGAACGATCTCCGACATTCGCAGATTGTGGAAATGGCGTAAGTTAGGCGGCGCCTGTGTCGGCCAGCGCGGTGCTGTGCAAAACGCACCAAAGGAAGTGCACGTCAATGCGCACGAGCGACGGTTTCCCTTCATACAGCTTTCACCGTACCCGCGCGAAAAACCACGCGGAGCGCGGCATCTCGTGGTTATCTCCCACACAGGCGCGCGAAGACTCAGGGCATCGTATTGAGCCTGCGGTCTGTGCGCTGCAGGTCGATCACTTTCTGTAGAATGCGGGGCTGTGAAAACCTGTTGAGGGAGGAGTCGTGCTTCTTGAACTGACGATCGTGGCGGGCGATGGCATTGGTCCGGAAGTCACCGAAGAAGGCATTCGTGTGCTCGAAGCCCTCGCGGGTGCGTGCGGGCACGAGTTGAAATTGACCCGCAAGAACATCGGCGGGGCCGCGTTGGCAGCCAGCAACGATCCGCTGCCGCCCGATACGCTCGAAGCATGCCTGCATTCGGGAGCGGTGCTGCTGGGCGCGGTGGGATCCCCGGCATTCGACAAGAATCCGCGGCATCTTCGTCCGGAAGCAGGGCTGCTGCGCTTGCGCAAGGAGTTGGGCGCGTTCGCGAATCTGCGGCCGGCGGTTTGTTTTTCCGCCCTGCTCGACAACTCCCCCTTGCGCGCGGAATTGGTGAAAGGGACCGACATCCTGATTGTGCGCGAATTACTCGGAGGGCTCTACTTTGGCGAGCCACGGTCGATCGAAGGACTGGAGGGCGCACGGCAGGCGCTGAACACGATGCGCTACGGGGAGCATGAGGTCGAGCGCATTGCGCGCGTGGCGTTCGAACTGGCGCGCAAACGGCGGGGAAAGGTGATGTCGGTCGACAAGGCCAATGTGCTCGAGTGCTCACGGCTATGGCGTGAGGTGGTCACGCGAGTGTGGGCCGGCTATCCGGATGTGAAACTGACGCATCAATACGTCGATTCGGCCGCCATGCTGCTGGTGCTGCGTCCGGCGGAGTTCGACGTGATCCTCACTGAGAACATGTTCGGCGACATCCTTTCCGACGAGGCCGGGGGACTGGCGGGCGGTCTGGGCATGTTGCCTTCGGCGAGTATCGGAGGGCCGGTAGGATTGTACGAACCGGTCCACGGATCGGCGCCAGACATCGCGGGGCAGGGGGTTGCCAACCCGCTGGGAGCGATTCTTTCCGTGGCCATGCTGCTACGGCATTCCTTCCACTTGGAACGCGAGGCGGCATGTATCGAGTCGGCCGTAGAAGCTGTGCTCACCGCCGGGCATCGGACACGCGACCTGGCGCGAAGCGGGCAGGTATGGCTGCGCACCTCAGAGATGGGAATGAAGGTGGCGGACGCGGTGCGGGACTTCGCGGAAACGCTGCGACCCGCGGAGAAAACGGGGTAGGCCAACCGGCGCCGAACATCTCACCAGTCAAGGCTGGATCAAGGCGCCACCACCTGAGAGCGAGCTACGGCGAATCGCTAGCTCCGCCCGCAGCAGAAGCAGTGCCATCATCCTGCGTGCCGGCCATGGACGCGGCGGGTTCGTGGTGGCCCCGGCGAAGCTCTTCCAGCAACAGCAGATCCTTCGAGACATCGCTCTGCGAGAAGCGGGGTGTTTTGCGCAATTCCTCGCGCAGACGTACCAGCATCAGGCGTTGCGCGATGGTTGAGGAGCCGGAATCGCCGATCATGTTTTCGCGCGCGAGCCCTACCGCAAGGGGACTATCCCCGACGCGCAAGCGCAACTGCGGCCGGCCAGCCGCGTCCAGTTGCGGTTCGGCGCTGGCTTCCAGGCGGACCCATTTGGATTCTTCCGGAGGGGTATCCTCGGCAACGCCGCGGGCCAGCTGCTCCAGCCGGTTCAATGATTCGCGCCGCTGCTGGGCGCTCATGGGCGGCTCCAGGTCGCGGTGCGGATCGAACACCAGAGCATGGCGGCCGGGATCAAATCCGGTGGAGCCGGTGAAGTAGGCAGCCGCAAAGCAGCCCACGATCGCAGGATGCCAGACCAGCAAAGGCGCCATATACTTCTTCGCCTTGAACGCACCCTCGACTACACCGCGAACCGGACGGCTGCGTTTGATCGTACCCGGCACCTGGGGAATGATGAACCGGCTCGACTGCAACTGAGGATGATGTTTGCTGTAGTGCGCCAGGCACTTGGCAATCTGCTTGGGCGTGGTCACTCCGATGTCGGCGATGACGTTCCGGTGCAGCGCGCCCGGATAATAGAAGTTCACGATTTCGCGAACGAAGTCGGCACAGTTGTTTGAAAGCAGGCGGTAGGCGCCGCGGTTCTGCGAGGCATTCAGCCGGCGGATGAGTTCGTCATCGCGCTCAGGCGTGGTTTCGATCTCGAAGGCGTAGCTGGTGCGGTCGTAGGAAGACCCGACCAGTTGGACCCATGGACCGTCGGGCGGCTCGCCATTGGGCCCGTTGGGAATTATGCCGGCCAGATGCTTGCGGCGATACTCATTCCGCAGGAATGCGACCAGTTTCGGGTCGGCATAGAGCGGCACCTGCTCGGGCAATTCGACCGCGTAGAGATAAGGAATCAGCGGAATGGCAAACCAGTCATAACCGGCAATTCCGTGGTAACGGCTGATGACGACTCCCTGTTCGCCGGGACCGCAGCGGCGCAACACAAAAGGAGAGTCGGCGCAAACGCGATTCAGATAAAGAGCGACGTGGCCGGTACCGGCAAACGTGCCGTCCACGCTATACGGTTCTTCGAGAAGCAGCGTGGCTGCAGCATGGGCGCGAACGCCCGTGCCGATCAGCAGCAACAAAAGGACTGCAGCAAATACACGCCGACCCATATAAATGTAAAACTCAGTTCTCAAGTGAAAGTTTCGCTTTCCGGGCTCCGGTTAGCGGGTCTCCCCCTGCAAGTCCCACAATTACTTAGAGTTTGCCGCGTCCCCAGGGGTTGGAACAAGATGACGGAAGGGAAATCCTTTGCTCTGCCATACAGATGCCGGCAAAGCACCCTTTCGGTGAGCCAGATTTCCTTCAACACTACGCAATCCCGTTGAAATTCAAATATATCAACCACTTGAGAGATCGCCTATGGCGCCCTGGAGCTATGGCCAATAGCGAAACCGCGAAGAGACGAATGAAGATGGGTAGTGGCTTTATTCCTGGTTATTTAGCGAACCAGCCACTCGGTGACATCGTGCATACGGCCGAGAACGAAGCCGTAGCTCATCACCAGGCAGAAAATACTGCCGACCATGGCGGGGGCCAGGTACCAGGCCAAGTACCGGGGAAGAGACCGGCGGAGAGTGGAATCGTGCGTCCAGGCAATCAGGCGTTCGACGCGCGCGTTCAACAACGCGCCCGCGCCCTGCAACAGGGCCGTAGACAATCCGGGTACAGCGGTTGCCGGCAGGCGCGACAGCTTGATGAGTGCCGAGGCCAAGTCGAGGGCCTCGCGGGAACTCGAGACCGCAGCGTCGTCGGCCGCCATTTCCGCCGCCTCGGACCAGGCGGTCTCGAGCGCGGTCATTCCCGGAAAAGCAAAGCAGCGGAACAGCAGCTTCTTGAGATTGTCGTAGCGGCGAATGTGAGCCACTTCATGGCGTAATGCGATTTCCAGTTCAGGTTCGCTCAGAACTGCGGCGGCTGCATCGGAAACCAGAACGCACGGCTCGCGCACACCAGCCACCGCGATGGCAGGCGACGCACAGCGGATCCGAAACAACGGCACCGGATCGCAGCCCGAGCCGGCTGTGGCTCCCTGCAACCATCTGGCAAGCGTGCGCGCAGTCTCGCGATACGCGCCGATCGCGTTCACCACGCTGGCGCAGAACAAAGCCAGGCAAGCGCCGCCCAGCGTCAACGGAATCTCTCCCAGCGGCTCAGCGACCGCGCGCGGCTCGAGTAGCAGGAACGATGGCACCACGAAAATCAGCGTCACCACTGCCGCCGCTACGAAGGGCAGGCTGCGCAGCGCGAATAGTGCGTTCGACAGGCGGCGCGGCGAGAGGCCGACACCAATCCGGCGTGCCTGACGCCACCAGGCCGTGACGGCGAATGACATCGCCGCATAGAGCAAAAGAAAAAACGACAGCGACACTCCCAGGCAACGCACTGCGAACATCAGGGCCTCTCTTGCTCGCGCAGTTCACGGCGCTTCTTCTCAACCAGTTCCTGAAGCTCGTCCAGCAACTCGCGGTCATGCTCTGTAACCGCCTCGACCAGATAAGAAAGAGGCAGCGCGGTCACCGTTCCGGTTCCAAGCAGGCGGCGGATGGCTTCTCCGGCGGCAGCCCGTTGCAGGTCTTCGCGCGAGACCAGCGCGGCATAGCGGAAGGCGCGTCCCTCAGCCTCGCGGCTGAGCACCTGCTTTTTGTAGAGGCGGTCAAGCGTGGTCATCACCGTGGTGTAAGCGATCTCGAGCCTGCCATCATCGATCAGTTCGCGCACCGTGGCCGTGCCGCGCTTCCAAACTTCCTGCAGAAGGCGCTGTTCAAGCGGTCCAAGTTGCGTCAGTGCGGTTGGAGCGGAACGAAAGAATTCGGTCACGATGCCCCCAGAAAATTGCCCGAATATTATCGTACAGGGTCTGCCAAAACGTCGCGGAATTTGGGGGAGAACCTTGATCGCAAGCCCGCCAGGACCCCATTCTGGCGAGCCTTTCAATGACACCCGTAGGAACCCGGGAACCGTATCAAAGTCCGCAAAACTACTACCAGCACCGTAGTTTTCGAGCCTCAGTCAATAGATGCCCGGTTGCAATCTACCCATCGGGCGGCGACAATCGCTAACATGGCGGCTTCGTCTCCACTTGAAGGCAATCCATTCCGGCCGGGGACCATGGTGGTGGCGACCCTGGCCAACCCGCGGGAGAAATTCTGGGGCGCAATCCTCTCCCTCAGCCCGGAAGGCCTGAGCCTGCGTGGAATCGAGTTGGCGTCGTTCGAAGACCTGGTCGCGATGGTCAAAGACGGCGAGCCGTTCTCCCTCGGCGTGGTGTTTTTCCCCATGCATCGCGTGGAGCGCATGGAACTCGATCTGCCCGACGGCAATATCCCGTCACTCTCCCAACGCTTCACCGCCAAGACGGGGCTCGACCCGGTCACGCTGCTACAGTCATCGTCGCCG
>Ga0210401_10008185_pt1 | contig 10398 bp, 6 predicted proteins | sample IncBWH32MmetaG_FD_150866 | JGI IMG/M metagenome (GOLD analysis project Ga0210401, IMG submission 150866) | Forest soil microbial communities from Barre Woods Harvard Forest LTER site, Petersham, Massachusetts, United States - Inc-BW-H-32-M | ecosystem: Environmental > Terrestrial > Soil >... | reverse complement strand
ATCCGAGGAGAAAGACCGCGAGATTGTCCAACTGCAGCGCGACTTAGTCGCGGCCAAGGACTACCTGCAATCGGTGATCGAACAGCAGGACGCCGCCAACGAGGAACTTAAATCGGCGAGCGAGGAAATTCTTTCCAGCAACCAGGAATTGCAGAGCACCAACGAGGAATTGGAGACCTCCAAGGAAGAACTGGAGTCGGCCAACGAAGAACTGACCACGCTGAACGAGGAACTTCGCAACCGCAACACGGAAGTCAACGCGCTAAACAATGACCTCGGGAACGTGTTGAGCAGCGTCCAAATGCCGGTCATCGTGGTCGCCACCGATTTGCGCATCCGCCGCTTCAATACGCCCGCCGCCAAGATCTGCAACCTGATTCCGGTGGACGTGGGTCGCGCCATCGGCGACCTGCGATTAAACGTGGCCGTTCCGGAGTTGCAACGGTTGCTGGCCGACGTGATCGGCGAGGTTGTCATCCGCGAACGCGAAGTGCAGGACGGCGCAGGGCATTGGTACATGATGCGCATCCAGCCCTACCGGACGGCGGACCACAGGATTGACGGCGCGGTGATGGTGCTGGTAAACATCGACGGGATCAAACACGCCGAAGAAGCGCGCGGCCATCTGGCGGCGATTGTCGATTCCACCAACGACGCCATCTTCAGCAAAACGTTGGACGGCATCGTGACCAGCTGGAATCGGGCCGCCGAAAAGTTGTTTGGCTACACGGCGGCGGAAATGATCGGGCAGTCGGTGCTGCGGCTCTACGCGCCCGACCTCGTTAAAGAGGAGCGGGGAATCATGGCGCAGATCAAGGCCGGCCAGTCAATCCCCAATCTGGATACTGTCCGCGTCAAAAAGAACGGCCGGCCCGTGCCGGTATCCGCGACCATCTCTCCCGTCAAAGACAGCACTGGAAAAATCATCCAGGCCTCGGTCATCCTGCACGACATCACCGAGCGCAGAAAGATCGAGGAGCGGATTCTCCGGCTGAACGAAGAACTCGAAGAAAAAGTCGCTGCACGCACGGCTGACCTGGCCAGATCGGTCGAATCATTGAAAGCCGAAACCGTCGCGCGCAAGCAGCTGGCCGAGGATGTCACCCATATCAGCGAACGCGAACGCCAACGACTCGGCCAGGAATTGCATGATGACTTGGCGCAGGAGTTGACGGGCATTGCCTGTTTGACTCAAGCGCTGGCAACAGCAGCCGGCAAGAAGTCTGCTCGCTTGGCGAAGGAGGCGGCGCGACTGGCCAATATGTTGCGGGGCAGCGCCGCCAAAACGTACACACTGGCGAGAGGGTTTTATCCGGCGGAGTTGCAACGGCACGGTCTGGCGAGCGCGCTTATAGAACTGGCTAACTCAACAAAAGAATTGTTCCAGCTTCCGTGTCAGCTCCGCATCGAGTCGAAGATTCCCGAGCCCCCCCTGGAGATCGCCGTTCAATTGTATCGCATCGCGCAGGAATCCATCCACAATGCCGCCAAACACGCGAAGGCCAAAAAGATCGTAATTGGTTTGGCGCACACACACGGTCAAATCGTCTTGACGGTCAAAGATGACGGCCAAGGGCTGCGGAAGGATTTCGACAAGACGCAAGGCATGGGACAAAAAATCATGCGCCACCGGGCTGAAACCATTGGCGCGACCCTCGATATCCGCAACCACCCCAAAGGCGGCGTGATCACGACCTGCACGTTGCCGGCGGCGGCAAGAACCCCTCTCCGCCCACCGCCGCTTAAGCCGGTAAAGCTGCGCTCGACTGCTGGCCCTTTGCGTTAGCACCTTGCTGATTTGGCGAAGGCTGAGTAACGAAGGAGGGGTTCCGCGAGAATCGATTCCAGTCAGGCAGGTTGAGGCAGGGTCTTTTCAGGATGATAACACCGGATGCGTTCCTACCGGATCTTTTTAAGATGGCCGAATCCAATCAACCGGCGCCGTTCCTCATCCCAGAGCCGGAACGTCAAGGATTTGAGGCTGGAATACAGCGTGATCGGCGGCACGGTTTGAAACAGCGGTTCTGCGTTGTGGCACCGCTCCAAATTGTAGTTAGGAATGCGCGGGCTTAAATGATGAATGTGATGAAATCCGATGTTGCCCGAGAACCATTGGAGAATTCTCGGCAGCTTATAGAACGAACTGCCGTGCAGCGCCGCCGCGAGATAATCCCATTTCTCATGTCGTTGCCAGTAAACTCCTTCGAACTGATGCTGCACGTAGAATAGCCACACGCCGGCCGATCCGGCCACCATGACCATCGTCAACTGGATCACCAGATATGCCTTGAGGCCAAAAATCAGGCTTAGCCCGATGGCCATCCCCACTATCGCCAGATTAGTCCAATGCACCGAGTGACGCTCACGGCGGCTTGCGCCCTTCGAGGAAAACCGTTGCCTGATGACAAACAGAAAAAATGGCGCAATCAAAAAGAGCACGAATGGATTTCGCGTCAGCCGATAGGCCAATCGCTTCCAGCGGGACGCTTCCAGATATTCCTGCACGGTCATGGTCCACACCGAGCCCAGGCCGCGGCGGTCCAGGTCGCCCGACGCCGAATGGTGGATGGCATGTTCCCATCGCCAAAGTTGATACGGGGTAAAGGTCAGCACGCCGGTGATGAATCCCCAAATATCGTTGGCTTTCCGGGACTTGAAAAAAGAACCGTGGCCGCAATCATGGTGAATGATGAACAGCCGCACCGAAAATCCTCCGGCCAGTATTGCCAGCGGCAGTGCAATCCACCACGACACCGCGAAGCTGAGATAAATAAAATACCAGAGAGCGGCATAAGGAACGAGCGAATTGATAATCTGCCACACGCTGCGCCACCGGGAAGGTTGCTGATATTTGGCGACGATCTTCCTCCAGCCTGCCGACTCGTTTGCGCGTTCACCTGGAATTTCACCGCTTTGCAACTGCCTTTTCACCACAACACGATAAGCGGATCAGCAGACGGGTGCTATGGGGTTTTCACCCCATAGAGGTTTTTGAGACAATTGCCAGTTGACTTGTTTGCTCCGGTTCCCTTCGGTTGTTCTGGATTAGCGGTGTTGACCCATCTTTCAAACGACGTAACGTGGACAGGCGGGAAAAGCGGATTTTGGCAAATCAAAGCCCCTGGACACCGACCATTCGCTGCGTTTCCACACACCAGACCTTCAGACGCAGGCAACGAAGCACTTCCAGCGGATGAAGTGAAGTGGTCCTGACCTGGCGAAATTCCGGAATGTCACGGTAAAGTTCGGGCAGGCGATAGAACGGCACTAGATGGTTGACATGATGGATGTGGTGATAACCGATGTTGCCGGTGAACCACGCCATAATCGGGTTAGTTTTCAAATAACTGGACGATTCAAGCGCCGCGCCTTCATAGGTCCAGCCTTTCTTGTCTTTGAGGATGACGCCGGGGAAATTGTGCTGAGCGTAAAAGAGATACGAGCCAAGGGCGCCGGCAATTGAAAACGGGACAAGGAGTGTCAGCACCAATCCCAGCCAGCCAAAATAAACCACCAGCCAGGTTGCAACGGCTCCGTGCACCAATATAGCCGGAACAGAATCAAAATTCTTTCGCGGCGAATTGAAGAACGGCAGGATCACCATTCCAAAAATGAACACCGTAATGTAACCGGACAAAATGGTGAGCGGGTGGCGCATCAACAGGTAGAGAAAACGTTCGCCGGCGGGAGTTTGCCGATATTGTTCGCGAGTCATGATGGGAAAAGACCCAATGTTGGCGCTGCGCAGTTTACAATTGTGGCTGTGATGATAGTCGTGAGAACTGCGCCAAACGGCGCTGGGACAAATAAAACAAATGCCGAAAAGACGCATGAAACCCGCCGCCAGACGCGACCTGGGCAAAATCGCGCGGTGTTGCTGGTCGTGATAAATCACAAACAACCGGACCATCAGCAGCCCGGTTAGAACGCTGCTGGCAATGCGCCATGCCAGGGGCAGGAGCGGGAAGGTTCCTGCGGCAGCCACGCCCAAAAGAAATGTCGTGGACAGAATACACCACCAGCTTTTCCAGTATGAATCGCGCGCATACGGCTTGGTTCGCGCATGCAGGGTCTGACCATTCGTTATCATTTAAGCGTAAAGTCGAAATGTTGAATCATGAATAACCGCACCACAATTCCTCCCGCCAGCATCGCCAGCGGCAGGACAATCCACCGCTACCAGGAACCAGCATAAGGAATGCCATATGCCGCGCCGCCGGGAGAGTTGCCGATAATTTGGCCGCAATTTTCGTCCAGGCTGCACTTTCACCTGCACGTTCACCTGCCGTCAAATCCGGGATTTTACCGGTTTGGAAGAGCACCGTCACAATATCACCATAACCGGACTGGCAGACCGGGCGCTATGGGGTGTTCACCCCATAGACTTTTTTGAGGCAAGGTCCGATATTATTTTGCTTTTATGTTTCCACATAAGCTCATGAAAACGGTTTTTAGCCAGACAGACCGGAGCGGTTTCCACACTTTAGTGGCTCCGGTACGGCACCGGCATCGGGCGCCGGAGACGAAATTTGACGGATTGGGCGGAGGAATAATTGTTGGCCTGTCAACGGGTACGATTCTTTTGATGCGTTTCATTCTGACAAATTGATACATTTAATGAGACGCTCCGGCGACCGCTGTTTGAAAATTAATTGGCAACAAAGTCCATGATTGAACCGCTGCTGCTGACGAGCATTCGGGTTTCGACTTTTGACGGCAAAATCCCGCTTACTGGCGCGAGCGGTTTCTTCTTTGAGCGCCAGGGCCGGCTGTTTCTGGTGACAAGCCGGCACGTGTTGCTCGACGAACCAAGCAACCACTTTCCCGACCGTATCGAAATCGAACTCCATACCGACCCCCTGAACCTGACACGCTCGATTGGCCTATCGGTGCTGCTGTATCATGAGGGTAAGAGCATTTGGCGCCACGGCAAAGATGCCGGTGGCGAGATTGACGTGGCCGTGATCGAGTTGGAACGCGCGGCGCTGCCCGGAACGGTGGTGTTGCAGTGCTTTACGCCGGCGCACTTGCAGCGGTCGCTCGAAGAAGTGGAAGTGGGTACTTCGCTGCTGATCGTCGGCTTCCCCCTGGGATTCCACGATGCACTGCATCACCTCCCAGTGGTGCGGCAGGCTGTAATCGCCTCATCCTTCGGTCTGCGTTTCCAGGGATTAGGCTACTTTCTCACCGATGCGCGAACCCACCGAGGCACCAGCGGCGCGCCGGTGGTGATGCAGAGCGACTCGAATGGACAACTGCCCTGGAAGCTGCTCGGAGTGCATTCCGCTCGCATGGATATGGGCGGCCGCGACTCGCAACTCGATGAGACCTTGGGACTGAACTGCGCGTGGTACGCTGATATTCTGCTTACTCTGACGACATGAATCGTTAAACGATGGTCAACCCGATAGTTGATTTCATAAATCTAACTTTCCATTGGTTGACGGGTGGCCTAATGTTGTTTGAAAAAAGGCATTTTTCCTCATTTGAGGACCAATGGGGAGCCCCCATTTTTTGCGTTTCCGGTATAATGTAGCAATGTCGATCCCGAGTATGTTGGCCGCTTCACTCGAAGCCGGAGCATGCTCCAGCACCAGCCGAACGTACTTTTCGATCAAATTTTCCAAAGAGATCCATCCCTCTGTCATAAGGTTATTGATCTGGCTTTTGGCTGCAATGGTTCCATGTTGGATTTCATCGGAAAAGTCCCCCAGAACCAGGGTAGTATCCCGCGCCAGGGCGACGCCGCGTTCGACAGCATGCTGGAGCTCCCGGAGATTTCCCGGCCAGGTATAATTGCAAATACAAGCCAAGGCCTCCGCTGAGAATCCGGTTATCTTGCGCTTGAATTGAGCGGCGAAATGCTCGAGGTAATATTCTGCAAAACGGATAAGGTCCTCTTTTCGTTCACGCAACGGTGGCAACTCAATTGAGATGACATTAAGCCGGAAATAAAGGTCTTCGCGAAAAGCGCCCTTCGCAACACGTTGCTTCAAATCACAATTGGTGGCGGCCATAACGCGGATATTGGCGAAGCGGGTTACCGTCTCGCCCAGGCGTTCATACTCCCGCTCTTGTAACAAGCGCAGCAGTTTGGGTTGAATCTCGATTGGCAATTCGCCAATTTCATCGAAGAACAATGTGCCACCTTCGGCTGCTTTCACCTTCCCCCAATAATCCCTCGCTGCGCTGGTGAACGAGCCTCTCACATGTCCAAACAACTGGCTTTCGAGAAGTTCTTTCGACAAGCTCGGACAACTTACGGTGACAAAGGGTTTGTCATTACGGCGGCTGGCCTGATGCGCGATGCGCGCCAGCACGCTCTTGCCAGTGCCGCATTCACCGAGAATCAGGATCGAAGCGTTTGTATCTGCCGCCCGCGTCAATTTATCCATCGCCTCCCGCATGATCGGGGCGCTGAAGTCGAAGAGATGATCGGGATCCCGGTGCTTGTGTATTTCCGCGGCTTCGCCATTGTCCTGGTTCATAAATTTTTAGGCGCCGGTTGGCATTGAATGTTTTCCCCAAACGGATTCCCCTTGTGCGCTTGCCTGGGAAGACTTGTTTTATGTCCAGTTGAAAAGCGGTGATTCATCGGGACGATTGACGATCAATTTCGGGAAATGATTCATTTTCATATTGCTACGTTAAACGAAAACCCTTCGGGAGAGTATGGGGTATTACCCTATCATGAACTTCACAAGACCAGCCCTGGCCACGCGGATAAATGTCAATTTAATGTTTCACCCGCAGTATTGGAAGTGATTTGGATACGCTAAACGATGGTCAACTGCACGCTGCTTTCGATGATGCCCGCGCCGATGGCGTAGCGCGTAAGCCCGGCGGTGTCGTGAATGTTGAGCTTCTGCATGAGGTGCTCGCGATGCTTTTCAACGGTCTTGATGCCGATGCCCAGGTCCGACGCGATTTGCTTATTGGCCTGGCCTTCGGCAATGAGCTGGAGCACTTCCATCTCGCGTGAAGTCAGGCGGGCCGCTTTTTTGTTAAGTCGCCCGGCGCGGCCGGTTAGCTGCGGATTGAGACGATTCAGACGCACGGAAACTGAGGGACTGAAAAATGTTCTCCCTTGATGTACTTCCCGGATTGCCCGGCACACTTCGTGGGAAGAGGTTTGCTTGAGCAGAAATCCCATCGCCCCGGATTCGGTTGCATTTTTGACATACGCGTCATCACTGTGCGCCGAGAGCATGAGTATTTTGGCGCCGGGGACGGCTTTGAGAATCTGCCGCGTGGCCTCCAAGCCATTGAGCAGAGGCATCGCAATGTCCATCAATATCACGTCAGGGCAAAGTTTTTTGACCAGGGCGACGGCTTGACGCCCGTCTTTGGCTTCGCCGGCCACTTCCAGATCGGTCTCAAGTTCGAGCATCTTGCGAAACCCCTCGCGCACGATCGTGTGGTCTTCCGCCAGCAGAACAGTAATTCGTTTCATAAAAATTCAAAATTTGGTTTCAGTTGACTTCATCGGCGATTCGTTCCTTGTGCGTCCATTGCCGGACCGAATTTGCGCGATGATGGTGGTGCCTTTGCCCGGTGCGGATTCGACGTCAAAACTGCCTCCGACCATTTCCAAACGTTCCCGCATGCCAAGCAGTCCCAGGTGCTTCCTTCCAGGGGAGCGGATCATGCGTTCCACTTGAAAGGATTTGCCGTTATCTTTTATTTTCATGCAAATGCCGCCGGCCAGTTTTTGGATGCTCACATCCACCCGGCTGGCGTGCGCATGGCGGGACACGTTGGTGAGCGCCTCCTGCGCGACGCGAAAGAGCACCGTGCGTCTGGTGGCGTCCAATTGCTCAACTTCCGCAAAGACTTTTAAGTGAACGCTGATGTGTGTCCGTTTGGAAAAAAGCTGAACAAACGAATGCAGCGCCGGAATCAGTCCCAGATCATCCAGCACGGCCGGGCGCAATTCGCGGGCGAACTCATGCACGATGTTCACCGACTTTTCCACCAGCCGTTGTGTGCGGGCGATGTTGCGGTCGAGTCCCCTGGTGTTGAGCGCCGCAGCCTTTTTGAGGGCCGACAGCCGCACGTTGATGCCGGTCAAAGTCTGGGCGATGACATCGTGCAATTCCCGGCTGAGTTTTTTCCGTTCATCCTCCTGCGCCAAAAGAATCTGGCGGGACAAGTGCCGCATCTGTTCCTGCATGTGGCGCGACTGATTCAACATCTTGCCCTGGTGCCGCTGGCTTGCCCGGAGGGATTTCTCCATTAGTTTCCGCCGGACAATCTCCTGCCGCAATTTCTCGTTCGAGGATTCCATCGCATCCGAGCGGCGTTGCGCTTCCTCCGCCCGCTTGAGAACGGTGATGTCGGAGACCACCACGCGGCACCATTTCTGCGGACCGCCGGCAGGGGTGGCGGATCTGCCGTGGAAGTCAGCCCAAAGCGAGGCGCCGTTCTCGCGCAGCAGGGCAGCCTCACATACCTGTTTTCCGCCTCCGGCGAAAACACGTTTTAGAAAAGCGAGAAAGATTGGACGGCTCGCCGGGGTGACAAAAGATTGCAAGCGACGATTGATCAGCAAAGAACGTCCCGTGCCCAGCAACGTGGCGCCGGTCAAATTCACTTCCTGGATCTGCCCCTGTTCATCCAGAGTTAAATAGCCGACGGGCGCGAAATCGTAGAGGTCGGTATATCTTTCCAGCAACGCTTCCATCCTGTTCCTTGCTTCCTGAAGTTCGGAATTCTGCATCTCCAGTTCAACCTGGTGGACTTGCAGTTCGTGCAACAGCCGCTGGGTGTTCACGGTTGACGTGGGATTTCCGGCCTTCAATTTCTGGTTCTTCTTCTTCTGTTTCCCCAGCAAGGCCTCAGCGTTGCGGTAAAGTTCAGCCATCTTCGGGCTGCGTTCATGCCCGGCGCCCAGGCCCGGCAATTCAACGCGACCTTGTCGTTCGGCAGTCCTGGTTGATGGAGTTGGCTTGATTTGCATGGCGGGATATTTCACGGTTCGCGGGATCGCCGCAATTTCCGGTCGGCTCTGTTTCGTTTGAGGACGGCCGCGTCCGGCGGCGCAAACGTGCCGGCATTGGCGCGTTCCACAGTGTCTTCCGCGAGGCGCTTTTCCAAATCGGCGTGCTTCTCCCGCAACTTCGCCTCCAGTGTCTTGGCCGCGGTGATGTCAGTGAAGGTGATCACAATGCCGTCAATGCGGTCGTCAAGCGTGCGATAAGGCATGATGCGCACGGTGAACCAGCGGCCGTCGCGCGCGCTGACCACCTTTTCCGCGAAGCCGAGCTTCCGCAACACCTCATGCGCATCTTGCGCCAATTCCGGGTAGAGCACGTCGGAGGCAAGGTCGGTGATGGGACGCCCGATGTCGCCGGGAATAAGTTTGATGATTTTTGTCGCCTGCGTAGTGAAACGTCGCACGTTGAGGTCGTTGTCCAAAAACAGCGTGGCAATGTCCGTGCTGTTGAGGAGGTTCTTCATGTCGTTGTTGGATCGCGACAACTCGTCCATTTTGGCCTGCATCTCGCTGTTGACGGTCTGCAGTTCCTCGTTCAGCGATTGCATCTCCTCCTTGGAGGTCATGAGTTCCTCGTTGGTGGACTGCATTTCTTCGTTCGCGGATTGCTGTTCCTCGTTGGTGGAGCGGAGTTCCTCCTGCGCGGTCTGCATTTCTTCGCGGACGGTTTGCGCTTCGAGGCGGGCCTGTTGATATTTCCATTCGAGCGCCTCCAGCCGGGCATTGCGGGCTGGATTTTTTCCAGCCTTCCCCGGACGGCTGGATGTTTCTATTTCCAGCGGAGCATGCACATCGGCGAACACGATAATCAGCATTCCGCGCAACGGCTCCGGTTCGGTGAGTCGCTGGATGGTAACATCCACAAACCGCCGCCCGCCGTTGGTCCCGACCTTGAGTCCACGGAGGATCACGGGCCCGTCCTGCTCGAGGGCTTTGTGAAAGGCGGTGCCGAGTTCGATGCACAGGCCTTCGCGGCCCATGACGAAAATATTCCAATTGGCTTTGCCCGCGGCGGGTTCGAGGTATTTGCCGGTGCGGCCGCTCACATAAAGGATGTTGCCCTTCTCATTTACGAGTACGGCTGCCGGCGAGTAATGTTCCAGAATCAACCGATCCGCCAGGGACTGGAGGGTGACGGGCGGCTTTATCGCGAGACGAAGTTCCGCCCCATTGGGCAACGGCGCTGCAAACGACGAGGGAAATTCAATCGGCTCCGAACGCGCCACGGAGTCCATGCGCCGGAAGAAACGCAATTTATTGTTCAGCGGCGTGAACAGGCCGGTGAAGGTCCCGACGGTTTCTGCGCTGCCGAGAAACAAAACGCCGCCCGGACTAAGGCTGTAGTGGAAGAGGGGAATAAGTTTTTTTTGCATCTCCGGCGCGAGATAGATCAGCAAATTGCG
>Ga0210401_10008184_pt1 | contig 10398 bp, 12 predicted proteins | sample IncBWH32MmetaG_FD_150866 | JGI IMG/M metagenome (GOLD analysis project Ga0210401, IMG submission 150866) | Forest soil microbial communities from Barre Woods Harvard Forest LTER site, Petersham, Massachusetts, United States - Inc-BW-H-32-M | ecosystem: Environmental > Terrestrial > Soil >... | reverse complement strand
AAACGTTCAGGAGCACCGCGTCCTGACCGTCGGCGGTCACGCGGATCCACTGCGGAATCGTTGCGGCCTTCACGTCGGCTACGTCCCCCAGGCGCACGAGACCGTTGCCGGCATTCTTCAGCACGGTTTGCCGGATTTGGGCAGTCGTTTGCAAGCGCGTATCTGACACGACGAGATAGAGCTTGTATCGATCTTCGATGCGTCCGACGGCGCTGACGACGTTCGTGGCGGACAGCGCCTTCGCCACGTCATCGAGCGTAAGTGCATAGGCGCGCAGCTGGTCGGGATCGACTGTGACGCGAATCTCGGCGATGGCGCCGCCGACCGTTTGCACGCGCCCGACGCCGGCGACGCTCGAGAGCAGCGGCCGCAATGTGTATTCCGCAATGTCGTGCAGCTCGGGCAGTTGGAGGGTGCTCGACGTGAGGCTGTAGGCGATGATCGGGAACACGGTCGGATCCATGCGTCGCGTGGTCACGGAGGTGCCGGCGGGCAGCGTCGACAGGATCTGGCCGATCGCCGCATTCACCTGCAGCGTTGCCGTCGCCATGTCGGTGCCCCAGCCGAAGTTCAGCGAGACTTCGGCCGTGCCCCGGCTCGTCGTCGAGCGCAATTCCTCAATGCCGGGCACGCTGCGCACCGCATCCTCGACCGGCCGGGTGACCTGCATCTCCATCTGCTCCGCCGGCCGATCGCCGGCGTCGAGGTTGACCGCTACACGCGGGAAGTCGACGGTTGGAAAGAGCGAGACGGGCAGTTTGATCGCGGCGTAAATGCCCACTGCGGCGAGCGCGGCGACCAGAAACAGGATCGATCGTCGATGACCTTGCACCCATTCGCCGACAGTCACGGATTTGACTCGCGCACTTTCATGCCGTCCTTGAGTTCGTAATTGCCGAAGATGACGACCGCTTGGGCGGGATTCACCGGCCCGTCGACGCCCACGAGATCGGCCTGCTCGATGATGGACTTGACGTTCACGCGATGCGCGACATTCTGATCGACCTGGAAGATGTAGCTGCCCTTCTCGTCCGAGAGCACGGCATCGCGCGGCACAATCCACGCGACCTGTTGCCTGAGCGCGATTTCTGCGCGCACGCGCATGCCGGGCACCAGCACTTCGTTGCCCGCGGTGGGAACCACCACGATTGCATTGATGAGCTGCGTCTTCGGATCGACCAGTGCGTCGATCTCGGTGATGGATCCGTGCACAGTCTCGCCGGGGCGGCGCACGAACGACAGCGTCACGGACATGCCCACGCGAATCGATCGGCGATCTTCGGGCTCGATTCCGAGCAAGATGCGCAACTTGTCGGTGCGGCCAAGTTGCAGGATCGCCGCACCCGGCTGGATGCGATCGCCCTGCGCAACGGAAATGGCCGTCACGACCCCGTCGAAGGGCGCAGTGATGGTCGATGCCGTATCGCCACCACCGATCTGCCGCTGCGCCTTGAGCCCGGATTGTGCGTCCGCGAGCGCCTTGTTTGCCGTGTCGACCTGAGACGCGGTCGCGAGCTGCAATTGAAGGAGCTGCTCCTGGCGATGCAAATCATTCTGTGCAAGATTGACGCTGCTGACGGCCTGCTCGTACGCCATCTGCGCATTGGCATCGCTCACCAGGATGGCAAGCGGTGCACCGCGCGTGACGCGCTGCCCCGGGACGACCAGAAGGCTAGACACCTGGCCTGCGCGCGCGAAACTGACTGCCTCGATCTTCCCGGACGAAACCTCGCCGAATACGGTGGAAGTGGTCGCCAACGGACGACGCTCGATCTTCGCCACTCGTACGAGCGCGCTGACCGCAGGTTCGGAGCTTGGCTCCTCAGCCGTGCCAACCGGCGGCGCGTTCTTGCCGTGCCACAGGTAAAATCCGACCGCGGCTGCGATGGCCACCACGACGATCGCGACCAACGATCGGGTTTTCGTCATCGCTACTCCGAGCTGGAGTCGGATGTTTCGGGAAGCACGCTGCCGACAAGCGCGCGCAGGCCCACTTGCTGCTCGAGAATGGATTCCTCGAGATTGAGCTTCTCGACGCGCTTGGCGAGCAATGATGATTCGACGCCGGCAAAAGCGAGCGTGTCGATCGCGCGTGCAGTGAACGCTGCGCGGGCTTGCGCGGCCGCCTGCTCGAGCGTGGCGAGCCCCTGCTCGATGTCGCGCAGCTGCCCAAAGTCGATGCGCTCCTCGTCGAGAATGCGCCGGACCTCGCCTTCGGCGGTCGTGACCCGCTGGCGGTATTCGTCGTAGAGTCGTTGCCGCGTCGCCACCGCGATGGCGACGTCGCCGCGGCCCCCGCTGAAGATCGGCAGATTGATCGTGACATTGAACCCTCGCGAATTAACATCGCTGGTGTCGCGCGACCTTGTGCCCCCGACCGTCAACGCGGGAAACTGCCCGAGAATGGCAGCCCGATAGTGCGCGTCCTGCGCGGCGTATCCTGCCTCGAGCGCTCGGAGATCGGGTCGGTAGCGCAGCAGCTTCGGCAATGCCGCAGCGAGTCGCGATTCATCGATCGGCGGCAGCTGTGCATTGCCCACGAGCGGCACGACGAGTTCCGGTGACAGCCCGAGCAGGGCGTTCAAGTCGTGCCGGTTCTGGTTCAGCTGCCGCTCGAGCTCGTTGATCTGCCGTTGCCCGTCCTGCAGAGCGGTCAGATGGGGCGTCACGGCATCGAGAGTCAGGAGACCCTCGTCGAGCGCCTCGCGTGTGCGTTGGTAGCGATCGGCGACGAGTGTGCGATTCTCGACGAGCACGTTCATCACGGCGTCTTCCTGGGTGATCTTGGCGAAAAGGACGCGCGCCTTGGCGACTATCTGCCACTCCTGCCACAGTAGATTGAGATGCGCTTTGTCGAGATCAGCCTCCGCAGCGGCCTTGTTGGTAGAGTAGGTGATGAGCGCGTTGATCGCGTACGAAAGTCCAAGCGCAAAGCCACTCGACTTGTACGCGCCTGTGAACGGAAAATCACGCGCGAGCGAGAGCTGCGGGTCGGGCAGCAGTCCTGCAGCGAACGCCTGCGCATGCGCGATGCCGGCGTCGTCGCGCGCAAGCTGGAGGTCCGGATTGTTGACTACGGCGAGCATCGCAATTTCAGTCATGTCCAGACCATCCGACGGATCGAAGGTGTGACGACGGAGCTCCGGCAGTGGCATGCTTGCGGGCTCGACCGCAATCGCCGAAATGCGATCCGGCAAGGAGGGCGCGAGGTCGAGGGGCTTTGGCGCGTACGTGGCGCAGCCCGCGATCGAGAGCGCCGAGATAACGCATGCGTATCGGTGCGCTGTCTTGGAAACACTCGAAAAGTACAGTGAGACGGGGATCATCGACCGCTTTCCGACATCACTTTCGGCAACGATTGATGAGTCAGAACGGCAAACGCGCCGGCGCGCGCATCATGGCTCCCTGGCATTCGGCTTCATCGGGAAAACCATTGCGACTGAGCCGACGCGCCTTGGCGACGAATCGTGCGGCGGCTGCTCAACCTCGGTTCGATTGCCGAACTTGTTGACTTTGGTGAGCATAAAGAGGAACGCCAAACGTGCCAAGGAACTCTCCTGCAGCATCGATCGCGACGGTCGGGGCGATGCGCACCTCAGTCAGGTCAAGCCATGACGATGCATCGCCAGAGCGTCGATGTCTGTCTGCTACCGAACACAAGTGTTCGAGCGACGCATCGCCTCAACGAGGCGTATTCGAAGTGTTCGCCTACGCCTGCACGAACGCGGTGACATGCCGCCGGATGCGCTCGCGCAGCGAACATTCGCGAGGCGTATCGGCGAGCTTTCTCAGATTGATATCGACGTTCATCACGGAGGTCATTTCAGGTGAAAGGATCCCGCGCCGAACAGTCCGAGCAGGCCGATAACGATCAGGTAGATTGCGACGATGTAGTTCAGCAAGCGCGGCACGACGAGGATGAGTACGCCGGCAATCAGCGAAACGAGCGGAGCGAGACTCAAGGTCGGGTTCATCGTATTTTTCCAGTCGGATGGATCTGCGTAACGATCTTCAAGGTCTTCGAACGTACAGCGCAACCGCGGCCTGCGTCTTTGCATGGGCTCACCGATAGTGCGCACTTGCGAACAGAGGCACCGGGTGCCTGGGATGCGTTGGCGGGCCGCCGCTCGTGGCGATCAGGCCGGTCAATTTCCTGATGGTTCGTTGCAGGCGAGGACACGCCCCGGCGCCGGCCAGCACGGGGTCGCGCGGTTCGGTTGAACATGGGCTAGGCCGGGTGACAAACCGCGAGCGGTGGATCGTCCACCACGGTGCCGGCCCTACGCGGGCAGGCGGCAGCGATGAGGGAAGTCACACCGACGCCGATGGCCCCGACGCATCGCGTGAGATGCTGCGTTTCTTCTTACAGCACGGCCAGGCGGGTTAGGCCGCCACCCCGCCGGCCTCGAGTCCGTTAAAAGCGAGGCCGATCCGCGCCGGCGTGAGCCAGGCGCTGGACACATCCGGATGAGCGGTGTATTCGCTTTGAAACCAAGAATCAATCATCCTTCCTGACTTCAAGCGTGCTCGTGACCGACGTTACGCCTTCGGTCTCGCGCGCAATTGAAACGGCCTTGTCCGCTTCCTTCTGACTCCTGACGCTTCCGCTCAGAACCACGGCGCCCTTGGCGTCGGTGTCGACTCCGACGTGCACCAGGCTGCCCATGTGCTCATCGGCGAGCTTCGCTTTGACTTTGGTCGTTATGACCGAATCGGCGACAAAGGTCAATGGGTGCGCGCGATCCGAGTCCGAGTCGCCGGCAAAGGCGGCCGCGGGAGCCAGAACGGCGGCGAGTACGAAACAGCTTGATGCCATTGTGATCTTCATGGTGTGTCTTTCAATTGTGTAGGTACGAGAACGCGAATGATCGACGGGTTGCCCGAGACCATCTGTTGGCTGGCACACAGAGGTTCGGTTTCGGCCGATCACTTTCTGATGTCCGAAGACACCTTTTCGAAAGCTTTTTGCATCGATTCCCAGGCCCCTTGCATTGCGGCCTGCATCTGCGCGCCAGCCGATTCGCTTGCTTGACTGATCTCCAGGAATGCCTTTTGCGCCGCATCGCGGCTTGCGCGCAGATCCGTGATCCGCTTGTCATACGCGGCACCCGCCGCGGCGCCCGCCTTCTTGCCCTCGGCCGCAAGCGCGTCCACATCCGCGTCCCATTTCATCAGTTGCGTTTCCATCTTGGCGATGTACTCGGAATGCATGCTCATGGTCTGAATCCTTTACGTTGGTGTGCCGCAAGTGCCCTGTGGTGCGGACACGGTAGACCAAAGAAATCGACGGATCTGTGCGCCAGCGCACACCACTTCAGAGAACCGCGGCTTCATTCGCCGCCGTAGACACTGCAGCGAGGAAGGGGAGGTCACGCGCATGGATGACCACCTCCAAGCGCTTTGTCGGTCAACGCACAGACACGCAGCGGAACCGCGCGCACGCTCGTTCCAGCAGCCTCGCCATGGAACGCAGAGGTAGCACGATGAATCCACTAACCAGGTGCACCCGTGGCGACAGAGCGGATCCCGTGCGAGGAAACCCATGAGCCTATTCGTCGGCAAGAATCCAAATGCGAGCGTTGCGCGATCCGTCAGCGCGCTGGTGGCCGAGGGCGGCAATGTGCTCGCATCGGATGATGCTCCGATCGTCTCAGGCCAGAAGCTCCTCGAAATGAGGATGCTCGAAAATACGAGACGGGCAACATCGCAACTGCGAGTGGGCCAGAGTTCACGGTTGACGCCGCACGCAATCCTGCTGCGACCGAGCGCCCAACGTCGCCCGACGCTGCATCTGCCTTCGCCCCATGCAATGACGGAGGAAAGCGAACCAGGCGAGCAGCCACTGCAGTGCAAGGTGAGCTACCGGCCGCGCTCCCGAATGACGCTGGGGCGAGGAAGCCCGGCGAACGGCAGCGGTTGACGCCCGACCGTTCGGTTACGAGTTTGAGAAAACCCGGCGCGCCTGGCTAGACGTCATACGCCGCACCGAAACTCAGGAGGCCCCGGCCGTCTTCGACCCTTGGCGCGCACTCAGGTGGCGAGCCAGCCCGATGCCGCCGGCGCGCATGATCGCGTCGTGGTTCCAGAGGAACAGCGGTTTCGCCAACGAGCCGAGCAGGTGCATCCACCATTGGGTCGTGCGCACTTGCCAGTCGTAGCGCACAGTGGTGAGGCCATCGTTTTGCTTGAGGCGACAGCAGCCGACGCCCTCGAGCTCACCGTCGACCCGCCCCTCGAGCAAGCGCAAGGGCTCGAGCCGGGTCACGCGGGTGACGAAGGTCAGACGGTAAGGAAGAACGCTCTTGCAGGTGCAGCGTCGCCGGGCCCCCAGACCGCTCGGGTCACCGTGCTCGAGGGTGACGACACGCTCGACGCCGGTCCACCAGCTCGGCCACGCTTCAGCGTGCAGGATCGCGTCCCATACGGCGTCGATCGGGGCGTCGAATTGGTACAGGGTAGTCAGATGGTATTGGTTACTGTCGGTTTTGCGCATGCGATTCACCGGCGGCTCAGGGCGTGAAAAATCGCTCGGGAAATGTTACGTCGGTTTCGACGTCAGCCATGTCGACGGTCTCGATCGGGCTATCCCCAACCGCAAAGCTTTCCACTCTGAGCGGAAACAAGGTGTCCTGCGCCAGCCACACCTTGTAATGATGCACTCCGGCTACGGTAGCACCCGCGCTGCCTACGATGTCAAGGACTGTGGCTGGCCGCCCGGCAAGTTCCGCGCCGTCGTGCGAGGACATGCTTCCGCCCGCGCGCAGTGACCGCAAATTTGCCAGCAGCGCGCCCACATCGGAGCGGTCAACCCGGTGGCCGCGCTCGTTACGGAGCAGCGGACTGTCGGGGGCGAAGGTCAGCACCGGCACATGCTTCGGCCCGAACGGCCACAGGCGCACCCGGCCTGTACCCGGGTCGTAGATCAAGACCATGCCACGGTGCGGCTGGATGAACTCCATCCGCACCCAGCCCGGCCGGCGATAGAAATAACGCATCTCTTGCCGCTCATCGCCGGCCGCTAGCGAGCGCACTGTGGCCTGATAGGTCTTCAGTGCGCGGAATCGGGCTTCGGCCTCGGTCAGCGGGTCGACCATGATCTGGCTACTGATCAGTGCGAAGACGAGTGCACACCCTTGCACGCGCTACTCCTTGACCTCCGATATCGCAATTTACACGCCGGCCGAGCGGCGCGTCACTCCAGATCTCGCTTGGTGAGTCGCTTGCGGATCGCCTGCAATTCACGCAGGCGTTTTGCAATCACTTTGGCGTAATTCATCTTGAGGCCTCTGAGCGTATCGAGAACAATTTGAGAAACGATCAACTGGGCATTGCGCTTGTCGGCGGCCGGGACGGCGTACCAAGGTGCGACCCGGGTACTCGTCTGTTCGAGGGTGAACCAATCCGCGAGGTGAAACTCGCGCATCATGGAAAAGGGCCTGGGTCGGCTCAAGGGGCAGGATGGGGCCGTCAGTCCCGCTGGTCACTTGCCCCGGTCGCCGGGGGTGGGCCTGCCTGTTTTCGCGTCCTGCGCCGCGTCGCCCGGTTTGACGCTGCCGTCAGGCAGCGGGACCACGATGGGGACGACCGCGACCCTGGCCACGCCCTGGTCCTGCGTGATCCCGATCCTGCGCGCCGTAGATGGCGAGAGATCGACGATCCGACCTTTCACATACGGCCCGCGGTCGTGGATCGTGACGACTGCGCTCCGACCGGTCTCGAGGTTGGTTACCTTCGCCGTGGTACCGAGCGGGAGCGTCTTGCTCGCCGCATTGTCGCCCTGCGGGTTCATCGGGACGCCGTCCGCCATTTTTCTGCCTGCGAACTTCTGCGCATAGAACGACGCCTCGCCGACGCGCTTGTGGCCCGACCGGTCGAGCTGCGGCTTCGGCTCCGGTGTCTCTTTCGATGCGGCCTGCCGCGACGACGCCTCGTCGGGTGCAGCACTTCCTGCGGCTCGAGCGTCGGGTATGAACCCTGCCGTGCCGGACCCGACGGCCCAGGCCATCAGGAACATGGCATGACGGTGGAACCGGGATGTCTTCCGCATGTTCTCGACGCTCCAAAACGTCGATGATCGGCGCTCGAACCATTGCGGTCTGTACGCCGCCACGCCTTGACATGCTGTTGCGGCAGCACCGGCCACGCCATCCCTGGCTGGGCAAGTGCCCGATAACCAGCAAGTGCGTCCCGTCGCATCGATCCGATGCGTGGAGACAAACTGCCTGCTGAAGGCGTCTCCGGTCGATGACCGGACCGCCCTGAACTTCCTCCGCCCACCTTCATGAAACAGCCGGATTAGTTCGCGGCATCTCCAAGACGTCGCGGCAACTCGCTGGCATGAGCGAACACGCGCAACTTCACCGCCGCTTCCGGGGTCGGGTAGAGGTTTTGGTAGCGCTTCGAATCCTTGCCTTCTCCAGTAACGTTGTGGAGCAAAACGGCATCGACACGGTCCGCGAACTCCGAATCCGAAAGGATCGTTGCATAGGTCTCCGGATCCTTTTCGCCGGAATCACCGACGAGGACGACGTGGCGCCTTGGAAACCGCGTCATGAGATCACCGATCTTCTTCACTTTAAAATCGAAGAGCCTTTGTGGATCCGGCTTCACGGTCTCTGCAATCAACGCCTTCGGATCAGCGAGATCCACGGAGCGCATATCCCACGTGAAGGCGGGGAACCCCACGTCCTCCGTAAAACGTCGAAGAGGCTCGTGAAACTGCCACGGTCCGGCCGAGACGATGTGAAAGTGAACGCGCGCCCCAGACGTCTCTTTCCATGCGCGATACACCTCGGGCATGCCGACGACGGGCCTGAACGGACGCACCAGGGTGTTCGCTATTGCCTCGTCGCGGTTTCTGACGTTTGTATCCTTGATCGTATCGTCGACATCACTGACGACGATCACCCCTTCCTCCTGGACCAACACGGCTGATCCGGGAAAGCGCGCCGGACTGTTCGGCGTGGACTGAGATTCGAACGTGATAACACCGTCGCGGGAGAGTAGTGCGACCTGATCGTTCGTCAGCGGGATGTTGGTTTCGAAGTAGCCCGATGGATCGGAAGGCGCAAGTTGTACGACTTGGTTGCCGAGCGTGATGGATGGGCGGACGCCCCGGATGCTGTCGGAAACGAAATAACCGACTCGAGCTCGAAACAGTGGGTCCGTTCGGTCGGCCCCGATCAATGGCGCGACAATATCGTCTATAAGCGATTGAATTCTGCCTTCAGCTGGCTCGAAGATGCGCCCCTGACTGACCATGGACCACTGATTGGGGTCCGACACTGACGCAACCGAGGGTGCGAACAGAATCTGCTGGCTCACGAGTTCTCCTTTGTCGGAGGCAACACAACTCTCCACGTGACTGAGCCGCCAGACCACATGGCTCGACTCGGTGACGATTGCCAGGACGGCCCCGGTCCGGGGTGGATCTACCGTTAAGACGGACCTACCAAAGCAAAAGCGACAAAAGGAAGGAAGCCGAGCCGGGACTAGCTCTGTTCGTGTGACGACAGTAGCCCTTGACGGATGAGATACCGACGAAAGCTATCGCTCACCGCCTTGGCGAGCTGGCAGGCGACCAGCGGTATCCCCAGCGCCAAAACCCACGCACCGAAGCCCGGGAGGTTGTCGCGACGAAGCACCTTCAGGACAGCTTCCAGGCGTCCTTTCAGCTGTGCTTCGAACGTGTCAAGGTCCACCGCATTGACGGGCCAGTCCGGTTCGCGGGGCTGAAGCTTATCGGCGATCGGAATGACCGGAAGGTAATAACCGGGTCTTTGCGTCGCTGCGGTAATGTGTGCAGGATCACCGTCCTCCGTGACCGCATACCTCTGACGCAATGCGAGCGTCTGAGCGGGTTGCTGAAACCACCGGTCAAATAGACCGTTGTCGGCCCGAAGAATGAACTTCTGGGTCAGGTACTGCTTCATGTTGCACCGGCCGAGCATGAAGTCATGTATCCGAAATTTCTTCGAAAGCCATCCACCCATCGACAGCGGTCCCGTCGCCGCCAGCGCATCCTTGCCGACGCGTGGTTTGCCATCGACCGTGCGGGTCGGCACGAGCTGGAAGCGGCTGAATACGTCCTGTCTCGCAAAGAGGTCCAAGTCGGCGGTCAGATAGCGGGCTGCGGTCAGATAAAGGTCGGGCATCAGCTCCGCGACCGCGACTGCACTGACGCCGGTCGGCTTCAGGAGGGTGGGCTGATCGACGAGGGGGTCGATCATGAACAAAGCGCGATTGGCGAGCTCAGGGTCGCGCGGGTTGAAACCAATCAGGCCAGCCATCGCTCGGTGCGCAAGCCCGACCGGGTCGTCATTCAGAGCGCCTGCGTCGACCGCCGAGAATGCATACGCAGTGCCCTGCGCCACCTCGGGAATCTCATCCCAATCGGGA
>Ga0210401_10008183_pt1 | contig 10398 bp, 7 predicted proteins | sample IncBWH32MmetaG_FD_150866 | JGI IMG/M metagenome (GOLD analysis project Ga0210401, IMG submission 150866) | Forest soil microbial communities from Barre Woods Harvard Forest LTER site, Petersham, Massachusetts, United States - Inc-BW-H-32-M | ecosystem: Environmental > Terrestrial > Soil >... | reverse complement strand
TTCGTCCACGCCTGCCCGGCCGCCAGCTCGTCTGATGACATAGGCCACCGGCACCTCGTCCCAGCGCGGATCGGGTCGTCCGATGACGCCGCATTCGGCGACGTCAGGATGTTCCAGCAACACGCGTTCGACCTCCGCTGGATAGATGTTCTCGCCGCCCGAAATGATCATGTTCCCCTTGCGATCGTGAACCCAGAAGTAGCCGTCATCATCACGCAGGCCGATGTCGCCGGTTCGATACCAGCCATCATGCAGCGCCTCGCGCGTCGCCGTTTCATTGCCCCAATATTCATAGAACACGTTCGGACCTCGCACGGCGATCTCGCCCGGCGTGACCGGAGGCAGTTCGTTGCCGTTATCATCGACGACAATCGCCTCGCAGCAGAGACCGGGGAGGCCGGTCGAGCCCGTGCGCGACAGATCGCCACCGAGACGCGTGTAGACGGCGATCGGGCAGGTTTCTGTCGAGCCATAGACCTGCAGGACTGGGACGCCGCGGGCGATGAAGCGATCCATCAGGGCCTGTGGCACGATGGATGACCCGGTCGAGATCGCCTTGAGAGAGGAAAGGTCGGTCGTCGCCCAGGCGGGGTGATCGGTGACCGCCTGGATGGTTGCGGGCACCAGAACGGTCAAGGTCGGACGGTCGCGTTCGAATGCTGCAAGCGTCGTGTCCGGCGTAAAACGTGCGTGCACCGTGACGGTCGCGCCGTGATGCAGGGCAGGCGTGCTCTGAATGTTGAGGCCACCGACGTGAAAGAAGGGCAGCACGGTCAGCACGTGATCGTCAGCCGTGAGCGCATGCATGTGTTGGCTCATGACGCCGTTCCACAGCAAGGCATCCTGCCGCAGCACGGCCCCTTTCGGCCTTCCGGTGGTGCCCGAGGTGTAAACGATCAGCAGCGGACAGGTGAGGTCGGTGTGAGGGTTGCGGCCGTCGCCGCGGGCTTCCGCAAGCAACGCGTCAAACGAAGGGCCGCGATCGGGCAAAAAATCGAGCCCAACGGCCGTCGTGTCGGGCAGCGAGGTTTCGAGCGCCGGGAGGATGCCTGCGAACGCCCGTTCCAGGACCAGCACCTTGGCGGTTGCATCCGAAAGGATGAAGAGCTGTTCGGCAGCCGCAAGCCGCCAGTTGAGCGGCACCAGAATTGCACCGAGCCGCGCACAGGCATAGAGCAGAACAAGATAGTCCGGGCGGTTGAGGCTCAGGATTGCGACGCGATCGCCGCGCCCGACACCGAGTTCAGCCTTCAGCGCGCGCGCCGCCTTTTCGATGCGGGCGTTGAATGCCGCATAGGTCAGAGTTTCGCCGTCGAACATGATCGCGGGCTTGGCGGGCGCGAAGGCGGCGTTGCGCTCGATCAGGCTGCAAAGATCCACCGTCACTCGTCCGTTTCGCCGGGTTCGTACAGCGCCTCACGACCGATCCGGTCAAGGCAAAGCTCCGCGGTCCAGGGCAGCATGAGCGAGCCGCAGCGGCTATCGCGATAGATCCGCTCGAGCGGCAGCGATTTCAGCATGGACTGGCCGCCGCAGGTACGGATCGCCAGTGCTGCCAATTCGTTGGCGCCTTCCATGACAGAGTATTGCGCAGCGTAGGCGCGCAGCACCTGTTCTTTGCTCGGATTGGCGCACGCTTCGCTCACCGCCTGAAACCAGATCGCCTTGATCTGTTCGAGCTTGATCTGCATCTGCGCCACGGCAATCTGCTTGGTTGGATACATCCGCCGCTTGACCGGTGGCGTGCCAGCTACCTCGCCGCGCAAATAGCGTACCGTGAAATCGTAGGCGGCTTGCGCAAGTCCCATGTAAGTCGGCGACAGGGTCAGGAACATGTGCGGCCAGCGCTGCGCAGCCTGGAAATAGACGCCGCGCGGCATCAAGGCCGCATCATCGAGAACGAATACGTCCTTGAACAGCAGGGTGCGCGAGACCGTGCCGCGCATGCCCAGGGGATCCCAGTCGCCGACCACCGAGACGCCCTCGGTCTTGGCGGCAACGGCGAGATAGAGCGTGTTGCGACGTGAAGCCCTTTCGCCTTCGGCCGTCTCCGTGCACAGCACGCCGTAGTAATCTGCATGTCCCGCAAGTGAGGCAAAGATCTTCTTGCCGTTGACGACCCAGCCGCCGGTCACGGGCTTGGCCTCTGTACCAAAAGCGACGCCGCCGGCCGCGGCCGCGCCGCCTTCGGAGAACGGCTGCGAGTAGATCGCTCCATTCTCGACGATGCGCTTGTAATGAACGGCGCGCCTGCGTTCATGCTCGGCGCGCGTCTCGGCGTCCATGTCGAGATCGTCCGCGAGGGGGCCCGACCACAGCGTCGAGCAGACGTGCATGTTCCAGGTCAGTGCCGTCGCGCCGCAATAGCGGCCGATTTCGGCGGCAGCGAGCGCGTAGGTCTGGTAGCCGGCCCCGAGGCCGCCGTGCCTTTTCGGAATCGATATTGCCAAAAGGCCGGCGCGGTGCAGGTCGCGATAGTTCTCGGTCGGGAACGTCGCGTCGCGATCGAAGGCGGCGGCACGCCCGGCAAAGACCGCCTGACCGAGTTCGCGCGCTCGTGCGATGATCGCTGCCTGTTCGTCGTTCAGGCGGAACGCGTGGGGATCGAAGATTGGTGCGTCCACCGTGCCGACAGGGGCCACGGTTTTGCTGACTTGCAGGGTCATGCCGTTACCCCTGCTGCGGCCGCGGTGGTCGTGAGGAACTGCTTCAGTGCCAAATTGAAGGCGTCCGGACGCTCGAGATTGACGAGGTGTCCTGCGCCGTCCAGCTCGACATAGGTCACGTGCGGAATGTAGCCTGCCATCCTCGCCATCATCGGCGCTGGCGCATTCTTGTCCTTCGAGCCGGACAAGACCAGCGCCGGGACCTCGATGTCTTTGAGCGCGTGGCGCCGGTCAAACCCCAGGAGCGCCATCATGCTTGCGCGATAGCTCGCCTCAGGAACCCTTGCCATGCAATCACAAGCCAGCGCCATGCCGTCCGTGTCGGGGTGATCCCCGACCAGTTCCGCAACGAGCCGAGGCGCCAGCGATGCCATGGTCTCGCCGCGATCGAGCGGCCCCAGCCGCGCTTCGATGAAGGACTTTTGCCAGTCACCCTCTGCCTTGCCGAAAGCCGGGCTGGTCTGGGCCAGGACCACGGCGGCCGCGGCCGTGGGGTGTTTGATGAGCCATTCCTGTACGATCATGCCGCCGATCGAGTGCCCGACAAGAATGGGCCTGTTCGCGCGGATCGCAGTCAGGAAGTCCTGCAGTGCGCTGGCGAGCGTTGCGATGGTCATGGTCGCAAGAGGTGCAGAGACGCCGTAGCCCGGCATGTCCCACGCCACCGCGCGATAATCATTGCCGAAATCTGAGATCTGGCGGCGCCAAGCCCTTGCCGCGCCACCAATGCCGTGCAGGAAAACCAGGGGCTGCGCCGCGGGATCCCCGGCGGCTTCATAGCCGAGACGGCCGTCACTGGTTTTCATCGGCGCTGGTATCGGCACGCAGGCCTCCGGTCATCCGCGTTGGACCCATGCTAACAGGCCGGCATCAGATGGGAAGCAATAACTTTATACTTAAAGCAATTTCGGGCGAGGGGTGCTTTATGCCGCTCCGCGCGGCGCATTTGGCCCTCGCAGCGCCCGGTTCCTTGCAAAAGCTTTAAGTCTAAAATATATCGGGGGTCCGGTTTGAATGGCCACTCGGGAGCTCGCGCATGTCCGGACTGCCGCATTCCTCTCATGCGCTGGTGACCGGCGGTGGCCGCGGCATTGGACGCGAGATCGCCGCGACACTTGCGCGGGCGGGGGCAACTGTCACAATCATCGGCCGTCAGCGTGCAACGCTGGATCGGGCTGTCCGCGCAGGCGCCGCGCATTTTGTCGGGGTTGCAGATGTTGCGGACCGCCCCGCGTTGCACGGCGCGATCACAGAAGCCGCGGCGCGACAGCCGATCGATATCCTGGTTGCAAATGCCGGCATCGCGGAATCGGCGCCCTTCATGAAATCGGACGCGGCGCTGTTTGCGCGGATGATGGACGTGAACTTCATGGGCGTCGTGCATTCGATCCAGGCCGTGCTGCCATCGATGCGGGATCGTCCTCGTGGTCGGATCGTGGCTGTCGCCTCGACTGCCGGCCTCAAGGGCTATCCCTATGTCAGCGCTTATGTCGCAGCAAAGCATGCCGTGGTGGGCCTGGTCCGCTCGCTTGCACTGGAACTTGCGACGACGAACGTGACCATCAACGCGGTCTGCCCCGGCTTCACCGATACCGACCTTGTCGCCGGCACCATCGACAACATCATGAAGAAGACCGGTCGTAGCCGGGAGCAGGCCATGATCGAGCTGTCACGTCACAACCCGCAGGGACGCCTGATAACGCCGGCCGAAGTCGCCGATAGCGTGCTATGGCTGTGCGGCGAAGCTGCCGGCGCGATCACGGGTCAGGCGATCGCCGTTGCCGGTGGCGAACTCTGAGCTAAGAACTGAGAAGAACAATGAAGGACCGAGCGAGGAATATCCCATGAGCCGTCCAGCCAATCCCGTCACGCTGCCCTTGGCGGAATATGCACCGAAACACTTCCTGCTTGCGGTGACCGATGGCGTGGCGACGGTGACGTTGAACCGCCCGGAGCGAAAGAACCCGTTGACATTCGAGAGCTACCGCGAGCTGACCGATCTCTTCCGCGCCTGCGCCTTCGATGACACGGTCAAAGCGGTGGTCGTGAGCGGAGCCGGTGGCAATTTCTCCTCCGGCGGCGACGTGTTCGAGATCATCGGGCCTTTGGTGAAAATGGACACCAAGGGACTGACCGCCTTCACCCGCATGACCGGCGATCTCGTCAAGGCGATGCGGGCCTGCCCGCAGCCGATCGTGGCCGCTGTCGAGGGCATCTGCGCCGGCGCGGGCGCGATCATCGCCATGGCTTCCGACATGCGCCTGGCCGCGACCGGCGCCAAGGTCGCATTCCTGTTCAACAAGGTTGGCCTCGCCGGTTGCGACATGGGCGCCTGCGCCATTCTGCCCCGCATCATCGGCCAGTCGCGTGCGTCGGAGCTGCTCTATACCGGCCGTTTCATGACTGCGGAGGAGGGCGAGCGCTGGGGGTTCTTCAGCCGGGTCGTGGCCTCGGATCAGGTTCTGCCGCAAGCGCTCGCGCTTGCGCGCGAGGTGGCGCAGGGGCCGAGCTTTGCCAACACCATGACCAAGCGCATGCTGGCGATGGAATGGGCGATGTCGGTCGAGGAAGCAATCGAGGCCGAGGCTGTCGCCCAGGCGTTGTGCATGACCACGGTCGATTTCGAGCGCGCTTTCGAGGCCTTTTCGAATAAGGCCAGGCCGGTCTTCCAGGGCAATTGAGCGGGGCCGGCGCAAGAGAGGCTTGCCAGAAATTATTTTAGGTTTAAAATAATTTCCGGATCCGAGTGTCTGCCCCGGAGAGTGTCATGAAGATCGCCGTCATCGGCGGTGGGCCGGCCGGCCTTTATGCGGCCATCCTGCTCCAAAAGCAGCGACCTGACGCCGATATCACGGTCTATGAGCGCAACCGCCCCGACGACACGTTCGGCTTCGGCGTGGTGTTCTCCGACGCCACCCTCGACAATTTCGAGAAATACGATCCGCCGAGCTATCGGCGCATCACCCAGGAGTTCGCCTATTGGGATGATATCGCGGTGCACTTCCGTGGCACGGTGCACCGGGTCGGCGGCAACGGTTTCTGCGGCTGTTCGCGCCGGGCACTGCTATTGATCCTGCAGGAGCGGGCCCGCGAGCTCGGCGTCTGCTTGAAGTTCGAGACCGAAATCGACGACGAGGCGCGCTTTGCTGGCGCCGATCTCATCATCCTTGCCGATGGTATCAACAGCCGCTTTCGCGAGAAATACATCGATCACTTCCAGCCCGAGATCGACCTTCGCTCCAACATGTTCGCCTGGATGGGGTCGACGCGGCCGCTCGATGCCTTCACCTTCATCTTCCAGGAGACCGAGTGGGGGCCCTTCATCGCCCACGCCTATCAATATGAGGCCGGGCGTTCGACCTGGATTTTCGAGACCGATCCCGAGACCTTCAGACGCGCAGGGCTGACTGGCCTGAACGAGAGCCAATCCGCCGATCGCATGGCCGAGATTTTCGGCTGGTTCCTCGACGGCCATCCGCTGCTGACGAACCGCTCGATGTGGCGCAATTTTCCGATGATCCGCAACCAGCGCTGGGTCAAGGACAACATGGTGCTGCTTGGTGATGCCAAGGCGACCGCGCATTTTTCGATCGGGTCGGGCACGAAGCTTGCGATGGAGGATGCCATTGCGCTTGTCGATGCCATGGAGCGCGCGCCGAACGTTGCGGCTGCCTTGAAGGAATACGAGGAGGGGCGTCGCGAAGAGGTGGAGAAGACACAGCATGCCGCCGACGTGTCCTTGGTTTGGTTTGAACATGTCGACCGGTTCTGGGATTTTGACCCGGTCCAGTTCGCCTTCGGCGTCATGACCCGCTCAAAGGCGATCACTTACGACAATCTCAGCCTGAGGGCGCCGGATTTCGTCGCGGAGGTCGACAAGGCTTTTGCGCGGCAGGTACGGGCGCGCGGGTTCGATGTCGATGTCGACAAGCCGGTCGTGCCGATGTTCCAGCCGATGAAACTGCGTGAGATGCGGCTGCAAAACCGCGCGGTGGTCTCGCCGATGTGCATGTATTCGGCTGAAGAGGGCATGCCGAGCGACTTTCATCTGGTGCACTATGGATCGCGCGCGGTCGGCGGTGCAGGACTGATCTTCACGGAGATGACCTGCGTCGGACGCGATGCCCGGATTACGCCGGGCTGCGCCGGCTTATGGAATGACGAGCAGGAGACGGCCTGGCGCCGCATCGTTGATTTCGTTCACGCCAATTCCGCCGCCAAATTCGCCCTGCAGCTCGGCCATGCCGGCCGCAAGGGCGCGACCAAGCTGATGTGGGAGGGCATGGATCGCCCGCTGCAGGAGGGTGGTTGGGACGTCATCTCGGCATCGCCAATTCCCTACTTTCCCGACAGCCAGGTGCCGCGCGAGATGGACCGCGCCGCGATGGACGCGGTCAAGGCCGCCTTCGTGGCCTCGGCCGAGCGCGGCGAGCGCTGCGGCTTCGACATGCTGGAGCTGCACTGTGCCCACGGTTACCTGCTCGCAAGCTTCGTCTCGCCGCTGACCAACAAGCGTGCTGACGTCTATGGCGGTTCGCTCGAAAACCGTCTGCGCTTCCCGCTCGAAGTGTTCGAGGCGATGCGGGCGGTATGGCCCGCGCACAAGCCGATGTCGGTGCGCATTTCCGCGACCGACTGGGCGGACGGCGGGATCATCGGCGACGACGCAGTCCACATTGCGCGGGCGTTCGCCGAGGCCGGCGTCGATCTGGTCGATGTCTCCACCGGCCAGACCGTACGCGACGCGCAGCCGATCTACGGACGGATGTTCCAGACCCCGTTCTCCGACCAGGTGCGTAACGAGGCGCGGGTCGCCACCATGTGCGTGGGCAATATCACGACATCGGATCAGGTGAACACCATCCTGGCGGCGGGCCGGGCGGATCTCGTGGCGCTCGGCCGGCCGCATCTGATTGACCCGTCCTTCACGATGAGGGCCGCGGCCTGGTACGGCGCCGAAGAGACCTTCTGTCCGCCACAATATCTGCCCGGCAAGGAACAGATTTTCCGCAACAGCGTGCGCGACCGGCAGGATTTCGAAGACCTGAAAATTAAGGCTAAGCCGAAGACGCGGGCCGCGCTCAAGGAGGAGGCGCGAAAGCCGCTTGCGGCGGAGTAAGCGGCCGTGCGACCCTGACTGTGGTCTGTGTTGGGTCATGGAGTTCAGGCCATGAAGGCGATTGTTGTTGGTGGCGGGATCGGCGGCCTCACCACGGCATTGATGCTGCGGGCACGCGGCATCGACTGCGAGTTGTTCGAGCAATCCGAAAGCATTCGCGAACTTGGTGTTGGCATCAATACGCTGCCTCATGCGATCCGCGAGCTCGCCGGGATCGGCCTGCTGGATCGTCTGGATGAGGTCGCGATCCGCACCGCGGAGCTTTTTTATCTGACCCGGCACGGTCAGCAGGTCTGGCACGAGAAGCGCGGGCTCGATGCCGGCCATGAGGTCCCGCAATTCTCCATTCATCGCGGCCGCCTGCAGGCGGTTATCCATCGGGCCGTGCTCGAACGGCTGGGCTCGGACGCCGTCCACACCGGTAGCCGACTTGGTGCGTTCGCCCAGGACGAGGGTGGGGTGAGCGCCTATTTCTTCGATCGCAGCGGCGCGCATACGCATACCGCGCGTGGCGATGTCCTGATCGGGGCCGACGGCATCCATTCCAAGGTGCGGCAGACGCTGTTCCCCGAGGAGGGACCGCCGTGCTGGAACGGACTGATGCTGTGGCGCGGCGCTGCGGACTGGCCGGCCTTCCTGACCGGGCGATCCATGATCATCGCCGGTGGCCTGAACGCCAAGGCGGTGGCGTATCCGATCGCCGAGGGTTCGAGCCCGGCCAGCCGCCTGACCAACTGGGCGGTGCTGGTCAAGGTTGGGGATGGCACCACGCCGCCTCCGCGCCGGGAGGACTGGTCGCGGCTCGGCAAGCCGGAAGAGCTGATGCCGCATGTCGCGGGCTTCTCGATTCCGCAGGTCGATTTCGCCGCCTTGGTCCGCGCCACCCCCGAGTTCTGGGAATACCCCTGCTGTGACCGCGACCCCTTGCCCCATTGGTCGAGCGGCCGCGTGACGCTGCTCGGCGACGCCGCCCATCCAATGTACCCGGTGGGGTCGAACGGCGCGTCGCAGGCCATTCTCGACGCCCGCAGTTTGGCGGACGCGCTTGCCCGCTCAGAACATCCGCGCCAGGCGCTCGTGGCCTATGAGAGGCAGCGCCTGCCGATGACGGCCGAGATCGTGGCGTCCAATCGTCGCGGTGGTCCTGAGGGCGTGATCGACGCGGTGGAGCAGCTCGCGCCGCAAGGCTTCACCGACGTCGACGCAGTCCTGAACTACGAGGCCCGTGAGGCGATCGTCCGCGGGTATGCCGCGCGGGCGGGGTTCGCCGCGCGCGTTGTCGCGCGTCAGTGAATGGCTTTCTGCTATGCGGGAGGCGGCGGAAGGAAGTGGACATTGTGCTCGGCCGCGAGCTTGACGACTTCTTCCGGATTCTGCTGCTTCATGTTGTGGATCGCCCAGAACAGGTCGTAGAGCCTGCGGGTCGGCGACACCCAGAACAGTGTCTTTGCCGCCTGCTGCGACTTGTTGAAGATGCCGTGCGGCTTGCCCATCGGCAGGCGCACGGTGTCTCCAGGGGTCGCAAACTCGTCCGCGCCGTCCAGCATGAAGTCCAGCCGGCCCTCCAGAATATAGAGATATTCATCCTGATCGGGATGAATATGCGGCGGTACAAAAGTGCCCGGCGGGAACGTGGCGTGCCACGAAAAGCTTTCGTCCGTGCGGCTCTTCGGCACATAGGTCTGGCCAAGAATGCTCCAAGTGATGCCCTGGATGCCTTCATTGGCTCGGGTGATGCCGGCGATCTCGGTCCTCATGGCGATCTGTTTCCTTCCCTTGATTAGTTGGCTGGTGCGCAATCCTTGGCATAGCGATCGCCATAGTTCTCGAACACTTTTTGGACGATCTCGGTCTGGAACTTGCCGTCAGGACGCTTGGCGACCTTGGTCAGATAAAAGTCCTGGATCGGATAGCCGTTGGTGTTGAACTTGAAGCTGCCGCGCAATGACGTGAAGTCGGCCTTCTTCAACGCCGCCGCGACCGCGTCCTTATTGGAAAGATCACCTTTCACCGCCTTCACCGCGCTGTCGATCAGAAGCGCGGTGTCGTAGGCCTGCATGGCATAGGTTCCGGGCACGCCGCCGTAGGCTGCCTCATAGCTCGCGACGAACTTCTTGCTCTGTGCGTTATCGAGATTGGGGGCCCAGTCGGCGCCGCCGAACATGCCGACGGCGGCATCCTGCTGCGCCGGCAGCGTCGATTCATCGACCGTGAACGCCGAGAGCACCGGAATGCTGTCGGCAAGGCCGGCCTGCCGGTATTGCTTGACGAGGTTGACGCCCATGCCACCCGGCATGAAGGTGAAAACGGCGTCGGGCTTCAGCGATGAAATTTTTGAGAGTTCGGGCTGGAAGTCCAGCGTGCCCAGCGGCACGTAGGATTCCTCGACGATCTCGCCCTTGTAGTCGAGCTTGAATCCGGCGACGGAATCGCGGCCGGCCTGATAGTTCGGAACCAGCAGATAGGCGCGCTTGTAGCCGCGATCCTGCGCGACCTTGCCGAGGATCTCGTGCACCTGGTCGTTCTGATAGGAGGTCACGTAGAAGAACGGGTTGCACTCCTTGCCGGCATAGCTCGAGGGACCTGCATTCGGGCTGATCAGGAAGGTCTTGG
>Ga0210401_10008180_pt1 | contig 10400 bp, 10 predicted proteins | sample IncBWH32MmetaG_FD_150866 | JGI IMG/M metagenome (GOLD analysis project Ga0210401, IMG submission 150866) | Forest soil microbial communities from Barre Woods Harvard Forest LTER site, Petersham, Massachusetts, United States - Inc-BW-H-32-M | ecosystem: Environmental > Terrestrial > Soil >... | reverse complement strand
CGACTCAAAATCTAACGGGTGAGTAAGTGTCATTGAATGGTTAAAGAAATCGCGCAAATGTGTGGCCCCATGGCGCCCGGCTCCGCTACCGCCTTTTAAAAAATTATCTTCAGACCCCGAGCGAAATACTAACTCCGGAAAATCGGCACGGGCACTTAAACCTAATTTAGGGTCGATATAAAAACCATATTTATTTGTAAAGTTATAACCATATTCATCTTCCGACCTAAACATAAATTGCCATTGTGTATGCCCTGTAGTTGGCCCTGTCCGGTTTAAAAAATCTATTTTTTTAATAAGTCCCTGTCCTTGGTTTTTAAACAATTCTTTATTACTATGAAACTTATTATCTAAGTAACTATATACGGTAGAAACTGTATCCTGAGTTCTTGCCATAAACAAAGCATTAGTATCCATACAGGCACAAATAACACCCATGTGGTAAACTGAATCAATTACATAACCACCATAAGCCTCAAAACTATCTAAATATTTTGGCGGAACAGATTGGTCATGCGCTACAGCCCTAACTACAATGCCAACAGGTGTAAGTGTACTTGCTGAACCCGGAATAGGTAAACTTATAAAACCAGGGCTACCCGGGCCGGGGCCAACATCAGCTGTGGGGTAAACAGCTGGTAGTCCGTATGCTACCGGCACAGGAATACTACAATCTGTAGTAGCAAATATTTCTATACTATCTTTATGAGCCAGGGCAGCTTGTGATGCGGTTGTATAAGTAGTATCTTTTACAACAAAATTCATTAAAGCGTTTATTGAATAATAGCCCGGTTTAGTCATAAACTTAGGCGTAGGCGCGTAATCTACGTACCACATTCTAGTTGAAGTTGGTTTTAATGGATACGGGTTTTTTGGATTTTTTTTACCGGCACTATTTTTAGGATACAAACTCCATAAAACCGAATTTTGCACAAAAGCAGTATCAGTTATTCCATGATCAGGTATATAATAAGCAGCACTATCGCTATTAGGTTTACCCCACGAATGGTCGGGTTGATTGCGGCGTATTTGTACCGAATCAGTTGGCTTTGTAGCCCCGGATACTTTGGTAAGATATAGCCAAGGACCAACCGTTTGACTTTGAATCATTTGAAAATTGGCGTGTAAATCTATATGGGTTGACCCAGCGTTAACTCCACCCGGATTACCGATAGATTTATTGTGTGTACATAGGAAAATAACCTGTAAACCAAAGCTATCTACTATAATATTGGCATTATTAAACAAAGGCACCTGCCATTTAAAAAGGTTTTGTCTGTCGTTACTTAAGTACCAGCCGCTAAGTTTTTGAGGTAAATTGCTGTTGTTTATTATTTCAACCCAATCCGGACTGCTTTCAACACCTGTGCCAATGGGGTCTATAACGCCACCAACGTTAGCACAAGAATATTCGTTAAATTTAAACTGAGAAAAACCAAGTGTACTCACTACCATAAATAGCAGCACTACCAAATATTTTGACTTCATAGGTTTACTTAATATTAACAAACTGCCCAAATATAGCAATAATAATAAATAAGTAATGTTTTTAACAAGTATTTTTGCAACATTGCATTATGAATAAAAAAATTGTAACTTACAACGTTAACGGCGTTAGAGCCGCCCTTAACAAAGGCCTTATAGAATGGCTTAAAGCTACTAACCCTGACATACTTTGTCTGCAAGAAATTAAAGCCGAAAAAGAGCAGGTTGATGTTGCTTTGTTTGAAACTTTGGGCTATAAGTATCATTACTGGTACTCGGCTCAAAAAGGGCTATAGTGGGGTTGCCATTTTAAGCAAAACAAAGCCCGATAATGTGATTTACGGTTGTGGCATAAAAGCCTACGATGATGAAGCCCGTGTTTTACGTGCCGATTTTGGTGATGTATCGGTTATAAGCGCTTACCACCCAAGTGGCAGCAGTGGTGATGAACGCCAGGCATTTAAAATGAAATGGCTGGATGATTTTTTAAAATATACCGCCAAACTAAGAAAAGAACGCCCAAAACTTATTATTTGTGGTGATTATAATATTTGCCACAAACCAATTGATATACATAACCCAAAAAGTAACGCCAATACATCGGGTTTTTTACCTGAGGAACGCGAGTGGTTTGATAAATTTGTGGCAACCGGTTTTGTGGATGGTTTCAGGCATTTTAATCAGGAACCACATCAGTATAGCTGGTGGAGTTACCGTGCCAATGCAAGGGCTAAAAACTTAGGCTGGCGTATAGATTATAATATGGTAACTGAAAATTTACAATCGAAACTAAAACGTTCGGTTATTTTACCCGATGCAACACATAGCGACCACTGTCCTGTTTTATTAGAAATTGATTTTTAACTAATAATTAAAAAATGAGCAACATTCCCTTTCAAAATATAGATTGGTCTACCATAGAAAAAGTAGAACACAAAGGCGAAACCGGAACCTCATTTTGGCAAACTATTCAGTTAGGCGGTTTACGAATTAGAATAGTAGAATATACTAAAGGCTATCTTGCCGACCATTGGTGCCAAAAAGGGCACATAGTACATTGTTTAGAAGGAGCTTTTTTAAGCGAGCTAAAATCGGGTGAGCCTGTTATGTTAGCTAAGGGTATGAGTTATGTGGTATCTGATGAGTTAAGTTCACATCGTTCATTTTCCGAAAATGGAGCTAAGCTGCTTATTGTTGATGGCGATTTTTTAAAGAAAGTTTAAATGAACGAGGATAAAACGCCCAGAGAAATTTTAAATAAATTTTATACCGAACATAATTTAGATGCTGATGGAGGTCAAAGCAAATCTTACGTAAAAATTGATATAACACCTAAGTTCCATTTTTACTTTCCGAATTTTGATGCGCGTAAAAAAGTTGTTATTAAACACGACATACATCATCTGCTTACCGAATATGAAACTACCGTTGCCGGCGAAAGCGAGATTAGTGCATGGGAAGTTGCATCGGGTTGTAAAAGTTATTGGGCCGCTTTTTTAATTGATGTTAGCGGGGCTATGCTGGGCATTTTGGTTAATTTTTTGGGTGTGTTAAAAGCATTTGCCCGGGGCAGAAGAACAAAAAATTTATATTACGATACTATTACAACCGAACAAGCACTTGATATGAAAATAAGTGATTTGCGTGCAGCATTTGATTTAGATAAACACCCAAAAGATACCAAGCCAAGTTTTACAGACTTTATACTGTTTATGTTATTTGTATTTTTTGGCGGCATTTATTCACTTTGTTTATGGATTTTTCTTCCTTTTATCATCCTATATACAATCTATATAGAAATGATAACCAGAAAAACTCCCGTAAAATGAAAAAATATACTTTAATTCTGCTACTTAGTATTGTTGTTGCATTAAATACAAAAGGACAATCTTATTCGCCCATTATTTTTGACCAACAACTATCGCAAAATTTTGGAGCGTATAATTTGATCACGGCGCACCGGGCTTTTTATATGTTTGAAGACAAACACATACGCGATACTCTTTTTAAAGAAAATACCGCACTTAAAAAAACAGCAGGCATTGGTTATCGATTGGCAAAGCTTTTAGTGTTAGATGCGCAAATAGATTGCTTTACTGCACTTTTGCAACACGAAGCATTTGGACATGGAGCACGTTATCGTGAATTAGGTTATACCAAAAACAGTTTTAATCTTAATTTATATTTTCCATTTGGCGGTGGTAGTGGTTTTGCTCAGCGTGGCACTTTACAAGCAGGATATAAGTACCCCACAAGTCAAGAAAATATAGCTGCAAGCATTGGCGGAGTTGATGCCGAAATGTTGCTTGCGGGCAATCTTGCCAATCAAATATTGTTAGATGATACTGTACATTATAGAAATGGTTTGCTATATCTTATAGCTCAAAATAATTTGCCACTTTACTTATGGTCTACTCGTTATACTCAACCACAAAACATAAAACCCGGCAATGATATGATGGCATACATAAACGGAATAAATTACATGTACTCTCGTACTCCAAATAAAATATATGATATAAATACATTATCAACCCAAAGTCTTATTTCTCTTGCAAATCCCTTGCAGGTTTATTCGGCATTTTCAATTGTTTATTCTTATCTCATCAAAGGCGAAAAGCAAATGAAAAAAATACCGATGATTAAATTGGGTCAGGTTCGTTACTTGCCTGCATTGGGTTATTCATTTACTCCATTTGGCAGTCAGTATCATTTTATTAATTATATACGTTACAAGCGTATGCTTTTTAATGCCGATTTTAATATGGGCGAAAACACCTTCACTAATTTTTACGGTGTATCAATTAAAGGTTTTAATGTTGTAAATAATAAAAGGCTTACCCTTAATTTTCACTTAGATGTTTGGAACCAACCCGAGCTTGACCTTGATAATTATTTACGACCAAGTACAGTAGATAAAATAGGCGGGGCTGTAAAAGTTGATTTAATGCTACGACCTTTTGTAAGGCAAAATAAAATAGGGCTATTTGTACAAACAGGTTACAAAACAAAAGGCTACATTACGGGCGAAGTGATGGCTGAATCGTTTATACTGCGTTATGGCATTAGCATGCATTTATAAACCTATTTCCAAATATTGGCGGCGGTCAATTTTATTTTTGATTTAAAAAAGAAACGAGAGCTTTCTTCAAACGATTTGGTATAATCGCTCATATAAAAACGATGCTTGTTATTTTTTTTAGGCGATAATAATTTTAATCCTTTCAAGGTTTCGTACACTTTTTTAGCGGCAGCCTCTGCGGGGTCAAAAATTTTTATTTTGCCTTTGTAATATTCTTCTACTTCGGGTTTTATAAGAGGGTAATGCGTACAAGCTAAAATAAGTGAATCTATTTTCTTCAATTTTGGGCGCGATAAGTAATCGTGTATAATAGTGCGCGAAGTTTTATTATTAAAAAAACCTTCCTCAATCATTGATACTAATAGTGGAGCAGCTAAAGAAGATACTTCTAAATTTTTATTTGTATGCTTTAACTTTTTGGCATATACATCACTTTTAACGGTACCCTTAGTAGCAATTACACCAATGTGTTTTATTTTTTTGTTTAACGCAATTTCATCTACTATGGGGTTAACTACATCAATAACCTGCACTTTATTTCCTATAAAATCTTTAACGGTTTCATAAGCTAAAGCTGATGCTGTGTTACAGGCAATAACAATTATTTTACAGTTTTGCTCCAGCAAAAATTGCGCAATGCGTATAGAATAATACTTGATGCTATCGGGCGATTTATCGCCATAAGGTAAATGGGCTGTATCGCCAAAATAAATTAGTTGTTCGTTGGGCAACACTTTTGCAATAGCATTAGCAACGGTTAAGCCCCCTATGCCCGAATCAAAAATTCCGATGGGCTGACTTGCGTTTAGTTTTTTTGTTGGCATATTATTATTTTTTGCTACCTGTATAAATCAACCGAAATTAACTGGTTAGATTTTATGGTAAATGGTTTTTCAATAGTATAAATAGATTGCTTTAACGATTTTTGACGATAGGTTACTCTATAATTGCCGGGTTGCAAATTAAAATCTTGTTTTATTTTATTGTTCTGCAAATTACAAACCCATAGCAGTTCGCCTTTTTTTGTTTCCTGTAAAATACAGCCATCGCCCCCCTCGGGTACCGTAATTTTAATTTGTCCGGCATCTTCAACATCCACACTTTTTAAAGTGCTTTGTAAAATATTTAAGTTGTATAAATAAGTACGCGGCAAGGTTAAAACCTCTACATCATAATCGCCTACAATAAATTTTTCGTTGCTGTTAAAGTCAAGTACGTGTAAGGTTTTCATGCTACCTGCTTGTCGTATCACACATTTTACTTTATCGTTGTTATTATATATGCCCACGCCTCTTTTTATAGTTAAGCTTCCTTGCGGTGCATCAATGGGTATAATGTTATGTGTGCCTATATTTAGTTTTACATGCTCTATTTGCTTGGGTGGAATGGTGTTTGCAATAATAGTATATTGCTTGGTTTCATTCATCGGTATCGTATCGGGGTGGTTGTTAGCATTAATACTGTGTACGTAATTATACATTACATCACCTGTCTTTTCATTATAAAAAGTCATGTTTACATTGGTTTCTATTGGATGAGACGATATATCCAATAAATTAACCTGTGCGGTTGTTTTGTTTAATGTTTGTGAGGTAACATAATCCAATGTTTTTGAAAATGCACCGGCATCTTCATAACTAAAATAATTTCCTACACAATCAAATGCTTTTGCCTGTTCAATAGTTAAGCCAATGCCAATAATACAGGGTCTTAAAATAATGCCTTTTTCCTCTAAAGCCATTTTTGCTTTACAGGGGTCTCCTCCACACTCTTCAATTCCATCCGTAATTAAAATAATGGTGTTGATTGCCTTGGTATCCGGAAAATCACTTGCCGATTGTGTAAGTGAATGCTCAATAGGCGTTATGCCTGTTGGTTGCACCGCCTTTACAAAATCTTTTATTTTTTGAATGTTATTTTTACCAAACGGAACCATCAACCTACTATCGTTACAATCTCCGGGCGGATATTTTACTGTGTTGCCGTACATGCGCAAAGCAAACTCGTAATTTTTTTTGTGATTAAGACTATCAATAAATTTATAAAACAATTCTTTTGCTTTTTCTATACGAGGTTTACCATCGTACATAGTTTTCATACTATTTGATGCATCAAACACAAAAAGCACACGCGTTGTTTGTGCAAACGATTTATTAGCTAAACAGAATAAAACAACAAGAGTTAGTATATATGTAAATCGTTTCATGTTTTGTCTAATGACTGCTAACTACTTTCTCGTCAAAATTAATGCCCTGTTGTTTTAAAACCGCTTTTACTTTAAACCCAAAATATGCTAAGTAAATAAAGCCCAACAAAGGTACGATATAAGAGAAATGAATGCCCGTTTTATCTGACAATAATCCTTGCAGGGGCGGAATGATAGCACCACCCAAAATCATCATCACTAATAAAGATGATGCTTGGTTAGTATACTTACCCAAACCTGCCAAGGCCAACGAAAAAATGCAAGGCCACATAACCGAACAAAATAAACCACCGCTTATAAACAAGTAGGTTGCCGTATAACCTTTAGTAAGCATTCCTGCCAACATAAGTAAAGCCCCTACCCCACCAAATAATAGCATGGTGCGTGCAGGTTTTTCTTGTGCCATGTAAAATCCAACAATAATTAAAACAATGCAAGGGAAGTAATACAACAAATCATTAATTTTTTCGGGAACACCTAAAGCAGAAAATTTAATGTAGTTAACCAACAAAATTACCGCGTAAGCCAATAATGGAAGAATAGCCGTTAAAATTTTCTTGGTGCGAGATGAAAGATTAAAAGCTGAAATTGCACCTGTCCACCTACCAATCATTAAACTACCCCAATACAAGGAAATAAAATGAACCGTCTGACTGGCAGGTAAACCTAACATATCAGGGCTTTCAAGCAAAGCAGGCATATTGCTTTGTATAGTAACTTCTACCCCCACATAAACAAAAATGGCCAGCATGCCCAAGCGCACTTGTCTAAAAGAAAAAGCGCCTAAATTATTTTCCATTTTCTCCGTATTGGTTACCGGCGGTAGTTTAGATAAGCCAACTACCAATGCTGCCAACACAAACGAAACAGCTAAAATTACATAAGGCAGTTTTACGCTCGATAAATCACTCAATGTGTTTGTATTGCTAATGCCGCCAAAAATAGCATAGCTAATCAGTAAGGGGCCAATAGTGGTACCAAACGAATTTATGCTGCCACCCAGAGTTACGCGGTGCGCCCCCGTTTCAGGACTACCCATAACCATTACATAAGGGTTTACCACTATTTGTTGCAAGGTAAAACCAATGGCAACAATAAATAAAGATGCCAACATCATAGGAAAAGATTCCATGCTTGCTGCCGGAATAAAACCTAATGAACCTATGGCAGAAATTAGCAAACCACCTACTAAACCTGTTTTGTAACCAATTTTGTTTAGCAAATCGCCTCTAAATCTCGAATAGAAAAAATAAATAAGCGAGCCTAAAAAATAAGCCGCGTAAAAAGCCATATCAATTAATTGCGATTGAAATTGCGATAATTTAAAGTGCGCTTTAAAGGTTCCTATAAGCACGGTGTTTGATGCCGCCACAAATCCCCAAAAGAAAAATATACTATACAACACCCACAGCGAGGAGGAGGATTTTTTTTCAGATACCTTCATGTGTTAAAATTATTTTTTTAGCGCCGTATAGCAGCAAGCTTTGTAATAAGTTTTAAGACTTGCTTTGTTGAAACGGTAAAACTTACTCTGCCTTGTCATTTCGACCGGAGGGAGAAATCCGTTTCTAAACAGATTTCTCAGTCGTTCCTCCTTCGAAATGACATGATGTATTAAATAATTTTTGCTCCCCGTTATTTTACCGTTAATTTGGCGGTCTATTAATTACTGATAAGTGAAAGAAGACAACCACATATTTGGCATACATGCCGTTATTGAAGCCATTAAAGCCGGAAAAGAAATTGATAAAATTCTTATTCAACGTGGCTTGGCCGGACAATTATTTAATGAACTAAGAAAAGTTTTGCAAGGCACCGAGATACCCTACCAAATGGTACCGCCTGAAAAGATAAACCGAATCACCAAAAAGAACCACCAGGGCGTTATTGCCTTTGTGTGCGAGATAGAATATTTTAAAGCTGAAGACATTTTACACAAAGTTTTTTCGGAAGGAAAAACACCTTTGGTTTTATTACTTGATAAAATTACCGATGTACGTAACTTTGGTGCCATTGCCCGCACGGCAGAGTGTTCGGGTGTTGATATGATTATTGTACCGCAACGTGGTTCGGCACAATTAAATGCCGATGCCATAAAAACTTCGGCAGGGGCACTTCACCGTATACCCGTTTGTAGAGAGTATAACTTAAAAGATACCATCACCTTTTTAAAAGAAAGTGGTTTGCAAATAATTGCCTGCCACGAAAAAACTGAAAAGCTTATTTACGATGTTGATTTTAAAATACCAACAGCCATTATAATGGGTTCAGAAGATTTAGGCATTTCAGGCGAGTACTTGCGTTTATGTACTGATGCTGTAAAAATACCCATGCATGGCAAAATAGCCTCCCTGAATGTATCAGTGGCTACCGGGGTTGTACTTTACGAAGTAATCAGACAAAGGCTTTAAGCAGCTTTCTTCTTGGCAGCCTGCACTTTTTTCATTATCTCTAATTGCTGCTCGCGCACTTTTTTATCGTGCTTTGCCTTAAAAACTAAAAAGGCAGTAACTGCTGCAATAAATAAAACAGCAATGCCTATTTCAGCAAATAAAGCAGTAGTTTTAGCTTCTTCAGCCTCTTCAGCAGCAGTTTTCACATGCTCCTGAGCAAAGGTAACAAGTGGTGTTATCATCACTAATAATAACAGAGCAACTTGCTTGTTTTTTATTAATTTAATAATTTTTTCCATGACTTTAATATTTATTCAGTTTTCGTATTATGTAGCAAATTTAAGCCATTTTATCGTAAAAAATAACATTTTAATCGAAAATAACTAACAATTGGTTTTTAATAAATAATGCGTATATTTGCAGTCGAAATATATAAAAAGTGAGAGGGGGCTAGTAAGTCCCCTCTTTGTTTAGCGATGATTAGTGAACAAACCATACAAAAATTAGTAGAAGAAAAAATTAAGGGAACCCCTGTGTTTTTAGTGCAGACAAAGGTAAAACCGGCTAATAAAATAGAGGTTTTTATTGATGAGCCCAGCCATATTACTATTGAGCAGTGCAGAGAGATTAGCAAGCACATTGAGGCTGGCTTAAACCGCGATGATGAAGATTTTGAACTAATGGTTTCTTCGCCCGGCATTGATGAGGCTTTTACTGTACTGCCTCAGTACCAAAAGTACATTGGCAAACAGGTGGCTGTCATTAAAAAAGATGGTATAAAAATTGTTGGGGCATTAGCTGCCGCTACTGAAACAAGCATTACTATTGAAATTAAAACAACCGAACGTAAACAAATAGGCAAAGGCAAGCAAACAGTTATTGAAAACGTAACAATAGATTTAGATAAAATAAAAGAAACCAAGTTAATTTTACCATTTTAATCATAAAAAAAAGCAACCATGCACAGTGTTAATTTAATTGAATCGTTTTCCGATTTTAAGGAAATAAAAAACATCGACAAGGCAACCTTAATGAGCATTATTGACGACGTGTTTCGTAGCATGATCATTAAAAAATACGGTACCGATAAAAACTTCGATATTATTGTAAACCCCGATAAAGGTGATGTGGAAATGTATAAAAACCGCACCATTGTTGATGATGAGTTTGCTGAAGACAGCTTTGATTATGATGAAAACAAACACATTAGTTTAACTGATGCGCATAAAATTGA
>Ga0210401_10008178_pt1 | contig 10401 bp, 9 predicted proteins | sample IncBWH32MmetaG_FD_150866 | JGI IMG/M metagenome (GOLD analysis project Ga0210401, IMG submission 150866) | Forest soil microbial communities from Barre Woods Harvard Forest LTER site, Petersham, Massachusetts, United States - Inc-BW-H-32-M | ecosystem: Environmental > Terrestrial > Soil >... | reverse complement strand
ACGGAACCGCAGTTTCGGACATTGAATACATCCGTTAAGATATGTTACGGTACCTCCAACATTTCCCGACTGGTCTTGAAATTAATTCGGCGCTCCGTTCCTTCAAGGAGGGAATCATGCAACTCAGATTCGCCAGTGGTGTGGTGGCGGTTTTTGGATTGCTTATGGCGGCAATTCCGTCATCGGCGCATCACTCGTTTGCGGCGGAATTCGACGCCAACAAATGCATGGATCTCACGGGTACATTCACAAGTTTCGAGTGGCAAAACCCGCACGGGTATTTTCACCTGGATGTGAAGGAAACCGACGGCAACGTGAGCTCGTGGACATTTGAAACCGTTTCCCTTTCCACATTGAAGAGGAGTGGAACGCAGAGGAAAGACTTTTCCGATAATATTGGCAAGACAGTAACAGTGAGGGCGTGTCTGGCCAAGAATGGCGTCAAGAATCGCGCTGCTGCCGAGACGATCAAACTGTCGGATGGCCAGGTTCATCGGATCGGCCAGGATGTGGAAGGCAAATTCAGCGACAACCCGAAAGAATACTGAAGTCCGCAGGATCGCCGATCAACCGCTGCGCATTCGGATCCGATTTTCAACCTTGAATTGATGGCGCGCAGGCGAACCTCGCGGAGCGGGAACAAGCACAATAGATATTCGGAGAATCTCTGCTGAGGACTGCAAACGGGGAGGGAATTAGATGAAACGACGCCTCGGCTCTTACCGTGTCAGTGCTGCAGCTTTGCTAGTCTTCATGGGCATGGCTGCCATGCCCGCCGGTTCACAGGAAGGCCAGGAAGGAAAGGCTCCAGAATCCGGCGCCGTGAAATCGAAACCACAGGGTGCGCCTAAAGGCGGTCCCGCGCCGCGCACCGCGGACGGTCACCCAGACCTCTCCGGAGTTTGGTTCCCGGGGACAGCCGGTGGTTTCACGTTCAACACCGCCTTGAGAAGACAATTCAACGCCAAAGAAACGCCTGAGGAGCCGCCACCTTTCCAGCCTTGGGCGGCGGCAAAAATCAAGGCGATGACTGCGACTGACTATGAATTGGGGCGGGCGTCTGTGAATTGTCTGCCGCGCGGCGTTCCCGGGATGTTCTTGATCGATCCATATCCGTTCCAGTTGGTTCAAACGCCGGGGTTATTCATCCAGTTGGACGAACTGAATAACAATTGGCGCGTGGTCCACACGGATGGGCGTGCGCATAACCCGGAGCCGGACCCGCAATTTAACGGCGACGAAGTAGGCCACTGGGAGGGAGACACGCTGGTCATCGACGTGATCGGCCTCGATGAGCGGACCTGGAACAACTTTACGGGGTGGTTCCACAGCGACCAGGAACATGTCATCGAGCGAATCAGCCGCCCGTCCATGAACTATCTCGTCTACCAGGTGACTATTGAAGATCCCAAGGTTTTGACGAAGCCCTGGACGTCAGCGCCTCGTGTTTGGACACTTGGGCACGAAGATTTGTTGGAATATTTTTGCACCAACAATCAAGACGTCGAGCAATATAAGTCGTTGAAGTCAAAAGAATCGAACGGCAACAAGTAAATGGGAGAGTTTTCATGACTCGAAATTTCGGTCGAGGTTTGGCGGTAACATTCACATTGCTTGTGCTCGTGATTCCGGCGCTCGCTCATCACTCCGCGACGGCGGAGTTTGATACCTCGAAAACATTCACCGTGAAAGGTACCATCACAAAACTCGAGTGGATCAACCCGCACGTATACATGTATGCGGACGTGACGGAGGATGGCGGTAAGGTGACGCCCTACTCGTTCGAGACCGGCCCTCCAGGCAATTTGCGAAGGGCCGGCGTGCTGAGAACCATGTTTAACGTGGGCGACGTCGTAACCATTGACGCCTCGGTGGCCAAGGATGGCACCAAACACCTTGGGCTGTTGAAGGCGGTGCACTTCGCGGACGGGCACACGATCGTGTTTGGCAGCGCCGCCGATAGTGAAGGCAAAAATTACTGATTTCTTGAATGAAGGTTTGTCCTGCGAAGGAAGACTGAGAATTCGTTTGAGATTCACCGATGGGCCGAACGGGGGAGAAATGAAATTCCGTTTCCTTAGCTGCGCCAGAGTAGCAGGACTTGTTCTTACGGGTGTTTGTCTAATTCCTGTTCACGGCGCCGCGCAGACTACGCCGACTCCCACTCAATCCAAGAAAGTCCCAACAGGGTATGGCCTCGATAAGGATCAGCCTTTCGCTGGGGCAGACCCTAACGGGACTGGGCTGCCGTGGAGAGAGCCTCCTCCGGAGGCGGTTGAGGCTGCGAAAAAAGGGCCGACCCCTCATTTGGCTGATGGCCATCCCGACCTGACCGGATTTTGGGCGCCGGCCGGCTGGGGATATGCCGTCAGCGCCGGAACCGATAGCGCGGACGGGAAGACCCACTACACGCAACGCAGGCAGGAGGGTCCCGTTCAGCCACCGGATAAAGTCGCGGAACTGAAGCATCGTCTGGAAGGCGCCAATCTGCCGCCGTATAAACCAGAATTCCTGGAGAAAGTAAAATACCTGGGCTCGCATCAAAGTCATGAAGATCCGGCTTTCAAGTGCGCGCCAAAGGGCTTTCCACGCGTTGGCCCGCCAACCGAAATCGTTCAGGTTCCCAATGAGATTGTCTTTCTCTATGACACGGTCAATTCTTCGGAACAAAACGCCTTTCGCGTGATCTCGACGGACGGTCGCGAGCACGACCCCACTCTCAATCCTTCGTATTACGGCGACTCGATTGGCCATTGGGAAGGCAACACGATGGTCATCGACGTGACGAATTTAGTGGATGACACGTGGCTCAGCCAGAACGGGACGATTCACAGCGACGCCATGCATGTGGTTGAAAAGCTGACGCGGGAAGGTTTCATGATTGACTGGCAAATCTCGATCGAGGACCCAAAGATGTTCACTCGGCCCTGGGTAATCGAGCGCCACCTCATACATGGCCTGCAAGGAGGACACGCATTAGAGGAAGCGCCTTGCGTAGACCACGATTACGGCCACTTGGTAAACGACGACCGCAATTAACAAGCGGAGATTTCACACCTCAAATGTGTTTCCTCAATGCGGGCGAATCCCGGCGACCTTCACCCTGATTCTCCACAACGTCTTTGGGCTAACGACATAAAGAGTCTTGCTGTCTTGATCGCCAAACGCCAAGTTTGAAAACCGCATTCCTTCCGGAGCGAGAACCTGGGCCAGGCGCTTGCCCGCGGGAGAAAGGACCCACACACCTCCCATCCCAGTGGAATAGAGATTGCCCAAGACGTCCACTTTCATGCCATCGGGGCCGCCAGGCCCTTTCTCGCCGGTAAAATCAGCAAAGAGGCGGCGATTTTTGACCGTACCATCCGATTGGACGTCGTAAGCGAAGATTTGCCTTTGATTCGGGCCTGGTCCTCCGTTATTGACATATAGAATTTTTTCGTCCGGGGAAAATGCCAGGCCGTTCGGAGGAAAATTCCCTGGATCCTTGTCCAGCAGTTGCAAGTTGCCATTCCGAATGGAGTACACTCCATGGAAAGGAAGTTCCCGCGCGGGATCATCCTCCCTCTTCGGTAAACAACCAGCCATTCCATCCGTGAAGTAGACCGCGCCATCGGATTTGACGACGATATCGTTTGGACAAGTAAGCCGCTTTCCTTCAAAGTGATCCCCAAGCGTAGAGCGCTTGCCATCCTTCTCCAGACGCTCGACTGCCCGGTCGCCATTGGCGTCCATTACAATCCTGCCATCGCGGTCCAGCGTCAGGCCGTTCGTCCCGTAGAGATGCGCGCCGCTGGCGTCTATACTGCCGACGCGCGATTCATCCGCATAGCCGGAGTGCTCGGAAAATACGGAGAGCTTGCCGTCGGGTCCGCAGGGGAATTTGAAACAGCTGGGAGTCCACTGAAAAATGCGATTTCCGCCGACGTCGCTGAACAAGAGATATCCGGACTCGCCACGTTGAATCCAGAGGGGGCCCTCACCGCCTTCGAAGGCGCCTTCGCCTTGGAGCAATTCCAACTTGGCATCGGCTGCAAAAATTTGGTCGGCGCCCGGATCCAGCCTGACGATGCCGGCGGCGGTTGGAGATTGCGCGCGCGCCGAGAACCAAAACATAGCCATGATGAAGAATACGGAAAGGAGATGCACTGAGAGTTTTCTCATATTTATCCGATCCTCGGCGGGATCGTATACCAAGAAGGTGCAAGTTATCTTACAAATCGATATTTGAAAGTTTCCCCCCGTGGGAATACCGCTCGAAAGCTTGGTCGTTTTCCCGCGCCAACGGCGCGGAGGATGCCAGCCCGGGGCAACGCCCCGGGTGTCGCGCCTCGTCTCGGCATTCGCCCTGTAGGGGCGGAGGATCCCTGCGCCCCTACAGGGCGCGCTTCATTCGTTTGCTCCTGCCACCCAGGGCGTTGCCCTGGGTTAGCATCCGCCGGCGCTTTCAGCGCCGGAAGATGAGATGCTAGCTCCTTATTTGAAAGATCGCTCCATGAATATGTTCGTGCCCGCTATCTCAGGGCATTTATTAAGATGGCTACTAGTTACATTAAAAATAAAAAGGCCATTGGAGCGATTTCTCTTCTTTGTTGTTTGCCGGGGGAATCGCAATTCCAATTAAACGGAGGCTCTTCTCCGTCTAACAACGGTTGTACTTGAAACAGCAGGGAAGGGTAAGTATGATCTGCGAATTGTCCTGTCAACTGAGACCTCCGAATCGCTTCTGTGAGTACGCAGCGAATTCACAGATTAAGGAGCACCCGCCATGAGTGTTCACGAGCTTGACGCTAAGATGGGCCGCACGAATCCCGGAACAAGATCGAGGCGCGACATTCTCTCCGGGATTCTCGCGCTTGGTGCATCCGCTGTTCTGCCAAAATTCGGCTATGCGGCACAGACAGGATCCGCCGCCGCACCGCGCCCTTTTCGTATCGACACGCACCACCACTTTACCGTGCCCAAATTAATTGCCGAAAGCACGGCCAAGGGAGTCAATCAGGCTGGACTGCAAGACTGGACGCCGCAAAAATCAATCGATTCGATGGATAAAGGAAGTGTCGCCACGTCCATTGTATCCATAAGCGATCCGGGTGTCTGGTTCGGCGATAACACAGCTGCACGAGCGCTGGCGCGAGAGTGTAATCAATACGCGGCCCAAATGATCAAGGATTATCCGGGCCGATTCGGGCTATTCGCTACCTTGCCTCTCCCTGACGTGGAAGGCTCTCTTCTCGAACTCGAATACGCCATGGATACACTTAAGGCCGACGGCGCCTGCGTACTTTCGAGCTACCAGGGAAAATACCTTGGCAACCCCGCATTCGCTCCGTTGATGGAGGAATTGAACCGTAGAAAGGCAGTCGTTTTTTGCCATCCATTCTGTGCGGCGTGCGGCACGCAGACGGTTCTTTCCGACGGTCAGAATCGCGGTGTGGAGTTTGTATTCGATACGACGCGAACGATTGTGAGTTTGCTTTCCAACGGCACGGTGGCCAAGTGCCCGGACATCCGCTTCATCTGGTCTCATGGTGGCGGCACGGTGCCGTACATTACCAGCCGCCTCAATGGAGTGGCGCAGCAGCTTCCCAAAGGTCTGATCTATGAATTGCAGAAGTTTTACTACGACACCGCGCAGGCCTTTAATCCATATACGATGCCTTCCTTTAAGAAACTTGTTCCCCCATCGCACATTTTGTTTGGAACTGATTTCCCCCTCGGCGGCGGCTCGGGCTTGGCTGTCAGTAAAGGTCTGATAGATAACGGAGGATTCAGCGAGAGCGAGCTGCGCGGCATCGATCGCGAAAACGCGCTGGTATTACTCCCGAGGCTGAAGAGTTAGCCCGCATTGCTCACCACAATTAACGCCGGAGGCGCGAAAGAATGTAGCCCAGGGCGTCAGCCCTGGGAAAAAAGGCCGGAGACGCGGCCAGCCCCATCCAGGGGCGAAACAATCCGAAGACAGAGTGATAAGCACTGGGTGTGTCGCCCCTGCCGGGGCTAGTCTGTCTTGTCCAATGGATTCCCAGCACTGACGTGCTGGGCTACGTTGTCTCGCCCCTGATCGGGGCTCTTGTGGTGAGAAATGCGGGCTATTTTTTCCGTTTTACTTCGTAGGGACAAACTTTTGAATTCGTTTGCCGTCTTCCACCTCGCCGGTGTAGACGTTTCCCTTGGAGTCCATGGCGATCGAATCGATCCAATGGAGCTGCCCTGCGTATCGCCCGTTGCCTCCGAATGAGCCCACCTGAGTGCCATCGTTGCGGTCTAGGATCCAAACCATATTGTTCGTGCCGTCCGCGACCAGGATATATTTCTGCTGAGGGTCCGTGGAGAGGGTCAGATTGTAAATCGTCCCGCAGGGAGGGTCGGTAGTGCTCCAGATGCCTCCGCAGTGTGGGCCGCGCGACTGGGTCGATGGATGAATCCAGAATTGGTTTACGAATTTGCCCTGCTTGGTGAACACCTGGATTCTGTCGCTGCCGCGCTCGCAAACATAGACGAACCCGTCCTTTGACGGGTGGGCGCAGTGAAGCGCGGGCGCGAAATTCTTCTGATCCGGCGGCGGACCCGATGGGTCATACGGCGGTGTGGGGTCGTTGTCGATCTCGCTGAGAGGCATGCCCTTGCCTCCCCAGCCGCGCTTGAACGCGCCTGTATCCATATCGTACACAAGGATGCGTTTGTTCAGGAATCCGTCCGGAATATAGATCTCGCGGGCGTCCTCGTCGAACTCGAATGCGGCGATTCCCGGCGGGAAAATATCCGTTTGCTGGTTGTTCTGTTTTACCTCTGACGCCGGAACCTTTGGTCCGCGATGCCCAAAATCCCAGAGAAATTTGCCGTCTTTCGTGAATTTGATGATGCTGTCTCCTGGAGTGGTCCCGGAGATCCACACATTCTCGTCGCGATCCACACCGATGGTCTGCAATCGGCCCGGCCAGCCGGGAACATAATCCTTTCCTCCCCAAGCTCTGAGAACGCTGCCATCGGTGTCGAATTCCACGATCTCGGGTCCGAGGACACAGCATTCGGTTCGCGGCGGCGTGGTGGCTGCGCCCAACTCATCCGGCCGCGCGTCCGACGCGCGGTTGATTACCCATACGTGGTCTTCCTTATCCACGTAGATATCGACGATCTGTTGCATGCTCCATTTGTTGGGCAATCGCTTAGGCCAAAAAGGGTCGACCTTGTATGTAGGAGCGCTCTGTGCGTGCACCGAAGGAACAGCGGCGAGAATTTCAAAACAGAAAAGCGCGATGGCGATGGCGCAAGCCCTCGTCCATCCAAACCGCATCGGCATAGATGACTCCTCTTTGTCGCCCGTCAGAGCGAATACCAATTGAGAATCGAAGGCGGCGGATTTTTGTAGCGCCGGCGTCCCGCGGGCGGTCTTGCGTTAGTCGGAGATGCCAAAAACTAAAGCGAGTCTACTCGTGCGGATGCGGCCGGGCCTTTCCGTCCCCGTTTTTCAGCACAAATTTCTGAGCGCGCTTTCCAGTATCCACTTCACCGGTATAGATGTTTCCTTTGGAGTCCATGGCGATCGCATCGATCCAATGGAACTGGCCCGCCATGCGGCCGTTGTCGCCGATCGAACTCACTAAATTGCCTTCTTTGCGATCGTGGATCCAGATCTTGTCGTTCGTGCCGTCCGCGATCAAGAGGTACTTCTGCTGCGCGTCATGCGAAAAAGTTAGATTGTAAATGGTTCCGCACATGCCAAATGTTGTGCTGCCTGGGCCGCCGCACTCGGGCCCGCGAGAGGGCGTGGAGGGATGCACGAAGAAACTGGAAACAAATTTCCCCTGCTTGGTAAACACCTGAACTCTGTCGCTGCCGCGCTCGCAAATATATACGAGCCCGTCATTCGCGATGTGAACGCAATGGAGCGCCGGGGCAAACTGTTTTTGGTCTGGAGGCGGACCTGATTTCCAGTCATAGGGCGGCGTAGGATCGTTGTCGATCTCGCTTAAGGGGATGCCGTGGCCACCCCAGCCGCGCTTGAAGGCGCTGCTATCCATGTCGTACACGAGCACGCGCTTCTGATCCACGATGTAGAGCTCATGCGCGTCCTCGTCCAAATCAAAGAAAAAGATTCCTCCGGGAAAGGTGTCGGTGTCCTGATTGTTCTGCTTCAAAGGTGCTGGTTGTTGCCCCGGCGGTGTTCTTGCTCCGCGGTGACCAAATTCCGAGAGAAATTTTCCATCGCCTGTAAACTTTTGAATGCTGTCTCCCCGAGAACTTCCCCCCAGCCAGACATTTCCCTCTCGATCCACTAGGATGGCGTGTTCGGCGCCGGCGCCAGGTTTTTCAATGCCTTCAGCAGGCCAGCCGGGAACGTATCCCGGACCTCCCCAGCTCTTGAGAAGATTGCCCGTGGTATCGAATTCCAAAACTGCGGGCGCGGCTTTGCAACAATCGGTGCGCGGCGGTGTGGTTGCGGCGCCCGACTCATCGGGGTTGATGTCACGCGGACGGTTGAATACCCAAATGTGATCGTCCTTATCCGTAACCATCACGGGAATTCCCTGCATGAGCCAATGGTTCGGCAACGGCTTGGGCCAGGAGGGGTCGACTTCATAAATTGGCGGATTCTGCGCTCGCGCCGCGGGAATAAGCGCTAGAAACAAGAAGCAGGAAACGCAAATCGCTGGGGCGAACGCATCGTTCCATTTCTTGCGGGTCGGCATGAAATGTACCTCCATCTAATCTTCAAGCAATTTTCGGCAGGCAACTGCGCGGAGTCTAGTTGACGGCACAACAGAATGTCAATGCGCTTCAAGCGCCCCCAAGTTTCGCGACATTTTTTGAAATGTTTATTCGGTTGCAAACCGAGAGGCAGACGAGAACGAAGTTGTTTCATAAAATCTCCAGGCATGTTAGAACGTTAAATTGTGTGGAAATCTACCCCCAAGGTTGACCCTTGCAAGGTGCTGAGCAATGGCACCGCATCGCGATGTTATTTCATCCGGTCTCTACTTCTATTTTTGTTCCTTGGGTTTGCTGGCGGCACGGCAAGAGCAAACACGGATGCCCAGAAGGGATCTCTCGCTTCGGTTGGATCGGGGCAGCCGTTTGCGATCGCGGATTTCGACGGCGACCTCAGCCCGGACCTTGCTAGCGTTCAAACCGGGCGAAGCGACTCCTCCCGCGCGGACTACTGGATTCAACTTCAGCTCACGACAGCGGGGCGCCAGTCCTTTCATGTTGTAGCAAGTATGGGCGGCCTTCAAATCGCGGCGCGTGATGTCAACGGAGATCATGCTGTCGATCTGGTCTTGACTACCGCTTTCCTCAATCAGCCCGTAGCGGTTCTTCTCAACGATGGCAAAGGAAACTTTACGCGGGCTTCCCCATCCGCTTTTCCTGGTGCATTCCGCGAATCAAAGGCAAATTGGGCACCAGGCGGCCACCAAGTCACGGGCGCTGTCGGCGTTCCCCCGCAGGCGCGCGCTGGTTTTTTTTCGGAAACTCGAAGACTTCTTTATCCCAAAGCGCAAGTGGATTTCACTCCGCTTTCGACTCATGGGTTGTTTTTCTCTCCATTCCTGAAATCCCACCCAGGGCGCGCACCTCCCTCCCAAAGCTCACGACTCTAAGCACATAGCTCATCGACCCGTAAACCTACGGTCTCGTTATTCTCACGGTAGGTCTACTGGGCGAAGCCGTAAGTCATCTCAATCTGTACATTTCCCAGAGAGCGGATCCCCTTTAGGAATTGGGCCGCACTCAAACTGAATCTTGCAGTTAGACGCGAGGTCATTCAATGAGATACACGGGATGCCGAGCACTTGTCCTGGCATTCGTCGCGACAGTTGCTCTCGGAGGTTGTGGCAACGGCAAAGTTGATCCCGCATCGGAGGCACCGTCACCAGCGCAGGTCGAGCATGAACAGGATGGAAGTGTGATTCGGGTTGATCATCCTGAGCAGTTTCCGCTAGCCACAGCGGCTGTGCACAATTCCAGAGCGGAATTGGTTGTGACCGGAGTTGTGGCTCCGGATGTTTCCCGGAATGTCCCGGTCATTACGCTGGCATCCGGGCGCGTCGTGAATATTCATGCCCGTCTGGGCGATACGGTGCAGAAAGGCCAGTTATTGCTGAGTGTTCGAAGCGCCGATATCTCCTCGGGGTATTCCGATTACCGGAAGGCTGTGGCCGATGAGACGTTGGCCCGTACACAACTCGAACGCGCAAAGGATCTCCACGACCACGGCGCAATCTCGATGAACGATCTTCAGATCGCCCAGGACACTGAAGACAAGGCCAAAGTCGATGTTGAAACTACGGCAGAGCACCTCCGGTTGCTGGGCAATGATCCCGATAGACCAAATGGAATCGTGGACATCTACGCACCGACCTCGGGTGTGATCACCGACCAACAAGTAACGAATGCTTCGGG
>Ga0210401_10008176_pt1 | contig 10402 bp, 9 predicted proteins | sample IncBWH32MmetaG_FD_150866 | JGI IMG/M metagenome (GOLD analysis project Ga0210401, IMG submission 150866) | Forest soil microbial communities from Barre Woods Harvard Forest LTER site, Petersham, Massachusetts, United States - Inc-BW-H-32-M | ecosystem: Environmental > Terrestrial > Soil >... | reverse complement strand
AGAAAGTCCGCGCTGGGTTCTCTATCTACGCTCACGCGCAGGATGCTGCTGGCCTGCGCCGTGTCATGGACCAGAAGGAATTAACCGCGGAGATTTTGTCCCTATGAATCTTCCCGCAGCTCACATCGAACGGATCAAAGACCTCGGCTACACCGACTCTGAAGCCCGCTTTCTCTACATCGTGGCCGTGTTCTCGGGCTATTTCACTCTGGGACACTTCCGAGCCTTCACGGGAAGCGCCTACGGAAAGCGTCCCACCTCCTTTGCTCAGAAACTTCTCAAGCAAGGTCACGCCACCGTCCGCGACTACATGCGGAGAGGCTCCATCTACCATCTCTTCTCTAGGACCGTTTACGGCCAGATCGAGAAAGACAACCTCCGCAACCGCAAAAAGCACTCGTTTGATTTCATGCGCACCCGGTTGATCCTCCTAGACTTCATTTTGGCCAACCAGGAACTGGCCTACTTCGAGACCGAGCAGGACAAGGTCATTTTTTTCTCCGGGCAACTGGGCGTCTCTAAGGACTTTCTTCCAGCCAAGGTTTACGAGGGCTCTTCACCCACCCAGCCAACTATTCGCTATTTTGTCGACAAGTTTCCGCTCTTTCTTGCTTCTCCTGTCTCAGCTGCTCCGCCTGTGGTCACTTTGAGTTACGTTGATTCGGGGTTTGAAACACCATCCCATTTCGTTTCTCACCTTGCGGCCTATCGGGGACTCTTCCAGCAACTCAAGTCTTTCCAGTTTCTATACATCGCGGCGAAGCAGGCCTATTTTCACAAAGCGGAAGAGGTCTTCCGCTCCATGGTGAAACGGCCTTTGGAATCCGATGTGTCGAGCGAAATCCTCCGTTACTTCCAGATTCGCAAGAAGTGGGACAACCACGAGTATGTGATTCCTGTGACCGCCGATCTTGAATTCCTGAATGAGGCGCGCCGGCGTTTTCACGGGGAGAAATTCGAGACCCTCTACGGGACCTGGCGCTTCGGGGAACTTGGCGACCGGGAGTTGCGAGCAGAGTTTTCGCAACTCAGGCCGGACCGTGCTGTATTCTTCGACACCTTTCTCGTAAATCCGCACGGTTCTCCGCTCGCTGTGGCTTCTGGAAACGGTGACGGGTGCATGAAAGACACAGATCACCTTTGGCGTCACGGTTCGCGTCACCCCGAGGGTGACGCGAAGTTGTTGGGAGCATAGAGGTTGCGCATGGCGCGACATTCGATTTGGACACGGGCAAAACACCCGGATGGGCTGGAGCGACCCCGCTTTTGGGAGCCTTTGGCTGCCCAAAAGAATCGTGGGGTCGCTCCAGCCCCGCAAACAGGGAAGTGCTCTGTTTGCGAAGTGCTTTGCCCGTGTCCAAGGAAGAGAAAGAGGAGAAAAGGAGGAAACACATGTCGATCATCAACAAGCCCCCGCAACACGTGAAGCGCGAGTACGAATTGGAAGAGCCTGTCGCTCTCGTGGTCGAGAAGTACGCCACGTTTATCGACAGCACCCCGGATCACGTCGTCAATTCAGCTCTGAAGATGCTGTTGTGGAAGGACAAGCACTTCATGAACTGGAGAAAGCAGCAACAGCAGGCCGCGCGGAAGGATGTTCCCATCACCGGCACGCAAAAATCACAAGCAAGGGCATGATGCAGAGAATCCTCAACTCGAAGAACCTCGTCGCGTTCGTCTTGGCGGCGACCACAGGTATGACCCTCTATTTTCGTATGCCATTTCCCGAGGGCAATATCTTTCTGCGTGTCATGGCTCTGCGGTCGCCGTCTGCCTTTGAGGTCCTGAAGTACTCGTACACTTTATTTCTGTTCTCGACCCCGTACATTGGTTATTCCGTTGTGCTGTCCGGCTTGTACATTTTTGCGCTCAAGGCAAAGCAACGAATCCGAGCCGGCAAATTGCCCCTCTTTCCCGACCCCCGGAAAAGAAACGATCTTTTCCTTGTCGTCGGCGAGGTTCACAATCCCCGGAAACAGGTCCCCGCAGAGCGCCCGCAGTGGCTCGTCATCCCCGAGAGGGGCTTGTTCACTGGTGTCGCCATCCTCGGTGCCATCGGGTCGGGGAAAACGAGCTGCTGTATGTATCCGTTCGCGGAGCAGATTCTGGCTTACCGCGCGGGCGACACCGAAAAGAGGATTGGCGGCCTCGTTCTCGAAGTAAAAGGTGACTTTTGCCACCGGGTAAACGAAATCCTAGGTCGCCACGGCAGGGCTGAGGACTACATCGAAATCAGCCTCGATTCCAAGTATCGGTACAACCCCCTGCAAAGCGACCTGGACGCATACGCTCTGGCCTACAACATCGCTTCGCTCTTAAATAACCTCTTCGGGCGTGGTAAGGAACCGTTTTGGCAACAGGCGTACACAAATCTGGTGAAGTTCATCATCCTACTTCACAAGGTCGCGTTTGATTATGTGACGCTGTTCGATGTCTACGAGTGCGCGATCGACAATGCCACACTCGAAAGAAAAATCAACGAAGCGGAACGCAGACTCACAGAAACCGATTCTGTCCTACTTTGGGAGGAGGAGTTTCTCAAGCACCCGCGTGATCTAGAGCCGTTCAAGTTTCGACTCGATGAAGAATCGAAACGCTACAGAGCCCCTCTTACCCCAGGCCTCGCTGCGGTACTAAAGGACAAGGCAATTCAATGGGAAGCGGAGAATGAAAAGGGCAAGAAGCCCGTTCCACAAGATAGAAAGGACCAGCTCGAAGCAGTCAAGCGCTGGTTCAATCACGACTGGCGCCGGATTGAACCAAAACTGCGCACCTCTATCGTCGAGGGAATTTCCGTCTTTCTATCTCTCTTCGATGACAACCCCTCGGTAAAACGAACCTTCTGCCCTCCGCCGGAGTGCTACGACCCCAAGGCCAATGCCGATTTCAAATTTGGCAAGCCTCTACCGTCCTTCAAATGGCTCATCGAGAACGGGAAGGTTTGTGCGCTCAATTTTCCAATAGCCATGAACGCAGGGTTGGCAAAGGCCCTCGGTGTAATGATGAAGCTCGACTTCGAGCGAGCGGTCCTAAACCGTGTGCCCGAGATGGAGGCTCATCCAGGCCAGCATTTCCGGCAGGTCATGTTCATCTGTGACGAATACCAGCACTTCGCGACCGTAGGCGAAAGTGAGCCTACAGGGGACGAAAAGTTCTTTAGCCTCTCCCGTCAGCCAAAATGCATCCCGATTATCGCCACCCAAAGCATCAGTTCTCTGAAGTCTGCGCTCCCCGGTGAGACCTGGCGAACGCTGCTCCAGACATTCCGAACGAAGATTTTCTTGGCTCTCTCAGATGACTTCTCGGCCAGAACTGCTAGTGAACTCTGTGGGCGCGAGGACAAGCTGAAAGTGAGCTACAACCTCTCCGAGAGCGGCCACGATGCACGCGTTAGCTTGCTCACCGGGAAGGCCCTGTCCCACAAGTCCAACATCACAGCCTCAAAGAGCTACAACACCCACACCGATTTTCGCTTCGACATGAAGACTTTCACGGAATTGCGTAACGCGCAGTCCGTAACCATCGCCTATGACGGCACGAACCCGATGCCGCCGATGTTCTGCTACTTGAAGCCTTATTACAACGACGCCAACAAATCCTACTTTCGGCAACTCGCCGATGGAGAACTCTAATGAACGGATTCGAAACCATACTGCCATTTCTCAAGCCAATCGAGCACCTCATCCTCGACGACACGATCAGCGAGGTTATGGTGAATGGACCGCATCGCGTGTTTGTTGAGAAGGCTGGCTTTGTCGAAGAGGTCCGCGGTCTCGCGATAGGCGAGAAATCGCTGATGATAGCTGTAAAGAACATTGCTCGTCGCCTGGGCGACGATATTTCCGAGTCCAAGCCAATCCTCGACTCGCGCTTGCCGGATGGAAGCCGGGTTGCCGCCGTCATTCCGCCTTGCAGCTTGAATGGCGTCACGCTGACTATCCGCAAATTCAACACCAAGCACTTCGGTATCGAGGACCTCATCCAGGCCGGAACCCTAGAACGATGGCTTGCGAATCAACTAGAGACTTATGTTCTGGGGCGGAAAAACATTCTGGTCGCCGGTGGCACCGGAACGGGGAAAACAACTCTCCTTAATATCCTTGGGAAATTCATTCCTAGCGATGAACGAATTCTGCTCATCGAAGACACCTCCGAAATTCAGATGTACCAGGACAATCTTGTCCGCTTTGAAGCCCGGCAACCACAGAACGGATTGCCAGCTGTGAGCATCCGTGACCTTTTGAAAGCAGCACTCCGCCATCGCCCTGACAGGATCATCCTCGGTGAAATTCGCGGCGGTGAGGCATTCGATCTCCTGCAACTCCTCAACACTGGTCATTCAGGAAGTCTCTCAACCGTCCACGCGACGTCAGCTAAGCAGGCCCTCGCACGATTCACCAGTTGTGTGCTCCAAAGCGGAGTCGACCTGCCCTATAGAGCGATTAAGACTAACATCGGGGATTCCGTAAACGTTGTCGTACAACTTGAACGGCGACCGGGCCGACGATTCGTTTCCGAGGTGGTCGAAATCAATCGCTATGACCCCGATGTGGACGAATACGACTTCGGCGTCATCTACCAATCTCGCTCGGAGCAGCCATGAACGGCCTTGAGAAATCTACGCCCCAGGTCCCATCGGCGTCGGAGTACATCCTCGACAACTTCAAACCGACAGACCGCATTGCTGTCCTGGTTCTCAACCGGCAACTGGGTGAAACCACGCAGAGGATTACGACAGCACAAAAAGCATCAAGTCCTGAATTCCAAGCATGGCTCCGCTACAAGAACGCAAATGGAGCCGACATTTATGTGGGAATGAACGCGCTGCAACACCACGCCTCGACCCGCACAAAAGATGACATCGAAAAGATCAGCCATGTTTTCCTTGACCTGGATCACAGTGGTACCGCCTCCCTTGAAGCGATAGAGAACAGCGACCTAGTTCCTCACCCGAACTACGTTTTGAATACATCCCCAGAAAGATTCCAGATAGTTTGGAAAGTGGAAGGAATGACCATCGAGGAGGCGGAGGCCCTGAACCATGCGATGGTCAGGGAATTCGACGGCGACCCGGCAGCAACGGACTCAACACGCGTATTGCGCCTTCCAGGATTTGCCAACAAAAAATACGACGAAGATTTCTACGTTCAGGTTCGCACCGAATCAAGCCAGACTTATCATCTTCGCGACTTCAAGCTTCAGATCGACTCTCAGGATGCTCCCCGGCACCAGCACGAGGAACTTATCCGCAGACAATCAGCCTCCAGCAGTGCCTTGAGCCAATCCGAGCACGATTGGGCTTACGCAAAGCGTGCCTTAGCGCGGGGTGACGACCCCGAGGAAGTCGTCCGCCGAATCGCTGACTACCGCGTCAATGATAAACACGATCCTCAGTACTATGCGCGCCACACCGTCAGAAACGCTCAATCCGATTTGGAGAAGAACAACCGCGTTGCCAACGCGGCGGCGAAAGAAGAGAGCCAACCAAGCGAACCAACACACCATTTGTGAAGTGTCCTTTACGAAGGGGCGAGCAAATTGCAACTTGGTGATATCATCGGCCAAGGCCAACGGATCGACGGGCAAGGAGAAAGCATGGCCCGTCGCCGTTATCAGTTTGGAAGGGTGCTTCTGCGAGGAAAGAAGTGCCAGAAATGGATAGGCCGTTGGCGTGAAGACGTGATAGAGCCTGACGGATCAACTCGACGTATTGAGCGATCTGCCGTTCTGGGGACGAGAGATCAAATTCCCACTGCGCGGCTTGCTCGTCGTTGTCTTGACTTAATCCTGGCAAATATTAATTCGCCGGATTACAGGCCGGGTCGCGTAGCCACGTTGGCGGAATTCTCTGAACGATGGTGTCTTCAAGCCCTTTCACAGAGAAAGCCTTCCACGGTCTTGGCAGCACAGGCGCATTTGCGAACCCATATCTTGCCTCGACTTGGCCGACTGTCTCTTAGCCAGATCGGGAGCGAGACTCATCAAGTATTTGTGGCCGCGCTCGCTCAGCGCGTTGCTCGAAAAACACTGCTCAATATATTGGGCACTCTTTCGACCATGCTGAAGACGGCCAAAAAATGGGGATACACTTGCCAACCGGTGCCTCTAAGCGAACTAGTCATACCTCAGGAGAAGGACAAGGCAACTCAGCGCTTCTTCTCTGCTGACGAGGCCAAGCGAATTATCGTGAACGCACCAGAGCCGTTCTCCACGATGTTCGCGATTCTGGCGATGACTGGAATTCGTGCAGGCGAACTACTGGGCTTGGAAGTGGAAGACCTCGACTTCGAGCGAAGATTGATCTTTATTCGTCGCTCGGCATGGCGAGGTAGGTTACAAACGACGAAGAGCAAGGCAAGCAAGGCTGCCTTGCCGATGCCGGAACCTCTCGCAGCTATTCTTGCAAAGTACCTGGAGGCTTGGAAGCCAAACCCTATGCGATTGCTCTTTATGAATCGACGCGGGAGACCCTTCAACGCCAACAAGGTGCGAACGCTGGGACTGCAATCCGTTCTGGCGAGACTCGGCATTCCGCGTTGCGGCTTGCACGCTTTTCGTCACACTCATTCAAGTCTCTTGCTCGACGTGGGAGCACCACCCACCGTTGCGCAAGCACAGTTGCGACACTCCGACGCCCGCATTACGCTCGGGATCTATGGTCATGTGATCGGAGATTCGCAGAGGAATGCAGTGGAGAAAGTCGCGCAGTTATTGCGCCCAGATGCGCCCAAAACGGGGAAGTCTGGCGAGTGGATTCAGTAACTTAGAGTTAGGAGGTCGTGGGTTCGATCCCCACCGCCCCTACCAGCTTTCTTATTCACTCTACAGAACTTGTGACTTCCGCGAGGCAGCAAAGGGCAGCAATAAGAGCGAAGCGCGTCGGCAGATAGCAGGTGAATCTCGCGGCATGGATGGCAAGCCGACGAAATCGCCCCACTCAACAGCGTTCTAGAGATTCCTAATTGCTCGCGAGAGTAGATCGCGGTGGCCGTCACCATGTTTGTTGCACATCATGTTATGCAACGAAAAGACCTAATATTTCTGCACCCAGCGCGGCGGTCGCCGAAGCTCCCGCAATTTCCTAGCGCATTCGCATTGAGGGCTATTAACCCGATTCCAAACAAGATCGGCGAGGTATCGTTTCAGCGAAGGTTCTGAAACTCTTCTTACTGATCTTCAGTGACCGAATCTTGGACTCCAGGGTAGATCGGGCTATGCCCAGTTTGGTGGCCGCCCCACAAGGTCCGAAGACCCGCCCTGCGCTTTCTCGCAAGGCACCCTCAATTATCTCTTTTTCCTGAGCGGCGAGCTTTTCGGAGAGGTCCAGCGGGATTTTCGGTGCGGTCGCAAGTGGTTGCCGAGCAAGCCAGGTCTTGTCGACCGAGAAATTCTCTGTTTCGCACATGATGACAGATCGCTCAATCACGTTCTGCAATTCGCGGATGTTCCCTGGCCAGGGGTAGGAGCGAAGCGAGTCGAGGCTTTCTTTGGTTATCCCCTGTATGTTCTTTCCCGCTTTCCTCGCGCAATGATCGACGAAGTATTCGACCAGCACAGGAATGTCTTCTCGTCGTTCCCGAAGAGGAGGCATCTCAATCGGAAAAACGTTGAGCCGGTAAAACAGGTCGCTACGAAAGGTGCCGGCAGCCATGGCTGTCCGCAAGTCACGGTTCGTGGCCGCAACCACTCGAACATTTGTTTGGATGGATCGAGTTCCGCCGACACGCTCAAATTCGTGTTCTTGCAAAACGCGCAGCAGAGCAATCTGGGTTTCGAGAGGAAGCTCTCCCACTTCATCGAGGAAGATTGTGCCTCCCTGTGCCAATTCGAAACGGCCCAGGCGCCGCTGCAACGCTCCAGTGAAAGAGCCCTTCTCATGGCCAAACAACTCTGAGGCGATCAAGTCGCGCGGGACGGCAGCACAGTTGACACAGACAAAAGCTCGTGAGGATCGGTGAGATCGCCTGTGAATGGCGCGCGCAACAAGTTCCTTGCCTGTCCCGGTTTCGCCGGTGACCAAAACGGTGGCGTCTGTGGGGGCAACCTTAGACACAAGAGAGAGTACTTTTTGCAAGGCACCGGAACTCCCGACGATCTCCTCGCAAATCGACGTACTGTCGATTCCATCTCGCAGAGCCAGGTTCTCGTGCTGGAGTCTCTCTTGAGACTGTTTTGGATCCGCGATGAATATTGTCGCGCTAGCCATGAGTTACCCCCTAACCTAGAATCGTTGCACCTTTCTAAATCTCTTTGTTCATTGCGCGCATTGTGGAGCCTGTCTCGTCTGCGAACAACCCCAAATGGGGTCACGGACTCGCAACTAATTCGAGGCGCGCCTAGTGCCTATATCAGGCGGGGAGAAGTACTCTTTTGGGTGATAGAGAACGAACTCTGCCCAAGAAACCAAAATGGAGGTTCGTTGTTTTCTACGTGGGAGGTACTTCGTAATGCCATCATCAGAGGGACTTTAGCGTCCAAGAATATCAATTCGCTTCCGACCAAACAGCCGGGCGTCCACGGACCATGCGCCCGGTCCAAGCATGACGAGGCTTACTCCGAGCGCCGCGAGCAAGAGGTGCATGCCGGGTGTGCCACCTCGACCGAAGATAATCCAAGCCTCGATGATTGCTTGCAAAGTTCCTGCAACAGGCGTCCACAATCCGGCTAGCAGCAAACTTCCGACGCCGATCGCGATGAATCTTGCGAGAAGCCCGTCATGGGGTGCCCCCCAAAACCCGGAGCAGCCTTCAAGTAAAAGTGGGATGGCTGCCGCTAGGCGCAGGACAAGGAGTCCAGCCCCGGGCCAACCGCCAGGAAACATCGTAAACAATCGTTGCAAGTTTTCCCCTTACTTCGCCGCAATTTCACACTCGTACGAGGCGAATGTAACGGGATAGCCGGACCCTGCGAATCCCCAAAATGTGGGGGCGCTTTAGACTCTTTTGGGTGGTTTATAAGGGATTTACAATTCGATGATTCCGCGCTTCAAAGCTGCGGTCACCGCGTGGGTTCGGTCATTGACGCCAAGCTTGGAAAGGATGCTCTTAACGTGGCCCTTGACCGTATCCTCCGATATCGCTAGCTGATCGGCGACCAGCTTGTTCGAATTTCCCGCTGCAATCAGGGAAAGAACCTCAATCTCTCTTTCACTCAGAGAGTCATCAGCAGCATGGCTGGCGAGTTCGGCGGCGACCTCCGCGTGAATGAATTTTTTGCCGGCTCGAACCGCTCGGATCGTCTCCAGCAGATCCTTCCGCACGTTGCCTTTTAAGATATAAGCTTGCGCGCCGGCTTTCATGGCCCGCTTGCACAGCGCGTCGCCCGCGTAGGTCGTCAGCACGATGATCCGCGCCTCTGGAAATTCGCTCCGAATCGCAATGAGCGCATCGATGCCATTCATTTCTGGCATTTGCAAGTCCATCAAAGTGACGTCCGGCTGGTGCGCCCGGAACTGTTCGATGGCCTCGCGCCCATTCGACGCTTCGCCAACCAAGCGCATATCCTTCTGAATGGCGATGAGCGCCGCGACTCCTTCGCGTATCAGAGCGTGGTCGTCAACCGAGAGAACGCGAATTACAGTAGGACTTGTGCCCGTCTTAGGACTGCTGCCCATCGGATTCCCCAATCTTCTTTCGCCATAACCAGAATCTGCGACGCGGTTCGGATTTGCCGTAAGCGATTGCGCCAGGAACCCTCAACTTAATTTCCGTCCCAGCTCCGTGTTGGCTCCAGACTTCCAGTTTCCCGCCAAAGCTCTTGGCGCGTTCGCGCATCCCCGGCAACCCCCAGTGTCCTGCACGCGCTCCCTGATTGGCAACCTCAGGATCAATCCCACCCCCGTCGTCTCGAACATGCAAAAGAAACTCGGAATCACTGTAGGTAATCTCCGCTTCGATCTTCTGCGCTCGGGAATGGAGGAACGCGTTTCGCAACGCCTCGCGCGCAATGCGGTAGATTTCATCGCGAAGAATGGGATTCAGCTCTCGTTGATTTCCTTCCAGCAACACGCGCACGCACGGCACCAATCCGTTGCCGCTCTGTAGCGCCAGTTCCTTGCCCAGTGCGGTCAGTGCCTGCGCAATGTCGCTGTCGCCCAGGATGGGCTCGCGCAAGTTCGAGACTGTGTCCCGGCCTTCCGCGATGGCTTTGTCTCCGCGCTCCAGAGCGATGTCGAGCGCTTGCGCGGCTTCGCTCGCTTGTCCGGGAAGCAGGTCGCGCACCGCTTGTAACCGGAACATCAATCCTTGAAATCCCTGCAACAAGGAATCATGGAGTTCGCGAGCGATGCGCGTCCGCTCGTTGACGCGTGCTTCCAGTCCCGCGTTGAACTCCCGCGCCAGTTGTTGCAGCCGCAGTTGATACAGTGCCCAGAGCAATAGCACAAAAGCGGCCACGCCCGACA
>Ga0210401_10008174_pt1 | contig 10403 bp, 6 predicted proteins | sample IncBWH32MmetaG_FD_150866 | JGI IMG/M metagenome (GOLD analysis project Ga0210401, IMG submission 150866) | Forest soil microbial communities from Barre Woods Harvard Forest LTER site, Petersham, Massachusetts, United States - Inc-BW-H-32-M | ecosystem: Environmental > Terrestrial > Soil >... | reverse complement strand
ATCGCACGGTCACCCGCCTGTCGGTCGGCAAGCGCGGCTCGCCGTCGGTCGGCGAGATCGCGCGCGCGGTCGGGGTGTCCGAGGAGCAGGTGCTCGACGCGCTTGGCGCGGCGGCCGCCTACCGCGCCGCCTCGCTCGACGCGCCGCGCGCCGGCGGAGGTGACGAGGAGGCCGGGGAGAGCGTCGCCGACACGCTCGGGATCGAAGAGGCCGGCTTCCAGCGCGCGGAGGAGAAGGCGATCCTGGAGCCGCTGCTCGCCCGCATCACCCCGCGCGAGCGGATCGTGCTACAGCTGCGCTTCGCCGAGGATCTCACGCAGGCGGAGATCGGCGAGCGGATCGGCGTCTCGCAGATGCAGGTCTCGCGCCTCATCCGCCAGGCGCTCGCGCGCATGCGCGGCGCCGCGGAGGCATGAGGCGTCCCACCCGCGCCGCAGCGCGGTCGCGCGTTTGGATGCTCCGGCCGGATCGGACACGGCGTAGGTGGCGTCGCAGGATGCGTGCGGCCCGCCCGTGCGAGGTGTGCGGGATGCTCCGTCGGCACGGACGCACGACGCCTTCCGCTGCTTGACATCCGCGGCGCAGCGGTAACACTATGGGGATGCCCCGCTCGATGTGGAAAGGAACGCTCGCGTTCGGTCTGGTGAGCGTTCCCGTCAAGCTCTACACCGCGGTCGGCGATCGCAGCGTGCGTTTCCACCAGCTGCACGCCGCCGACCACTCGCGCGTCGTGCAGAAGCGCTTCTGCGCCGCCGAGGACAGAGAGATCTCCTACGAGGAAATCGTCAAAGGCTTCGAGATCGCGCCCGGTCGTCATGTGGTGATCGAGCCCGAGGAGCTAGCCGTGCTCGAGCCGGCCTTCTCGAGCACGATCGAGATCGAGCAGTTCGTGCTGATGGAGGAGATCGACCCGATCCTCTTCGACCGCCCTTACTACCTGGTGCCGGGCCGCGGTGGCGCCAAGCCCTACCGGCTGCTGCTGCGGGCGATGCACGACACCGGCAAGGTCGCGATTGGGCGCGTCGTGCTGCGTTCGCGCCAGCAGCTCGTCGCGATCCGCTCGCGCGAGGACGCGCTGGTGATGACCACAATGAACTTCGGCGAGGAGATCGTGCCGACCGCCGAGCTGGAGGAGCTGCACGAAGAGCGGGTGGAGCTGAGCGAGAGCGAGATCGAGATCGCTGAGCGCCTCGTCGACTCGATCACCCGCCCGTTCGACGTCGGCGACTACCGCGACACCTTCGGGCAGGCGCTGCTCGCGCTGATCGAGCGCAAGGCCGGCGGCGAGCAGGCGATGCCCGAACCGCCCGCGCGCGAGCCGCAGCTACAGGCGCCCGACCTGATGAGCGCGCTGGAGGCGAGCATCGAGCAGGTGCGCGCCCGCCGCGCGCGGGATGGCGTGCCCCCCGCCGCCAAACGGGAGAAGCGCCGGGGCGCCGCGCGGGAGGGCGCGGCCGCCAAGAGCCCCAAAAAAGCGCGCACGCGGGGCTGACTAGGGCCTTCAGAAAGAGATCCCCAGCACCAGCTCTTCGCCGCCGCCGGCCACGGGCTCGAAGTGCAGCGTGTCGGTCATCCGCTCGAGCACGCTGCCGACACCCGGCAGCGCCGCGTCCCCCACCAGGCTGCTCGTCGCCCGCTCGCCGAGCTCGCCAACGCGCAGCTCGAATTGCCTGCCGCGGGTGCTGAGGGCGAAGCAGAGGTGGTTGTTCGCGGCGTGCGCGGGCGCGTGGGCGCTGAGCGCGTCGCAAATCAGCATCGCGTCGTCGATGCGATCCATCGGGCAGTTGGCACGTGCGAGCATGATCGACGCCACTCTGCAGAGCGTCGGTCCCACCAGCGGGCCGTTGGCCAGGCGCAGCGACACCGTGCTCTCGCGCGGCGGCTCCTCGCTCACGACGTGCCTCCGGAGTCGGCCGCGCCGAGCACCGCCCGCGCGGGCGCGCCGTCGTGACGATCGTCGGCGTCGGCGTCGGCGTCGCCCTGAGCCCGGGCGTTGGCACCGGCGCCGGGGTCGACCTGAGCCGGGGCCTGGGCCTCGGCAGCGGTGTCGGCGAGTGAGAAGGTCATCCGCACCTCCGTGCGGTCGCGCTCGTCGCGCCCCAGCTGCACGCTCTCGCTGAGCGAGGCGATCAGCGGCAACCCCAGTCCCAGGCCGGGGCTGTCCGGTCGCGGGCCGATGCCGGCGCCCTCGTCCCTGACGACCACCAGCAGCTCTTCGCCCAGCAGCGTGGTGAGCACCTCCATCGGCCCCTCCTCGCCGTCGGGATAGGCGTGGACAACCACGTTCGTGCACGCCTCGGTCACCGCGAGGCGGATGTCGGAGAGGGTTTGCGGGTCGAGCGCGTAACCGTCCTCGAGCGCCCCGAGCGCGTGGCGCACGATCGCGATGTTCTCCGCGCGCGCCGGGATGGCGATCTGCATGTCCGGGCTCATCGTAAGCGTGCGTTCCCCCAATGCGTGACTGCGGCGATCCATGTCTTGGGAGATGGTGCCCTTCGCGCGCAGATTTCACACATAGCTGGCCCCGCCGCCCCGGAATCGTCCACTAACTCGAAGTCGCCTTCGACGTTGTCAAATGATGAGCATACGCGAGCCGTCGGGTGGACGTATGGACGAGTGGACGAACGGCCTCGGACACGCGATCGAGGTTTGCAGGTAGTCGAATCGGCGCCGCTCGCGCACGTCATCGTCGCTCGCCCCCGCCCGCGTCGGCGGGCGCACAACGGGCGTTCGCGGGCCCGTTCGCCGGCGCCCTCCGGACGAGCTTGCGGACGCGATCCACTGCTACGCTTCAGCCTCACCCTCAGGTGCCCCAACCGCCTGCGCGGGGACTAGGCCCATCCGCGCGGGAGGGACGGCCCTCCCAGGAGCACTGCCATGACTTCGCACACCAGACAGCCGCCCGGGGCCGTTGGCCTCTACGACCCCCGCTTCGAGCACGACGCGTGTGGTGTGGGGATGGTGGCGCGCCTGGACAACGTCCCCACCCACAAGGTGCTCGCGCAGGCGATCGAGGCTTTGGAGAACCTCGAGCATCGCGGCGCGTCGGGGGCCGACCCCACCACCGGCGACGGCGCGGGGATCCTGATGCAGATGCCCGACGAGCTGCTGCGGGCACGTTGCGACTTCGACCTGCCGCCGCCCGGCCGATACGGGGTGCTGATGTGCTTCCTGCCGCTCGCCGAGCGGGAGCGTGAGCGGCTGCGGGGGCTGCTGGAGCGCACCGTGCGCGCCGAGGGCCAGGTGGTGCTCGGCTGGCGCGAGGTGCCGATCGACACCGCCCACACCGGCCGCACCGCCGGGGCCTGCCGGCCGGCAATCTGGCAGCTGTTCGTAGGGGCCGGCGAGCTGCCGGCGAGGGCGTCGGCCGGCGCCGCGGCGGCTGGCGATGGCGCCGCTGGGACGCGCGCCGATCTCAGTGGTGGGGCCGGGGCCGGCGGCGAGGCGGGTTCCACGGCGGTGGCCGGCAGCGAGGCGGCCTTCGACCAGGATGCGTTCGAGCGCAAGCTGTACGTGATCCGCCGCGTGTGCGAGCTTGACCCGGCCGGCGAGGGCCTGTACGTCACCTCCAGCTCCTCGCGCACGATCAACTACAAGGGGATGCTGGTGAGCTACCAGCTCGCGAGCTTCTACTCCGACCTGCGCGACCCCCTCTGCAAGAGCGCGATGGCGCTCGTGCACTCGCGCTTCTCCACCAACACCTTCCCCTCCTGGGAGCTCGCCCACCCCTACCGCGTGATCTGCCACAACGGCGAGATCAACACGGTGATGGGCAACGTCTCGTGGATGCGCGCCCGCGAGTCGGAGCTGCAGAGCGAGCTGTTCGGCGAGGACCTCCAGAAGATCCTGCCGGTGGTGAAGGCCGGCGACTCCGACTCCGCCACCTTCGACCGCGTGCTCGAGCTGCTGATGCTCGCCGGGCGCTCGCTGCCGCACGCGGCGATGATGATGATCCCCGAGGCCCACCGCGAACGCGAGGACCTGCCGCAGGAGCTGAAGGGCTTCTACGCGTTCCACGCCTGCCTGATGGAGCCGTGGGACGGCCCCGCCTCGGTGGCGTTCACCGACGGGCGCGTGATCGGCGCGACGCTCGACCGCAACGGCCTGCGGCCGGGGCGGTGGGTGGAGACCGTCGACGGCCTCGTGGTGCTCGGCTCGGAGATCGGCCTGCTGGACATCCCGCCGCAGCGCATCAGGCGCCTCGGCCGGCTGCAGCCGGGCAAGCTCTTCTTGATCGACCTGCAGCGCGGGCGGATCGTCGAGGACGGCGAGGTCAAGCACGAGATCGCCGCCCGCCGTCCCTACGGCGAGTGGTTTGTGCGCAACTCCGTGCACTTCGACGACCTCCCGCCCTCCGACGCGGTGACGATCTCCTCGCAGCCGCTGCACACCCGCCAGCGCGCGTTCGGCTACAGCCAGGAGGACCTGCGCGTGCTGCTCACGCCGATGGCGCGCGACGGCCAGGAGCCGATCGGCTCGATGGGCAACGACCTCGCGCTCGCGGTGCTCTCCGACCAGGCGCCGCCGCTGTTCTCGTACTTCAAGCAGCTGTTCGCGCAGGTCACCAACCCGCCGATCGACCCGATCCGCGAGGAGATCGTGATGAGCCTCGCGACCTCGCTGGGCACCGAGCGCAACCTGTTCGACGAGACCCCCGAGCACGCCCACAAGCTGATCCTGCGCCAGCCGATCCTGCTCAACCACGAGCTCGAGACGCTGCGCCACGTCGCCCACGACGAGTTCTCCGCGCGCACGCTCGACATCACCTGGCCGGTCGCCGACGGCCCCGAGGGGATGGAGCGGGCTTTGGAGCGCCTGTGCGCGCACGCCGAAGCGGCGATCGCCGACGGCGTCAACATCCTGATCCTCTCCGATCGTTCGATCAACGCCCGCCGCGCGCCGATCCCCTCGCTGCTGGCGGTGTCCGCCGTCCACCACCACCTCGTGCGCGAAGGCACGCGCCTGCGCGCGGGCATCGTGCTGGAGTCGGGCGAGCCGCGCGAGGTGCACCACTTCGCCACGCTGATCGGGTATGGGGTGAGCGCGATCAACCCCTACCTGCTGCTCGAGACGCTCGACGAGCTCGTCCACCACGGGTTGATCCCGCGCACCGACGGCGCGGGCGGCGCATCCTCCCCCTCCTCCCCCTCCAACGGAGGCACCGCCCCCCGCGCGGCTGGGCTCACGGCGGAGCAGGCGGCGCAGAACGTCGTCAAGGCGATCGGCAAAGGGCTGCTCAAGACGATCTCGAAGATGGGCATCTCCACGATCCAGTCCTACCGCTCGGCGCAGATCTTCGAGGCGGTGGGCCTTTCGCGCGAGCTGATCGACCGCCACTTCACCGGCACCGCGTCGCGGATCGGCGGCGTCGGGCTGGGCGAGCTGGCACAGGAGGCGCTCGCCCGCCACGCGCGCGCGTGGGCGGGGGGTGTCCTCGCCGCCGAGGACATGCTGCCGGTGGGCGGCGTGTACGCATGGCGGCGCGACGGCGAGCACCACATCTGGAACCCCGAGACGATCGCGCTCATGCAGCACGCCGTGCGCTCCTCTGACGATGGTGCCGTGCGCGCCGCGCTCGGCGGGGATGCGCACGCGCACGAGACGGTGCGCGACAGCCCCGCGTACGCGAAGTACCGCGAGTACGCGCGCGCGGTCAACGACGACGCCGCGCGCCGCGCGACGCTGCGCGGGCTGTTGCAACTGCGCGGCGAGGCCGCCTTCGCAGGCAACGGCGCCGCGGGCGTTGTTGGAGCGGAAGGGAAGGGGGGAGGAGGGGGAGGGGTCGCCCTGCACGAAGTCGAGCCGGCGGCTGCGATTGTGCGTCGCTTCTGCACCGGCGCCATGTCGTTGGGCTCCATTTCGCGCGAGGCGCACGAGACGCTCGCGATCGCGATGAACCGCCTCGGCGGGCGCTCCAACACGGGCGAGGGCGGCGAGGACCCGGTGCGCTTCCAGGCCGATCCCAACGGCGACCGGCGGCGCTCGGCGATCAAGCAGGTGGCATCCGGGCGCTTCGGGGTGACGATCAACTACCTCGTCAACGCCGACGAGCTGCAGATCAAGATGGCCCAGGGCGCCAAGCCCGGCGAGGGCGGCCAGCTGCCCGGGCACAAGGTCGACAAGTACATCGGCTCGATCCGCCACACCACCCCCGGCGTCGGGCTGATCTCCCCGCCGCCCCACCACGACATCTACTCGATCGAGGACCTCAAGCAGCTGATCTATGACCTGCGCTGCGCCAACCCGCAGGCCCAGGTCTCCGTGAAGCTCGTCTCCGAGGTGGGCGTCGGCACCGTCGCCGCGGGCGTGTCGAAGGCCAATGCCGACCGCGTGCTGATCGCCGGCCACGACGGCGGCACCGGCGCCTCGCCGCTCTCCTCGATCCAAGCGGCCGGCGTGCCGTGGGAGATCGGCCTCGCCGAGACCCAGCAGACGCTGCTGCTCAACGAGCTGCGCTCGCGGATCGTGGTGCAGACCGACGGCCAGCTGAAGACCGGCCGCGACGTGCTGATCGCCGCGCTGCTCGGCGCGGACGAGATGGGTTTCTCCACCGCGCCGTTGATCGCCACCGGCTGCATCATGATGCGCGCCTGTCATCTGAACACCTGCCCGGTGGGCATCGCCACCCAGGACCCGGAGCTGCGCAAGCGCTTCGAGGGCACGCCCGAGCAGGTGGTCAACTTCTTCTTCTACGTCGCCGAGGAAGTGCGCGAGCTGTTGGCGAGTCTCGGGCTGCGCTCGCTCGACGAGGCGATCGGGCGCGTCGATCTGCTGGAGGCCGGCCCCGCGATCAACCATTGGAAGGCGCGCGGGGTCGACTTGACTCACATCCTCACCCACGTCGCGTTGCCCGACGGCGAGCCCCGCCGCCGCGTGCAGCCGCCGCCGCCGGTGCTCGACGACGCGCTCGACTGGCAGCTGGTGGAGCGCGCCGGGCCCGCCATCGAGCGCGGCGAGCGCGTCTCCGTGCAATTGCCGATCCGCAACGTCAACCGCTGCGTCGGCGGCATCCTCTCCAGCCACATCGCCCGCGCGCACGGCGCCGAGGGCTTGGCGCCCGACGCGATCGCGGTCGACTTCGAAGGCTCCGCCGGCCAGAGCTTCGGCGGCTGGCTGGCGCCCGGCGTGACGTTCACGCTGCGCGGCGACGCCAACGACTACGCTGGCAAGGGCCTCTCCGGCGGCGTGCTCGCGGTGCGCCCGCGTGCGGGCATGAACGCCGAGTTCGTCGCGCAGGAGAACGTGGTGGTGGGCAACACCGTGCTGTACGGCGCCACCGCCGGCAAGGCCTTCTTCCGCGGCCTCGCCGGCGAGCGCTTCGCCGTGCGCAACTCCGGCGCGTGGGCGGTCGTCGAGGGCGTCGGCGACCACGGCTGCGAGTACATGACGGGCGGGCGCGTCGTCGTGCTCGGCCCCACGGGGCGCAACTTCGCCGCGGGCATGTCCGGCGGGATCGCCTACGTGCTCGACGAGCACGGCGCGTTCGCCAAGCGCTGCAACATGGGGATGGTCGACTTCGAGCCGCTCGCGGCGGCCGACGCGATCGAGCTGCGCGCGATGATCGCGGAGCACCGCCAGCGCACCGACTCGCCCGTCGCCGCGCGCGTGCTCGCCAAGTGGGACGAGCTGCTGGCGGGGGGCGCGTTCGTGAAGGTGATGCCGCGCGACTACCGCCGCGTGCTCGACGAGCTCGCCACCGAAGAGGCGCAGGCCGAGGGAGTGCCCGCCGTCTGATCGGCACGCACCGCCGCTCTGGGAGCATGGAGACCGATGGGGACCCCACTAGTGTGCATTGAGATTGCGAGAGGTATGTGCAATTGCGCACGCCTCCCAAAAAGAACATATGCACACGCGGGGCAGCGAGACTGATGGGCAAGCTCGGAGCCTTCCTGCAGATCGAGCGCCGCGGGATCCCCTACCGCGACGCCCGCGAGCGCGCCCACGACTACCGCGAGTTCATGGTGGTGCGCCCCGACCCCGAGCTGCGCGACCAGGGCGCGCGCTGCATGGAATGCGGCGTGCCCTTCTGCCACAACGGTTGTCCCTTGGGCAACCTGATCCCCGACTGGAACGACCTCGTCTATCGCGAGCGCTGGCGCGAGGCGATCGCGCAGCTGCACGCCACCAACAACTTCCCCGACTTCACCGGCCGCCTCTGCCCGGCGCCGTGCGAGGCCGCGTGCGTGCTGGAGATCCGCGAGGGCGACGCCGTCACGATCAAACAGATCGAGCACGCGATCGTCGAGCGGGCGTTCGCCGAAGGATGGATCAAGCCTGAGCCCCCCTCGCAGCGGCGCCTCACCGGCCAGCGCGTCGCGGTCGTCGGCAGCGGCCCCGCGGGCATGGCGGCGGCCCAGCAGCTGCGCCGTGCCGGGCACGAGGTGACGCTGTTCGAGCGCGACGAGGCCGCCGGCGGGCTGGTGCGCTTCGGCGTGCCCGACTTCAAGATCGAGAAGCACGTGGTCGAGCGGCGCGTGCAGCAGCTGGTGGCCGAAGGCGTGGAGCTGCGCCTCGGGGTGGACGTCGGCCGCGACATCGCCGCCGGGGAGCTGCGCGAGCGCTTCGACGCGGTGGTGCTCGCCACCGGCTCGCGCGTCCCCCGCGACCTGCCGGTACCGGGGCGGGAGCTGCACGGCGTCCACTTCGCGATGGACTACCTCTATGGGCGCAACCGCTGGGTGGCGCGCGAGCTGGCGACCTCCGCCGCGCTGCACTCGCCCGACGGCCACGGACCCACCGCGGCGCTGGGTGCCACGCACGCCGATACGCCCGCCGCACCGGTTGCCGCATCCCTCGGTGTCGGGGGCACACCACCCGCCGAGCCGATCACCGCCGCCGGCAAGCACGTGGTGGTGATCGGCGGCGGCGACACCGGCGCCGACTGCGTCGGCAACGCCCTGCGCGAGGGCGCTTCCTCGATCGTGCAGCTGGAGCTGCTGCCCGAGCCCCCCGCCCACCGGCCCGACAACCGCACGCCGTGGCCGGAGTGGCCTTTGAAGTACCGCCTCTCCTACGCGATGGACGAGGCGCGCGCGGAAGGGGTGGGGGAGCAGGACTACTCGCTGACCACCACCACGTTCGGCGGGGATTCCGACGGCCGCGTTGCCGCGCTGCACGTGGCGCAGGCCGAGCCGGCGCCGCCGTTCGCGCCGGTGCCCGGGACAGAGCGCGAGCTGCCGGCGCAGCTGGTGCTGCTGGCGATGGGCTTTCTGCACCCCGAACCGGGGTTGCTCGACCAGCTCGGCGTGGAGAAGGACCCCCGCGGCAACGTCAAGGCGGTGGCGCCCTACACCACCTCGGTCGCAGGCATCTTCGCGGCGGGCGACGCGCGCCGCGGCCAGTCGCTGATCGTGTGGGCGATCAACGAGGGTCGTCAGTGCGCGCGGATGGTCGATCGCTACCTGGCCGCCCGTCGCAACGGCGGCGGGCCCGCCGATGGCCCGTCGGCGGGCGGTTCCGGCTTGGGCGGCCCGCTCCCGGAGGACGAGGGCATCCCTGGGCACGCCGACGCCGACGAGGGGCCCGAGGGCCCGCCGTCGCACGTCAGCGGCGGGGTCAGCGTCGAATAGTGCATCTCCGCCGGCCGGCGGCCGTGCAGGTGCGATCAGCGATGGCTCTCGGGATCATCCCGGAGAAGGGCTACGCTTTAAAGGATGGCGACGTTCGTCCGTGACCCCGAGCCGATCGAGCTTCAGGAGCTGCGCGAGTATCGCGAACAGCACGACCTCGACCACTGGGACGAGGTGTGGGAGGGTGTGCTGCACATGAACCCGATCCCCACCGGCGAGCACCAGCACATCCTTCAGCAACTCGCGGTATTGCTCGACCCGCTGGCGCGCCGTGCCGGTCTCGTGTTGCTCACCAACGAGTTTGGGCTCGGGCGGCAGGGCAAGAGCAACTTCCGCGTGCCCGACGGCGGTCTGCACCGCGCGCTGCCCCGGGGCGTCTACCAGACGACCGCCGCGCTCGTGATCGAGGTCGTCTCGCCGGGGGACGAGTCGTGGAAGAAGTTCGACTTCTACGCCGCCCACGACGTGGACGAGCTGTTGATCATCGATCACAAAGAGCAGCAGGTCCACTGGTTTGCGCTCTGCGACGGCGAGTACAAGCCGGTGGAGCGGAGCGCGCTGATCGAGCTCGGACCCGCCGAGCTGGCCGAGCAGCTCGACTGGCCCTAGGAATGAACGATACCGACGCCCTTCCCCGCGCCTGCGTCATCGGCGCGGGCTCCTCGGGGATCACCGCGGCGAAGGCGCTTGCCGATCGCGACATCCCATTCGACTGCTTCGAGGCGTCGGACAAGGTCGGCGGCAACTGGGTGTTCGGCAACCGCAACGGGATGAGCTCGTCGTATTCGACGCTGCACATCAACACCTCGCGCGAGCGGATGGAGTACGCCGACT
>Ga0210401_10008172_pt1 | contig 10404 bp, 8 predicted proteins | sample IncBWH32MmetaG_FD_150866 | JGI IMG/M metagenome (GOLD analysis project Ga0210401, IMG submission 150866) | Forest soil microbial communities from Barre Woods Harvard Forest LTER site, Petersham, Massachusetts, United States - Inc-BW-H-32-M | ecosystem: Environmental > Terrestrial > Soil >... | reverse complement strand
ACCCTGACCTATCACGACACCTCGTCGTGCCAATTCGTCGAGCTGTCGGCGATGAAGCGGCTGCTGCAGGGTGCGCCTGTTGTCAGCGGCCCGGTCAATGTCGAGAGCTATCGCGAGGCCGTCGCCAATGGCGTGCTGCTGACCGCGTCGCACGATGGCTATGTGGCGCGGTTCGGCCTGGTGCATCGCCGGGTGCTGATGGTCGCGCCCGACGGAACGCGGCTCGACGGCGAGGATACCTTGTCGCCGGCGCCGGGCGCCCGCATCAAGAAAGGCGAGACGGATTATGCGCTGCGGTTTCACCTGCATCCTGCGGTGAAAGCGAGCCGGCTTTCCGACGGCCGCGGCGTCATGCTGGTGATGCCGAACCGCGACGCCTGGACCTTCGAGGCGCTCGACGACAAAGTCGATCTGGAAGACAGCGTGTTTCTGGCCGGCAATGACGGGCCGCGGCGCACCGCCCAGATCGTGATCCGACAGGATTCGCGCCACGCCCCCTCGATCCGATGGAGCTTTGCGCGATCGAGCGCATCGGCGGCAGCAGTGACGGCACGACGCAGCGCGCCGCCCGAACCGGAACTGCCGCTGTAAAATTGTGGCCAATGCCAAACCTTGCGGCTGGCCGCGGTTCCGCGGCCGACAAAACCGTGCTACCCGGCGGGCCTCGTCATCTAGGACTGAAACATGACCGACCATCCTCGCCGCATCGCCCGCGCTCTGTTGTCCGTTTCCGACAAGACCGGATTGATCGAATTCGCCCGGGCACTCGTCGGCCACGGCATCGAGCTGGTCTCGACCGGCGGCACCGCGAAAGCGATTGCTACCGCGGGGCTGAAGGTCAGGGACGTTTCAGAGCTGACCGGCTTTCCGGAAATGATGGATGGCCGGGTCAAGACCCTGCATCCGAAGGTGCATGGCGGGCTGCTAGCGATCCGCGACAACAAGGAACATGCCGAGGCGATCAAGGCGCACGGCATCGCGCCGATCGATTTGCTGGTGGTCAATCTCTATCCGTTCGAGGCCACCGTCAACAACGGCTCAGGCTTCGAGGAGTGCATCGAGAATATCGACATCGGCGGTCCTGCAATGATCCGCGCCGCGGCGAAGAATCATGACGACGTCGCTGTGGTCGTCGAGCCGCAGGATTACCGAGCCCTGCTCGACGAACTCGCCGCCAACGATGGCGCGACGACGCTTAACCTGCGCCGCCGTCTCGCCGCCAAGGCCTACGCCCGCACCGCCGCCTATGACGCCGCGATCTCGAACTGGTTTGCAAAAGAACTCAAGATTGACACGCCGGATTTCCGCGCTTTTGGCGGGCGGCTAATCCAGTCGCTGCGCTACGGCGAGAACCCGCATCAGAGCGCGGCGTTTTATGCGACGCCCGACAAGCGCCCGGGCGTTTCGACCGCGCGGCAATTGCAAGGCCGCGAACTATCCTACAACAACATCAACGACACCGATGCGGCCTATGAATGCATCGCCGAATTCGACCCAACTCGCACCGCGGCCTGCGTCATCGTCAAGCACGCCAACCCCTGCGGCGTCGCCGAGGGCGCCGATCTCCTCACCGCCTACCGCAATGCCTTGGCCTGCGATTCGACCTCGGCCTATGGCGGCATCGTCGCGCTCAATCGGACGCTGGATGCGGAAACCGCGCGCGCAGTCACCGAAATCTTCACCGAAGTGATCATCGCGCCGGATGCGACCGAGGAAGCGATCGCGATCGTCGCTGCACGGCGGAACCTGAGGCTGCTACTCGCCGGCAGATTGCCCGACCCGCGTGCTGCAGGCCTCACCGCCAAGACGGTCGCCGGCGGGTTTTTGGTGCAGAGCCGCGACAACGCCGTGGTCGAGGACATGACGCTGAAGGTTGCGACCAAGCGCGCGCCGACCGAAGCGGAGTTGCGCGATTTGAGATTCGCCTTCCGCGTCGCCAAGCACGTCAAATCCAACACCATCATCTATGCCAGGGATCTCGCAACCGTCGGCATCGGCGCAGGACAAATGAGCAGGGTCGATTCCGCACGGATCGCGGCGCGCAAAGCCCAGGACGCGGCGGCCGAATTGAAGCTCGCGGAGCCGCTCACCAAAGGCTCGGTCGTCGCATCCGACGCCTTCTTTCCGTTTGCCGACGGCATGCTGGCCTGTATTGAAGCCGGCGCCACCGCGGTGATCCAGCCCGGCGGCTCGCTGCGCGACGACGAAGTGATCAAGGCCGCCGACGACCACGGCATTGCCATGGTGTTCACGGGCGTCCGGCATTTCCGGCATTAGCGCCATCTACCGTCGTCCCCGCGAAGGCGGGGACCCAGTAATCGCCGGTGTCTACTCGATCATCCGCCTTCGCGGATGATGACGGTCGAATGCGAGGAGCCACCGAGGGCAGCCCGAGACGGATCAATCCCTCACCCGTGCGAGCAGTGCGAGCCCAGCGACAAAGAACAGCACGATCGTGGCCATGCCGGCCTTCTGGCTGTCGGTCGCGGCGGTAACGATGCCGATCAACAGCGGCCCGATAAAGGAAGTGACCTTTCCGGTCAGCGCGAACAATCCAAAATATTGCGCGATGCGGTCCTTTGGCGCCATACGAATGAGAAGCGTGCGCGATGCGGCCTGCAACGGTCCGCCGGCCGCGCCAATCAGACACCCCAGAAAGAGATAAGCGCGTTCCGCCGCAGCGGCGAACAACGGCCCGTTCGGCTCAGGCGGGGCGACCTTGATGAACAGGATGTGCTCCTTGTCCACCAGGAGAATCGCGACGACCGACGCGAGCAGGATCGTCATGCTGGCTGTTATCACGCGTTTCGGCCCGAGCTTGTCGTCGAGCTTGCCGCCGAGCCAGGCGCCGAAGGTGCCGGCGATGGCCAGGATGATGCCGAAGCTGCCGATCCGGATCGTGTCCCAGCCGAAGGTGCCGGCGGCATAGATGCCGCCGAAGGCAAACAGCGACACCAGGCCGTCGGTGTAGATCATGTTGGCGAGCAGGAATGCCGCAAGCGACTTCTGCTTCGGCAATTCGGCGAGCGTCTGCTTCAGCTCGATCAGCCCCTCGCGCACCGCGTCGCGCAATGGTCGCCGCGCAGGGTAATCCGGCGTCAGCAGAAACATCGGCAGCACAAAGATAATAAACCAGACGCCGGTCAAGGGACCCACGATGCGATCGCCCTGATGGGTGACAGGATCGAGCCCGAACAGCGGCTTCAATCCGAACAGCGTGAGCCCGCTCTCAGGACTTGCCGCGAGAAAGCCGAGTACCAGGATGAGGCTGAGGATGCCGCCGACATAGCCGGTCGCCCAGCCCGTGCCGGACAACCGACCGATCCGGTCCGGCGGCACCAGCGTCGGCATCATCGCATTGTTGAAGACGGTGGCGAATTCGGCGCCGATGGTCGCAATCGAAAAGGCGAGCAACAAGGGTGGTATGAGGCTGACGTCGCCGGGCTTGCCAATCCACATCAGCGAGGCACCGATCACCAGCAGCGCGCCAAAACCGGCGATCCACGGCTTGCGGCGGCCGCTGGCATCGGCGATCGCCCCCAGTACCGGCGACATCAGCGCGATCATCATACCGGAAGCCGCCGTGGCAAAGCCCCACAACGATTGTCCCGTCGCCGGATCCGGCGCCACATGGTTCGCGAAATAGGGCGCGAATACGAACGTGGTGATCAGCGTAAAATAAGGCTGCGCCGCCCAATCGAAGAAAATCCAGCTTATAACGGCCGCGCGCGAGGGATAAGTATGCCGAACGGCAGTCTCGCCTGACTCCAATGCAGTCATCACCATCAAAAATGTCCTTCAAGATCACGTCCACGCGTTTTGCCATTGCGAACCGCGACCCATATAGCATTGTCGCGACGTTGAATTGGTCCGAACGCGCGGCGGAATTTTGATGATCTCATTGATAGGCGGCCAGCGCAGAATAGTGGCGACAATCGCGCTGGCGTTTGCAGTTGTCCTGGCATTTGTTGTGCCGGCTGCTGCCCAGGACTATCGCAGCGCCTACACGCCTGCCGCAACCGACACCATTCATTCCATTGTTGCCGAACACGGCATGGTGGTGACGCAGGAAAAAATCTCAGCCCGCATCGGCGCCGACATCCTGAAGCAGGGCGGCAATGCGATCGATGCGGCGGTCGCCACCGGCTTCGCCATGGCGGTGACCTATCCGCGCGCCGGAAATATCGGCGGCGGTGGCTTCATGGTGATCCATTTGCAGGGGCGCGGCCAAGAAACGGCGCAAGATATCGCGATCGACTATCGCGAGACCGCGCCGGCTGCGACGACGCAGGAGATTTTTCTCGGGGCCGACGGCAAGCCGGACAACGCGAAGTCGCGGGATTCTGCGCTCAGCATCGGCGTACCCGGCACCGTCGCGGGCCTCGCGCTGGCGCTGGAAAAATATGGCTCGGGCAAGTTCACGCTCGCGCAGCTGGTGCAACCGGCGATCGCCTTGGCGCGCGACGGCTTCGTCCTCACCGACGACATGGCCGATACGCTGCCCGCAATCTACCGGCGGCTGGCGCGGTGGCCCGCGTCAGTAAAGATATTCTCCCGCGCCGACGGCACCTCGTTGCGTCAGGACGACACGCTGATCCAGACCGATCTCGCAGCGACGCTTACGGCGATCGCCGAACAGGGGCCGCGCGGATTTTACCAAGGGCCGGTTGCGGAAAAGCTGGCCAACGCCGTTCGCGACGCCGGCGGCATCATGACCGCGGACGATCTGAAATCATATCAGGCCATCATCCGCACGCCGGTACGCGGCAGCTATCGCGGTTACGACATCGTCTCGATGCCGTTGCCGTCTTCCGGCGGCACGGTGTTGCTGGAAACACTGAACATCCTGGAGGGCTTTCCGATGGGGCAGATGAAGCAGGGCTCGACGGCCTCGCTGCATTTGCTGATCGAGGCCATGAAGCGCGCCTACGCCGATCGCGCGCGCTACCTCGGCGATCCCGCCTTCGTCAACGCACCGATCTCGGCGCTGATCGCGAAGGACTACGCCGCCAAGCAGCGCGCCAGCATCGATCTCGATCGCGCCACGCCGGCGGCCGACGTGCTGTCGATCAGGCCACCACATGAAGGCAGCAACACCACGCATTTTTCCGTGGTCGACGGCCTGGGCAACGCGGTCAGCAATACCTATACGCTCAACTTCCCCTATGGCGTCGGCATGGTCGCCAAGGGCACCGGCGTGCTGCTCAACAATGAACTCGACGATTTCACCGCGGCGCCCGGCGCATCGAATGCCTTTGGTCTCGTGGGGTACGAGGCCAATTTGCCCGGGCCGGGCAAGCGGCCGCTCTCCTCGATGTCGCCGACCATCGTCATGAAGGATGGCAAGCCGGTGCTGGTGACGGGCTCGCCCGGCGGCAGCCGCATCATCTCGACGGTGCTGCAGGTGATCGTCGATGTGCTCGACTATCACATGGATGTCGCCGCCGCCGTCGCGGGCCCACGCCTGCACCATCAATGGCTGCCCGACGAAGTGCGGGTCGAACGTGGATTTCCGGACGACGTCCTCGCCGGCTTGCGGGCAAAAGGCCATCATGTCGTGGAGCCGATGGGCCAGACCTCGGCCAATTCGATCGCGATCAATGAGGGCGGACTATTTGGCGCACCCGATCCCCGGTCCCGCGGCGCGGAGGCGGCGGGACAGTAGGTCGGTTCCCAGGGGGCTTTGGGTCTTGCGAAAATGGATTGCCGTCGCGCTTGTCCTGGCAGCCTTGGTTACGGCCGCAGCCATCTTCCGGCCCGATCGCGCCCTTCGCGTCGCGACCGGCTATGTCGCCCATAACGTCTGCTCGAAGATTTTCGTCTCCGGTCTCGATCCGCAAGCCGCGTTTTCTGAAACCATCGCTCGCGACAGCCTTCGCCGGCTGCGCACGCTCTTGCGCTATCATCTCGACCGCGCGGCCAAGACCGTCGATGTGTCGGTGGCAGGCCTGTTCGGCAGCCGCGCCGCGTCTCATGAAGATTTTGGCTGCGTCATGCTGTTCGGGTCGGAACAACCCTACCTGCTCCGAAGCGACGTCGAGGCCCTGAAGACGCCGAAGACGCCGCCGCTGCTTGCCGAGATCGCCGGACCTGCCCTCGTCGAGCCGACCGATCCCGCATTAAGGGCCGCGCTCGATCATGCCTTCGAGGAGCCCGAAGCGCCGCCGTTTCGCCGGACCAAGGCGGTCGTCGTGGTGCGCGACGGACGCGTGATTGCCGAGCGCTATGCCCCTGGTGTTGGCATCGACACCCAGCTGCTTGGATTTTCCATGACCAAGTCCGTGATCAACGCGCTGATCGGCATCATGACCCAGCAGGGCCTCCTCAGCCCCTCGATCCCCGCGCCGATACCGGAGTGGCGTGCCGCATCCGATCCGCGCCACGTGATCGAAATCGAGCACCTGCTGCGCATGACGACTGGTCTCGCGCTCGACGAGACCAATAGCGGCTTCGATCCTTCAAACCAGATGCTATACCTGCATAGCGACATGGCCGGCTTCGCCGCGAAGGCTCCGCTGATCGCGCCGCCAGGCACCCGCTGGGCCTATTCAAGTTCGACCACGCAGCTCTTGGCGCGGATCATCCGCGATGCGGTCGGCGGCCCCGAACAGACGCTGGCGTTCGCGTGGCGCGAGCTGTTCAACCCATTGGGCATGCGCGAGGTGACGCTCGAATTCGATGGCGCCGGCACGTTGCAGGGATCGATGGACATGCTGGCGAGCGCACGCGACTGGGCGCGGTTCGGCCTGCTCTATCTGAACGACGGCGTGCTCGGCGGCAAGCGCCTTCTGCACGAAGACTGGGTGGATTTTTCCGCCGCCGCGACGCTGGATACGAACTATGGCGCAGGCTTCTGGACCAATCGCAGCGAGCATCAAGATGCCAAAGGCCTTGTGCGGCTCGGCATTCCCCGCGATGCCTTCTTTGCCTCCGGCGACCAAGGCCAGCGGGTCGTCATCATCCCCTCCCAGCACATGGTCGTGGTTCGCCTCGGCGACGCCACCGATCCCACCGGCGACATATGGGGCCTCGCACGGCTGGTCAAAGAGGCGATCGCGGCGACGCAGAGGTGAGACCTCAGCGTCCCACCGCGTAGGGGCCGCCCTGCTCCAAGGCGCGCGCATAGGCCGGGCGGGCGTGGATGCGCTCCAGGAACGCCATCGCCCTGGGATGACCTTGCTCCAGGCCGCCCCGCGCCGCGGCTGCTTCCAGCGGAAAACTCATCTGGATGTCGGCGGCGGTGAAATCATTGCCGGCAAACCATGCGCTCTTGCCAAGCTCGCCTTCCCAGAACGCCATATGCTGCTTGAGCTGCGGATTGACCAGCGTGCTCAGCGCCTGATTGGAAACTTTCCGCACCAATGGACGCAGCAGCGCCGGCGCGCGCTTCGGCATCAGCGTGAACAATAGCTTCAGGAGCAGCGGCGGCATCGCCGAGCCTTCCGCATAGTGCAGCCAATAGGTGTAACGCAGCCGCTCCGGCGTATCCGGAGGCGGAATCAATCGGCCGTTGCCATACGTGGCGACGAGATATTCGACGATCGCGCCCGACTCGGCGATCGTATTGCCATTGTCGGTGATGACGGGCGATTTGCCGAGCGGATGGATGTCGCGCAGCTCCTTTGGCGCCCGCATGTCGGGCTGACGCTGATAACGGACGATCTCGTAAGGCAAGCCCAGCTCTTCGAGGAGCCACAGCACCCGCTGCGAGCGCGAATTGTTGAGATGATGAACCGTCAGCATGGGCGTCCCCCTGGATGGCGCGTCGCGCGGCGCTTGGTGCCAGCCGGGCGTAGCAAAGTCGAGGCTCAAGGCGTGCATGTTTTACCCGGGTGTTATTTACACCGCTAAATTACCCGGGTAATATCTACGCCGAATTTGAAGGGGCTGCCTTGAACCCAAAGCCCGACGCCACCATCGCCTTCGAAGGCGACCGCGCCATCGCGTCTGGCGATCTGCGCGAGGTCGCGCGCGTGGCCAAAGAGCGGCTCGACCGGCGCAAGGGCGCCGCGATCCTGATCTTTGATGCCGCGACCAGCGCGCCGATCGATATCGATTTTCGCGGCAGCGTCCCGGACGTGCTGGCGCGACTACCGGAGACGGCCAAGGCGCCGGCGGCAACGGATCAAGCGGCACCGCCCACAGCGCGTGGTCCCGGCCGGCCGAAACTCGGCGTGGTCGCGCGCGAGGTCACGCTCTTGCCGCGGCATTGGGACTGGCTGGCGCAGCAACGCGGCGGCGCATCGGTCGCCTTGCGCAGGCTGGTCGACGAGGCACGGCGCACCCATGAGGGCAAGGACCGCATCCGCCATGCGCAGGATGCGGCCTATCGCTTCATGTCGACGATGGCCGGCAACCGGCCGAATTACGAAGCCGCGATCCGCGCGCTGTTCGCCGGCGAGCCCGTTCGTTTCGCAACATTGATCGCCGAATGGCCGGCGGATATTCGCAAGCACGCCTTAAAGCTCGCCGAACGGGCGTTTAATCACGAACCGCAGGTGCGTGGTTGATCCCGTCAAGGCGAGCCGCTAGGAATGATAGCGATCATATAGGAAACCGCGACTTGAGGAGGCCGCCGTGACCGCACGCCCGCAATTCATGTTCGATTTCGGCAGCCCGAACGCCTTCCTCAGCCATGAAGCGATCCCGGCGATCGAGCAGCGCACCCGCGTGACATTCGAATATGTGCCGATCCTGCTCGGCGGCATCTTCAAGGCCACCAACAACAAATCGCCCGCCGAGACGCTGGCCGGCGTCAAGAACAAGCCCGAGTTTCAAGCGCTTGAGACCGAGCGCTTCATCAAGCGCTTCAACGTCCAGCCCTATGTCTGGAATCCGTTCTTTCCGGTCAACACCCTCAATTTGATGCGCGCGGCCATCGCGTCGCAATTGGAGGGCGTGTTCGAAAAATATGTCGAAGCCGTATTCCATCACATGTGGCGGGAGCCGAAGAAGATGGACGACCCGGAAGTAGCAGTGAAGGCGCTCTCCGCATCCGGCCTCAATGGGGCAAAACTGCTCACGCGCGCGCAGGATGCCGACGTCAAGGCCAAACTGATCGCGAACACCCAATCCGCGGTCGAGCGCGGCGCATTCGGCTCACCGACCTTCTTCGTCGGCAACGAAATGTTTTTCGGCAAGGAGCAGCTGCGCGAGGTCGAGGAACTGGTCGCGGGCAAGTAAACCCGTCATTGCGAGCGAAGCGAAGCAATCCGACCTACCCGTTGATGCAAGCTGGATTGCTTCGCTTCGCTCGCAATGACGTCAATAGCAACAAGGAACTAATCAATGCGTGTTCTCGTGGTCGGCGCCGGCGCCATTGGCGGCTATTTCGGCGGCAGACTGTTGCGGGCTGGACAGGACATCACCTTCCTGGTCCGCCCGCGGCGCGCCTCGGAGCTTGCGAGCGCCGGCCTTGTGATCAAAAGTCCGAACGACGATGTGACGCTGAAGGCTCCGCCGACGGTGCAGGCGGACACGCTGAAGGAAAAATTCGACGTGGTGCTGTTGAGCTGCAAGGCCTTCGACCTCGACGATGCCATCAAGTCGTTTGCACCTGCGGTCGGGCCGAACACCTCGATCATCCCGCTGCTCAACGGCATGCTGCACCTCGACGCGCTCGACGAGAAATTCGGACAGGGTCGCGTGCTCGGCGGTCTCTGCGCGATCGCGGTGACCCTCAACGAAAAGCGCGAGGTGGTGCAGCTGCAGCCAATGCAATCGCTCAATTTCGGCGAACGCGACGGCGAGATGACGGACCGGGTTCGCGCCATCGCCGAAATCCTTGCCTCAGGCAAGTTCGGCTCGGTCGCGAGCAAGAACATCATGCAGGAAATGTGGGAGAAGTGGGTGTTTTTGGCGTCGCTGGCGGCCTCGACCAGCCTGATGCGCACCTCCGTAGGCAACATCCTGGCAGCACCGGGCGGCCGGGATTTCCTGCTCGGCATCCTCGATGAATGCAGCGCGATCGCCAAAGCCGCCGGTCACGCGCCCCGCGCGGCCATCCTCGAGCGCGCCCAAGGGATGCTCACCACTGAGGGCTCGCCACTGACGGCCTCGATGTTCCGTGACATCCAGGCCGGCGCGAAGGTCGAGGCGGATCACGTGGTCGGCGACCTGATCGCACGCGCCGATGCCGCAAAAATTCCCGTGCCGAAACTGCGCACGGCGTACACCCATCTCAAGGCCTACGAGAAGCAGCGGGGATGATCCTCGGGCATTGCAACCCCTTTCGTCATGGCCGGGCTTGACCCGGCCATCCACGTCTTGGGACTAGCTAATACCAACGGCCCTAAATATTGACTGTTGCCCAAGTTCGGGTGGTGATTGACGCGATGCGCTTTGGGTCTTGTTCGAAGAAGTTCCATGCGCCGCAGGCTTTATCAACGATGTCGTCGTAGTCGT
>Ga0210401_10008171_pt1 | contig 10405 bp, 9 predicted proteins | sample IncBWH32MmetaG_FD_150866 | JGI IMG/M metagenome (GOLD analysis project Ga0210401, IMG submission 150866) | Forest soil microbial communities from Barre Woods Harvard Forest LTER site, Petersham, Massachusetts, United States - Inc-BW-H-32-M | ecosystem: Environmental > Terrestrial > Soil >... | reverse complement strand
GAGGTCCCTCGGCTTCGCTCGGGATGACACCTTAAAACGAAAACCACAGACAAAAAAGAAACGGCAGTAGGAAGCAAATCTCTCGCCGCCATCCGCAAACTGCGCGGATGGGTTCGGGACGACGGCCCGAAAAGCGAAGAGAGGTCCCTCGACTTCGCTCGGGATGACACCTTAAAACAAAAACCACAGACAAAAAAGAAACGGCAGTAGGAAGCAAATCTCTCGCCGCCATCCGCAAACTGCACGGATGGGTTCGGGATGACGGCTGGAAAGCGAAGAGAGGTCCCTCGGCTTCGCTCGGGATGACAAGAACTGGAGCAACGACGAAAAGAAGAGGCAGGAAAAACAAAGAAAAGGCGGGAGAGGTCCCTCGGCTGCGCTCGGGATGACAAGAAATGGAGCAACGGCGAAAAGAAAAGGCGGGGAGGGTACCTCGGCTGCGCCCGGGATGACAGCCTTTGGAAAGTGTAGAATGCGGGCCGCAGGCATGCGCTTCATGAAGAGCTACGCCGTTTACATCCTTGCCGCGAAATCGGGCGTTCTTTACACCGGCGTCACCAACAATTTGCAACGCCGGGTGATCGAGCACAAGCAAATGCTGATCGCGGGATTTACGTCCGATTACAATGTGAACCGGCTCGTGCATTTTGAGATTTTCGATAACATCCGCGCGGCAATCGCACGGGAAAAGCAAATCAAGAACTGGCGGCGCGCGAAGAAGGTGAAGCTAATTGAGTCGAAAAATGCGAAGTGGGCGGATTTGAGCGAAGAGTGGAGTTTGTAAACAGAGGAGAAATCAGGAGAGGCCCCTCGACTCCGCTCGGGATGACAAGGTGCTGAAGCCACTGCAAGTGCTGACAACGAAGGAGAAAGGAAAAAGCAGGAAAAAGAAAGAAAAGGCGGGAGAGGTCCCTCGGCTTCGCTCGGGATGACAAGGCGCTGAAGCCACTGCAAGTGCTGACAAAGAAGGAGGAAGGAAAAGGCAGGAAAAAGAAAGAAAAGGCGGAGAGGTCCCTCGACTTCGCTCGGGATGACAAGGCGCGTCTATTGCGGAGTGAGTCCCATGGCTAGCGTTACTTCGTCGTGGGCCTGAGTGTAGTCGAGCCGCGACTGCAAGAGGAGAGTGCGAGCGTCGAACTCCTGGGCGACGGCGTTGTCCGCCTGTGATTTGAGGGCTGCGCCCTTTTCGAGCTGCTGCGCGGAGACGCGGCCGGATTCCGCGCGCAGCGCAACCAAGTCCTCGGACACTTTCACCATTTCGCGGGTGCGCTGGAGTTTGTTGTAAGCGACTTGCAGGCGGAGCTCTACTTCGTCGGTGACGCGCGCGAGATTCTCCTTCGCTTGCGCGACTTTAGAGTCACTTTCCCGAAGGGCGGCGCGCCGCCGTCCGCCGTCGAACAGATCGTAGGTGAGTTGCACGCCGAAGGTGCCGAAGTTGCGGGCCAGAAAGGGAACGTTGTTCTGGTAACTGTAGCGGGCAAACGCAGCCACGTCCGGAACGTATTCGGCTTTACTCAACCGCACGCCAGCTGAGGCTTTCTGCAATTCCTCCCGCGCTGCGACGATCTCCGGGTGCGATTGCAGCGCGACCTTTATGCATTCTTCGCGCTCGCAGGTGTCGTTGACTTCCGGAACGCCGGGCTCGAGTTCAAGCGCGGTAGTGAGCGGGAGGCCGATGACATCGTCGAGCTGCAGGGTGAGGTCCGAAAGCTGCAATTCGGTGGTCAGCAACTCCTGTTTTGCCTGGAGAGTCTGCGCCCGGCTTTCGATGAGTTCCTCGTCGAGCGTGCTGCCGTATTTCACCTGCTGGATTCGCTCGCTCTGGAGATCCTGGGTGGCCTTGATGCGAGCCTCGGTCGCGTTGCGGTGCAACTGGGCAATCAAAACACGGTAGTAGAGCTGGTGAACCTTCAGGGCCACTTCGTTCTCGGTCTCGTGCGCGTTCGCGCGGGAGGCGTTCAAGTCGGCGCGAGCGGCGTCATTCGCCGGCTTGACCTTGGTGAACAACGGGGTGAGCGGCTGGACGAGGCCGGTGCCGCTGGTCACAAACGTCTTTCCGCCCTGATTGAGAATTACGGAGCGTTGAGGAATGGGCGTGCCGGCTACGGTACCAAGGCTGCCGGCGCCAATTTCGATGAATTGCGTGTCGGTGACATTGAAAACCCGGCTCTCATTCCGCAGGGTGGGGAAGTACGCGCTTCTAGCGACATCCTTCGCGTGCTGCTTCTCCTCGACCTGCAGCTCGGCGATGCGCGCGACGTGGTTGTGCTTCAGCGCGAGCTGGACGGCCTCCTGGAGACTGATATGGCGGGATGCCGCGGGATGTTCCTGTGTTTGAGCGAAAGTCGAGGCACCGAAAAAAAGCAGACAGGCGACCAGAAGCCTGATGCGTGCGTTCATGATTTAGCCTCCTGAGGAGCGGACGACGGTTGCTGAATGTCGCTGAGATCGCTATAGCTCAGCGGTGATGGACGCAGCAAGGCGATGAGCAGCAGAGCGATGACGCACGCCCAAGCCACCAGATGGAATCCATCTATAAAGGTCAGCGTGTACGCCTGAAGACGAACCCGGCCGCCGGTTAGTCCGGCCGCCCGGCTCGTCGCTTCAGCCAAACCGGCTGATTTCGAATACAGTCCAGCGGTGAGCGGCCGGAGATTGGCCTCGGCGATCCAGTTCCCGCCCTGCACATGCAGTCCGAGCAGGTTCGAGTGCAACTTCTCTCGCTGGGCAATAAAGTGGGTCATGAAGGCAACGCCGAGCTGGCCGCCAAAGAGCCGCACGATATGAAAGAATGCGGAAAACGTGAGAGCCCATTGCGGCTTGGCTAGTCCACCGGAAAAGACCGCTTGCAGGACAATCGTCGAGACCAGCCCAACAAACGCAAACGACTGTCCGACGCCCATGAGCAATTCCGTCGGATAGTAATTCGAGGCTGACCAAGCGCCGGTGAGGCTCGCGTTCATGCAGCACGCGAAGGCCATACACGCAAAACCCGCCGCCATGAGCAGGCGCGAATCGAAGTTGTAAAGAAGCAGGAGCGCGGCCACGCAGGCGATGAACAGCTGAGGCACTGCAATCCATATCACGGCGGGGCCGATCTGATCGGCTTCGAATCCGTGGATTGCCAGCGATTGCGGGATCAGGATGATCGTCGCCAGCAGACAGAAACGAAAAAATATGAGCCCAACGCCGAGGAGCAGCGTGTTCCACTGGCGCAGGTAAGGCAGGTCCACCAAAGGATTGGGGCTGCGGAGGCGCCGCACCAGCGAGCTCAGCAGAAACAGCGAGCCGCCGATGAACAGCGCGGTGAACAAGCCGGAGCGCCACCAATCGAGCCTTTCGCCCTGATCGAGCGCCGCAAAGAGCATCGCGAATCCCGCGCTGGCATACAGAAAACCCGCAAAACTCGGCGCCGCGGAGGATTTCTTTCCGGCTGGAGGAGCGGGTATGCCGTAGTAGATGCACACCATCATCAACGGCGTGATCACCGCCGAGTTCCAGAACATCCATTGCCAGGAAAAATGATCTCGGTACCAGCCATAAAGTGTTGGAGCAACGTTCACGGCCCCGTCGACAAACGCCGCATAGAGAGCCAGCGTAAAGGGCAGAAATTTCAAAGGAATATTGCGAAGAGCAAAAGTGAGCGTGAGCGGGTAAAAGGTGCCGGACGTCAATCCAGCCACGACCAGCGCGAAAATGAACAGGCTATAACTGTGGATGAAAGGAAGGTACGCGCAAACCAGCGTGAATGCCGCGGCGGAAAAAAGCAAAACTCGCCGCGGCCCCAAGAGGCCGCCCAAGTAAACCGTGAAGGGGCCGATGAACATCAGCGCAATGTTGAAGGCGCTGCCAATCCAAGCGCCGTCGTCGAAACTGATTCCCACGTGGCCCTTGAGGTCGGCCAGGCCGAGGGTGATCATGCGGCCGGTCAGCGTGACAATTCCGGCGCCCATGATGACGCCCAGGATCCCGAGAAGGGGGCTTTTCGAGAGTTCGCCCGGTAGTGCTCCGGCAACGGCGTGCGCGATTTGTGCCGGTGAAGGTTGTACGACCGCAGCGGAAGCAGCCATCGTGCGCTCCGATTATTGTTTGGTGCGAACGGTAGCGGTGACGGAAAGGCCCGGACGCAGAGTAGCCGCAACGCTCGAATCGTCGAGCGCGATTTTTACAGGGATTCTTTGCACGACTTTCGTGAAATTGCCGGTGGCATTGTCAGGCGGGAGCAGCGCGAATTGCGAACCGCTGGCAGGCGCAATTTCGAGAACTTTGCCGTGGAGAGTTTGTCCCGGGTATTCGTCGACGCGGATCTCCACGGGGTCGCCCACTTTCATATTCGCGAGCTGAGTCTCGCGGTAATTGGCCTGCACCCACTTCGTTTTGCTGACAAACGAAATGATTTGCGTTCCGGGCGAAACCAATTGCCCGGGCCGGACCTGGCGTTCGCCGACGGTGCCGTCAGCGGGGGCTTCAATCTTCGTGTAGCCGAGATTCACTTGCGCGACAGTAAGCGCGGCCTCTTTGGCGTGGAGGTCGGCGACGAGTTGCGCGTCCTGCGACTCCAGGACGGACTTGGTGCGGCGTTCCGCTTCGGCGGCCAGCTCGTTGCTGCGCAGCAAGGTGTTCGCTTGGGAGAGATCCGCTTCGCGGCTGGCGAGCAGGGCCGCAAGGCGCTGCTGGTCCGCGACGGCCATCTCCACTTTCTGCTGGGTGGTTGCATGCGTTTGAAGAAGCGCTTCTTGGCGGGTGCGTTCGGCTTGTGTGCGCACGACATCGGCTTGGGCTGCCTGTTTGCCGGCTTCGGCGGCGGCGATCTGTGCTTTGGCCTGGTCGATCCCGGCGAGGGCTCTTTCGATGCGTGAATCTTGAAGCTCGCGCTGGCGCAGATTGTTGTGGATCGCAGCTTTTCCCGCTTCGACTGCCGCACTTGCCTGCGCTACTTGCGCTTGATAGTCGTCGTCTTGGAGTTCTACCAGCAGGTCTCCCTTATGCACGGCCTGGTAATCGGAGACCTTTACGTCTCGAACGATGCCGGGAACCTTGGTGCTGAGCGGCGTGAGATCGCCTCGAACGTACGCATCGTCAGTGACCTGCTCGATGCGGCCGCCTTCCCACGAATTCCATTTCCAGGTAATCGTAAGAACCACCGCAACGGCGAGCAGGACCACGAGCAGCGGAGTCCCGTACTTCTGCCATTTTGGCTTGGGTTGTGCGGGGATATGCTGAGGTTCCGCTGGTCGAGAGGGAGCAGGGGACGCTGCGGCCGCCATGATTGAAATACCTCCGAGGTTCCGATGGTTTAAGACCGTGACGGTACACTGAGCAGGAGGGTTGGTGTCAACACATTCTGTACAGGCTAGGGCTACGGCCGGCAGTCCATGAACGCATTCTGTCCTCAAACGGCTGCAAGAACGTTAGGGGAATGGACTACCCTTGCCGCGCAGGGAATAAAGGACTATCCTCCCCGGTGCCGGGGGCTGGGGTTGACCCGGAGGCTGACCCGATCCACGAACTCGACCAAAACAATTAACTGAGGGTAAAAACCAAAAGCTCCAGGGAGGCGTACTCTCCACGGAGTAGTCGCAGTCCAAATTCGTCGAATGGGAGGCATTGGGTAAGATGACAAAATCAAAGAAAGCGTTGATAGCAAGCGCAGCGTTGGTGGGCCTGCTGTCGGGCAGTGCGGCAACGATTCAAGCATCGAACGTGGCCTCGAAGGTGAAGGCTTCGTTCAGTGCCCAGGACAAGAAGGATGACAAGGCCGCGAAGGAAAAGCATGCTTGTAAGGGCCAAAACTCTTGCAAGGGAAACGGCGGCTGCAAGTCGAGCGACAACGGCTGCAAAGGCAAGAACTCTTGCAAGGGCAAGGGCGGCTGCGCGACCGATGGCTCGAAGATGCCGGACGAAAAGAAGCCAAGCTAGTAATTCCCAGTCGGGTTCGTCAGCGCGAGGGCCGGCTGGCAGCTACCGGCCCTCGATTCACTCTTAGGCCAGTCGGAGCTTGGAATGCCTGCAAATCAATTCAACAATTTCACGAACTACGGAATCGGCATCGGCCTGCGCGCCACGCATTACAACCACATCCTGACTCGAAAGCCTGTCGTTGATTGGTTTGAGATTATTTCCGAAAATTTCATGATCGATGGCGGACGTCCGCTGCATATTCTCGACCAGATTCTCGAACAGTACAAAGTGGTGCAGCATGGCGTGTCGATGTATTTCGGATCGGCGGAGCGCGCCAACCCGGAGCATCTGCGGCGCCTGAAGGAATTGGTGAAGCGGACAAAGACGCCGTGGGTGACCGACCATCTGTGCTGGGGAAGCGTCGACGGAAGGTACACGCACGACCTGCTGCCGATGCCGTATACGTTTGAAGCTGCCAAGATTACCGCGCAAAAGATCCGGGAAGTACGGGATTTTCTCGAGGTGCCTATCGCCGTTGAAAATGTGAGCAGCTATGCGGAATTTCACGTCTCGGAAATGACGGAGTGGGAATTTTTGACGGAAGTGGTGGAGGATGCCGACTGCGGGATCCTGCTAGACGTGAATAATATTTACGTTTCGTCGCAGAACCACAATTTCAACCCGCACACATACGTCGCTGAGATTCCCGCAGAGCGCGTGGCGCAAATCCATATCGCGGGCCATTCGAAATACCGCAAATATATTTTGGACACGCACGATCATCCCGTAATCGACCCGGTGTGGAAACTGTACGCAGACGCGATTCATCGCGCCGGGCACACGGCAACGTTGCTCGAGTGGGACGACCGGATTCCTTCGTTTGACGAAGTCCACGACGAAGCGCTGAAGGCGAACATATTTCTGGCGGCCGAATCGCTGGCGACGGCCGTATGAAACTCCTGAATCTGCAACGGCGGATGGCTCGCGCGGTGATGACGCCGCTCACTTCCTCCGAACGCATGCGGCCAGCCGCGCCAAACGGGCGCTCCATGCGGGCTGTGGCCTCAGAATTCATCAAGCCGAACGACCGGCTGACTTCTTTCGAACGTCTTGAAATCTACAACCGGCAATACTGGTTCCGGATTTTATCGAGCTTCGCTGAGGATTTCCCCGGGCTTCGCGCCGTGCTTGGCGAGAAAAAATTCGACGCGGTGGCGAAGGCATATCTCACCGCGCATCCTTCGCAATCTTTCACGATGCGCAATCTTGGATCGAAACTGGAAAGCTGGCTTCGAAAGCATCCGTCGCTGGCCGGTTCGCGAAAAAATTTGGCGTTCGATATGGTGCGGCTGGAGTGGGCGGACATCAATGCGTTCGACGGCAAAGCGGAGCCGGCTCTCAAGCCGGAAGATTTGGCTGCGGCCGACGCATCGAAGTTACGCCTGCGGCTTCAGCCTTATATCCACTTGCTGGATTTGCGATACCCGGTGGACGACCTGCTACTCGAAGTGAGAGATAACGATGACGTTGAAGTGGCCAGCAATGCGTTCGACGAACACAGGAAGCGGAAGCGTGTGCGAGCCGTGGCGCGATTAAAGCCGTCTGAGATTTTTTTGGCGGTGCACCGTTTGGATTTTTCCGTTTATTTTCGGCGGCTGGAACGCGAGGAGTTCGTCATCCTGAGCGAACTTCACAAGGGAAAAACGCTGAGCCGCGCCATCGAGCCGGCGTTTCGCGGAAGTTCGATCGATATGGAAGAACGTCCCTCCCACGTTCAGCGTTGGTTCCACGCATGGGCAGCCCTCGGCTGGTTCAGCAAACAAGGGAATAATTCCGGTAGCTCGTAAGCCGCGTTAGCAGAAGGAGCGCCTGATCGAGCATGAGAAATCTTTGGGTTCAACTTCAGAAACTGCACGCGTGGTTCGTGAAGGCGGCATCCAGCTTGCAGTCGCCTCTGCTCCTCGTTGTGCGTTTGTACTGGGGCTGGCAACTCGCGACGAACGGCTGGGGGAAGCTGCACAATCTTCCGCGTGTAACGGAGTTTTTCGCGAGCCTCGGATTGCCGGCGCCCGGTCCGACGGCGACTTTTGTCGCTATCTTCGAGTTCGTTGGCGGCATCCTTCTCGCGCTGGGCCTGCTTTCGCGGATTGCGGCCTTGGGAATCACCATCGACATGATTATGGCGTACATCACGGCAGATCGCGCGGCGCTACTTTCATTTTTATCCGACCCTGGGAAATTCTACGTTGCAGACCCGTATACGTTCCTTTTTGCCGGTTTGCTCATTCTGATTTTCGGACCCGGAAAGCTGTCCCTCGATACTCTTCTCGCACGCCGCTTCGGCGAAACGAACGTCTGACATTCGCAGACGCCGGCAATTCCCCACCGCAAGATAGAGTTTGATCTGCGCTTCCCCGGGCGATATCAAGACCGGTCGGTGGTACAGTAAACTTGTGCGTGCGATCTGGCGGATACTGGCGCTCTTGGTTTTATTGCCCTTGTGGGCAGCCTCAGCAGGCGAAATGAATTCAACTATTCTGATTGGCAAGTCCCGGCTCGACGTTGTTGTCGAACCGGGATCGTTCGACATTTCGAAAGATGGGCTGCTCGATTGGATCCACTCGGCCGCCGAGTCTGTGGCCAGCTACTACGGACGTTTTCCCGTTCCACACGTCTTGATTCGCATCTCCCCTGGCGAGGGCCGCGGCGTCCGGCATGGAATGACGTTTGGCAGACACGGCGGACTGATCACGATTCACGTGGGCGCAGAAACCACGCCCGCCGGTTTTCAGTCGGATTGGATGCTGACGCACGAGATGATTCATCTGGCGTTTCCGTCCGTGCCCGAGGAGCATCACTGGATTGAGGAAGGAATTTCCGTTTACGTTGAGCCTATTGCGCGCGTGCGCGCGAAGCACAAGGATGCGGCTGAGATGTGGTACGAATTGGTTCGCGATCTTCCTCAGGGCCTGCCCGCTTCCGGCGACAGAGGGCTCGACCACACCCACACGTGGGGACGCACGTATTGGGGAGGAGCTTTATTTTGCTTCCTTGCGGATGTGCGGATACACGAGCGGACTCATAATCAAAAAGGGCTTGAAGATGCGTTGCGTGGAATTCTCGACGCGGGTGCCGACATTAATCGCGATATGAGTCTCGACGACGCGCTGGCCCTCGGTGACCGCGCGGTTGGCGGCACGGATTTGAAAACGCTCTACGACAACATGAAAGATAAGCCTGTGGACGTTGACCTCACTGCGCTTTGGGAAAAACTGGGCGTGAAGATTGTTGGCAAACAAGCTCAATTCGTTGACACCGCTCCCCTTTCGGCAACGAGAATGGCGATTACTTATGGCTCGCCGCAGTCTCGCGCCAGCGAAGACGAGTCGAAACGAAATCATGCGGTGTTTGCCGGGCGCACTTCTGCTGTTCGTTAGAATAAATTTTCCGTCGCGTGGCGCTGCATGCATCACCGGAAATAATTAACGTTTCAAAAGCCGCCGAACCGACACTGTGAAATCGCGCAGTCCGCGAATCAGCGCAATGGGTCCTCCTCATACTCCGCATCACATAAAACGTGCTTGACAATTTTCGAGATTCCGCTATACATGCGCCCAGCGATAAAAGCGGCGTGGCGCTTCCCTACCACGTGGGTTGAGTGTCTTTAGTTTCGGCGCGGAAGAACGGGGGCGGAAAGTGTCGAATACTCAGCGATTGGTGTGTCTCGTAGTTTGCTTGGTTGTGCTTCTCTTCGGATTCTCCTTTCCAGTTTTGGCGCAGAACGTCGGCAGCTTGCGCGGCACTGTCGTTGACAAGACAGGTGCGGCTGTTCTCGACGCGACGGTGACGGTCACGGACCTCGCTACCAATTCGTCGCGCAACGCGAAGACCAACAACGCGGGAGAGTTCAGCTTCTCGCAACTCAATCCCGGTGACTACCGCGTGGAAATCGAGAAGGCCGGTTTCAAGAAGTACATCGAAGCCAAAGTTACGATTTTGGTGGCCACGCCGACGAGCCTCGACATCCAGCTCGAATTGGGCACCATAACCCAGCAGGTAATCATCGAATCGGCCGCCGCCCCGGCGCTGAACACAGAAGATGCTACGGTGGGCAATCCGTTCGCCGAAGACGAAGTCAAGAGCCTGCCGTTTCTCGCACGCAACGTTGTAAACCTCCTGACCCTGCAACCCGGCGTGGTCACCACCGGAACATCGAACACCGACCAACTCGCCATGGGATCGACCAGCACTCTGGACCGGCGCGATGGAGCGGTGGATGGCGTGCGCGGGAATCAGACGAATATCACCGTCGACGGCGTTGACGCCAACGACTGGCAGAATCAGGCTGCTTTCACCAGCGCCCTGCCCATTACGCTCGACTCCGTTCAGGAATTTCGCGTGACCACAACGAATGCGAATGCCACGGACGGCATCGTGGGGGGAGCCCAAGTCGCGCTGGTCACCAAGAGCGGAACGAATGATTTTCACGGCAACTTGCGCTGGT
>Ga0210401_10008170_pt1 | contig 10406 bp, 7 predicted proteins | sample IncBWH32MmetaG_FD_150866 | JGI IMG/M metagenome (GOLD analysis project Ga0210401, IMG submission 150866) | Forest soil microbial communities from Barre Woods Harvard Forest LTER site, Petersham, Massachusetts, United States - Inc-BW-H-32-M | ecosystem: Environmental > Terrestrial > Soil >... | reverse complement strand
ACCTATAAAAATAGGGTAATTAACTTAATTGGTTTTTTAAGCAGAGTATACTTTTTTACATAAATGAAAAAATTCTTACATATACTAAGTTTACTTTTTACCTTACTATTTGTATCAAAAGAAATAGTAGCACAAACCTGCGTAACTAACCCCGGGGCAACCTGGACTGTGCCTGCCGGTGTAACAACAGCAACAGTATACTGTTGGGGTGGCGGCGGCGGCGGCGGTAGTGGACCAAATAGTGGAGCTAATTGTGGTAATGGCGGCGGCGGCGGCGGTGGGGCTTGTGCCATAAGCGTTTTAACGGTTGCAGCAGGACAAGTTTATGCTATTACAACGGGTTCAGCCGGAGTAGGCGGTGCTGCAGGAAGTAATGCCGGTACGGCCGGAGGAACTACAACATTTACCGGTTTAGGTGGAACGGTTGTTGCTGTGGGTGGATCGGGTGGAGCTGCTTCTAATGCTGGTGGCGGTACGCATGCCGGTGGTGCAGGAGGAGGTGCTGTAGGTAGTACGGGTACAACCATTTATTCGGGCGGTAGTGGAAGTTATGGAAATGATGCGAATTGTGTAACAGGAACCGGTGGTGGTGGTGCGGGCTCGGGTGGTAACGGATCAACTACAACTAATAATACATGTCCTGGTTCGGGTTCTGCAGGCGGTACGGGTACTTATACAGGTGGTACGGGCGGATACAATAATGATTGCAATGTTGCGGGAAACGCGACGGGTTCAGCCGGAACTGCCCCAGGTGGTGGCGGTAGTGGAAACGGAACTTATGGCACTAATAAAGCAGGGGGTAATGGAGCTGCCGGACAAGTAGTTGTTTGTTATTGTACAACTACGTGCGCAGGAACTCCTACCGGTGGCGCAGCAGAGCCTTCTGTTACTGCGGGTTGCGCATCTTACGCTTCAACAATAACTTTAAGTGGTGCTAGTACTGGTTGTGGTTATACTTATCAGTGGCAATCTTCTCCGGATAATAATACATGGACAAACGTTATTGGAGCTACCAACACTTCCTATAATGCAACTATTACTTCATCTATTTATTATCATTGTATAGTTACTTGTTCGGGTAGTGGCTTAACAGCTACTTCGAGCAGTGGTTATTGCCAGTTTGGGCCGGCTTCTAATGATGCTTGCAGTACCCCGGTTGCCGCGGGTGTTGTAACTACAACGGGCTATAATGTGCAAGGAGACAATACGTGTGCTACAATTAATACTGGCGGTACTACAGACCCTACACCAAGTTGCCAATTTGTTAACCACTCGGGTACTCTTTGGTATACATTTACTACGCCCGCATATGCTGCAACCTATAGTATTTCGCTTGTGCCAAATACTTTAACATATGGCGCCATGACTTTATATAGTAATACTTGTGGTGCCTTTACTGAAGTTGCCTGTGCAGATGCGGGAGTATCTTTTCAGGTTCAAAATATATCAACAGGTTGCCTGCCGGCTAATACAACATACTATGTTATGGTCTTTACCGATGGTGGTGCTGCGGGTTCTTTTTATCTAAGTATTTCATCTCCTGCTTGTAATGGTGGCGATGCGGTTGCCACAACTGTATCGCAATGTGGTGCAGGCAATTATGCGACTACCCTAAGTTTAAATAATACCAGTGGTTGTTTAACGGCTTACCAATGGCAATCATCAACCAATAATTCTACCTGGAGTAATGTTGGCGGAGCAACTTCATCTACCTACGCAGCTACTATTAGTTCAAGTATTTATTATCAATGTGTGGTTACCTGTAGTTCGGGAGGCACATATACTTCTTCATCTGTATATTGTAGTGCGCCCAATACAGCCCCAACAAATGATGCTTGTGCTAATGCAATAGCTTTAACCTTTCAGCCCGGTATAAATTTGGGCGATTATCTGGCTAATATAGAAGGTGATAACACTTGTGCTACGGCCGATGGTACATCAAGTTGTTTTACTGCCAACAAAAGTATTTGGTACAAATTTGTGGCCCCCGTTACCGGCAGCTATAATACGATGCTTATAACCGGAACTATGCAATGGCCTGAATTATCGGTAAAAGGTGCCGGCACAACCTGTGCAGGTTTTACTGAGGCTAGTTGTGCTGGTGCAGATAATGCTTTTAATAATGTATATCAAAGTTATGGCGAAGCATGCTGTTCACATGGTTCATTTTATGCAACTCCTACTGACGATTCGCCAAATGGTTATTCTTCCTACTCTTTGATAAGTCAGTACTATTCAGAAAGTGGAATTTGTAATGTTACTGCCGGACAAACTGTATATATTATGGTGGACAATAACCCTAACGGTGTTGCAGGTACGTTTACTTTAACGGTAGGTACTTTAGAGAACGATAACATACCGAATGGTGTGGTGGTTAATAACTGCGGTAGTGTATTTAACAGCAGTACTATTGGAGCTACTAACTGTGGTAATTGTGAGGGTACCCCTGTTGGAGGAACTTATCCGGCTAGTTATGGCCTGCAGAATGATTTTGATTGCAATGCCGCTACTGTTTGTAATGGTGCGGGAAATGCAAGTTGCGGTGATGGTGCCGGTAATGCCGGTAACAGCGCATCTGCTAATGGGTCGGATGTTGGGTATAGCGTTGAAAATGACAGCTGGTATCAGTTTTGTGTAACCGGTGCGGCTAATGTTAGTTTAAATTTTACACCTATTGCTTCAAGTTGTTTACCTACTACTGCCAGGGGTGGAAGCGATGGATTGCAAATTAGTGCTTTTACAGGAACATCGGGTAATTTAACTAAAGTTGGTGGTGGTTTTGCCGGCATGGATATTACCAGTGCTTATACAATGAATTTTGCCATGACGGCTGGTCAATGCGCCTTTATAGAAGTAGATGGTTATGCCGGTACTAATTGTAATTACCAGCTGGCTATTGTAATGTCTCCGGGTTGTGTGTTGCCGGTAGATATACTTTCTTTTACAGGAGTTTTAACGGATGATATAAGAGCAAAACTTAATTGGGTTACGGCTTCGGAAGAAAACTCAGACCATTATTTAATAGAAAGAAGTAGCGATGGTGTTGATTATACTGAAGTTGTTGGAACTGTTAAAGCTGTAGGGAATTCTACCAAACAAACCTCTTACGAGATATATGATAACCACCCTATTAAAGGCACTAATTATTATAAACTTACCGAGTTTGATAAAAATGGTATAGGCAACTTTTTGGGTTATGCAACTGTAAACAACAGAGCATCGTTGCCATTAATTTATTTATATCCGAACCCAGCACAGAATAGTATTACTTTGAATTTAAAGAATTTTGCGACACCTACTGTTATTTATGAATTGTATGATGCGCAGGGTGTATTGCATAGTACCGCAACTGTTAGCTTAATTGACGGTAACCAGGATTACAAAATTGATTTAAGCAATTTAGCGAATGGGTTTTACTTTATTAAAGTAAATACAGGAGAAGAGGTGTTGAAGAAAACCTTTATAAAAACTCAATAAGAAAAATCTTTCTTAACTTAAAAATCAAGCTTTATTATAACTAAATGCATTGACAGTTTTAATTGTTTATGCTATTTTAATACCTATAATGGTGACATCATCTACCTGTTCTAAATTTCCTTTCCAGCTATTAAAGGAGTTTTGTAAAAATTGTTTTTGCTCGTCTAATGGTTTATGGCTGTTGGCTAATAAATTTTCTTCGAGTTGTTTGTATTTGTATTTTTTTCCTTTTGCGCCTCCAAACTGGTCAGCAAAACCATCAGTAAATAAATAAACGGTATCGTTAGCTTTTAGGTTTAGGGTGTGATTGGTAAATGGCTGCGGGTCTTCGACATAACCAATGGGCTGTTTGTTTGCTTTTATTTCTTTCAGTGTTCCGTTTTCTATATACCATAGTGGATTAAAGGCACCTGCCCACATTGCTTCGTTAGTTTTTAAATTTAAACGCATCATGGATATATCCATGCCATCTTTAGTAGTTCCATGTCGGCTTAATTCTTTTACAATTTTATCGCGTAGTTGATACAGTATATCGGCAGGGGTTAAAACTTCTTCGCAGGCATTTATTTCATTTAGGTACGAAATGCCCAGCATGGTTAAAAAAGCGCCTGGCACGCCATGCCCTGTACAATCGGCGGCGGTGACATACAGGTACTCGGCTTTTTCTAGAGCCCAATAAAAATCGCCACTTACAATATCTTTAGGTTGAAATAAAATAAAATGCGGAGGCAAGTGAGCGCTTACGTGTTCTTCTTCTTTAAGTATGGCTTGTTGTATACGTTTGGCGTAGTTAATGCTATCAATAATATCTTTATGCTGCTCTTCGATAATTTTATTTTTTACTTCGAGCTTTAAGTTAACCTTTTGTTTTTGTTTGTTTTGATTATATAATACAATAGATAAAAAAGCAATAAGTACTAAAATTATAACTGATATGAGTAAATAAAACTGTTGTTGTTTGCCTTGTATTTGTTGTATTTCTAATTGTTTGTTTAATAATTGATTTTCTTTTTCTTTTTTTTCGGTTTGATATTGTTTATCTAACTCATTAATTTGTTTTTGACTTTCGATACCCGAAAGGCTGTCTTTGAGGGTTTTAAATAATTGAGAAAAATCATAGGCTTTTTCGTAATTACCGGCTTTAGCATAAACGGCTGTAAGATTTTCGTAGGCGTGTAGTAGTTCGTTTTTATCTTCTGACTCGAGCGCTTTTTGGTACCCTTTTAAGCCATACTCTATAGCTTCTTTAGGTTTGCCAAACTCGCCATATATTAAAGATACATTTAGATAAGTAATAGCTAAATCGTTATTACGTGTATTTGGGTCTTCGCGTAGTTTTATTATTTCGTTATAATGTGCTAAGGCTTGTACATAATTTTTCTTTTTAAACTCGATATTGGCTATGCCTGCTAAAGCGTTGGTATAATAAGTTAGTGAATTTTTATGGGTGGCATAATAAACTATTGTTTTTTTAAACCAGGCTGTTGCTTTATCATAATCACTTGAGCCAACATAAGCCTGTCCTAAGTTGGTGCAATCGCTTATATAATCGAGAGATGTTTTATCAAAATTTAATTTTAGAGCGATTTCCCAATAGTAGACTGCTTTTTTATAATTTTCCTGATAAAAGAATGCGATACCCAAATCGGAATTGCTAACACGGCATAATTTTTTATTTTTTATTTTTTCCCATATATCCAAAGCTTTTAAATGATAAGCAACTCCTTCTTTATACTTACCAGTGTAAACCGCAATTAACCCTAAATTTCGATAAGCTAAGCCTATGCCTTTTTGATAATTTAGTTTTGTGCTCTCAGCTATCATTAGCTGAATAACACTATCGGCTTTGTGATACTCTTCGGAGGATATGTAACAAAAGGCAATTTTGTTTTTTGTATCGATGCATTTTTCGGGATATGACTTTGAAAATGTGTTTATGATTTTTTGGTAGTAGGTAATTGCTTCGGTAACATTACCTGTACTTGCTATATACATGCCAATATCTGCGTATTTATTAATTCTATCAGTATCGGATACGGCTTTTGTATAGGAAACAATAAGGCTATCGAGGTGTTTATCTCGCTGAGAAAATAAAGCAATAGAATTTAAAAACAGGATAAAGAAACATTTAGCAACACGGGGCATAAATTTGTTTTTTTTAAAAATAGCAACTATATTTGAAATTAAACCTAAAAAAATAAACTCATGACAACAAATAATGCAAAAGGTATCCCTAATTCGCCAGATGGTGAATTAAAAGAGAATGTGAACAATGCAAGCCATGTTCAACCCGACCCAACTACAGGAGCTTTAGCTGCCGTTACGGGTGGACAGGTAAAAGGGTCGGTCACAGCTTCATCTGGTAACCGTATGCAGACGACAAACGAAGACGGAACTGAAAACGTTTAGGTAACACTTTTTTATTTAAAACGAATATATGTAGATAGCATAATTTGTTTTTAAAAAAATAATAGTTAGATTTGAGATAACAGGACTAATAAAAACCATTTAAAAACTAAACATTATGGCAACAGGAATTGTTTTTGTAGTTGGGCAAAACGCGGATGGAACTCCGGCTACATTTGGAAAAGTACAACAAGATGAAACAGGAGATATTTTTGGCTTTCAGGACCCAAATTTTCCTAATACGGGTCTTGTAGCAGGAAATGCCTGTACGTTTGATTTGATTACTGACCCGAATGATCCAACATCGACCATTGCAACAAATTTACAGCCATTAGTTTTAGCACCGCCACAAAACATTACAGGACCTTATACCGGAAACATTACGGCTAATGTTGGCGATGTTTATACGATATCAACAGCTGCGGCAGTTGTTACCGGAAATGTAACCATTAATGGAGGTAAAGTAATTGTTGACCAAAATGCGCAAATAAATGGAGCTGTGAACGTAAGTGCAGACGGAATAATTGTAGCGCGAGGGGGAGGACAAGTAAAAGGTGGAGTTACGATGAGTACAGGCGGAAGTTTAAAAGTGGTTAATAAAGGAAAGATTACCGGAAATATAACGATGAGTCAGGCGGGACGTATGATTGTGGGTAATGCCAATGGACCTGGATTTATTACCGGAACTGTAGATATACAAAAAATAAGAGCATTTGATATAACTGCAGGCTCTTCGATAACGGGGCAATAAAAAATAATTTTTTTTAATTAAGCAAAAAAATGCCGCGTAACTGCGGCGTTTTTGTTTTAGCAAGTTTGCATTATTGGTTTAGCTCTTTTATTAAAGGGCTTTTTGCTTTTTGATATTTTGGTTTTTGTACCCATTGGATAAGATTTTGGAAATTTTCGTAAGGGCCATAAGTTATGGCAGTATTTAGCAACCAGGCGGGTACAAGTCCACCAGGGTTTACAAAAAAATCGTAAACAGCAAGTACGCTGCCATTACTTAAAGGGGTTAGTGTCCATTTGCCTTCTAAATATTTAATGCGAGTGCGGTTAGGATAAGGCGGTATGTAGTTTGGTAGGTTGGTAGATGTTATGGTAACTATTTTTGTTTTGGGGTCTTGCACAAGTTTTACGTTTATAATAAAATCTTCTTCTTCGACCGGCCAAGGAGTAACTACGGTTTGATAATGTATAAGTTCGGTTTCGTTTATTGTTTTTAATGTTCGCGATTCGCCACATTTATAATTCCATTCGGGATAGGCATCCCAATCATTTAATAAAGCTACAATGCTGTTTAAGGATGTTTTTAGAGTAACAACCGATTTTAATTGTTTGATGTTTGAGTTATCGGCTTTACGCGTGTAAATTGATATACCGTTTTCGTTTTTATATAAATGCCAATCGCTGCTTATGTTTTGCGAAAAACCAAGTGACGAAATAAATAAGTAAAAAATAAGGTTGCGCATACAGGTTGTGAAACTACAAGAAACTGATTTATTTTAAAAGATTTTTTTGCTTTTGGGCTATGATTTGTTTTTGAGCATTTTTCCATATAGGGTTAAGCACATATATGCGCGAAAAAAGTAAACGCGCCATAAATTGCAAGTGCAAAAATTTGCCGTGGGGAGTATTTTGAAAGGAGGCAATTTGCCAACTGTTGTTTTGTTTTACGAGTGATAATGTGCGTAAACCATGAGGTTTTAATTTTTTGTTGAACTCGCCGGGGAAAAGTACGTTGCCATCGGTATGTACTAAAACAACATTTTGGGTTAGAGCTTGTAGTTTATAATTGTCCATTATATCTAGTTGCGAAAATTTAAAAATGCTATTGAAAACTTTTTGCAAACGCTGCTCAATTATTTTATTGCCCACAATACGAAAACCAAACACGCCCACAAAAACGGCATCAGGGATAAATAGCGAGGCATAAGCACTTGCATTGCTGCAAGCCCAAGCATCGCAAAGGTTGTTTAGGGTTTGGTTAATGGCGGTTTCGTCGGCGGGGTTGAGGATAATTTTTTGAGTCATGCTTTGTATTTTGATAAATGTAGGCAAGGCAAAAATTTTGGCCTATAGTTTTTAGGTTGGCTTGGATAAAAAATAGGTGAACGGGGGATTGGTGTAGGCGAAAAAGTATTTAAAAAATTACTGGCACACAAATACATTTTTTGCGCGTTGTGCTTGCAATGACAAAGATTAGTATTTAGAACTTAGCACGTTTAAAATATCTTGTGCGGCTTTTGCAATTACGGTGCCGGGGCCAAAGATGGCAATAGCACCTGCTTTGTAAAGGAAATCGTAATCTTGCTGAGGGATAACACCGCCAACAACAACCAAAATATCTGGGCGATTATATTTTTTTAATTCGGCAACTAATTGTGGCACCAACGTTTTATGACCTGCGGCAAGACTGCTTACACCAATGATGTGCACATCATTCTCTACCGCTTGTTTGGCTGCTTCGGCTGGGGTTTGAAATAGGGGGCCGATATCGACATCGAAACCTAAATCGGCAAAACTTGTGGCAATAACTTTTGCGCCACGGTCGTGCCCATCTTGTCCCATTTTTGCAATCATGATGCGTGGACGACGACCATCCATTTCGGCAAACTTATCGGCCATTTGGCGTGCTTTGGCAAAATCTTTATCCATAGAAATTTCTTTTGAGTAAACACCTGCTATAGAACGGTTGGTGGCTTTGTAACGACCAAAAACTTTTTCGAGAGCAGAAGAGATTTCGCCGAGTGATGCGCGAACTCTTGCTGCATTAATGCTAAGCGCTAACAAATTACCGTTGCCACTACGTGCTGCTTCGGTTAAGGCATTTAGGGCTTCTTCAACTTGTTGAGGGTTGCGGTCGGCTTTTAATTTTTTTAGGCGATCTAATTGTTGCAAACGAACTTTTGCATTATCGACATCGAGAATATCAATAACAGTTTTTTCGGATGTTTGATATTGATTAACGCCAACGATGATATCTTTTGAACTATCGATACGAGCTTGTTTGCGTGCAGCAGCTTCTTCGATGCGCATTTTAGGAATGCCCGACTCGATGGCTTTTGTCATGCCGCCCAGTGATTCAACCTCTTCAATTAGTGCCCAGGCTTTTTCGGCAATTTGTTGTGTTAGATATTCTACATAATAAGAGCCGCCCCATGGGTCGACAACTTTACAAATGTTGGTTTCTTGCTGTAAGTATATTTGTGTGTTGCGTGCAATGCGTGCAGAAAAATCGGTAGGTAATGCAATGGCTTCATCTAATGCATTAGTATGTAAACTTTGTGTGTGCCCCATAGCAGCAGCCAAAGCCTCAACACAAGTACGGGTTACGTTATTGAAAGGGTCTTGTTCGGTTAGGCTCCAACCACTGGTTTGACAATGTGTGCGCAGTGCCATACTTTTTGCACTGGTGGGGTTAAATTGTTTTACCATTTTAGCCCATAGCATACGTGCGGCACGCATTTTGGCAATTTCCATAAAATGGTTCATGCCAATGGCCCAGAAAAAAGATAAGCGTGGCGCAAAATTATCGATTGATAAACCTGCTTTGATGCCTGTGCGGATATATTCTAACCCATCAGCCAGCGTATATGCAAGTTCAATATCGGCGGTAGCACCTGCCTCTTGCATGTGATAACCACTTATGGAGATGGAATTAAACTTGGGCATATTTTTAGAGGTAAACTCAAAAATATCGGCAATGATTTTCATGGAAGGAGTGGGAGGGTAGATGTATGTGTTACGCACCATGAACTCTTTTAGAATATCATTTTGAATAGTGCCACTTAATTTATCCATGCTGACGCCTTGCTCCTCAGCAGCTACAATGTAGAATGCCAGGATAGGAAGTACAGCGCCGTTCATGGTCATAGAGACAGACATTTGATCGAGCGGAATTTGATCGAACAAAATTTTCATATCTAAAATAGAATCGATGGCAACACCTGCTTTACCTACATCGCCTTCTACACGTTCGTGGTCGCTATCGTAACCACGATGGGTTGCTAAATCAAAGGCTACGGAAAGACCTTTTTGACCACCTGCTAAATTGCGGCGATAAAAAGCATTACTCTCTTCGGCGGTGCTGAAACCTGCATACTGCCTGATAGTCCAAGGGTTTTGAACGTACATAGATGAGTAAGGCCCGCGTAAAAAAGGCGGAATGCCAGCAGCAAAATGTAAATGCTCGGCATCTTTTAAATCGGTTGCTGAGTACGAATTTTTTACGTCGATTTGTTCGGCAGTAGTGAAAGTTGATGCCGCAACATTTTGATTGTTAACTGAAACAACCGGATTGTATGATATAGAGGAAAAATCTTTACGCATTTTGTGTAGCTAAATAGTTGCTTAAAGAAATTGGTTTTATAAGTGCGTTTGGATGGTGTGATACAATTTGTTGAGCGGGTTTTTCTTTTGCGTTTTGAAATTTATTTACACCTACCAAAACTAGCTGGCCATCTTTAAATTGTTGAATAAGGTTTGCGGCTTGCTCGTTTATTTTATCAGAAATGTAATTT
>Ga0210401_10008168_pt1 | contig 10407 bp, 8 predicted proteins | sample IncBWH32MmetaG_FD_150866 | JGI IMG/M metagenome (GOLD analysis project Ga0210401, IMG submission 150866) | Forest soil microbial communities from Barre Woods Harvard Forest LTER site, Petersham, Massachusetts, United States - Inc-BW-H-32-M | ecosystem: Environmental > Terrestrial > Soil >... | reverse complement strand
CGGCCTGATTGTCCGCTCGATGAGTGCCTGCGCCGGATGGAGAAGCACGGCGTATTTCACTTGCTGGTCGCGGAGGAGGCGGGGCGATTTCTGGGCATGATCTCGGTGGCGGACCTGCTGCAGGTTATCGCTTCCGATCATAAAGCCCGCGCCGATATGTTTGAAGCGTTCGCCTTCCCGCAAAGATAACAGGCGTCCGCCGGCAAGGCGCCACGCGCCGGTTTCATATTCTTGTAAGGGCTTTCATTACTTCGTTCAAACGAGCCCGCGCATCTTGCCCCATGGCCTTAAATTCGATGCCCATGCCTTTGCCCGGCTGGCTATCACACACCAAGGCGCGTGCGTGCACCTCACCACCAGGAAGATCCAGCACCAATTTAATAAAATCTCCGGCAGGAGGGGGGGCCGGCGTTGAGATAAAAAGCCCCCCCATTGCTAAGACGCTGACCGAGGACACTTTACGTATTCCTGCATGCTCCCAGGCAATGAGCATTCCCTTCGGTAATTTCACGCGCGGATATCTCCGGGCTCGCTTGCTGGAGGGCATTGGGCTCCTTTTTCTAAAAGACTAGGTCCTTTTGGAGGCCCTGTAGCGACATTCCGGGAGGACAGTTGTCCTAACAGGGACCCTGCACCTCCTGACACCGCGCCCCTGCAGTTGGGGATTGCAGGCTCATTGCTAGGCGTATCCAGGTTTTCCGCTCTATCGTCTCCATTTAGTTACCATTGTGCGTCTACGCACCGTCCCTTTTACCGAGCCTTGCCCCGCATACATGGTTTCGCTAATCTCGAAGCCTGTGAAAAAGTCGGCTAAAAAAAACAAATTGCAAGTTTGCCTTATTTCGCCTCACCCGCTGGTGCTAAGCGAATTCGAGCGCGTGTTGGCAAATCCCGAATTCAAAACGGTTTCCAGACATTTGGAATCGACACTGGGACCGGATTTGCGGCATTTGCCGATCCCCAAAGCCATCGTTTACGTCGTGGATGCGCATGTGGCAAAGCCTGCCGCGGGCGCGCTGCTCTCCAATATCCTTGATAATCACAGTGAAGCTCGCATTATCGTCGTCGCGGAAAAATTTGACGCCACGGAGAGTTACTCTCTGCTGCAAATGGGCGCGAAGGGTTTACTCAGTTATGCCGAAGCGCGGGAGCAGCTTCCACGCGCTCTTCCCCTCGTGGCGAATGGCGGATTCTGGGTTCCGCGCTCGGTGCTTTCCGGCTTTGTCGATTCCGTCTTGGCCGGGTCGCACAGCCGCCGCCTGAAAGTGGACACCGCGGCGGACTTGAGCCGCCGTGAGCAGGAAGTCCTGAATTCACTGCTCGAGAATCTGGCCAACAAAGAGATTGGAAGCAAGCTCAATATTTCCGAGCGAACCGTGAAATTCCATGTTTCCAATTTGCTGAATAAGTTCGGCGTCCGCCGCCGGGCGGATCTCATCTTGCTTTGCTATCAAAAGCGCAGCGCCACTCCTTGAGATTTGCAATTGCCACCGCGTAGTTCCCGGTTCCTGATTAGCAACTGAGCATAATATCGGGGCAAGCAGGTATTGCGGACATTAGAAAATTGTTATACTCGTGTCAGCAATGAGAGGAAAAATATGACCACGACAGTGTCTGATATCCGACAGGAGCAGAAAACCACTTCGATGCCAACCGATCGCAAGCCGGAATATTTCAAGGGCGCGCAACTCCGCGTCGGAATCATTGGTTGTGGATATGTCGGACTCCCTCTGGGATTGCGCTTTGCCGAAGCCGGGCATCGCGTAGTCGGGTTTGACACCGACCCGGCGAAGGTTGAGAAGCTGAATCATGGCCAAACCTACATTCAGCATATTCCACAGAACAAGATTCAGCAGTTCGTGCAGTCAAAACATTTTGGCGCCACGACGGATTTCGCGCGGCTGGCGGACGTCGACGCGATCATCATCTGTGTGCCCACGCCCCTCGATCAACGGCGCGAGCCCGACCTTTCGTATGTAGAGAATACGGCGCAAGCGATTCGACCTCATTTGCAGCGCGGGCAGTTGGTGGTGCTGGAATCGACGACCTATCCCGGGACGACCGAGGAACTGGTTTTGCCGGTGCTGGAAGAAACCGGGATGAAGTGCCCGGTGGCGCACGGTCCCGATAATGAAAATATCGGAACGGATTTCTTTCTGGCGTTTTCGCCGGAGCGCGAAGATCCGGGCAACAAACAATACGGCCTGGCGCAAATTCCGAAAGTCGTAGGGGGAGTGAATCCTCCGTCGGGCCGCGCGGCGCAATCGCTTTACGCGCAGATCGTGGCGAAGGTCGTGCCGGTGAGCTCGACTCAGGCCGCGGAGATGACCAAGTTGCTTGAGAATATCTTCCGGTGCGTGAACATTGCCCTGGTCAACGAACTAAAAATGCTGGCCATGCGGATGGGAATTGACATCTGGGAAGTGATTGACGCGGCGGCGACTAAGCCGTTTGGCTTCATGCCATTTTATCCAGGGCCTGGACTTGGCGGCCACTGCATCCCGGTCGATCCATATTATTTGTCCTGGAAGGCGCGAGAGTACGATTTTGCAACCCGGTTCATCGAACTGGCCGGCGAAGTGAACACGGCCATGCCCTACCACGTCGTGGATTCCGTGGCCTCGGCGCTGAACGAGCGGCAAAAATCCCTGAAGGGTTCGCGGGTCATGGTCCTGGGCGTGGCCTACAAGAAGGACGTGGACGATTTGCGTGAGTCGCCCTCGCTAAAGATCATCGAGCAACTGACCCTGCGCGGCGCCAAAGTCGATTATAACGATCCGCATTTCCCGGAGATTCACAAACTCCGCCACTACAATTTCGAGGGGAAGAAGTCCGTACCAATCGATAGCAAGTCACTGGCTGGGTACGACTGTGTTCTCATTGCCACCGATCATACGGCTTACGATTACACGATGATCGTCGAGTCCTCGCAGCTCGTCGTTGACACACGCAATGCCACGCGCCGCATCGCGCGGCATCGCAATAAGATCGTCCTGGTTTAGAGCGGCCAGCCAAAGCATCCGGCAACGAAACCGCCCTTTACTTATTGAACCCTATAACTTTTCGCACCATTGTGTGAATTTGACCGCTCCCTTAGGATGGTCCCAAATGCCTGATGGGAGCACATTTCAGATCGGATCCGATGCGACGCGTCGGCGCAGCCAGCGTGTGATCCTAACCATGGCCGTAACGATTCGAACCGTGGATGGTCCAAAAGTGACTCCCTTTGAGGAAGAGACGCATACGCTAGTTGTGAACGTGCATGGGGCGCTCGTCGTTCTGGCCGGCCAGGTTACAAAAGGTCAAAAGCTTCTGCTGACAAACCGAGCCACGAAACAAGAGCAAATGTGCCGAGTGGCAAGTTTGGGTTCGACCTCCTATGGCAAAGCTCAAATTGGAATCGAGTTCTTAAAGCCTTCACCCGATTTTTGGCACATCTCTTTCCCACCGGAAGATTGGGTCGTGCCGGAATCGTCGCCCGCCAATTCAGACAACAGATAAGATTTTTGTGGCACAGCCATCCGCCGTGGCGGAGCATTGCGATTTTGTAGATCAGACAAACTGCCTCACGCACAGCTTCGATCGCAAAATCCACAAAGCCATGAGTAGGCGTGCTACCAAAAACTTCGACAGAATGTGCGGCCGACCACCGATTTAGGGCTGATGCGTGAGTTCAATTCGCGCGTTACCAAACGGGATTTCAGCCTCCACGAGGACAGGTGTGTGAGGTGCGTCCTTGGCAAACCATATCCACAACCGCGTGTCGGTCAATTCCTTGCCATGATCGAAGAGTCGTAGGGCGACGCGAAAAGCGGGGAAATTTCCGGCGGGCACGCTGACGTTTCCTTGCGGCGTATCAATCCGGGCAATGACATCATAGAGGCGCCGGCCGTCGAATACGGGAACTCGTAGCTCCGCCGTGCGTTGCCAATCCGCGGCGCGTAGACTATATAGAAAACCAATCGCGTCGCGTGTTCCAGGCACTACACGAACCGCGGTGGCATCGGCCGGGGCCGGATCGCCTTCGCCCGTCATGCGATAGAGATTTGTTTGCGCCTTCCCCTGTTCGTGCAGATACATTTCGTATTGCAGGGAAAACAAATTCGCGGCGGCTGTGTAGGAGTCGAACTGGTCATCGATGGCGAATAGCGCGCGCGTGGTATCCATGGTGTGCGCCATGGCACGAAAATGCCACGCGGGATGGCTAAAGAAATTGCGCTGCTCGACCACTGTAGTTTCGATCTTGGCGGCATTCACGGCATACTTCGAGATTAGGACGCGGTACTCGAGAATTTCTCCGGCCTGAAACGGAACGGGGATCGCTGCCGGCGGTGCGGGAGCCGCGGGGGGCTTACCATGCTTTTTGGAGGGCTTGGTTTGTTGCCCCGATGCCAAAAACACAAACGCCAGTGACACTGCCAGCAGTGCCACAAACGAAGCAACGAAATTAGATCGTGCGCGGGTCCTCAACAATGGATTAGTTCGGAGCGGCGACGCCGGGTCGCGCCGGTCCTTTCCAGCATGCTAATTTAGACCAGAAGCACGCTATATTCAGGTTACAGAAAAGTGGACCCAGAAACCAGATGTGTCGGGCCTGGTGTTTAGATGCCGCCCGCGGCGAAGGCGTGATTCGGAATCGCCCGGAATTTGACGGCGGTCAGTTCCAGTTTGGTAAAGCTGAGGGGGGAATGGATGCGTTACCTGGTGACTGGCGGGGCGGGATTCATCGGCTCGAATACCGTGGATGAATTGGTGCGCCGCGGCCACGAAGTGGTGGTTTTGGACGATTTCTCCGCGGGTAAGGCCGGAAACCTGGCCCAGGTAAGGTCAAAAATCCAATTGATGGAAGCGAGCGTCACAAATTTCGATGCGCTCCGCGAGGCATGCCGCGGAGTGGACTGCGTGATTCACCTGGTGGCGCAGACGTCCGTGCCGCGCTCTGTAGAAGACCCCATCGAGACGAATCTTGTTAATGTGAGCGGCACGCTGAATGTCCTAGTGGCAGCGCGGGACGCGAAGGTAAAGCGCGTAGTGTTCGCAAGCTCTTGTGCTGTCTATGGGAAAACGTCGGTCCTTCCGATTCGAGAGAGCGCTGGCCTTGCGCCGATTTCCCCTTACGGCCTCTCCAAACAAATAGGCGAGGCCTATGGCCGCGTGTTTCGTGAACTCTACGGGCTGGAATTTGTGGCGCTCCGTTACTTCAATGTGTTCGGACCGCGGCAGGATCCGAGTTCCCCCTATTCAGGCGTTCTTTCGGTGTTTAACGCCGCACTCCGAGGGGGAACCCAACCCATCGTGTACGGGGACGGGGAACAATCGCGCGACTTTGTCTACGTGAAAAACGTGGTGGAAGCAAATTTACTGGCTGCCGAGGCGAAAGGCGCATCAGACCTGATATTCAACATTGGCACCGGAAATCGATACACCTTGAATCAGACGCTCGCATTGCTAGGTAGAATTACAGGCCGGCCGGCCGTGGCAAAATACGCTTCGGCGCGCGAGGGAGACATCCGCGATTCGCAGGCGGACATCGCTCTCGCGCGGGAAGCGCTTGGCTATCAACCGCACGTCGAATTTGAAGAGGGATTGAAAAAAACGTGGGAATGGTTTTCCGCCGATCAAAGCGCGGCCAGCGGCCGGTAACATATTCACGCGGGCAGCATCTTTACTTGCTCCCTGCGGAAACCTTCTGCTTCAACTCCTCCGTCCAATTCAGCACCACACTGATTTCTCCCGGCTTCTGCTCGGCATTCTTGAGCATCAGGAAGCGCTGGCCGTCGGCAGCCACATCATAGTCCGCCCACGATCGGGGAGAGGGCACGTAAGGCCCCTCAAACAGCATCTTGGGCTTGCCCGCGGAAAACTCCGGCTGCTCGGTGTAATCCACCGCCATCATTTTTTGCCCGCTTCGATAGAAGAGTTCGCGTCCCTTGGGATTCCACACCGGCTCGCCGCCGCCCTCGGTCGATATTTGCCATTTCCCTCCGGGGCCGGGGTAGGGCCGGACGTAAACTTCCGTACGGCCGGACTCGTTCGAAGTGTAGGCGATCCAGCGGCCGTTCGGCGAAAAGCACGGCGTAGAGGCGCCGACATTACCGGTATCGAATGGCTGAGCTTTGCGGTCCTTGAGCGACAAGACGAAAAGTTCCCGGACTGGCAAGGTTTCCAGAAACAGCAGTGCCTGACCGTCGGGGGACCAGTTGCCGGGGAGATCGTTGCGGCTGCGCCCATCGGAGGTCAATTGCTCCGCACCGCCGCCGCCGTCTGCGGGTTGCCAGAACAGATGATTTCCCTTTCCTTTGAACACAATTCGCTTTCCATCGCGCGTCCAGAGGGGGTCCACATTGGATGTCCCTTCGAACGTCAGCCGGCTCATGGCGTCCCGCGAGGTGTCGTAGATCCAGACCTGCCCGCCGCCTCCTTCTTCGATTCCGACGGCGACTCGTTTTCCGTCGGGCGAAATCTTCGGAAACGTGTAATTGTGAGGCGTAGCGGCAAGGGGTTGGGCCGCCCCCTCGCGGCTCACCCATGCGAGGGTGAGAGGAACAGATCCGCCGCCGCCGCGATAGACCAGCACGCCATTGTCGGAGGCCGCAAACTGCGCATAACTTCCAAATGGATTGAACGCCACCCCTTCCGCAATCGGGATGGCGTCGCCCGTTAGTTGCAGGCGATCTGCGTCAAAGGGTTGGGCCAACAGCGTGCCCTGCCGGTTATAGAGCAAGTAGCCCGCGTTTACGTAGATGGGATTCGAACTGACCTTTACCAACATTTTCCTGTCTTTGGAATCCAGCGAGCCGACGAAAATTGCGTTATTCTCCGGCTTGCCGATGCTTGTGTCGAGGTAAAGAAAGTGCCTCCCGTCGGGAAGAAAATAGGGCCAAAGGTGCGCGCTTTCGGACCGCGAGGCATCCAGCGCCGTGACCGGAGTGATAGTGCCGCCCGATTCTGCAACACGGGCAAGCGTACCGTTGCTGGAGACAAATAGGACAACACCTTCGCGACTCCAGGTTCCTGGCCCATCACCTATTTCAGCGCGCGTTTGAGTTAGCTCAGCCAGGGTTTCGACTGCCCCGGTGGATAGGGTGATCTTTTTCAGCTTGCCTTCCGCGGAGAATGCCACCGCGCGGCTGTCCGGCGACCAAAATGGAACTGTACCATTCTGCGTCCCGGGGAGCGCTTGCGCGGATTGCAAGTCCAATGCGCGAACCCAGAGTTGGGACCCCCCGTTCGCTGCGGAAGCAGAAAACACCACCTTACTCCCGTCGGGAGAAAGCGCGATCGCGACGTCCGCCAGCCCCAGGTTGAACGCCCCCTTCTCAGGCGGGCCAATGGTGAAGCGCACCGCCCGTATTTCGACCGGAGGCGTGCGGCGAAGGTAGAAGAAAGCCGCTGCAACTACCGCAATCGCGACGACAGCTGCAATCGCAAGCAAGGCGATCCGGTTGGGCGGCTTCTGTTGACCCGTGGAGGCGGCCGCAGGGCTTGTCTGCGTGCCGCTTTCGGAAATCCAGCGAAGCTGCTCACAAATATCGCGGGCGGATTGCCAGCGTTCGTCGGGGTCTTTGGCGAGGCAGCGCTTCACCACATGGTCGAGGGCGGGTGGCATCATCGGCGCGAGCGCGCTCATCGACGGCGGGTCCGTCTCCAATATCTTGGCCATCAGGCTGGCCTGGCTCTTACCCTCGAACGCTTTCTTGCCCGTCGCCATTTCGTACACAACTACGCCGAAGGCGAAAATGTCCGTCCGCGCGCCTGCCTCTTTGCCTTCGACCTGCTCCGGCGCCATGTATTGCAACGTGCCGAGGATCGTACCTTCCGCCGTGATCGCATCCTGTATCGTGGGCAGTTGCGAGTTGGAAGTGACTGGCGAGGCTTCCTGCGCCAGCTTTGCGAGGCCGAAATCGAGGAGTTTCGTGCCCGACTTCGTAAGCATGACGTTGCCGGGTTTCAGATCGCGATGTGTGATCCCTTTGCGATGCGCTTTGTCCAGGGCATCGGCGATTTCAATCGCGTATTGCAGAACCTGCCCAAGCGGCAGCGGCCCTTTCGCGAGCCGCTGCGCCAGCGTCTCGCCCTCGATGTACTCCATCACCAGATAATCCGTGCCGTTCTCGCGGCCTACGTCGTACAGTGTGCAGATGTGCGGATGATTCAGGCTGGCAATGGTTTTAGCTTCGCGCTCGAAGCGCTCGCGTGACTCCGGCCGCTCCGCAAATTGATCCGGCAGCACTTTGATCGCGACCGTGCGATTTAAGCGCGTGTCGCGGGCGCGGTACACCTCGCCCATGCCGCCAGCGCCAATCGCGCCAGTAATTTCATAGGGACCCAGCTTTGCGCCGGTCGCGAGTGTCGCCATTATTTTTTCTCCATGGGGACTTTCTGTTTCAATTCGTCGAACCAGTTCAGCACGACATTAATTTGCGTCGGACCCTGCGTTTGTGCATCCGCTTTGAGCATAAGGAACTTTTGGCCGTCGGGGGACACGTCATAATCCGGGAATGACCTGGGCGTAGGCACGTAGGCACCCTCAAAGAGCAATTTCGGTTTTCCAGCAGAGAATGTGGGTTGGATGGCAACGTCCACCGCCATCATCTTGTTCCCGCTTCGATAGAAGAGTTCTCGTCCCTTTGGATTCCACAAAGGCTCGCTGCCGCCTTCCGTGGAGATTTGCCACTTGCCGCCCGGTCCAGGATACGGTCTCACGTAAACTTCCAAGCGACCGGACTCATCAGATGCATAGGCGATAAAGCGCCCGTCGGTTGAAAAACGAGGCGCAGTTTCAAGCGAGGGGGTATTTACAAAAGGCTGGGGCTTGCCATCCTTGAGGGTATAGACATCGTATCCCGTATTCGGGTTGATCTCCATGAAAGTGAGCACTTTCCCGTCTGGAGTCCAAGAACCAGGGACATTGTTTGCGGCGAGTTCGCTGCTGGTAAGCAATTCAGCGCTCGCGCTGCCGTCAGCTGGTTGCCAATAGAGGCGGTTCGCTGCGCCTTTGTACACAATTCGTTTTCCATCCGGAGTCCAAATAGGATCGACGTTCATACCGCCCGCAAACGTCAAACGCGTTAGATTGTCCCGCCGTAGATCGTAAAGCCACACCTGGCTTTCTGCCTCTTCGATTCCTACAGTCACCCGCTGTCCATCGGGCGAAATTCTTGGCAGGACGTAGTTGCGGGTCGGAGCGGGTACGGGCCGCTCCACGCCCTTCCGATCGACCCAGACCAGCTTGAGTTGCCTAGTCATAGCGGAACCTGGAACGTAGATGAGCGTACCCGTTGAGGAAATGGAATATTCCGCTGACAAGTTGTTGAGATCTACTGCAACCCCTTCTTGAACCATGACACTTGGGCCGAGAAGAGCTAACTTTTCGGGGTCAAAGGGAGCGGCCATCAAATTCGATCCCTGGACGTAAAGCAGGTGTCCGGAGGCAGCGTAACGAGGGCGGAATCCGCCCGTTAGTAAATTCCTGCGGTCGCCTGCGAGCGATTGAGCGCCAATTTTCGATACTTGGCCCGTGGGACTCGGCCCCGCGAGTGAGCTGGCGTCAAACAGCAAGCCGTTTCCTGAAGGCAAAAACTCCGGCCAGCGATGGGTCACCTCTCCCTTCTCCAAACGGGTGAGCGGCGAGACATTGTTTCCTCCGCTGTCTGAAAACTGCTCAACAGGTCCGACCGCCCCGCTAACATATGCGATGGTTCCCCTGGCCCCCCAGCTCGCGCCGAAGAAGGATGCATTGTTAAGGTCACGAATAGACGCATTAAGGTTAGCTGGCGCTCCCCCACTCAGAGCCACTTTCATGAGATTTCCAGATTTTGCGAACCCAAGCCATTGCCCATCGGCCGAAAAAAAAGGATGGGAGGACTCGCCCTCCGTCCCGGGAATCTCACGGGCCTCCCAGCCATCCATCGCACGTATGTACAGGCGAGAGTCCAGGACTCCGGGACCAGCGGCGTAAACGATTCGTGAACCATCCGGCGAAATCGCTAAGGAATTCCGCGTGGTCAAATATTGGCCTGGCGGGAGAGGAATTACAAAACGAGTTACGGGTTTGGAACCGGAGGGCCTGAATGCCCAAAGCGCCAGACCAACAACGATGAACGTCATCAGTGCAGCCCCTGAGGCTAGGGTAATCGTGAGCCAATTTTTTGTAACGGAACCGGATGGAGTGCGAGCAACTAGGCGATCCTCATCAACCCATCCCAATTCATCGCGTACATCGCTGGCCGCCTGCCAGCGCCTCTCCGGCTCCTTCGCCAGACACTTTTTCACCAGACGGTCCAGCGCCGGCGGCGTCATCGGCGCCGGATCCGTCTCCAGAATCTTCGCCATCAGGCTGGCCTGACTCTTGCCTTCGAAGGCTTTCTTCCCCGTCGCCATTTCGTAGACCACCACGCCAAACGC
>Ga0210401_10008167_pt1 | contig 10407 bp, 7 predicted proteins | sample IncBWH32MmetaG_FD_150866 | JGI IMG/M metagenome (GOLD analysis project Ga0210401, IMG submission 150866) | Forest soil microbial communities from Barre Woods Harvard Forest LTER site, Petersham, Massachusetts, United States - Inc-BW-H-32-M | ecosystem: Environmental > Terrestrial > Soil >... | reverse complement strand
ATTGGTGCCGAGCCGTTAAGTACGATTGCCCGCATCATGGCTGAGCGAACCACCGAGAGCTGGACGACAGTCCCGCATTTCTTTGTGGTTCGGGAGGTTGATGCCAGCGCGCTGGTGGCAGCTCGAGAACGGCTGAGGCCCCCGGTTGAACAGAGGCGCGGAGTTAAGCTGACATATACCGATCTCTTGGTGATGTTGGTGGCGGATGTGCTCGTAAAGCATCCGCGGGTAAATGCCCAGTGGAGCAAACAGGGAATTCACCTGAATTCAGAAGTGAATATCGGCTTGGCCATGGCGATCGATGACGGAGTGGTCACCACGGTGATTCACAATGCCGGCAAGGTTGACCTGGGGGAAATTGCCGTGCTGCGCCGGGACCTCACAGAGCGGGCGCGGGGAGGACGGTTACGTCCTTCCGATATTGCCAACGCGACCTTTACCATCAGCAATCTGGGGATGTATGAGGTCGACGCCTTCAGCGCGATCATCAGTCCGCCGCAGGCGGCAATCCTGGCCGTGGGCAGTATTCGTGATCGCGTGGTACCGGTAGATGGCAAGCCCGGTGTCCGTCCGATGATTACCTTGACACTGTCGAGCGATCACCGGGTCGTGGATGGAGCGCGGGCGGCCGCATTTCTGAACGACGTGGCGGAATCGATCCTCCATCCCGATAGGACGTTACGGTGAATTGGAAAGAACGTCGATGCTCGCGCCGGGCGTGAGTGAAAATTCCCTCTAAGCCTTCGAAAAGCCGCGAAATCCCAGAATCAATAGAAGTCCGACCGCGAGTCACTTCGCTGTTGCATGGCCCACTCGTGCCACTGCATCGATCTCTCGTGCCATTGCGTGCAATCCCGCACGGCATCATCTTAGTAGTGCACCGACCGACAACTTTTTGGAAAATGCCGCAGTCAACGCCAACACGGGAAATCAACCGAACCTGGGTTGATGCAGTGTATGAGCAGAAGCAACGCCGTAAGCTCGTGGTCGCGATTGTCCTCCTGCTCGTGGCCATTACCGCAGTTCTGGTGAGAGACCGCCAGGCCTGGTTCGGTGGTGACAACGACGAGGCAGCCGGGGTGGATAACAACCAGCCAGTTCCCGCGCCGAGCGCAGCGGAACCAGCGTCGCTTGCCCCTGCCGCCGAAGTGAAGGCACCTGTCGCGGTGAAGCCTGCCGAGGCGGTATCCAGTTCTACGTCCTCGACTCACACCCACCGAACAGTTCGTCGAAATTCTGCGAAGCATGAAGTCACGCACGATGCCAAACTCGCGCCCCCCGGAGGATCGGCCAGCTGGGGTCCTGCTAGGGCTGCGGCGGATCGCGCGCCAACATCCGATCTAGCTCAGGCACACCATCAACCGGCACCGTATCCATTGCTGACCGAAGCGACGGCCGTGCAGGGCTCGGTGCTGCTGCAGGCGCTCATCGCGGCGGATGGCGCGGTCGAAGAATTGCGGGTGATCAGCGGTCCCACGATCCTGGTTTCAGCGGCACGACAAGCCGTACAACAGTGGCGCTTCAAGCCCTACTTGCTGAACGGCAAGGCGGTGGAGACTTACGCCAGGGTTACCGTGAACTTCACCATCAATGTTTCAAACACCGAGGCCCGCTACCACGTTGACTCAGTGACGAGTAACGGCGACCTCTAGACCTTCCGCGCTGCTGCTGGCGCAGACCGCTCAGCAAATAGCCTTAGCCGTAGTCCACCACAGAGTCATCACACTTGGCACTGATTACAAGGTAGTTTCGTGGTTCATCGCTGTTCTGGCAAATTCCGTTACTCCGCGTAAACTAATGTACGGACCAAGGGCGCAGGTGGAGTGCCGCCCAGGCCTGCAGACGCTCACCCGAGGGTCGAACATGATCGTTGCGCACGAAGAACTTCTCAGGGAATTTCAAGATCTTGCGCTGACCGCCTCCACCCCGAAGTCCCTCATGGAGCAGATCGCCCAGCGTCTTCACGAAGGGATGGCGCGCTATAACTGGGTAGGTTTTTATCTGCTCGATCCGGCGGATCCCGGTGTCCTCCTGGTCGGCCCCTTCGTAGGCAGCTTTACGCCCAATGCTCGCATTCCCCTCAGCACGGGCCTATGTGGCGCTGCTGCCAGCAGCGGGAAGATGGTGGTCGTGCCTGACGTTACTGCCGACCCGCGGTATCTTTCGGGGTCGCCCATGGTGAAATGCGAAATCGTTGTCCCCATCTTCGCGAAGAACAAGCTCGCCGCTGAACTCGACGTGGAGAGCTATTTTGCCGGTACGTTCACGGATGCGGAACAGAAGTTTGTCTCAGCCTGCGCCGGCATAGTTGGTACTTATCTAGCGAAAGGGTAGCCCCTACGCTTCGCGTTCATGGCTGCTCCGCGTGTTGTCTCTCGTGAACATACTTGATGTGACGTCGGTCACAGACCCGCGTGGAGTTTTGGAGGAGACTCGCACTGTAAAGGTAATGACATGGTAGCCCTCTCCCATTGGCTCTACGCACTGGCCGCATTCTACGGCGTGGTTGCCATCGAAATCGCGCGCCGAGCGCAGAAGCCTAACTGCCGCATTTGCGCCCACCGGCAATACTGCCCCATTCGGCAACTTTCATTGTGGGAGCCCGGCACCAAGCGCTGCTACGAAATGCGCAAGCCGCGATGATGACTGTGACGGATGCGCTTTGCCGCCGAACATCCGCGTGCGGCGACTGGCCAGCGTTGGACGGCTCGCGTGACCCGCTCCGCAGCAAGACCGAATGCCACGGCCGGTAAGAGTTCGACTGCCAAGGCCGCGATGGCCGCCAGTGTCACATTCTGCACGGGACCACTACCTTAGCTCCGGGGTAGGACAGGGAAACTATCGTGGGACCTGGAAATCTACGCCGCGAGCGTCATTTGCTTTGATCGTCGCCGCGACGTCCAACTCCGAAAGAGGGATCTTCCTCGACTGCGGGCCGTCGAAAACCCAGAATGTCTCTCCCACAATGGCGTAATTTTGGACTTCCTGGGTATGTTTGTCCTGGAAGACAAGCTCGGTCAACGAGAACAGGTCAGTCTTGGAGGGAACTTGGGATTTCGTTTCAGTGGACCGCTGCCGGCGAAGACGGTTAACTTCGTCTTCGAGACGGTCAATTTCCGCTTGTTGCTGATCTCCCTGAACGGGAGCGTATCCGCCATCGTCTGCGTAATTATCAGAAGTGTCGTAGCCCCAATTGTCGTAATACGAAGGGTATCCGTAGTACGGGTATCCATAGTACGGATATCCATAATATCCGGGATAGGCTAAATATCGCCTGCTGGTACCGAAGTGGGGATGATGAAAGAACGGTCGATTGAATCCGCCACCAAAGGCAGGGCCTCGGACGGAACCTGAAAAACCAAATCCGCGGCTCCCCATTCCGCTGTGGCTTGCAAACGAGCTGTGGGAGGCGAACCCGCCATGGCCTCCGAAGCTTCCAGCACCTCCGCCGCGTCGTTGCCCCCAGACCGGTGCTGCGGTCAAAGCCGCGCCCAGAGCCGCAACTGCCAGCCAGCGATACATGCCAGGATTATAACGCCACGGGCATGGCAGTGGGTGCCCGTTTTTTGAGATTCTCGCGGTGGTCATCCACGGGCGAGAGGGGAGCCATGACCGCAAATCCTCGGCGCTCGACGGGGAAGCAATCCGTCAATTGAATCACGGGAGTAAGAACGTTACCGGGTGGGTCACCAACTCGTGGCCGACCTCCTTCAGGAAGCGGCGAGCCTTATCGCCGCCGATGTCGCGGGCGCGTACTGCCAGCAGAAAGCTGAGGATAAACGATGTGAAGATGTTGAGCAGTCCGATTAACAGGATGCCCGTGGCTGACCGAATCACATCGGATATACGGAGTTCACCGGTGAGCCGGGCCGCGTCCAGAGCATAGCCGAGACTGGCCGCGCCCAGGGTCACGTGGCGCACTTCCATCGGGATCCCGAAAAGTCCGAACAGAATGGGAACGGAGCCCAGGAGGAATCCAAGAACGATGTATCCGGCTGAGCCGGCGGCATGATGCTTCAGCCAGTGAGCAACCGCATTGGCGCGCGCAGGCCCCAGCCGGCGGCGAATCCGCAGACTATGGGCAATGGCTGATTCCATGCGCGTGAGCGCGACGTAGTTCGCAGCCCAGCCGGTGGCCAGCGACGAAAGCCAAAGGAAAACACCCGTGACGATGGCGAAAGGGATGGTCAGTGAGGTCAGGGGAAAGAGCATGTGTATGCCGTGCTCGGCTTCGTCCGGGGTGAGAAAAGGATGGCCGGTGGCGGCGTTCCAGATTCTGTCGACCGCAATGGAAGTCAGTACAGCGCCAATCAGGTTTCCGATCGTGACCAGAGTTTGGGTCTGGGAAATAGCCTGCAAGCTAGCCATGTGATCCTTCTCGGGATCGTCCATGGCATCGACCAGAGTGGCGGCCGTGGCTGCGGGCATCTTCGATGCCAGCAGGAAGCCGCCGGCCTGCATCAATAAAAAGCTGACTGTGTAATTCAAGGAATGGCCGATCGCTACCAGAAGTGGGGCGTGGATCAGGGAGGAAATCGAATATTTGAAGAGGGCGGTGAACGAGGTAATTACGCCTGCGAGAATCGCTCCCCAGCCCATGATTTTCCACTGAGCGTCATTCTTGGCGATGTAATGCTTTCCGACGCGTCCCGTCTTCTCAACCACGCTGCGCGCCAATCTGCGAGTGGTGGCACTCACCACGCTCCCGATTTTTCGTTGGGAGGCGAAGCCGTGAACGATGGAAACCGCGAACTTACGCGAGTCAGAATCTTTGCGCTCCAGGTTCAGCACTTGTTGAATTCGCCAAAGCAACGATCGCAGCAGGCGAATGCGGAAGACCAGGTTCGCAGAAGAGCCTCGTTCTTCGATCAGATGGGAGATCTCGCGTAATTGCGTTTCGCAGGCTTCGCGGCGCGTCTCCCATTGAGGAAAATCATCAGGGTTGCGGGCCACGTGTTCCACCAAAGCGGGCAGGGTGAAAAAGCTAGACTTTGCAACACTTTCGTCGTCTGACAGGGCCAGAAAGTCACGCGCCAGCGCGATATTGGCGGCGCGCAAAGCCAGGAGTTTGCCGGAAACGAGGACTGATGCGTGCGAAGGCGTGAAGATGCCGCTCCACTCGGAGATCAGCGAATCGGGAAGCGACGCTACCCACTGGGCATCGGCTTCCCTTAAGTCGAGGGAATCGAGCAACACATAGAGGTCGCCCTGCACTTCATCGACCGGCATCAGATGCCAGAGTGCCCGCGCCAGCAGCTCGCGCAGAAGAAATACTTCGTCCGGCAGTCCGGCCTCCGAAATGACCCGAATATAAGAATGATGAGACCAGAAGTCGTACAGGATGGCGCGAATCTCATAGCAGCGAGGATGGGTGTCAATCTCAGCGGTGAATTGGACGAGACGCTCAGTGCGCGACGCATCCGGCATGTCGAGGAAGGATCGCAAGGCGCCATACACCCAGGTGGCCCGCTCTCGCGACGGGCCAGGCGGGAAGGCCAGTAAATCGTCGAGTTGGTAGGGAGCCGTCATCTTCCTGGGAAGCTGTTCGTGGATTGTACGACCGGCGTACGACTGGTGGCTACTCCATCGGAAAGGACCTTGCGGTTTCGCGAGATCAAACCAAGTTCACACTGCGGAAAAGCCAACTTTTGCGAGGGAGTCAGCCGCACGGCGAGATGGCGTTTCAATCAGCGACTAGTGGCGGGGAAGCACATTGACGCACTGCCTCCGGACTCCTAACATGGACGCGCACCGGGCGGGCGCCGGTTCGCCAAAAGATACCGAGTGAAAATGGGGTGAAGCGGGTTTATGTTGTCCGAGGGGAGTTCCTCATGCGTATTTCGTGGATCAGGTCAGCCTTAGTCATCACTTGTGTGATGTCGACTGTTCTGTCGTCCGCAAGCAGCCCGCAGAACGCTTCGAGCACGGAGCGGCAACTGTTCGATGCAGTCAATCGTGGACGGACAAGCCGGGGGATACCGACGCTGCGGTGGGACGAAGCTCTGGCCGCGGCGGCCCGCAGCCATGCGCTCGAAATGGCAAAGCGGGGTGGGGTCGCACACCAGTTTCCGGGCGAACCGAACCTTCCCACCCGAGCCCAGCGGGCCGGTGTCCGTTATACGTCGCTGGCAGAGGATGTCGACCAGGGGCCGAATGCTGGAGCGATTCACCAACGGCTGATGTCATCTCCTCTTCATCGGGACAATATTCTGGACAGCAGCTACAATTCCGTCGGCATTGGTGTTGCCGGGCACGATGGAGGGTGGTTTGTCGTGGAAGACTTCTCGAAGGCAAAATGAATCCAGCTTGACTGTTGCCCATGTGGCACCAGAGATTGTCAGAAACCAGTTTGGCCCACCTTGATGGCGAAGAACCTGATGTTCTTTCCAAAAGCGTTGGTTTGTAGGTCATGAAGCTGAGGGGATTCTTTTCTCAGCGAGTCGTCGAGATTCACAATCCATCCTGCCTGCGCCACCCAGATGGTTTCGCCATTGGAGAACTCGCCGTTGCGGACCAGGTCACTCCACTGCTGAAGAAACATCTGGGGAGTAAAAGCCCAGAGATCGTGCATCGCGGAAACTACGCGATGGCCACCGCAATTAAAAACCAGGAATCCTGGTATGGAATCTTCGTACACGACCGGTCTCTGCTCGCATAGATAATGACCGAGCAAGATCCCACTCTCGTAATCCACGAAGAGCGGCGCGGAATGTGGAATTTGAACTTGCACAAACCGGACGGCTTGCTCCATCAAATCTCTTTTTTGGTCTGCCCGGTAAATGTATGGATGACGAACCGATTGGAACGCGAAACAAAAAAATACAATCCCGACCGCGGTCACGATCGGGCTGAGCTTTCGCTGCCGCGAGATTCCGGCCACGCACAGGCTGATCCCGGGGATCGCGAAGACTGCCAGGAACACGGAATGCCGGGTACCACCGTAGGGATAGAGATCGAGAAGGCCAGCCGCGCAATTGCTTGCGAAGGGAAGAATCAGCAGGGCTGCAAGCTGAAGTGAAGTGGGTTCGGACCTGGGCAGCGCCGTTTGTTTTCGCAGCAGAAAAACTATCCCTGCAATGAACAGGAAACCCGCAATATCACCGACCACAAATTGTCCAAGTAGATATTGGAAAACGCTGAACGTTCTCGCCACGATGAAGATCAGTGGACTTCCGTCAGCCGAGTGAAAATAAGACTTGCGGAGCCAGCTATCGAAAGCCTGCTCTGCCATGCTGGTGTTCTTTATCCGGGAAATGTGGGTTGCATAGAGAAAGCCTGCAAGAGCGACCGCAACTGTCTGGCCTGCAATCCATGCCATCACGACCTTGCCGGTGGGTGCACGGTTGATAAGACGCCAGAGTGAATAAATGCCCAGGACGGCCGCGAATAGGAATGCGGAATAGTGGGAAAGCATGCTGAGGCAAGTAAATGCCGAACAGAGCAGCATGAAGCCGGCGGAATTTGCCGCCAGGGCTCGTTCCAGGAAGTACGCCGCACTGATCACGAACAGCAGCAGCAGTTCGTACTGACGTACCTCGGCGGAAAGAAGTACCAGCGGAGGCAGCAGGCTCGCGAATATCAGCCCGGTCAGGGCGACCGATCTACCGAACAACTGATTCAGCCACTTATAAAAGACCCAACAGAACGCCGTCCCCGCCAGAACGGAGGGAAGTCGAAGCACGATCTCCGAAGTCCCGAGGTCTCGCCAGGCGTAAATGAGGAAAATCAGCAATGGCGGATGCGCCATGGTCAGGCTGGCTCGGTACGCGCTTCCCCACGAGGGCTGGTTGGCAATGAAAAAGTGCAGAGCCTCATCTGGATTGAGGAAAGTTCCCCATGCCGCCCAAAGACGCGAGGCAAAAGCCAGAACTACCAAAATCGAAGCGGCTAGATCGGTGTGCGCGTCAAGCCATGCATCGACGGAACCCTCCGATGCTGGGCGGTCGAGCGCGGGTTGTTCAGGTCTTGCGGTCACTCTCGTTTGTATTATTGTCGAAGTTGATAGCAATTATCTATTGCGCAGATCAACGCCTACCGGTGCGCCCGATGGCGAAGATGATATTTTGATGAAGAATGTTCAGTTTGGGGAGAAACCGGAATTGTGAAACCCTCGGTTAGCATCTTTCTTTTTTGCCTGGTGGCGACTGCCTGTTTTTCAAGCAACGCAGACAACACGCCAAAACCGGCGCAGTCGTTGGAAGAGTTGCGTCACCAACTGGAGAAGATCCTCACAGATGCGCACACACCAGGCATGTCGGTGGCGATCGTCCACCGTGACCGCGCAGAGTGGGTTGCAGGGCTTGGTAAAGCCGACGTGGCCAGTGACCGCGCGACCACTCCAGAAACGCTTTTCCGCATTGGGTCGACGTCAAAGGCTTTCGCCTCAATGTCGATTCTCAAGCTGGCCAATGAAGGCAAACTTTCGCTCGAAGACCCAGTCCATAAGCTCGTTCCCGAGGTGTGGTTCGAGAACCGCTGGGAGGCGACTGATCCAGTGCGTGTGGTTGATCTCCTGGAGCACACCACCGGATGGGATGATATGCACTTCCGCGAATATGCCAAGGATGCCCCAGGCATGGGTTTGCGAGAAGCTCTCGACTATGACCACCACTCGCGTATCTCCCGCTGGCGGCCGGGCACCCGCATGGCCTACTGCAACTCCGGCCCTGCCGTCGCCGCATACATCGTTGAAAAGATCACGGAGCAGCGTTTCGAGGATTATGTTACGCAGAACCTTTTCGCGCCCATCGGCATGAAGACGGCGACCTATTTTCAGACGACCTCGGCGCCGGCCACGACCCTCTATCATCCCGATGGCAAGACGCCATACACATACTGGAACATTCTCTACCGCCCGGCCGGGTCTATCAATGCGTCTGCGAATGACATGGCGGCCTACGTTTCGTTTTATCTCAATCGCGGAAACGTAAACGGCACACAGGTCATGCCGGCTGTGTCCATCGATCGCATGGAAGTTCCCACCCGTACTTGGGCAGCGCAGCAGGGGCTGAAAGCCGGATATGGCCTGAGCAATTACTGGTCCGTCGAAGATGGTTTCGTCTATCACGGGCACAACGGAGGCGTGGAGGGCGGCCTCACCGAAATAGCCTATATGCCCGACTACGGCGTTGGCTATTTTTTCAGCATCAATTCCGGAGATGGCGAGGCGTTTGAGAAGACCGGGAAAGCCATTCGCGCCTACATGACACACGAGCTGACGAAACCGCCGTTACCCGCGGTAGCGTCGTTGCCTGGGGATGCCGCCGAATATGGCGGCTGGTATGAGCCGGCTTCCCCGCGAGTCGAGATGCTGCACTTCCTGGAACGGCTGATTGGCATGGCGCGCGTCCGTTTCGCGGACGGCAAGCTGCTGGCCAGCTCACTGAGCGGGATGAACGATGTTTTTCTTCCCGTGGTTGGAAATCAGTTCCGTCACGTACCCAAGAAAGAGTTACTTGATCCGATTCCGACGGTCGAGCTGCTTGCGCCCAATGCCGAAGGGCGATTCATCCAGTTCGGGGCGGGAGACACAATGAAACGCATTCCCGCGTGGTTCGCGATGGCCGAGATTGCGCTCACTGGTTTCGTTGCCCTCGCCATGGTGTCGATCCTGGTCTATGCGCCGTTCTGGCTGCTGGGCGGCCTCTGGAAGAAGCGGCGCCGTCCGGTAGAGCGCGCGATGCGAGTATGGCCGCTGGTTGGGGTTCTCAGCTTAGTAGCCTTCGTTGTCATATTTATAGTTTGTAGTGATGATCTGATCTCGCGCCTGGGAAACCTGACGGTTTGGTCGTTCGCTCTGTGCCTGACGACTATTGCGTTTGCAATCGCTTCTTTGGCCAGCGCCATTGTGCTGTGGCGCGCTCCCAAGGAGGGGGTGCGCGGCCGCGTTCGCGCGTATTCGATGGTTGTCACACTGGCGCTCTTAATTGCTTCGGTCTATCTCGGGTGCTGGGGGATTATCGGCTTGCGCACGTGGGCATAACTCGCGATTCTATGGGTATTGCCGGTTGGTACTTTCTTCCCCCATGACAACAGACGCAGGCGCGGGATATGCTTGCGTGGCTCCCGCTCTGTGTGGCGATAACCTTACCCGTACTGGGCGCGACACGAGGGATCCCCAAACGAATGCGCACCGTCGCCGGTCCCTCAAAAGACTTCGTAGTGGAAAGGAAACTCCGATGCATTCCTTGCGTGAATATGCAGTGACGGCGCTGGTAGTTCTGGTAGCGCTGGGTAGCTATTCGCCGGCGCAAAGTTTGAACCGGCAGGTGGGTACGCAGTTCACGGTAACTGCCGATCCTCTGGTTCCCCGGCCCTCGGGACAGCCCTGCAAGGTCCAGTTGTTCACGGACTATTCTTTTGCTTTTTTTTCAGAATCTAACCAGATTTTCCAATACACTCCCCCTG
>Ga0210401_10008166_pt1 | contig 10407 bp, 7 predicted proteins | sample IncBWH32MmetaG_FD_150866 | JGI IMG/M metagenome (GOLD analysis project Ga0210401, IMG submission 150866) | Forest soil microbial communities from Barre Woods Harvard Forest LTER site, Petersham, Massachusetts, United States - Inc-BW-H-32-M | ecosystem: Environmental > Terrestrial > Soil >... | reverse complement strand
GAATTCGACGCCGTAGCCCCGCCCGCCATACAAGCGTTGCATGATTTCTCCCAGTGGCTGCAAAACTCGCTCGCGAAACAACCCTCAAGCCTAACCTGGCGCCTCGGCAGGGAACTTTACGCTCAGAAATTTGCGCTAGTGATGGAAACCGCGGTCACGCCCGAGGAAGTGCTGGCCAATGCCGAGCTGGACATGAAATCCGTCCGCGCCGAGATGCTGCAGATCGCGCTCCCCTTGCACGCGCAGATGTATCCGGACCACAACGATCACTCGAATCTCAGCCAGCGCGACCGCGAAAATCTCATCATCCAGGAAGTGCTGCAGAAAATCTCAGACCATCACCCCAGCCCCGATCAATTGCAGCCCACCATCGAAGCCGACCTCGTCGGCATCACGAAATTCATTCGCGAGAAAAAAATCGTCTCACTTAGCTCGCGCGACAATCTGAAAGTAATCCCCACTCCGCCCTTTGAACGGGGCATCTATTCCGTCGCGGGATTCCACAGCGCGCCTCCGCTTGAACCGCAAGCCGAAGCGCAGTACTGGGTCACGCCCATTGATCCCCAAATGCCCGCCGCCAAAGCCGAATCGAAACTGCGCGAGTACAACGATTTCACTTTGCAGTGGCTCAGCATTCACGAAGCGCTTCCCGGCCATTACATCCAGTTCGAGCACCTCAATAATATCCAGCCCGAACGCCGCCGCCTGCTGCGCTCGCTCTATGCCAATGGCGCCTACGTCGAAGGCTGGGCCGAATACATCGCGCAGGTAATGATGGACGAAGGCTTCCTCGACAACGACCCGCGCTTCCGGATGGTCATGCGCAAAATTCGCCTCCGCGTCATTTCCAACGCAATTCTCGATATCAAAATGCACACCATGAACATGACCGACCAGGAAGCGCTGGATCTGATGACCAAGGAATCGTTTCAAACCCAGGCGGAAGCGGAAGGAAAATTACGGCGCGTCAAGCTGAGCTCGACGCAGCTACCCACCTACTACGTCGGCATTCGCGAATGGTTCTCGCTGCGCCAAGAATATCAAGCCGCAGCCGGAAAAAATTTCAACCTGCTAAAATTCCACGACCTGGTCCTGGATGAAGGCCCTCTGCCGGTACCAGTAGTAGAAAAACTGGTTATGCCCTCAGCTAAACAGTGATCGGTCGGCCGGTTCAAGGTCAAAATCACCACCGCTGAACGCCGATAAACCCTAATTAGGGAAATCTCGCTCGCCTCTCACCGCATCGCGCCTCGCTCCGGTACTGCTTCCACGTTCCAACTTGAAGACAGGCAGCAAAACCACTGAACGCGGGTGTTTGAACTTTCAGCTGTGAACTGTCAACTTCGCTTCAGAACGAAAATCCCGCCTGCAAATAAACCTGCCGGTTCGCCGCGCCCGACGAAAATGCTCCGCCTTGCAATTGGTTCGACACTCCGAAAAACGCCGCGTTGAACGACGCGTTCCCTCCCGCGACCGCCGGAGGATTCAAAACCGCGCTCGGATTCATCAAATTCACATCGTTGAACACGTTACGCGCATTAATGCTCAACGTAATGCTGTATCGTCGCGTCGCGGGAGTGCCAGCACCGAAGCCCCCTCCGCCGCCACCAAACGGATTCGCGCCGCCTCCGCGTCCGCCTCCTCCACCGCCACCGCGCCCGCCACCGCCGCCACCTCCTCCTCCGCCACCGCCACTCTTATTTTCCGGCCCGAAATTAAACGTCTTCGCGAGGCGCACGTTCAGCGTGAAATGGTTCGGCCCCGTAAACGCGTTCACGGGAATCGGCGTGGCACCCACACCCGGCTGCGTATTGAACGTCCCGAATCCCGGAACGGTTATGATCGCGCCACCAGCCGGAGCGGTAGAAAAAGAAGGTCGCTGGTTCAACTGCGAGCTGCCGATCAAATCTTGGCTCAAAGTCACGTTGTACGGCGAGCCGGAACTCGCAATCAGGAACGGGCTGAAGCGCAGTCCCCAACGCAGGCCGACGGATCCACCCAGAAAAAAACGATTGCGAATATCGAACGACGCCCGTCCGTAGTCCTGCATAAAATTCACAGGATTCGAAGGAAATGTGTTCGCGCCAGAAGTATCGCTGTTTGCATAATTCAGCACGTAGTAAGCAAACAGCGTCAGCCTCTGCCCCGCCTGCACTCGGCTTTGCACGAACAATTGATTCTGCCGGAAGATTGCCCCCGATTCGTACTGATAGATATTCTGGAACGGAACGGTGCGTACGGCGGCGGCCGGATTCAAATAATAAGGTTCGATTGCGGAAAGATTGTTCGGCGAATTGATGTTGTTCGTCAGCAATTGGTCGTTGCCAATCGAATTTAGATACGACACGCTCAGATTCGTAACCTTATTCAGTTGGCGTTCCAGGCTTACAGCCGTTTGCGCCACGTAAGGCGCGTGCAAATTCGGATTCGGCTTATACGACGTAAACAACTCCGTCGGACCGGGCGTCAGCAGCGGCGGCGGCGCAGGATTCTGGTTGAAGAAACCCGGGCTAGGCACTACGAATTCCGCCAGCGAGGTCCCGTTCAACCGGTCCTGTTCCAGCACGTCGGACGACGGAAAGCGGTCGTAGAACACTCCGAATCCGGCGCGCAACACCGTCTTGGGCGCGGTCTTTCCTCCGCCGCCAATTCCCCAGGCAAATCCCAGCCGTGGTGCCCAATCGGCATGATTGCTGATATCGTTCTGCGATTCGAATCGCAGTCCGTAGCTCAGAGTAATGTTGGGCCGTATGCGCCAGTCGTCTTCCACATACAGTCCGACGTCCACATACCCCACGTGCGCAAACGGATTGGCCGCGAGCGTCGTGTTCGCGGGGTTCGCCGTCACCGTGAATTGGTTCGCCGAAGGCGTGCCTTGCAAGGTGGCAATGTACGCAGCGACCGACGGAAATATAAATGTCCCGTTGAACCCCCCGGTCGAGCTGTTCGAATCGGTCGAACCGCGCAGCCGCGCGCCGAATTTCACAAAATGTTTGGTGTACTGAATCGAGGTGTAGTTCTGAAATTCGTACTGGTTAGTGTTGTCGTTGATCAGCCCGCCGCTATTCCCGCCCCCGGTGAACGCCAAAGGAACCACGATGCTCGGCGCGGTGCTCTGCGGCGTCTGCGTGCTTTCGTCGCGCAGGTACTGGAAGCGTGTTTCGTTCACCACTTTCGTGCCAAAAATCTGTGTGTCGCCTATTTGCAGCGTCTGCTCGGTGCTCAACGAATTGAAGCCTTGCGACGGCAGGGCGAAGCCGACGATACCGTCATTGATCTCGTCGTTCCGGTAATACTGATAGCGCACCGTCAGCGTGTTGTTCTTCGTCACCGCGTAATCCAGCCGCGGCCCGATGTTGTAGCGCGTTTTCGGATTAGGCACCGCCGCGCTGAATGGTGTCACCGCGAACGTAGTGGGATTCACCATCTGCGCGTTCACGATGCCCAGGTCGTGAATGTCGCGAATATCCTCGGTAAAAAAAAACGACGCCTTCTTGCTCAGCGGCCCGCCGATATTTCCGCTGTACTGCACCGAGTAATAGCCGGGATATGGCGTGCCAGCCGCTTCCGAGGAATTGAAAAACGGGTTCCGCGTGTTCAGCGCTGAATCATTCCCATTCACCGAAAAACCGCCGTGCCATTTGTCCGTGCCTGGCTTGGTGAAAATCTCGATGCGGCCGTAGCCCACCTTGTCGTACTGCGCCGAAAACGGATTTTGATGGATGCGAATTTCGCGAATCGCGGATTTCGGCGGCAGCTGCCCCGCCGTGAATCCGTCAATATAAAATTGCCCGCCGTTCGGCCCCGCCGATGGTCCGGCCAGCGCCGTCAAGTCCGTTTGCAACTCATCAGGATCGTCCGGCAACGCGTCCAGCGCCGCGCCGTTGATCACGATCGCGCCCGCATTGTTCGTCGGGCTCACGTCCACCGCGCCTGAGTCCCCAGTCACCGTCACCTGTTGCTGCTCCACTTCGATCGTAAGCGAGATGGTCAACTGCTGCACCTGGCTCGCCGCCACCTGCACCGCGTCGTTCTTGTACAACGCGAAGCCTTTGGCGATCACTTCTACTGTGTATTTTCCCGGCGCCACGCCCTTCAGCTCGAAGATTCCGTCGCGGTTCGTCGTCGCCGCTAGGCTCGTTCCATCCGGCGCCGTCGCAATAATTGACGCGCCCACCACGGCCGCAGCCGATGGATCCGTCACCTGTCCGCGAATTGTCCCAGTTCCAGTCTGCACCGCGGCTGGTGCGGAACTCTGTACGGCGGTTTGTGCAAAGGTGGCGCCCGAACAGAAAAATACCAGCGCGATTATCACAGCAATAAACGATGAAAATAAAAAGACCCGGGCTTTCATTCCGTCTCCTGAAAGACTAAGAATCGGTGAGCTGATTATGATTTATTGATTTCCGCCTGAGACGTCGCCCGTTGGCGCTCCGCCGCCGAGGCTCCACGGCGAGAGCATCATCGCTTGCGCTGCGTTGCCGGCAGGCGCTGCCGCCAATATTGCCTCCACCCCTCCCAGCATGGTGATGGCAGTCACGCCGCCCGCATCGGTGCCCTGCGTGGACACCACCATCACGGCGTCGCCCTTCTGAAAATCCGCCAGCGTGCTCGCGGGCAGCCGGTTCACAATTTGTTGAAAGTCGCCGCGCCCGCCGCCTCCCGCGCCGTTACCCGCCCCGCCCGCTCCTGCGCCGGCACCGCCGCCAGAACGCTGCCCGCCATTCGCTGCGCCACCGCCGGCCGCGCCGCCTTCCTGAGCAGATGCTCCGCCCGCACCCGCGGAGCCACCCGCTGCACCCGCTCCTGCTCCGGGTCCCTTCAGCCGGAACGCAATCATCTGCGCCATCTGCGCGGGAATTTTGCGCAGTTGCGACTGCGCCGTAACCTTCACCACCACCGGCTTCTTGCTGATCAAGTCCGTCAAACTGATCGTCTCTGCGCTCGCATCAATCGCTGTAATAATTCCAGCCAGGTTGCGGAAAGTTCCGGAAACTATTTCGTCCGCCGCAAATTCGCTTCCGTCTGAGCTCTTCGTTCCCCGCGCGCGCACTTGATCGCCCGGCTTGATCTGATCCAGCGCCGCGGGCTTCGCGTCATCGAACTGCACCGAATCCGGCGCGTAGCGGCGCAACACTGTGTTCTTCGTCGTGTGAATCGCGACGGTTTTCGCGGTGGCTCCAGTCCCCGTGGAGATTGTAATCGTGCCAGTGGCGGGATCCACCGCGCTCACCAGGCCACCGATGCCGCGCTTTTGCCAATCATCGCGGTCCTGGGTCTTCTTCGCCTCCAGGTCCGTGCGCTTCATCGCAATGATTCCCACCGCCATCATCGTCTTCGCGTCGTCCGACGCTCTACCGCGTACAAGAATTCGGTCGCCAACCTGCACGTCTGTCAGCGCAATCGGCGTCGCCGACTTCAGATCTTTTTCGCCCGGCGCCACCTGCACGATTTTTGCGTTGCTCGCCACCGTCACGTTCACTTCCGTGCCGCCGTCCGCAGTAAGGACCAGCGCATTTCCATTAATGGATTTCACCGCGCCAACTTTCTGTGTCAGCGGCGTCTGTTGGGCGGGCGTCTGCTGCGCCGCCTGTTGCGCCGCATGCAGCGTCGTAGCACGCTCCGCCGGCCAATCCGCGCGCACGCCCGCGCTGCACGGAGCGACCACAAGCGCCGATCCCACCAGCATCAGCGCGCATTTCGCGCCCCCCGCCAAGCGTCTCTTCGTTAAACTCATCGAACTCTTCAAACGCATCAAACGCATAAAACACTCTCCCGGAATTCCCCGCCCAGTTTGGCTCAACTCCAAAACTGCAATACTCGGGCCAATCCCATCCATTTTAGACGCACTCCAGCCCGCACGTACTACTCCGATTTTAGACGTATCGGCACGACGCAAACGTTTCTTCAGTCTTGCAAAATAATCCCTCCCGAAAGCACGCCCCATTCCCGGATCGGAACCAGTCAACATCCGCGATCACACGGATGCCGTTGCAGCACCCTTAAGATGGTGTAAACTATGGAACCACTCGGCGGTGAGCGTAGCTCAGCTGGTAGAGCATCGGTCTGTGGCTAGCACGAAGTCCTGCTGATTCCACAACGCTTAGACCGATTTTAGGCTCAATAAACGCCCTTCGATTGCAAACCGTTTGCACGAAAATCTACACCTGAAAATTGACGCTCCAATTGCAGCGATGCGGGAAAAAGTATCGATCTAATTCGCCGCGCCACCCGGCGTCCTGAAAACTTCCGCGATGCTAGGGGATAGCCTAGAGCGAAACTGCCCTATTTGTTCTGGATACCGTTCCGTTTTTTCTTTGCGCTCACGCAGCCTAATTCATGTCGCGAGGATAGTACAGTTTCCATGCCGAGTCGTAGACAGGGTTTTCCATTTGGTAGTGCAGGTAGAAATCAAATGACGTTGTTAGATTCTTAAGCTTTTCATACTCGATCTCCGGAAACTCTGCGCGCTGCATTAGAAATCCGATGGCCTGTTGGTATGGGTAGATATAATCCAAGGATGCCAGCAGCTTCATAACCTCTTCTGCACCGACGCTTGACTTCGCCGCGCGAAATATGGCGAGTAACGAGTTCGAATTTCCGACATATTGAGGGCGCACAACGGCGTCTATCAGGGTTCGCGCAAGATTTGTGGCTCGCAGCTTCCCAGCCATAGGATGGTCGATTTGGGTGATGCCTGCATTCCCTGAGTATTTCCCGCTGAGCATCACGTATTCACAGCCGTTCGAAAGCTGCGTTTGCCGAAAAATAAGCTGCGAGCGCCTAGGACGACGTGAGAAAGCAAGCCTGATTGCTTCTTGATTGAGGTTCGTGGAGCGAGGTTTTGGAGACTGTTCGTGGTTTATGAAAAAGCGCGTCGGCGCAAGTTGTAAGAGAGAGTGTAGTATCGCAGCTGTTTGATGGCTAAAGTATCCGTCTTCCACGAAGGAAGCCGCGATCTCAAAGTCAGACGGAGAACCGCGAAAAAGGCGGCGCTCCTGCCTAGTCCCTGACTCGAAGGAAGCAACGCGTAAGCCCACGCGTGATTCCAACAGTTCGATGAATCTGTCAACTCCGTATGAGTCGGGAATTTTCCAGGTGTTTCCATGGGCAGCTAGTATGTCTTTAAGATTTTTGGGTGTGTAGACAGATTTTTGTGCCTCCGCGAAATACTTTAATATCGCGAGGGTATCACCTCTTGCGCGCTCAGTTCCCGTCATACTGCCAGGTATATATACCAGCAGTATGGCGGGAACTAAGCATTTTTCACATGCAAAATTAAACAAAATTAGAACAATAATCTATGTGGAAGTTATATTGACATACAAAATTAAACACAATAAAATGAGTCAATGAATCTCGCAAGCGAACTGGATTCATTGAAGGCTAGGGGATTCTCAGAAGATCGAGCCAAAATCGTCGTTCTAATAAGAGAGGCTGCCGTCGCAATTTTCAGCGCATTCCCCGACTCGTTTTTGCTCAATGGTGGCGCGAACTTAATTCTTTTCCACAACAGCACACGACATTCAGCCGATCTTGATCTTCTAGCACTGACTAAAGATATACCAGAGGCATCCGAAATCCTAGCCGTTTTGAATTCCGAGCTTCCGCCGCTTGCCGAACTTTTAAAATTTGCACCACTCGATATACAGATTGCGAGGTCCGAGAAGGATTTTAAGAAACTGAATGTGAGTCATGGTGGACGCGTTCTTTTCACCGTGGACTTGACTCGGATGGGCTCAATACTTAATCACACCGACGAATATAAGTTCGAATCTCTCACATCGAGTGAGGTTGGAACAATCAAGGCAGCATCGCCGAACCTACTACTCCTTCAAAAAGCCGAGGCATTTGTACTTCGCAGGTTCGTAAAAGTTCGGGACGCTTATGACATCAAGCTTCTATTGGACCAGGGAGCCACACTTCACACCGCGAATCTAAATGAGCATCTCAGCGACGTTCTCAGGTGGAATGAACTGGACGACGAGCAAATAAAGGAAAAAATAAATCTGGTTGATAACAAGCGATGCACGGCTGAACTTAAACCCGTGCTACCAGAAGATGAATACAACGAACTTCAGAACGCCGACTTTGAACCATTGCGGAGAGCGACGGCGGAAATCTTTAAAGAGTGGATATAACGAGGACGAATGATCGACTGGTACAACATTTTATCCGATTTGGCGAAGACGGATGATGTCATTCACTCCGAATCCTTAGCCAAATCCCTGAACCTTTCAATTCAGTCGCTGCGAGTAACGCTAGGGCGATTGCAAAAGAGAGGCTTGGTTCAGCGAGCCTCTAACAAAATCTATATCAACACACTTGCACCCGAATTCAGTGTTCGTGATTTGGCGGCTGCGATCAACCCAGAATCCTATGTGTCTCTCGAGTCCGCACTCAACGAATGGGGGATTTACAGTCAATCTCCGGTCGCGTTGACGTGTATCTCAGTTCGTCATACTCCTTCAGTTCGAAAAAAGAACATGGAGATCAAGTTCCACGAACTAAAACGCGCACTTTTTTGGGGATACATAGAAAAGAAGACGCGGTATCGCACATACAGGATTGCGGAGCCCGAAAAGGCCATCCTCGATTGGATTTACTTGCGAAGGAAGAAGAGTCACCCTGTCGAACTAGACGAATTCGAATTCGGAAGGGTCAGTCGAGCCAAGCTGGCGAGATACGCACAGCAATTTCCGAAGCCGATACTGCAAGCAATATATCCGTTGCTTATCGAGCGTGACTTCGCCGCTTAAGACTTAAAAACATTCCCAAAAAACTCGGCCTCAACCCCAAGTTGCACGTATGAGAACCCCCAGATGCCCTCTGCCGTGAGAGTGCGGTAAGCGGCGAATCCGGGCAAGCATTTGCGGGTGCAGGGTGGGAAACCCTCAGCGCCCCAGCTCCTTCAAGTATTTGTCCTTACTTGTCAGGCTGCCCGAGACATCGGAAGTAACGTCTGACAGCATCGAAGTTCATCATGGCCACAATGAAACCGGCAATAAATCGCATCGCTACGATCCTTGAATATCGTGAAGTCTTTGACCGCCCAGCGCGGCTTGAGGACCTGACAGCTCTCCTCAAGGATCTTAACGTGATTGGTTCAGCAATCCTGCTTTGCCAAATGAATGCTGATTTTCGTCTGACGAAACGGAACCGGGACGCGACGGCGAAGATGCAGCAAGAAATTGCCGGTGGAATGCTAGGGCATGGCAGCGACCGAATGGTGCAACGATACACGCACGCCAGACCTGAGTTCCACGCGAATGAAATCGCCAAATTGCCTTCGATTGCAAACATGGCAAGCGATTGCAAACAGGCGGCGTAGTGCTAAACTGTCTGTAATCTAATGTTAGCAGTCTCCACGAATCGTATTTAAGTGGGTTGTTTTCACGGCGGTGAGCGTAGCTCAGCTGGTAGAGCATCGGTCTGTGGCACCGAGGGTCGCGGGTTCAAACCCCGTCGCTCACCCCAGTTCTCTCAATAACTTAGCGCTGTAGCTAATTCGGTCTGACACCCGATAACGCCCGAAAGTGAAATTTTCGAGACTCTCTTTCCCTTTTTTACAGGTTTCGGCGTCAGAGTTTTCGGTACCTCGAATCCCGTGCCCATTCTCAGCGCTACTCCTTTCCGGAACACAACGTCGTCGCGGACTCGGTCGTAACGGTCGCTCATATCCTTACCGCTGGTGACTTGCAAGCAACATTCTGGCCCGCGGCTGGAATGCTCGGCGCTTCTCTTCGCTTCCGTGGCGTTGAGCTTCTGCGCCGCGTGGACGATCTCGATGCCGCCCGCATCAAAGGAAGCACTGCCGGCATTCCACTCCTATATCCTTGGGCAAATCGCCTCGGCAGTTTGCAATATCGCGCGGCGGGACGTCAGGTCTCGCTGGATTCCTCCTCGCCGCGTTTGCATTTCGATGATCGGAAACTCCCTATGCACGGCGTTCCCTGGTCTCAATTGCAGTGGAACGTTGTTTACAGACACGCGGATGCACTGCCTGCGCGAATTTTCGCTTCGTCATGGATTTCGACGTTTTGGCCGATAATTGGTACGGCGGGAACACCGACTCATCTGTAGCCAAGACCGACGTTACGCGAATGAGAAAATTCGTGAGGGCGCAAATGTCGCACTGGCGAACCACGTACATGCCACCAACGCCAAAGGACAAGCCAGTCAGGAGAAAGCTTGCGTGCCTTCGGAACTTCATTTTATTCCGAGTTGCGTTCTTCGGCGGCACCGCTGAAATCTTGGCGAAGAACTACAGACTCAGACGTTAATCGATTTTGGACGATTGGAGCGTTGACTGGACAGTTGAAGTACTAGGAAAGGACATGTGTGGAGTCGAGGTGTGGCGCGATGGTTTAGGTGGGACCTATCGGTTGCCGGCCCTTTCGTTTGCCG
>Ga0210401_10008165_pt1 | contig 10408 bp, 10 predicted proteins | sample IncBWH32MmetaG_FD_150866 | JGI IMG/M metagenome (GOLD analysis project Ga0210401, IMG submission 150866) | Forest soil microbial communities from Barre Woods Harvard Forest LTER site, Petersham, Massachusetts, United States - Inc-BW-H-32-M | ecosystem: Environmental > Terrestrial > Soil >... | reverse complement strand
CGAGTCGAGCCAGGCCGCAGGAGATGAAAGTATCTCCGGAGCCATGAATGTCCTTGCACGTCAGGGCAAGGCTCGCGTATTCGACATCCAGGGTCGTCTATGGCTCGACGTGGATGACCCCGCGAGCTTGGAGAAGGCCGAAGCCCTCTTGAGATCGGGACGCCTCTAGGGTGTGCCCGCCTGCGGCACCCCGTGGCTTCACCGCGTATGGAGGATCATCAGCAGCATCTGCGTCGTGGCTTCAACTGGCTGGGCGGTGCGACGATAGTCGCCAAAATCACGGACTTCGCCACGATCCTTCTGGTGCTGCGCTTCCTGACCAAGGAGCAGGTCGGCGCGGCTTCGCTGGTGGTGGCCTTCGGGGCGGTCATCGAGGCGCTCGACGGGCTGGGTACGAGCACAGCACTCGTCCAGGCCCCTTCGTTGTCGCGCCTGCAACTCGATTCCCTGTTTTGGTTCATCCTCTTGGCGGCCTGCGTCGTGGCGGGTTTGGTGCTACTCGCGGCTCCGTGGATCGCCTCTCTGTACGGGATTGCCGGTGTTGCGGCTTACTTTCTCGCGATCGCCATCAAGCAGCCCCTGGTGGGCGCTGCCGTCATTCCACTGGCGATGCTGCAGCGGGGGCTGCAGTACGAGCGGATCGCGCTCGTCAACGTAGGCTCGACGTTCGCCGCCGCGTTGACCCGGCTGGGGTTGGCGATGGCGGGAGCCGGCGCCTGGGCGATTGTCATCGCCTTTGCAGCAAGCGGGCTGTTCACCCTCATGGGAGCGACGCTGGCAAGCCCGTTCCGACCACAACTCAGGATCAGTCTGTCGGCCGTCTCGCCGTTGCTGCGCTTCGGACTGCGCGCGACGATGTCGGGGTTGTGCGAGCAGATGATCAACAATGTTCACCACGTGCTGGTGGGATGGTTCTACGGTGCCGCAGCCCTGGCAGAGTTTCGCGTAGGCTTTGACCTTGCGATGGAGCCGGCCAATGCCGCCGGTACACTCATCAGTCGGACTGCCCTGCCGGTCTTCGCCAAGGTCGCGGCAGTGCGCGAACATCTGGTGCAATCGCTCACGTGGTCACTGCGAAGGCTCCTTGCGGTGGTAGCACCCTTGACAGCAGCGATCGTGCTCGCGGCGGATCCCATCACGTCCATGATTCACGACGAGCAGCACCGAAGTTATGCCTCGGCCAGCCTGCCGCTGAAACTGCTGGCGGCTGCGGCGCTCCTGCGGGTCGTCTCACAGCTCGCATACCCTGTCATGTTCGCATCAGGACGTCCGCATCTGTCCGTTCGCTTCTCGGTCACGACCCTGCTGCTGCTCGGTGCCGGCATGCTGCTGGTCGGGCTCACCGTTCCAGCCGCAAACGGACTGGTCGCCATGTCGACTGTATGGCTCGTGGTCCCCCCCCTGTTGCTTCTCTGGCAGGCTCACTACTTGCACCGCTACTGGGGCGTTGGGGTTCAGGACCTGATCCGGGCCTTAGGGAAGCCCATCGTCGCAGTCGCCATGCTAGTCTTGGCGGTGGAGGCAGGCCGCCACCTCATCGGCATCGGCAGTCCGGCGCTTCAAGTCGCCGTGGTCGCAGCACTGGCGCTGCTCACTTGTCTCGGCCTGCTGCAGCGCGAGCCGCCGCAGACCCGAGCGGGGCGCGCAACCGGCGATCACGCGACAATCGGAGAGTGAAAGGATCATGAACGAGGTGCTTCGCGATCCACGGTTGTACACAGCCACGGACGAAAGACCGCGGGAAGATTTTCACTCGCAGGCACGGGCTATCGTGAAGGACCTGTTCGAGTACAGTGCTCGGATTTACTGGATGGATTTCCTTCTCTCGATGGTGCTCGGCTACGCCGCTGTCGCGCTGTACCTTTTCAGCCCGGCCTTCTCGTTGCAATTCTTCATCGGCCTCACGATCGCTGCCTTCGCGCTGTTTCGTTGTGGTGTGTTCATGCACGAGATCGTGCACATGCCCCGGGAACGCATGCCGGTTTTCCGAGCCACCTGGAACATCCTGTTTGCCATCCCTTTTCTCATGCCCTCCTTCATGTACAAAAATCACGCGGACCATCACAATCCGCGGCATTTCGGGACGGTGAAGGATGGGGAGTATCTTGCCCTTGGTGCAGGTCCGGTGAGCCGCATCGTCGGGTACTTCCTGCAGGTTCCCTTGCTGCCGGCGCTGGCGATATTTCGGTTTCTGGTATTGACCCCGCTTTCGTTCATGCATCCAAGGCTGCGCCGGTGGGTGTTGGCGCATGCGTCCTCGTACGTCATCAACCCGAGGTACCGGCGAAGCGTTCCCGCTGACGAACCCCACGGAACCTGGGTCGCTCTCGAAGCGGCCATTTTCCTGGAGCTCGTCGTGTTCGCCGTCCTGCTGATATCCGGAAAAGTGGCCTTGAGCATTTTTGTCAGGTTGTATGTTCTGGGCATGGCGGCATCGGGTCTGAACTGGATCCGCACCCTGGCCGCTCACGGTTACCGCAATACGGGCGGCGCGATGAGCTACCTCGAGCAGGTCGAGGATTCCAACACCGTCATCGGCCCCCCGTGGCTGATAGAACCGCTCTTCCCAGTGGGCCTCCGCTATCACTGCCTGCACCATATGTTTCCGGCGATCCCTTACCATTCACTGGGTACCGCCCATCAACGGTTGATGGCGCAACTGCCCGCGGACTCCCCTTACCGGAGCACGATGCGGCGTGGGTTTCTGGAGGCAATGGCGGTGCTGTGGCGCAGCGCCAGCTCTACCGGCCAGGCAGCCCCCCGGTCATCTGGTTGAGCAAGCGGCGCGCCCGCTGCCTATACCGCTCGCCGGAAAAGATACACCGCGAGCGCCACCAACACGATCGAGGGTGTCGTGGCCGTGAGGGCCGGGCTCACATTGAGCAGCAGACCCAAATAGCTCGTGATCTGCTGGACGAGGGTAAAGATGATGCCGATCATCGTCCCGATCATCATTCGCTGCCCCATGCCCCGTGTGCGAAGTGACCCGAATGCGAAGGGAACGGCGATGAGTGTCATGGCCGCCATCGCCAACGGCAGGTCGATCTTTTCCCACAGCTCCTGAGCATAGCGGGCCGCGGGCTGATGCCGTCTCTCAAGATCGCGGACATACCGGTACAAATCGAGCGGCCGCATGCTGTCGGCGGGCAGCGTGAGGAGCGAAACCTGTGCGGGTCGCAAAAAGGAATGCCAGACGAGAGTTGCATGCTGTTCGGTGTCGATCCGCGTGCCACTGAATCGCTTTCTCGACACTCTCTCCAAGAGCCAGGTGCCATCCGGGCGGACTTCGGCCCGGGCCGCCTGGATCACGCCCTGCACTTCGCCGCTGGCGGAAAATTCATAGAGATAAATGTCCACCGGAATGTTTGCATCAGCGAATCGTCGCACATTAAGGAACTGATGGTCGCCCGCGGCCCAGAAGCTGTTGCTGCCGCGCACGGCGTCCAGCGAAGCGAGCCGAGAGTCCCGCTCGGCCTGTGCCAGCTGCTGGGCGGGTGGGATTACGAACTGCGCCAGAACAAACAGCGCGACCAGGGTGGCTAGCGCCAGTTTGAACACGGCGCCGACAATGAGGGTCGGGGAGATGCCGCTTGCACGCATCACCGTCAACTCGGCGCGCGTCGCCAGCGTACCCAGAGCGAACAGGCAGGCGAATAACATGGCAGCGGGCATGAGCTGCAGCAGCCGGGCCGGCGCGGTCAGCAGCACGTAGACACAGGCGTCGATCAGCCGATAGTTCCCCTTGCCGACGTCGTGAAGCTGATTGACGAACTCAAGCAGGCCGAACAAGATTGAGAGGCCGGCCGACACCAGCAGCAGCGCTTTCAGCGTAGCAATCGCGATATAACGCTCAAGTCGGGTCATGAAGTCTCAGGCAAGCCTCTCGTGAGGTTCACGTGACCAATCCCATCGGCATCTGCTTACGCCCCGCCCTTGCCTCGCCACCTCAAGCCGAGCTGTGGCTCGAGCAGCGCGAAGATCAGCACCAGGGCGAGCGACGCCGGCGCAATCCACAGACCGGGAAAGGGGGGAAGGACCCCATTCTGGACCCAGGTTCGCGCGGACTCGTAGAACAGGTAATAGCCGGCGTAAATCAGGATCGCGATACCGACCTTGGTGTTTCTGTGTTGACGAGGATGCGCGCGCGACAACGGCACGCCCAACATGCCCAGCAGAAGCGTCGTAACCGACGTGGACTGGCGCCATTGGAACTCCGCGATGTCGGGCGCGGAATCGGAGGATCCCAGGTGAGTCGTGCTGGCAGCGACTGCGCTATAGTCAGGCGGGCGGGCGGACGGGCTGACGAGATGGAGATTGAGGTCGTTCGCGTTGAGGACGACCTCGCTGGCGCTGCCATCGACGTCGATGTCATAGACGTGAGCTCCTGACAGATGGAACCGCGGGCGCCCCTCGACGGGCGACAGCTGCTCGATCGAGACCGCATAGATGACGCGAGTGCCGCCTCCGTGGAGCCTCAGTTGGACGAAAACGCCGCCGGCTGGGGCCGCCGGGCCCTCGCGCCGCTCGATGTAGATCGTACGTTCGCCTTTACCTGTGACATAGAACGTGCCGGGCTGCATGTTGTTCGAGTTGAGCGATGCCTCCGCGAGGCTGGCAAGCTCGTGCGATCGAGTGTAAGCCCACGGTCTTGCGACAACGGACAACCCGGCGACGATCACGGCCGTGCACAGCGACAGACCGAATACGATACCCATCACTCTCTCTAAGGTCCATCCGAGTGCGAATAGAGCCGTCATTTCAGAGTCAACGTACAGCCGGCCGAGGGCCATGACGACGGACAGGTAGAGCGATATGGGAATCAGCATCTCGAGCGCGATCAGGGTCTGGAGACCGATCACCTGGACGATCATGTTCGTCGGCAAGAGCCCGTTCACCGCATCCGACAAGAAGCCGGCAGCGCCGTAGCTCATGAACAGCACGCAAAGCACGGTCAACATGACCGCAAACGGCCCGAGGATCTCACGCAGCAGGTAACGGTCGATAATCATGCTAAGTGCCAATCCGTGCTAAGGTTAAACTCCTGCTGCCGAAATGTATGCACAGTCCATCGTCTGAAGTCTTGGATCGGGGGCTCAACGCCATCGGACCCGAAGACGCCCTTAGAGTGGCGATTTTCCGCCACAACCTCTTCAGGACCTCGGAACCGTTCATAGCCGAACAGGCTCGACACTTGCGCCGGTACCGGCCGTTTTTCTTGGGCCGGAAACGTTTCGGCCTGCCTCCCGATGGAGCAAGCTCCTTCACGCTCGAGGACCTTTACGAGAGCTTCACACTCCCCCGCATCGGCTGGCAGATGCTCACCGGCAATGTGCAGCCGTATTTGCGTCTGTTGCGGCCAGAACAACCGTCTCTGATCCATGCGCACTTTGGTATTGAAGGCGTCTCAGCGCTTGAGCTGGCGATGCATCTCAGGATACCGCTCGTGACCACCTTCCACGGCTTCGATGCGACCCTTAAGACGCACGCGATGTTGGCCTCGCCCGCGTGGTTTCGCTATCCGTTGTTGCGACGAAGATTAGCACACGAGGGCCATCTCTTTCTCTGCGCTTCCTCGTTCATCCGCCAAAGACTCCTGGAGACAGGTTTTCCCGAGTCGCGCACGCACACTCACTACATCGGCGTGGACTGCCGGACCATCCGACCGCGCGGGGACTCGGAGGAGCAACTGCTGATCCTGCACGTTGCGCGTCTCGTAGAGGTAAAAGGAACTCGCTACCTTCTGCGCGCCTTTGCGAGAGTAGCGCGGACCTACGACCGGGTGCGATTGCTGATCATCGGTGATGGCCCATTGAGACGGCCGCTCCACGCGCTCGCAGCCTCACTGGGCGTAGGAGACCGCGTCGAGTTTCTCGGCGCCCTTCCCCATGTGGAGGTGCTTACCTCGATGCGCAAAGCCGCGATGCTGGTGCTGCCCGGGATTCGTACTGCCACCGGGCGCGAAGAAGGACTGGGCATGGTGCTGTTGGAAGCCGCCGCCACCGGGGTACCCATCATCGGATCCCGGGTCGGGGGGATTCCGGAATGCATAGTGGATGGAAAGACCGGTTTCCTGGTTCCGGAGCGCGATGAAGAAGCGCTTGCCCGAAGGATGGCTGAGTTGCTCGAGGACCCCGTCAGACGGCACGGCATGGGCGCAGCGGGCCGTGCGCTGGTCGAGGATCGATTCGACATTGACCGGCAAACTGCGGCGCTCGAGAATTTCTATGACTCCGTCCTGGCACGATGAGATTGCAGCATGAGCTCGCGGCAGGCCCTGAATGCCGTGGTCGTGGCGCATCCGGACGATGAGGCGCTCTGGTTGAGCTCCGTCGTCGCCTCGGCGGAGCGAATCGTGTTTGGTTTTGGTGCCGTCGTTGACCGACCCGGCCGGTCTGAGGCACGTCGGCGGGCCGTCGCTGCGTTGCCGCTGAACGGGATCGTCAACCTGGAGATTCCTGAAAGCGGGGTGGACTGGAAGTCCTATCAGATCCAGCCCGAGCTGACGCCGCTCGGCATCAAGATTGCTGAATCGACGGTGCGGGAGCGTTATGAATCCAACTATGCGAGGCTGCATGACGGTCTTCGCGCATCGCTGACCGGATGCGCCGATGTGTACACTCACAATCCGTGGGGCGAGTATGGCCATCCCGAGCACATTCAAGTCTACCGCGCGGTCACTGCCCTGCAGGAGGAGCTGGGTTATAGAGTCCGGTTTTCAAACTATGTGAGCGCCCGAAATTTAACTTTCGTCAGGGGTCTTGCCGAGCGCTTGAGCTGGGCTCAACGCGCAGTGGTGAGACCGGACTTGGTCGCCGCTCGCGCCTTGATGGCGGTCTACCGGCATTACGGCGCCTGGACGTATCCGTTAGCCCATCGGTGGCCTGTACACGAGGTGATGTACACTCAGCCGCTGAGGAGCAGCGCTGACCTCCGACACCCGTTTTCGAGCGAATGGCTTCTGGACGTCACGAGACTGCGGTGGTGGTCGCCGCCGTGGCGCGATCCCAGGCGGCACCTTAAGCCTCTCCACAAGCGGTGCGATCATGCGCTGCCGCCCTGATGGGCGAAGTCTCCACCCCACTCAGGGCACGAGGGAGTCCGTTGGCTTCGTGATGATGTGTACCGCTTGCGTCCCGTTGTCCGAGTAACCTTGCAACCTGCCGTCCCGGACGTGGTACAGGAACATGGGTGCGCTCATCGTCAGGCCGCTTCCCATTGAAATCTGCGGATGACCACGGAGACGGACGGTCGCCTGTTTCGCCTCATAGGTGATTTCGTCTGCCTGACCATGCTCGGCCCGCTCGGAATCAATGTGTCGCTGTTCAAAACGCACCGGGGCGCCTGTCGCCAGGATCTGGTCGAGCGCGCCGTCGCGATACTCGAGAATTGCCTGATCCGCCCAAAGCGAGCCGCGCTGTTCCGAAGTGATCATCACCCGACCCGTGAAGGTCCACCGGCTGTTTTTGGAGTCCACGTCCGTGGCATGGGCCCTCTCGGCCGTAATTCGAGTACTACCCTGAGTAACGCTGATAGTCGTGAAGTCCGCCGTATTGGTCGTATCATCGATGGTCGCAACCACGGAGTCGATGACGATGGGCTCCCTGGAGGTCGGGGGCGGCTGCGCCGCGACAGTGCCTGCAATGAGCGACGCTCCCGCAACGATCGCCGCGAGTCGATAGCGAGGCTCGATGGATAGCGCGTCGCTGCCCTTAGAAAAGTGGATCATAAAATTGCTGCCGAACGCGTGCGATAACACCCGGAATCAATAGATGACACAAAAGCAAACCGCCCTAACAGGTCATGTTCCCACTAGGCGAACGACGGAAATAGAGGAAATTACCAATCTCTATCTCATCCATCCGCTGGCAAGTCGACTCGTCCCGATTTTCGCCCAGTTGCACGTCACGCCCAATGCCGTATCGATCGTGGGCATGTTGTTTGGCATTCTTTCAGCCTTCGCATACTACCGCTACTGGGACCCTCGATTCGCGATCGCCGGCTTTGCCCTGATGATCGCCTGGCACGTCATGGACGGAGCAGACGGCCAACTCGCGCGCTATACGCAGTCCTACTCGTACTTCGGAAAGATGCTCGATGGGATCGCCGACCATGTAACCTTCGTCGCCGTATACGCCGCTCTTGCCGTGACGTCGAGCCGCCGGCATGGCAACTGGGTCTACGCACTGGTCGCAATTTCAGCAGTGTTCCATGCGATTCAATCGGCAAGCTACGAAACGGAGCGACAGGAATACGAATATCTGGGATGGGGCAAAAAGCCACAGGAACCGCCGCCCCGGAATAGCGGCGCTCGCGACCGGGGTGGCCCCGGCGGCATCCGCTGGCTATTGGTCTTCCTTGACCGGCTGTTCTTCTTCGGTCTTAGCTTTCCCACGGCAGGAATCAATAGGAAATTCCGCGAGACCATGGCTGAAGCCCTGCGAAACGACCCAGGAAAGGCTGTTTTGGTGCGCCAGCATTACCGCGAGACGCTCGCGCCACAGATTCGAAGCTGGTCGGTCCTGTCGGCCAACTATCGAACCCTCGGCATTTTCATATCCACCCTCTTCAAGGCTCCCGAGTATTACTTCGGGTTTGAGATCGTAGGATTTAGCGTGCTATTGGCTGTGCTTATCCGGCGGCTAAACTCTGCTCACGAGGTACTGCTGAGCGACTTGAGTTTGGCATTTTCAGGCAGCGCATGACTAGCCAAGGAATGTGACACATCCCGCTGCCACCTATCGTCCGGCTGACTCCTTAAGGCGAAATCTCAAAATCGCTGATCAGAAATGACTGTGGTCCTGCGGATGTGTGTTGGCTCCATTGCTATTTGTGGTAAGACGCGGCTGACCAAGGCGCTATACAACTGGGTATAGCGGTGCGCCCGCACATGGTTAGGATCAATAAGCGCGATGTAGGGCTTGCTGCGCACCGAGGCATACCAATGCACGACCAGCGTTTGCGGCCGCAACGCCAGATCCAGGTTGGTTACCCCGCTTCGAAACCAATGCGTCGAAATCTCCGGCGCCAGTGGATAGAAAACACCTGGTTCATGAATAACCAGTTCAGCGCCGGAAAATTGGCCAACGAGACTCTGCAGCAGATCCGGTCCCAACGCGTACGGCTGGCTCCGGCGCGCCGGCGGCAGCGCCGCCATGGCAATCAAAGCGGCGGCGAACAGCGGCGCGCCCGCGGGGCCGCCCATCACCGCGCCGTTGATGCCCTTGAAATACCAGTGTTCCACATGCCGGAAGCCGCGCCAGCCACCAGGACACACGCGCAAGCCGGAGCGCAGCACATCCAGCGCCAAATGCTTTGCCAACACCTTCCAGGAGCGCGAACTGCGCACCCAATGCGGCCACACGATATATTCCGTGCCGATGAATTGCGGCGCGTCCAGAAGCGGGCGCAGCGAGGCCACGGTGATAGTGTCGAGATCGAGATAAATGCCGCCCTGCAGATAAAGTATCGCCGCGCGCAGCACGTCGGAGCGCTGCGCCGGGCTCGCCAGGTTTGCGTAAATGTCGGCGAGCACGCCGGAAAGGCCAAGCCTGGCGCCGGCCTCAGCCAGCAAGTCGCACGCGTCGATTCGCTCAAGGCGCATCCCAGCCGTGCTCCGCAACGCGGTGAGCACCGCGCCTTCCTCAAGTTCATCGGTATGGTGAAGCACCACCTCGTCCATGCCGGCCTGCGCCGCCGCCGAGAGCAGGGCAAAGGCGTAGGCCCAGCTTAGCCGCGGGCCGATCCAGCAGAAATGCACGCGCGCGGGAATGGACATGACGCAGAGGATAATCCCTATTGCGGATCTAGCCGCGGTTGTCGACTTAACTTTTGATTCCTTATGGCACTTTGTTTGTCAAAGCCCATCCTGTTCGGTGTACTACGACTGTTCACAACGCCATCAACACCGCCTTGCAGGCTGTGAGCTCGCGGTAGATCGCATCGAGCTGCTCGCGGCTGGCCGCGGTCACGACGTAGGTCACCGCAAGGAAGTTGCCGTCGGTGCTGGTGCGCACGCGCACGCTCGAATCGGCCAGGGGGCCCGTGTGCCGCTCGATGATTCCGCGCGTCAAGACCTTCAGCCCGCTGTCGTGGCGGCCCATCACCTTGATGGGAAACTCGCAGGGAAACTCCAGGGGCCGCGCGTCGCTCACAGCGGGGGAGCCTCCGCCAGCTCGCGGATGTAGTCAACGAACGCCGTGTGCAGGCGCCGAAACAGCGGGCCCGGCCTGCCGTCGGCGACCGCCCGGCCATCGAGCGTGGTCACCGGCAGGAGGCCGCGCGTGGCGAACGCCAGCCAGATCTCGTCTGCGCCGCGCAGATCGGCCTCCGGGATGCGGCAGCTGCGCGCCGGTACCTCGAGGCGCGCCGCCAGCTCGCCGACGACGTCGCGGGTCGTGCCGGGCAGAAT
>Ga0210401_10008164_pt1 | contig 10410 bp, 11 predicted proteins | sample IncBWH32MmetaG_FD_150866 | JGI IMG/M metagenome (GOLD analysis project Ga0210401, IMG submission 150866) | Forest soil microbial communities from Barre Woods Harvard Forest LTER site, Petersham, Massachusetts, United States - Inc-BW-H-32-M | ecosystem: Environmental > Terrestrial > Soil >... | reverse complement strand
TGATGCGCGCGTCTTTATACCGATTGTCAGTGTCGCTCCAGACATACCAATCCCGGCGCGGATTCTCCCGCGAACTTCGCGACTCCTGAAACCACGGATGCTGATCCGACGTGTGATTCGACACCAGTTCGATGAGGACCCGAATTCGCCGGTCGTGAGCCGACCCTAGAAACTTCCCAAAATCCTCCAGCGTTCCGTAGCTGGGATGAACTGCGTTGTAGTCCGCGATGTCATAACCGTCGTCGCGCAGAGGCGAGGGGAAAAATGGCATAAGCCAAATCGTGTTGATCCCCAACTCTTGAAGGTAGTCGAGCTTCCCTTCAAGCCCTTGAAAATCACCGAAACCATCCCCATTGCTGTCGTGAAAAGTGCGTACGTGGACTTGATAAATAACCGCGTCCTTGTACCACAGCGCATCCTCGTTCAATGGCATCCTAGTATCCAATTGATATATGCAAAAAGAACCCGCTCCGCAGACGAATACTCCAGCCATTTTAGAATACCGCAGAGACCAGCGAGTCCCGCCGGCCGTTTCGCTCAAGCCAGATTCTCGCCGCAGCCTCGTCCGCATTAGTATGTGAAAAGGGAGGCACTATCCCGTATGTTTACCTCGCAGCCGATTGGATTTGTAAGCAGTCCGTACAAGAGCACCGGCGAGATTCCCAAAGGCCTTGGCGCTAAACACGAAGCGGAGGGCGTGCTCAAGATCCTGCCCGAGTTTGAGCCTGGGCTCACCGACATCGAGGGCTTCTCGCATCTCATCGTAATCTGGGAATTCGATCGCTCCGACAGGTTTGAATTGCTGGGTACTCCACCCTCCGACAATCGTCCGCACGGCGTATTCGCAACCCGATCCCCGCGCCGTCCCAACCCGATTGGCCTCACAACGGTAGAACTGCTCAGCCGCCAAGGCGTCGACCTGCACGTTCGCGGCGTCGACATGCTGGACGGCACCCCGATTCTCGACATCAAGCCCTACCTCTCCAGCATCCCCTCCGAAAAGCTACGCCGAGGATGGCTAGCGGAAGCCGAGGCCCGAAAGAGACAATGATGATGCTGGTCGATTCGGCCGGCGGACGACAAAACTGCAGGTGCCGAACTTTTCGCGTCCTGTGCGAAAGAGCGGGAGCCAGCGTCCAATTATGCGGGCCGGGAAACTGAGCCTGAGCGCTTTTTGGGAAGGGCACGACTTCAGTCGTGCCGCAAAACCGCAAATCCGATCCAGGCCCCGCAGGGACCAAGATTTTGGGGTGGCGCAGCGCTTCCATCTCCGCGAACAACCCGCAAATCCAACCCAGGCCCCGCAGGAACCAACCCTCCCAACCCGAAGTCTTCCCCGTAGACGCCAGCCGCAATCGGATGTACTATCGCCGGAACCCGCGCCGCTCCTGCCCCGGCAGCCGGAAACCCATCCAAGGAGATGGTGTCGATGACTCACAAAGCCCGCGTATCACCTGGCCTACTCCTGTTCATCCTCGCCTTAGCCACAACCGCCTCAGCCGAGTGGAACGAGAAAGTCCTCTACAGTTTTCAGGGTGGGACGGACGGCTCGATTCCAGCAGGCGGCGTGATCTTCGACAAGGCCGGCAATCTATACGGCTTAACCATCTATGGCGGTTCGACGGCTTGTCCTCCGGGGTGGTGCGGCACGTTCTACCAACTGAGTCCGCCACCGCAGAAGGGCGGCAACTGGACGGAAACGGTATTGTACGTTTTCAAGGGTCACAACCAGAACGACGGATCGAGTCCGTCGGGCGGTCTGATCGCAGACGACGCGGGGAACTTTTACGGAGTCACCGGTTACGGCGGCAGCGGGCCGTGCGTGTTGTTCGGGACAGCCACGGGATGCGGAACAGTGTTCGAGCTTTCGCCGCCCGCGCAGAAGGGTGGGGCGTGGACGGAAACCGTGCTGTACAACTTTCACGGCGGCAATGATGGCGATCTTCCCACCGGGCCTTTGGTGTTTGACAAGGTAGGCAATCTGTACGGCGCGACGGAGTTTGGCGGGGGCAAGGGTGCGACGTGCGATGTGTTCTACGGAGGCAATTGCGGAACCGCGTTCGAGCTGAGCCCGCCGAAGACCAAGGGCGGCAAGTGGACGGAGAATGTGCTGCACAGCTTTGCAGGTATCGCGAGCGGTAAGCAATACGGGGACGGTGCGGTGCCGAACGGCGGGTTGCTGTTGGACAGCAAGGGAGCGATCTACGGTACGACATACATCGGTGGCGACAACTGCCCGCATAACTCGGGACAGGGGTGCGGTACGGTATTCGAGGTCAGGCCGACCTCCGGGAAAGGCGGCGCTTGGACGGAAAACATACTTCATCGGTTCGAAATCAGTGAGGACGAAGCGAATCCGGCTGCAGGCATGACTTTTGACGGAAAGGGTTACCTCTACGGCACAACTGCGGGAACGGTATTTCGACTTGCCCCTCCGCCTATGAAATCCGGTCATTGGAAGGAAACGATTTTGCACACCTTCAATCAAGATGAGTACGACCCCAAGGGCACCCTCATCTTCGACGCGAGCGATAATCTATACGGCACAGCGGAATATGGCAGTAATGGAACCCGGTACGGTAGCGTCTTCAAGCTACGAGCGCGCAACATCAGCGAGGGACCCTGGAATCTGGGCGTCCTCTATGGCTTCGCGGGTAGCCCTGACGGGGCGTATCCTGCCGCCGCATTGATCTTCAATAAGCACGGCAGCCTCTTCAGCACGACGCAGGGGGGCGGCACCGGTACAAGTTGTTCGGGATACTGCGGGACCGTATTCGAGGTCTGGCCTTAGCAAGGCCAGGTTCCAGCACTTAGGGTGACGGGAGTCGGAACCTTTGGATTAAGGAGAAAATGACATGAAAGGCACAGCGAGATTCGCATCTGTCGGTATATTCCTCGAAGCGGTTGTTGTCGTATTCTGCTGCCTCTCAGCCTGTCCGAACCCAGCACACGCTCAAACCGTCTCAGGGGCAGAATGCCGTGTACAACTCGTCTGGGACCTGCTCCCCAAACTGCGCGACCTCACCCGCCTTCATCGATGCCAGCATGTTTGCCATAGCACCAGGTCCCCGCTGTGAGGTCGTTTGTGACAAGTCGTTGGTCGCTGCTCGCAGTGGCGTCTCTTGTAGGTCTTTTGCTGCCCCCGCCATCCCGCGCCCAACAGCGAGCCACTCCCAATCCTTTACAATTCGCGCCACCTATCGTCTTCGGATATCCGGGTTCGTATCCCGGAGCCATCGCCTCCGGCGAATTTACTAACGACGGTTTTCAAGACTTGATCGTCGGGGCCGAATACGGCGATGTCGCCGTCAAGCTGGGCCGGGGCGACGGCACCTTTGGACACTGGCGTAACGCCTTTTCCCCTAGCCATTCCGCGAGTTCTCTGGCTTTGGGGAAATTCGACGGTAAGAATCTGGATGCCGTAGTCAACGACATATCCGACGCATGGGTTCTGCTAGGTGGCGGCGGAGGCGGTTTTCCACGCACTACCTGGCTCAACGCAGGTGGTAATTTCGTGGTCGGCTTCGCGGTGGGCGACTTCAACCATGATGGCAAGCAGGACATCGCAGCTCTGGTTAATATTCCCGGCCAGAATTCCGATTCGAGCGAAATCTACTTGTATCTGGGAAGCGGCGACGGAACGTTTCAGTCGGCCCGATCCTTTTCAGTCGGAGAGCAAGTCCCGACGGCCATTCTCGCGGGCGACTTCAACGGCGATGGCAAGCTTGACCTAGCGGTGCTATGCACGCACCAAGGTGACTTCGCAGGACAGGCTGTCGTACTGCTCGGCGACGCAAAGGGCGGTTTTCGGCGTCCCATTCGTTTCGGCCTAAGCAATAACCCGCCTTATCTTCCGTATGCCATGACTTTGGCCGATTTCAACCACGACGACAAGCTCGACTTGGCTGTTGCCTACGAGAATTGGGACTCAAACAGCAGTAGCTTTGCTCGCATCCTGCTCGGCAACGGCGACGGCACGTTCCATGAAGGCGTGCGCGCGACCGCTGGATCAAATCCGGTTTCCATTGCCGCAGCAGACTTCAATGGCGACGGGATTCCGGATCTGGTTGTGGCCAATTCTCCTTGCTACAAAGCCTGCGACTATCTAAGCTCAATATCTGTTCTGTTGGGAAATGGGGATGGAACATTTCAGCCTCCTGCTAAATTCCCTGTTCACGGCCAGACTTCGTTACAGCTCACCGTAGCCGACTTCAACGGCGACGGCAACCCCGACGTAGCGACCGTAAACGTAAACACCCAGAATGTGAGCGTCCTGCTCAACACGACGCAGTTTCCCGCACTCAACGCCAAGCCGCCGCGCACTCGACCACATTAGGGGCAGGGCTCCGGTTCCTGGCCCGCTCCGCTGCGTGATTCCCAAATTGGAACTGGACCCGCAGCCCGCCCCGCTTTCTTCTTGACCTCACGCCTCAATATCCGATAACATAGAACCGTATACATTATCTATAAGATAAGTATTGATCTTTGACAACCGAATCCCACTGCGGCGTTGGTCATTTGTCGTTCGTCGTTGGCCAATCCCGCTGAGGTCAGTGCCTTTGCCGACGACTAACGACCAACGACCGGGCACCCAAAATGTAACCGCGGGCAGTCAGGCATCACCGTAACTTCCATGTTTTGAATATTTTGCCTGTAACTACCTTTAGAACCATAGATCTAGAAGGCACGAAAAATTCCGGCCCTTTGTTTTCTAGATTTTGCGCAAAAGAGAGTTCTTTTTTTTGTACGTACAAATGCGACGTCAGCGCCAGGTCGAGCCTAGGCCGCGCGTCCAGATTGAGCGCGGGGCAGGGTCAAGAGAATGATGACGGTTACGAGGGCCAGGATGGCAAGAATAAAGATACTGCCTTCCGGCCCGGTGGTTCCGCCGCTGAGGAGGGGCTTGCCAACAGGATGGCTGGCGAGGAGATGGTGTTGAGTGGCAAGTCCGCTGTCGGCGACTCCGTAAACGAAGGATTGGCCCCAATCCCATGCGCCGTGGAAGCCGATGGCCCACCACAGCGATCCAGTGCGCCACAGGCTCAGGCACCAGACCATGCCAGCCAAGCCAGCGGACAGCAGTCCGATGGGCGACTCCCCAGGGTTATTGCCATGGCTGAGGCCAAAGAGAACGGAGAAGACCACGGCTGAAGTCCAGAAGCCTAAAGCCGCGCTGTGGCGGGTCTTGAACGCCCACTGATAAAAGCCGGTGAGTCCGCGAGTAAGCGTGTACTGGAGGTAGCCGCGGGTGAAGTACTCCTCGAACAGGCCAACCAAGAGGAACGCGATCAGCCAGATGGCTCCGTAGCGCAGAACATCGCCGCCAAAGAGCCGGCGGCCGTCGATGACGAGGAGTCCGGTCTTCCGCAGGGTCAGGACGAGAAGAGAGACACAGGCAATCCCCCAGGCCATGCCGGCAAAGAAGTGCGGGAGCCTCCGCTTATCCCCGAAGCCGTACACAGATGCGGGGCGGCGCTCGATCTTCGACATGATCCAGGTCAGCAGAAAGACCGCGAGGAAATTGATCCCCTCGGCGACCAGTCCGAAGCGCGGAGATATTTCCTCGCCGGATTTTGGAGAAGAAACATGCAGCCTGTGACCGACAGCGTTTACAGAGGCTGCAATGGCGGCAATCATCGCTATGAAGATGAGCAGGCTCCAGCCCGCGCGGAGGCCGTCTTTGCCAATGAAGATCTTATGCAAAGTTGACGGCTGTATGGGTGGAGTCGATTCGGCCGATGTCAGCGTCGCGCCTTGATCGGCTTGCACAGCGCCAGTCTCAATGGTCAATGGGCTTCCTCGGGTACCAACAGTCTATACGCAAGAAGGAAGAGTCGGGTTCCATCACAAGCATTGCCACTCGAACGAGTATGGGTAATGCGCAGCGGGAGCACCCTGTTCGTTTGCGGACAGTCCATTCCACGCCCGCACAGTCGCGGAATCCGCTTTCCCTTTTCCTAACCCGCTCTTCCCTTTCAAATCAGCGTCTTGCGATCCGCTATGGGCTGGCCCACAGGGTGCAATTCCCTTTGCCATGGAAAGCCTACAAACCTCCTCCGCGTATCAAGTGCAGGGCGCATCGAGTGAGCTAGCCGGCCGCGTGCTGGTGGCAGACGATCAGCCGCATGTTCTGGAGGCTCTGCAGTTGTTGCTCAAGAGTCACGGTTACCGGACGGAAGCCGCGACCCATCCGGCGCGTGTGCTGCAGGCGCTGAAGTCGCGCGAGTTCGATGTCGTCCTCATGGATTTGAACTATACCCGGGACACGACTGCGGGCGGCGAGGGTTTGGAGCTCGTTTCGCAGATTCGCTTGCTCGACGAGAGCCTTCCGCTGGTAGTGATGACCGCATGGAGCAGCGTCGATCTGGCTGTCGAAGCGATGCGGCGAGGTGCCTCCGATTTTGTGCAGAAGCCCTGGGGCAATCGGCAACTGCTGGACAAACTGGAAACGCAGGTAGAGCGCTGCCGCTCGATGCGGCAGGCCCAGCGGCAACGCGCAGACGAACTACAGGACGCGCGCGACATCCAGAACAATCTGCTGCCCAAGAACATCCCGCAGGCAAAAGACTACGAAATCGCCGCCATGACCCAACCGGTCCGTTACGTTGGCGGAGATTACTTTAACGTTGTGAGAATCAGCGAGACGCTGACCGTGCTTTGCATTGCCGACGTGTCGGGTAAAGGCATGCCGGCAGCGCTGCTGATGTCAAGCATGCAGGCGGCGCTAAAGCCGCTGATGTGGGATACTCAGTCGCCGCGCGAGGTGTGCCGCCGGCTGAATCGCATTCTGTGCGAGATCGCGCCGGTGGGCAAGTTCGTTTCCTTCTTCTACGCTGTGCTCGACAGCAAGGACAATCGGTTGACCTATTGCAACGCTGGACACAATCCTCCGGTGCTGGTACGGGCGAATGGGGCAGCCAGCGAGTTGAACGCGGCGGGAGCGGTGCTCGGGCAGTTTCCCGATTGGGTTTACGAGCAGAGCGATGTGCAACTGCGGCCGAGTGACACGCTCATGCTGTTCACCGATGGCGTGGTCGAGGCTTGCGATCACGACGACGAACCGTTTGGCGAGGAACGGCTGACCGGAATCGCGCGGGAAAATCGCGCGTCCGGCGCCGAGGGGCTGAAGAACCTGCTCATGCAGGCGGCATCGAAACACTGCGGCGGGCGCTTTCAAGACGACGCCAGCATGATCGTTTTGCGAGCCGTTTGACGCCGTCGAACTCTACTATGCACGATCGTAGTCATGTAGCACTTTCGTGGGGTTTGACGCTTCAGGATTTCGTGTTACCGTCTGTGCCATGGAACGCTGGACGATCAATCCGTCGCGTTTGTTCGTTCTGCTGTCCTGGCTCGTCCTGATCACGCTGATCCTCGTGCTGCCGCAAGTGGACTTGCCGGACACGGCCTTTCATCGAGGCACGGCTCCAGTTGACGTCCATTCGCGCATAACATCTGCACCTGGTTTGCTGAGCGTTAGTGCGGTCGTCCCGTTTAGTTTCTCCGCTCACCCTGCATCGCGCCGCCGTGAGCATTCTCTGGTATATGCTCACGAGACATCGGGCTTTTTGCCACTCCTCCATCGTTCGCTCCGCTGTTAAAAGATCGCCGCAAACTGCGTTCGAGCTTGCTCTGAAGTGTCAGAGCAAGGAAGGGGCAGTTCGGTGACTTACTAGGGTCCTTGGGGGAGGTACCCCGGTGTTTTCTGTGCTGCCCCTTTCTAAATCGACACTAACCAGCAAAAGGAGGGTTGGAATTATGGAGAATAAGTATCGGGTACCCATCTTTGTTGCGGTCGAGAGATTGCAGGAAGCGTCCGAGCAAGCTGGCCTGACGGAAGACGATGTTGTCGGCTTGCTGGCTTCCGGACTGGATGTGTGCGAGGCCGTGAATTACGTCGAGGCTGTGCTGTTCAATCGAGTGCATTGAAATTGGTCGAGTTGGCGATCCTTCCCCTTCAGCACTTTGGAGCATTTTGCTTTAGATTTCAGCAGCGCCGGACCTGTGCTTTGGTCGTCCTGAACACTCGACCTCCACACTCTATATTGCCTCACCCAAAATTAAGGCGAACACCGCACGGGCGGGACACCCGCGTCTAGATTCGCGGGTACAATAGGTTTTCAGAGGAGAACCTCATGTCCGCTACCCGCACTGCCCATCCGGAAAATGCTCGCGCGACTCTGGCTTCGACCGAGATTCCGCCCGTCCCACTGACGATTGAAGGCTACAGCGTGCTGCACCAGATGATGCGCTTTCGCTGGTCGGCCTGGCGGCCTCTGCGTCCGTTACAAAAAGCCAAGATCGTCCAGGAGGCCAGCGGGGTACTGGCGAAGATGGAACAGAATGCGACTGGCCAGTCCGGGCTTTATTCGCTGCTCGGACACAAGGGCGATCTGATGTTTGTTCACTTCCGGCAATCGTTTGACGAATTGAATCAGGCAGAAATGCAGATGGCCAACCTGCGGTTGAGCGACTATCTCGAACCGACGACTTCGTATCTGTCGGTCATTGAACTGGGGCTGTATGAGTCTACCATCAAAGTCTACAACGAGCTTGTGGAACGCGGAGTAGAGCCACATTCCGAGGAATGGAATCAGGCGATAAAAGAGACGCTGGCGCGGCAGAGGGAAGCGATGCGGCCACGTTTGTTTCCGGAACTTCCTAAGCATCGCTATCTTTGTTTTTATCCCATGGACCGGCGCCGCGGAGAAGACAAGAACTGGTACACCGTTCCTATCGAAGAACGGGCGCGGCAGATGAACGAACACGGGCTGGTGGGCCGGCGCTATGCGGGCGAGGTGAAGCAGATCATCACGGGGTCGATTGGATTCGATGATTGGGAGTGGGGTGTGGATTTGTTCGCCGATGATCCTTTGGTTTTCAAGAAGCTGATTTACGAGATGCGGTTTGATGAAGTGAGCGCGGTCTATGCGTTGTTCGGGACGTTCTATGTGGGGTTGCGCTGTTCCTGGTGCGAGTTAGGAAAACTGCTTAATGGACAGGTTCCAAAGGGTTAACAAGTCAACGGCTTATCGGAGAGGGCGCGGGGAGTATCCGCGGAGGACGCTGAGAAAATCTGATCGGGAGACGAGATGGCCACGCTTGGACTGGTTGAATATGGAGACGCGAGCCCGGAGGTGCGGGCAGTTTACGACGACATAATGGCCGTGCGAAAGACGGACTGGATTAACAATTTCTGGAAGGCTATCGCAAACGATCCGGCAACTCTGAAGCGGACCTGGGAAGACATCAAGCAGATCATGGGGCCGGGAGCGTTGGACCCTCTGACCAAGGAGATGGTCTATGTCGCGGTGAGTGTCAGCAACCAGTGCGATTATTGCATTGCGTCCCACACTGTGGCGGCAAAAAAGAAGGGCATGACGGACGAGATGTTCAAAGAGTTGATGGCGGTGGTGGGGATGGCAAATGAAACCAACCGACTGGTCGCGGGATATCAGGTGGAAATCGACGAGCAGTTTATGACTGGCCGGTAGTCGTTGGTCGTTCGTCGTTGGCCGGTCGCTTCTAAACTTTGCTCGTTCTAGGCTTGCGGGTTCGTTTCTTCTTTGGTTTGGCAGCTGTTTTCAGTTTTGCGAATTTGAATTCGTGGTTTTTCATATCCACGCGACGGCCTCGGAAAGTCACTCCTTCGGCTTCCAGCCGCAGTCGTTGTTCGTAGGCCGAATCTCCGCGTAGTTTAATTTCGCCACCGGCGCCGAGTACTCTTTGCCACGGCAGGTCGAAAGAACCGCGTAGCGCCGCAACCACCTGTCTGGCCGCTCCCGGATATCCTGCGGCGCGGGCTATGGCGCCGTAGGTTGATACCTTGCCGCGAGGGATTTTGCGGATCGTGTCCAGAATGCGCGCGCGCATCGTCATGTCAGTAGCGGCAGACTGCGTGCCAGTTGAGATTGGAGCGATCGGCCACGCGGGCGAGGGCGCCCGCGCCACACGAACAACATCACGCGGCTGTGCCCTTGCGGAACGAATCGATAGCCTTCTCCTCGTTGTCATAGACATCGAAAATGGTCACCAATTTCGTCACCTGCAAAAGGTCTCCCACGCGCTGGGTCAAATTGGCCAGCTTGATGGAGCTGCCACTGTTTCGCGCGGTGGTAAAGGGCGTGACCAGGGTTCCGAGCCCGCCGCTATCGATGTAAGTCACGCCCGCCAGATTCAGGATAATGCGCTTGCTCTGCGTGATCACCATTTTTACGGTGTCGCGCAGATCAGCGGATTCTTCGCCAAAAACGATACGGCCAGCACAATCGACGACTACAATATCGTCTACAGTTCGGACAGTCAGTTTCAGTTGCACGCGACCCCCCTCGGGAAAAAGCCAACTCGAAAGCCTATCCTGTAGAGTATCTTTTCCGCAAGGACTTCGTTCGCGGCCCGGACGAGCCCTCC
>Ga0210401_10008162_pt1 | contig 10411 bp, 8 predicted proteins | sample IncBWH32MmetaG_FD_150866 | JGI IMG/M metagenome (GOLD analysis project Ga0210401, IMG submission 150866) | Forest soil microbial communities from Barre Woods Harvard Forest LTER site, Petersham, Massachusetts, United States - Inc-BW-H-32-M | ecosystem: Environmental > Terrestrial > Soil >... | reverse complement strand
CCTGCCCTGCGAAGGCGGCGTCGCCGTGCAGAGTGACCGGCAGCACATGCTGCCGGCCTTGCGCGCCAATGCGGGCCTGTTTGGCGCGCGCGCGGCCCATCGCCACTGGATCCACGGCTTCGAGATGGCTCGGATTCGAGACGAGATGAACTTCGACGCTGCGTCCGGACGTCGTGCGATATTCTCCGGTGGCGCCGACGTGATATTTCACGTCGCCGCCTCCGAGCACGCTGCGCGGGTCTACGTCCTCGAAGTCGGCAAAAATCTCGGCCGTGGGACGGCCGACGATGTGCACCATCACATTGAGCCGCCCGCGATGGCTCATCGCGATAACCATCTGGTCGGCGCCCGAGGCGGCGGCCGCTTCCACGACGCGGTCGAGCAAAGGAATCAGCGCAGCGATTCCTTCGAGCGAGTAGCGCTTGGTTCCGACGAAACGCGCCTGCAGCGTTTGCTCGAAGAGTTCGGCGCGGAGGAGCCGCTCGAGAATGCGCTGTTGGTGCGGTTTTGCGGCGGGCGGATGTTCCATGCGGGCAGCGATCCATTCGCGCCGCTCCGGATCCGCGATATGCATGAAGTCAGCGCCGATCGTGCCGCAGTAGATGGAGCGAGCTTCTGAGGACCAGGGAGATTTGTCGTCGAGTTCGGGGGGAGACGCAGCGGAGAAAAATCCGAGAGGATCAAGTCGAGCGGCCAAATAGCCCCAGCGGCGAAACTTATCGAAAACGAGCTCGCGCTGTTCTGCTGCGTCGGAGGAAAGGCTCTCGGTTTTCGGCGCTGCTTCGGCCATCGAAAAATCCTCAGGGCTGAATCGCAATCAGTACAAGATTAGCTGATGCCACGTTCGCCGCGCGCAGGTATGCGGCAACGGTCAGACGGCTAAGTTCCCGCCGATATTTGCTGGATCTTGCCAGCGAGCCCGAAATCGTTTTGTGTGAGGCCTCCCGCGCTGTGCGTGGTCAGGTCGATGGTGACTTTGTTCCAGACATTCGACCAGTCCGGATGGTGGCCCATGGCTTCGGCGGCAAGCGCCACCTGAGCCATGAAGCCAAACGCTTGCGAGAAATCGCGGAACTCAAAAACGCGGTGAAGCTTTCCCTGTTCCACCGTCCAACCCTTCAGTTTTTTCAATTCGGCTGCAATTTCCGGCTCATTCATTTTTGTGGCGCGCATGGCGACCTCAGCTCATCGATGTTCACACAGTCTCGATTATCCCGCTGCTCTCGCCCGGCGGGCAACCGGTCGGGCCGCCTAATCCCATAGTTGAAGGATGCGGGCGATTCCTTTACCTTAATTAACTCGTCTGGCAGCAGCTTACCTGACTGATCGAGAACCACAGGAGTTCACGTGAGGAAGAAGATTCGTGCCATCCAGTATGGCGTAGGGCCCATTGGTGCATCTTTGGTGCGCCTGATGCGAGAAAAGCAAGCGATCGAGGTGATCGGCGCGATCGATACCGATCCGGCCAAGGCGGGGCGTGACCTGGGCGAAGTTGTGGGTGCAAGCGACGCGCCGTGGGGGATCGAGATCAGCGGCGATACCGAAATTCTCGGCGAGGCGGCGGACGTGGTGGTGCACTCGACCTCTTCGAGTTTGCCTGCCGTCATGGATCAACTCTCGGCGTGCCTGGCATCGGAATCATGCGTGGTCTCGACGTGCGAGGAGCTTGCGTATCCTTACCGCAAATATCCGGATTTGGCCTCGAAATTGGATGCGGAGGCGAAATCGTGGGGCGTGGCTCTGGTGGGCACGGGCGTGAATCCCGGGTTCGTGATGGATAAGCTCGTGCTCACATTGGGCGCGGCGGCACAGCGAGTGGATTCGGTGAGCGTAACGCGCATCGTGGACGCGGCGAAACGGAGGCTGCCGCTGCAAAAAAAGGTGGGCGCAGGGCTGAGCGCGGAGGAATTCAGAGACCAAGTCGCCGCGGGCACGATCAAGCATCACGGATTGCCGGAATCGATAGCGATGGTGGCCGATGGTTTTGGATTTGAGATCGATGAAATCACGGAAACGGTTGAGCCATTCATCGCTCACGAGGCTTTTCGAACCGAATTCATTGACGTGGCGCCTGGGCGAGCCGCGGGAGTACATCAGGTTGCCCGGGGGATTTCAGGAGGCAAGGAAAAGATTTATATGGAGCTGCAGATGTACGTGGGCGCGCCGGAGTCAAGTGATCAAATCGAATTGCGCGGCGAGCCGAACCTTACCTTGACCATTCCAGGCGGGACGCACGGAGATATCGCGACCGCGGCGCTAGTGGTAAATACGATACCGGCGATTCTGGCCACTCCGGCAGGTCTCAAGACGTCGCGCGATTTGCCGCTGTGCTTTTTTCCGCCGACAGCCAAGCCTTAGGCTTAGCGCCGTTGCGCGAGATTTAGCGCCCTTGCGCGCCGGCTTTATCCCAATACCGGCCGATGGCCGCGTAGTCCACGTCTTCGCGAGCGGAGTTCAAGATCTTGGAATAGACCTCGCGAGCCGCAGTGCCCGCGGGCAAGGAGACTCCAAGTTGTTTCGCAAGCTCCAGCGCAAGGACCATGTCTTTGTGCATGAGCCGCAGGGGGAAACTCGGCGGATACTTGCGCTCGAGAAGCAAGGGTGCTTTGACGTCAAGGACGGGCGCGCGTCCCATGCTGGCCTGCATAACTTCGACCAGACGCTCGCCGGCAACGCCTCCGGCCTGGGTGAGCGCCAGAGCTTCGGCGAAGGCCTCGACTTCGAGCGCGAGGAGCAAATTCATGGCGAGCTTTACGGTCTGTCCCGCGCCCGCCGGGCCGAGGTGAAACCAGCGCTTGGCGATGGCTTCGAAGACAGGCTCGACGCGCTTCAACGTTTCCGCAGCGCCGCCGACCATCATCACTAATTCGCCCTTCTCCGCGCCCCACGTTCCGCCCGTCACGGGCGCATCGAGATATTCAATGCCGCGTTCGGAGCATGCGGCAGCGCTGCGACGGGCGAGTTCCGGCGAAACCGTGCTGCTATCGACCAGCACGCTTCCGCGACGCAGACCGGCGAATACGCCATCCTTGCCCCACACCACCTGCTCGACTGCCGGGGGATCGCTCACGATCATCATGAGCACGTCTGAAGCAGCAGCCGCCTCTTGAGGCGTGGCCGCTACCTTCGCGCCCTGCGATACCAAGTCTTGGGCGCGCGAGGCTGTGCGGTTCCACACAGTCAATGAAAATCCCTTTTTCAGAAGATTCGCCGCTATGGGGCGGCCCATCAAGCCCAAGCCGATCAACCCTACCGAAGGTTTCACCGATCCTCCTCTATCTGCGATGTTGTGTCGCAGCGAACAAATCCATGCTGATCAAACTTACTTAATTAGTGATGGCCTTAATGATGGCCGCCCGCGTGACCGTGCACGCTTGGCGCGTGACTGTCGTGAGCGGGGACCGGCTCGAAAACGGGCGCGCCGGGCGCGATGCGCAATGCCGCTGAGAATATTAAAACCAGAGGCGAAACAATCCCGAAGGCGAGAAATGAATACAAAACCGGGAGGGCGAAGCCAAGTATGTTGGTGGAGGCCCGGGTCGCCCACCAGGCGATCCAGGCGGCAACGAGTCCCACCGCGACGGCGATCATACGGCTTCCATCAGTGACCTGCAGCCGCGTTTGGCAATGCGGGCACTCCAGACCGTCAGAAAACGCCATAACAAGGCCCGCCGGGACCGTGTTTCCGCAATGCGGGCACATTCGAATGGCCACTATTCACCTCGCGAAAAAGCACACAAAGATATCGCAATAGGCTGTTCAGGAAAAGCGCGGAATCACGTCGTCAGCGCGAATTCGACGCGGTGGCGCATGGGGTCGATACGCTCGGCGCGGACGCGCACGCGATCGCCGAGGCTCCAGATGCGCGTATGTCCGCCCCGGCCGCAGACAATGGCATGGTCGCGGTCGCGGTATAGGCAATGCGACCCGGTCTCCTCTTCCAATCGATTTATGGGCACAAGCCCTTCCACAAAAATCTCCATCAGTTCCACGAAGAAGCCAAACTTCTGCACGGAGATGACCAAGGCGTCGTATTCGTCGCCCAGATGCTGCTCCATGAATTGCGCCGTCTTCCAATCCATCAGCTCTCTTTCGGCTGTGTCAGCGCGCCTTTCGGATTCAGAGGATTCGACGGCAATGGCGGCGAGCTCGCCCTGGCTATAAGGACCGATCCCTCCGCCTCCATCAGAATGCGCTGCGCCAGACTGTTCACGATGTGATTTTCGTTCGGCCCGCCCATCAGGATGCGGTCCTTGCTTCGAGCGTGCATCAGTGTGCTCGAGAGCCCACTTGAGTACGCGATGGACGATCAGATCGGGATAACGGCGAATGGGCGAAGTGAAATGAGTGTATTGGTCAAAAGCCAGTGCAAAATGCCCCAGCGGCTCGACGGCATAGCGCGCCTGCTTCAGCGAACGCAACATTAGATAAGAGAGGATGCGCTCTTCCGGCTTACCGGCAATTTTTTGCGTGAGGCGCTGGTAGTGCTGCGGCGTAATCTGAAAATTCTGTGAACTCGGAAGCTTAACGACCATAGGCCGCTCGCGCGTGCCAGCGCCCCGTCCGGTTCGCCCCGGCGCCGCAACCCGTCCATGGCGAACCGTGATGCTTTTCTCGGAGAGCCCAGGGACAGCCAGCGTATAACCGAAGGCGTGCGCCAACTCTTCAAATTCGAGCACTTTCTTGGGATCGGGTTTTTCGTGAACGCGGTGAAGCGAGAGGATCCCGCGTAACTCCAGGTAGTTCGCCACGGCCTGATTCGCGGCCAGCATAAACTCTTCGATCAAGCGATGCGCGATATTGCGCTCGCTGCGGACAATTCCGGTCATGCGGCCTTCGGCATCGAAGGTAAGCACGCGCTCGGGCAAATCGAAATCCATGGAGCCACGCCGGGTGCGCCGGCCATTGAGAATCAACGCAAGATCGCGCATATCGCGAAACCGGCCGGCCAGCGCCGCATAGCGCGAACTGGCAACAGGATCACCCTCGATTACCTGATTTACGGCTGTGTACGTCATGCGCTCCGCGGAACGAATGACGCCCGGCGTGAATTCCGCATCCTTGACTTCGCCATGATTATCGAGTTCGAAGAGCACGCTCATTACGAGGCGATCTTCATGAGGATTCAGCGAGCACATGCCGTTCGACAGTTGCTCGGGCAGCATCGGCACGGCGCGATCAGGAAAATAGACGGAAGTGCCTCGCAAACGAGCCTCGCGGTCGAGAGGAGAATCTCGCGCGACATAGTGGGCCACATCGGCGATGTGCACTTGAAGATGCCAGCCCTCAGGCCGTCTTTCAACGTATACCGCATCATCAAAATCGCGGGCCGTTTCGCCATCAATGGTTACGATCGGCAGATGACGAAAATCCCGGCGGCCCTCGCGTTCGGCGTTCCCGACGGGCCGGGCGGCTTGCCGTGCTTGCTCCAGGACATCGTCCGGAAATCGGTGCGGCAGATGATGTTTGCGGATCAGAATTTCCACGTCGAGGCCGAATTCGCCCGGCTTCCCCAGGACTTCAACGACACGGCCAACTGCCGGAACGCCGGCGCGAGGGAATCGGGTGATCTCAACGTTCACGACGGCGCCTTCCAACTCAGGCAGCCGCAAAGACCCGGGCTTCGGAAGCTTCTCGGCCTTGTGTTTGGCAAGGAGCTCAGGAGTCAGCTCCTCGCCCGGCGGAATTACGATTTCGTGATGAAGGCGGGATTCGTAGGGAGTTACGAAGTTACTGCGGTGGCCGTAATGAAAGACACCAACCACGGTCGGATGGGCGCGGCCAAGGACCTTCACGATGCGTCCCTCAGCACGTGCCGGAGAGCCGGCCGCATGGCGAGTGTCGCGGCGCTCGATGCGACCGATAACCCGGTCCCCGTGCATGGCATCTCCCAATTGGTCCGGGGGGATGAAGAGATCGCCATCGAGGTCGCTTCGTGGCGAATCGGGGACTACGAAGCCGTATCCATCGCGATGTGCCACCAGCCGACCTGTGAGCAGATTAGGATCGCGTTTGGCTGGCTTCGCTTGTGCGCCAGGAGTTGCTGTGGCTTTTGTTTCCGAGCGCGATTCAGGCCGAGCGCCCGCGAGACGATATTGACCACCTCGCAGCTCTTCCACGAGCCGCTGGCGTTTCAACCGCGATAGCACGCTAGCGAGGGCGCGCCTCGCGGCGTGCTTTAAGCTCAAACCCGAGGCGATTTCCCGGACCGAGGCCGGATGTCGCGCATTGCCGAGAAAGTGGAGAACGTCCTCTTCGGTGAAAACCTCGGTTCGCGACATATATGCAGGATACTCTAGAGAAGGGACTTAACAAAAAGGGAGAGTTTCGGACGATTCGCAAAAATTTATCGAAACTATTCGCCGGCCGCAGGGTTCTAAGTCGGTAGGCTAGCACACACAAGTCCCTGCCCTCCTCCGACGGGCAAGGACAGTCCCTCACCGGGGACTACGGGAGGCGGCTTGACCTGGGCCGCCTCCCTTTTATTTTCCACCGTTAACAACCCAGCACAATGGCACCTCTTGAGAAATCTCAGCCGTTGGCTGCCGAAAGCATTTGATTAGCTCAGTTCTTCACCGTAGAATTCTCCCTACTTGATGCGCGGCAACGCGGCAAGACCCATAGCCGTTGATCTCTTTGCCGGGGCGGGCGGTATGAGTCTCGGCTTCGAGCAAGCTGGATTCGACATCGCCGCAGCCGTCGAATACGATCCCATCCACTGCGCCACGCACGAGTTCAACTTTCCCGACTGCGCGACCATCTGCCGGAGTGTTGCCGATATTGACGGACGCTATATCCGCAGCCATTCCAGAATAGGCGGCAAGACCGTCGACGTGCTCTTTGGCGGTGCGCCTTGCCAAGGCTTCAGCATGATCGGCAAGCGTGCCCTCGATGACCCGCGAAATGCGCTGGTCCACCACTTCGTACGTCTCGTCGTCGAGTTGAAAGCCTCGTTTTTCGTATTCGAGAACGTGAAGGGATTGACGGTCGGCAAGCAGAAAACATTCCTCGAAGAGATCATCCTTGAGTTTCGCAGAAACGGTTATCGCGTACTGGAAGACTACAAGGTTCTCAATGCTTTGCACTTCGGCGTTCCACAGGATAGGAAGCGCCTCTTTCTCATTGGTGCCCGAAAAGGATTTCGGTTGCCCGAGTATCCAAAAGCCACGCACATGATGCCAAAGAACGGCAATGGCAACGGCGCTACGCATCACTTGTTTCTTCGCTCCACACCCACGGTGTGGGATGCCTTGCGCGATCTTCCTGAAGCCGACGATTACGAAGAACTACTCGAACGAGATTGGGTTGAGGCGCGATTCAAAAAGCCTACCGAATATAGTGGTCCATTACGTGGGAACGAGCCCGACCGCGACGACTATTCGTATCGCCGCGAATTTGATCAAGCACTGCTTACGTCAAGCCTGCGGACCATACACACTGCGTTATCACAAAAACGATTTTTGGCGACTGAGCACGGAGACACGGAACCGGTGAGTCGATTCCATAAGCTTGATCCGCAAGGCGTCTGCAACACGATTCGCGCCGGAACCGCGAGCGACCGTGGCGCGTTCACGTCGCCCCGGCCCATACATCCGTACTCGCCTCGTTGCATCACCGTCCGCGAGGCAGCGCGTCTGCATTCATATCCCGACTGGTTTCGCTTCCACGTCACGAAGTGGCACGGCTTCAGGCAGATCGGTAATTCCGTGCCGCCACTCCTCGCTAGAGCCGTTGCCGCAAAGGTGAAGGAGGCTGTATCCGACGAGGTGCCGCATAGCGACGGTCGCCCGCTTTCGTTGGGGAACCCCGACCTCCTTTCACTCAATATGTCCGAGGCTGCGGCTCGGTATGGCGTGCCATCGAGCACAGTTCCTCAGCGTATCCGTCGCGAGTACAGCGCGAATGCCTAGGAATCCGGGGCCAGCATCGGACAACCAGAAGGAAAAAATCTATCGTACCGTTGTTCTAGGTCTGTTCGAAAAGCACTATAAAGGGCGTGGCCAACCGTTCGAGTTCGCACAAAGCGAATACGACGCAATCTGTAAGGAAAAGGGTGTTTCTCTAATCGGTAACAAGCCCGATCTTGTATACCAGTATCGTTTTCGGCGACCACTACCGCCCGAGATTGAAGACCAGCAACCAAAGGGAAGATTTTGGGTCATCGAGCTAGCGGGCAGAGGGAAGTATCAATTTGTTTTACGCAAGTTAAAATGGATAACCCCGACCGAGGGGTTAGTGGAAATAAAAGTCCCAGATCAAACCCCGGAAATCATCAAACAATACGCCAGAACGGATGAACAGGCACTTCTGGCGCGGGTTCGATACAACCGTCTAATTGACGTATTTCTTGGCGTTACAACGTCTCCGCTGCAAAGCCACCTTCGGGCCACTGTCAAAACGCTCAGGGGCAGCCAAATCGAAATTGACGAGCTTTATGTTGGCCTAAATTCGACCGGCACCCATTTTGTAATTCCAGTGCAGGCTAAGGCCGGTGCTGACAATATCGCGGCTGTTCAGGCTCGCCAGGATTTGCTCTATTGCGCCGAGCAATTCCCGCAAGCGATGTGCAAAGCCGTCAGCGCACAATTCGTGGACACTCACAAAGAGGATAAGGACTATATTGTTCTTTTCGAGGTTGCATTAGAGGGGCGTGAAGAAGTAGTCTTGGTTCGCGAGCGTCGTTATCGCCTCGTGAACCGTAAGGAAATAACTACGACCGATCTGGAATTTTACAAGACCCTTCGCGACGATAGACCGCTCTGAATCGTAGACATAAGAATCTGCGACAGCCTGTAAAATTGTAGGGGTTGCTTCGTGGACCACGTCTCGAAGAAAATCCGGTCCAGGATCATGGCCGCGATTCGCTCGCGGGGCAACACCACCACGGAGTTGCCGCTAGGGAAATTGCTGTGGGCAGCGGGGCTAAGAGGCTATCGCAAGCATTGGCGCGTCTCCGGTAAACCAGACTTCGCATGGCCAGCGCGAAAGATAGCCGTCTTCGTGGACGGCTGCTTTTGGCATGGTTGCTCATGCAAGTATCTGCCCCGAACGAACACCGCCTTTTGGCGTCACAAGATCGAGACGAACAAGCGTAGGGACCGGCGCGTGTCCCAATTGCTGAGACGGAGCGGGTGGGCGGTTATCAGAATTAAGGAATGCGCCGTGCAGAAGCCATCTGCGCTGGCACGTATCGCAAGGCTTCTCGCTTAACCGCCTGCTTCTCGACTTGAAGCAAGTACCCCGGAATCGCTCAATACTGGGGAGGCGACTTGACCTGGGCCGACTCCTTTTGTTTTTGGTCGGCCTTTAGGCTTGGGATTCCTGCGGTTGCGAAAGAAATCAGTAATGAAATCAAGAAAAGCGGTAGCCGGGTCTGAGCTGGCACCAGAAGACTCGCGCCTGGTCCTGGCCCGTCCGGACACTGCAGTTAGCCCAACTCAATGTCGGGGTAGGCCCGATGGGGAAAACAATTGGCGATCCGTCGACCTTCGCTTCAATGCTTGCTCCCTCGGCGGAAGCCGGCAGGGTAAAGTTCATCGCCTGATCGATAATGACCGGGAAAGCCTGGCGGATCACGTCCGCGATCTGCCTGCGGAAAACGTCTCCCTCGAGCAGAAACGTGGTTGTGTCCGACCAATTGCGAACAGAGGCGCTGATCGTGCGGCCTCCTTTGGAAAAATTGTCCGATTCGATGGTGGTAAAGGGGCACGGCCCGGCAATGCAGGATAGTCTGGCGTTTCGAAACTCTTTTCCTTCACCTGCGTCAAGCGTTGCCGAACCAACAGCGGCCTTCCACCTCATTCCCGGCGAACAAGGCGGTTTCCCCGCGCAAGGGAGATTCCCCGTATTCATGACCTCAAAGGTCTTGACCGCGCTTCCAACGTTGACTGCGTTTGTGGTTTCGATCGAATAACGCACAGAAATGCCCGTCACGCTCACTACAGGACCGCGGCTCTGAGCTTCCTGGCGGACCGGAACCATGCGAGCGATGTTGATTTCATCACCCGCGACTACGTTCAGATCCAGCGGCTTGTAGTCAGAACTGCGAAATTTCAGACTGATCGGCGTGCCGGGCTTGACGTCCGGGCGCAACGAGAGGCTGAAAAAGCCAGAACTATCGGAAGTGGCACGGGATACGGCCGCATTTCCGTCGGCAGTTATCTCGACATCAGAGATTGGCAACTGCTTGGCCGGGTCCGTCTCTTGCTCAACGACGGCTCCGCGAATGAAAAGAGGCTGTGTAACCGTCGGGCGGGACCAGCCAGAGATTGGCAGTCTAGCGACGGCCGCGGCCAGAACAGCCAAGCCGACGGCAGCCAGGGCCACCTTCTTTGTAACGTTCATGCAACCACCTTTTTAGGTTATTCAGACCCACGTCTCGCAACTGCTTGTGCGAGGGGCAATTCCCAGC
>Ga0210401_10008161_pt1 | contig 10411 bp, 13 predicted proteins | sample IncBWH32MmetaG_FD_150866 | JGI IMG/M metagenome (GOLD analysis project Ga0210401, IMG submission 150866) | Forest soil microbial communities from Barre Woods Harvard Forest LTER site, Petersham, Massachusetts, United States - Inc-BW-H-32-M | ecosystem: Environmental > Terrestrial > Soil >... | reverse complement strand
AGTCCCAGTACCAAAGAAGTTGAGGGCGTCGTGCAGGCCGCGGACAAGGCGCTCTACCGAGCCAAGCGGGCCGGGCGCAATCGCGTCGAGGAAGCCACCGTAACCCGCGCCCGGGGCTCACGCTTCAAACGCAGCATTGCCTGAATATTCTCTACGAACTGCCGATCAGCACCCCGGTCACAAACACCAAAGCTCCACCCAACGCCACCTGCATGGCCGCGGAAACGGTGGGCGTGTCCATATAACGATGGCGGATCCAGGTAATGATCCCGAGTTCGGCGATCACTACGATGGAAGCCACAATCAATGCAACATGAAAGCTGGGGATCAGGAACGGCAGAGTATGGCCGACTCCTCCCAGAGCCGTCATGGCGCCACAGATCGCGCCGCGAACCCAGGGATGTCCGCGACCCGTGAGGCTGCCGTCATCGGAGAGCGCCTCGGCAAACCCCATGCTGATGCCGGCGCCGATCGAAGCTGCCATACCCACCAGAAATGCATCCCAACTGTTGCGCGTGGCAAAGGCGGCGGCGAACACCGGGGCCAGGGTTGAAACCGACCCATCCATCAGCCCGGCCAATCCGGGCTGAACGATCTGCAACACGAACAGGCGACGACGTGCCTGTTCTTCATCTTCCTTGACCTGAGGGCGCAATTCTTCCGCTTTTAACTCCTGGGCCCGGTCTTCGTGGGTCCGTTCCTCCTGCGCCAGATCGTCGAGCAACTGGCGGATGCCGGCGTCACGAGTACGTGCCGCCGCCTTTTCGTAGAAGCGCCGGGTTTCCACTTCCATGGCGCTGGCGGTCTTGTGAACCGTGTCCAGGCCGAGGGGCCGGACCAACCAAACCGGCTTCCGCTGCAAGAACCCTCGAACGTCCTGCCTGCGAACCAGCGGAATGTGTTCCCCGAATTTCTGCCGGTACAACTCGATCAGTCGGCGCCGATGCCCGGATTCCTCTACCCGCATTCCATCAAAAACAGTCGCAGAGGCGGGAAAGTCCTGGCGCAAGCCTTCGACAAAATCGGCGTATACCCGTTCATCTTCTTCTTCGAGAGAAATCGCCAGCGCCAGAATTTCCCGTTCGGAAAGAGCGTCAAAGTTCTTCATGCGAGATAGTGTAAACAGGTTGCGACACTACTCCAACTGCGGGCGGCAAAAGGAAAGCCCGCGGTTTGAGCCGCGGGCCAGTTGGAAATGATTTGAACCTCAGACTTAGTACGCCCACCAGGGTGCGGGGGGCTGGCCGGAGGGAACGGCTTGTCCATCGATGGCGGTATACACGTTTTTTCCGTAAAAGAAAGGTAGGCCGTAGTCGAATCCGCCGCCGGGATTTGGCCCTCCCAGGGTGCTGAAAGCGGCATCAGCCCCGCCGCCTTGGCTGAACAGGTTGTCGGTGTTGTCAATGCTGAAATTGACGGTGCTGGTCGCACTGTTTGTCCCGAGGTTGACGGCTGAAAGACTCAGCAGACTGGTGGGGCAATAGAAGGACGTGAAATCGGTGCAGGCCGGTATGGTAGCGTCGGGGAAGAAGTACGCGTTAGAGCCGAGATCAATAAAACTCGGAGTGTTGTTGGAGCTGTTGTAGGTCGTACCCTTGTAAGTGACCGAAAAGGTGTCGAACTGGTCGAGCGTAAATACAGTCGCGCTGCTCGGGACCTGATTGTTGGTTTGTGTGCCGATGCCGAAAATCAGCGAGCCAGGCTGGGTAGCCGCTGCCCCGTTGAGGGCGGTCAGCTCAACGATCGTTCCGTTATTGTCGGTGGGGAATAACACCACCGGATTGGCCACTTGCTGATTGGCCCCTCCGCCAGATACACAGCCACAATTCACAAATTGAGGTGTGCAGGTCCCTGCCCCGCTGGAAGGACACAAGTAGTAGAACGGCTCGGGAGGGAATTGATTACCGCCGATGGGATCACAGGCCGCCCCGCAGTCCAGCGGCTCGGGCCCGATGCCGAGAATGCCGTTGGCACCCAACGCTGACTGAACGTCATCGTCGGTTCCGTTCGCACAATTCGCTGGGATGGAGAAGGTCCCCGGGGGAGGATCGCCGATTACCTGGATCGTCTCCGAACTCGCCTTCTCGCCTGCCATTTCGACATCGGCTACGGCGGCCGTACCCCAGAGGTAGGTACCGTCCGCAAAGTTGATGCAGTTGTAGAGTGTGCTGCTACCGGAAGTGAGTGTCTGCAGCCCGGTGAGCGTTATAGCAGAGGACAGAATTCGCAAGCCAAAGGAGCCGGTATCGACCAGAATTCCGCCAACCGTCTGGCAAGTCGTGGTACCGGGGTTACAGATGGTCACGCTGGTGAAGGCGCCATTGGGATAAATAGAACTCGCCACCGGGCCGCCGTCAACCGCAATGGCCAGCACGTTTCCGGTGCCGCCGTTGGGAGGAACACCTACCGGAGTACTGTTACCACTACCTCCGCATCCCGCGAGAAATCCGAGGCTTACAACGATGACCAACAGTAAGAACCTGCGCACGGCTGCCTCCTTAAAAGATACCTGTGTGACTAGCGAATTTGGTCTGGGGTGACACCCGGCGGCAACATCCCGGGAACATAGGCCCTTCCGAAGAACCCCCGCGGATGTCCGCTGCTCTGGACTACCAGTCCTGGCTGCTGAATATTCAAAGGACTGCGGCCGACATGGGCTGCGTGGTGGGCTTCAACTCCGGCGGAAAACTGTTGGAAGTAGCTGCCAAGGATCTGCTCCATCGGCGGCATAGACGGGCCGTGCCAAGCCACGGCAAACACCTTCCCGTCGGCGGATGCATACTCATGCACGATGGTTCCCATCTCCGTCTTAATCTCGTGCAAGGTACAGGTCTGTCCCGCCGTTGTTTTCAGGCTGGCCTTCATGTGGGCCTGATCGCTCTGCACCGAGGTGAGATCGCCTCCTAATGCGGCCAACGCCGGCAGACAAAGCCCAAACGCCATGAGCGCGACGCCCGCCAATCTCACCCATGGAAACCCGCGACCTACCTTGTGTTGCTTAGAAATTGTCATAGACTCACCTTGAATTCCCCCTCACGGGGTCGCCCCCTGTGCTGTAGCTAACCCCACGCATCGCAGTTTGTTGCGCTGTGCACATAGAATTCTGTGGCTGCCGATTAGGTTGCTCGCTGTTGCCGCGACAAATGTAAAATCCAAGCATCCCCGCTAAACATTTTATCCGCTCAGCGACCGTTTCAGGCAAGCGTAAATAACTCAAAGAGAAGGTCTTGTTCCGAGTTGGTAACCCTGCGCCACGAACTCTGGCTGGGAACTCGAGCAACAACCCCGGCGGGTTGCGCTACGGAGTTCTTGACTTGCATGGATTAATCTATACTTTGGCGTGAGCCAGCAATGCAGTTGTAAGCGTTAACCTTACTATTAAGGAGCACACCGCGATGCGACTCAATTCCAGATTCTTGCTGGTAGTTGTCGTGGCAATTAGTTCCCTCTCCGTGTGCGCACAGGAACGGGAGGTCTCTCCAAAAGCGGTCGAACGCATTCAAAAAGAAGTGCGGCACGAACTGGTGATGCTGCCGTATCTCACAGTTTTTGACAACCTCGCCTACAAGGTCGATGGCTACAATGTCGCCCTGTTCGGGCAGGTGACGAATCCCACGGTGAAATCCGACGCCGAGCGTGCGGTGAAGAAAATTGAAGGCGTCGAGAGCGTCAATAACCAAATTGAGGTGCTTCCGGTTTCTCCCATGGATGACCAGCTGCGGCGGCGCCTGTATCGCGCCATCTACGGTTATCCGCAACTACAGAAATATGCCATGCCGACCTTGCAACCGATCCGCATTATCGTAAAGAACGGGCATGTAACGCTGGAAGGAGTTGTGGACAACGCGGCGGACAAAAATGTTGCGGGCTTACGGGCAAACGGTGTATCCGGCGCGTTCTCGGTGACCAACAATCTTGTAGTTGTGAAGTGAGGGAGCGGCGCAAGCGCAGCAGTGCATCTGTGGCTGCCTGCTAAACTAGGAAAGTCGCTCGCTCCGCGGAGGGATGCGTGAGCGGTTGAAACGGGTGGTCTTGAAAAGTGCTAAACATGCTTGTCGCTACGTGTTTTCAATTGTTTATGTTGTCCAATGGCAGATGTTTTGGTGCTAATTTGCCCCTGTTTGCAGCCAATCGTGCAATGGAAATGCGATGAAACTTGCGATTGTGCAATGAGCAATATCCCTTTTGCCTTGTGTTATTGATTACACTGCTGAGGAGATCCTTAGCTCCACGATGTGCCGACCCGCCAGAAGTCAAATGCGACGAATTGCAGGGGTATCTGGGAAGTATTGGAGTTGGCATTCGGGACAGTCAACGAGCATTCTTGGCAATAATATACTTGGCAAAAATTGAAAGGATTGTCTACTCCCATTCCTCCACCCACCGTGCCGTGAGCAGGTTTCTTGGCCGTGACTGAATGAAACGGAACCGTCGTTACAGATCGCAGTTATGTAATGGCAACGATCGCAATTAGGATGAGAACTGCTGCGATAACGAAGAGCCAAAAGTGGCCTTGTTTCTTTTGTACGACGGGAACTATTGGGACTGCGGTTGCAGGAGGGAGACTAGGGGAGGTTTGAGGTTTTGTTCGACGCTCGAATGTGAACCGGCACCCGTTTTCCACCCCGACGAACGAAGCAGATTCAGTTCCAACACTGCGCCGCCAGCGACAGTACTGCTGGATACGTCTCCCCGTCAGTCACGGTTCTTGGGCCGCTTTACTGTCGGCTTTCTTTTCTCGCGTTCTTCCCGGTTAAGTAGTTCTTCCTTGGACACACTGAGCACTTGGCGCATCGCGTTATCGAACCGCTCAAACTCAGTCTTGCCGGGAACGTCAGGTGGGGGTAGAGGCTTCATCGGCGGCGGCAGTCCATGTTCTTTCGCGCTGTGTTCATGCTGTCAAGTGCCAAAAGTGATACCTCTTATCTATGCTAAAATATTGAAGACGTAGTGTCTACGAACCTTTGTTTGCAATGGCGTACACAGCTTTTGCACAGGTACTATAGCACTCGTGATACGTTTTCGCGTTCTTTTCTGTTCGTAAAAATGCCGAAGCTCAACATACCCGAGAAATACCGTCAAGGCATTTTCAAGTTGAGCCGACTTGACGACCGCACGATCAAAGAGATTCGGGCTGCATTAGGTACGCTGATTGCCGCATCTGGTGAGCCGAGTAAAGCCGCCGTCAACGCCGTCTCCTCAATTTCCGAGACCAACAAGGCTGATTTCATTCAAATAGCAGAATCGCTCGTTGCCTTGTCTTATGTCAAAGCTGGGGCTGATGTTTCTATGAGGAGTTTTGTCGAAGACATCAGCGATGCAATGGAAAACCTTGAGCAGTCAGAATTTCGGGTCCCTGCGTCCCAGAAAGAAAAATTCAAGGAAACATTAACAACCCTTCTCGGTGCGGATGAATTTGCCCTAGCGTCTAAAGTGCATGACCTTCAGACCGATGACGAGCGAACATTTTGCAGGGCGCGAATTCTTACCGATCTGCGACCAGTCTTCGGATCAAGAGTGGAGGATGCCCCCCAAGGGTTTGTAATAACCCATCTCTTGAAATTGGGATTTCACTCTGCCTCGGAACGGAAACACGACGAATTCTATATTGCGCTGGACGCCGACGATCTAAAGACTTTGAGGGGCGTGATTGACCGCGCAGAAACCAAGTCTAAGACCCTTCGTGCGAGCATGAAGGAAGTTCGCATTTTTGGCGCAGCAAAGGAATAAGACTATCTATGCCCAACGTGGCCCGCAGAGACGAAAAGGACTTTTACGGGAGCTCGATTACTGTGTCGCTCCACGACTGGTTTCCTAAGAAGGCCCATCGTTGTCAGCCGCTCGACGAGAGATGGCAAATGCCACAATCGGATACGCCTCTCTGCGATCTGCTCGACTATGATGCGGATGAAGTAGCCGATACAAGTACAGCGCAGGAGCGTTTTCTAAAACTCGCGGACGAGTGGTCACAGGCAACTATGCACGTTTCGTCAGCTAGTGACCTGATAAACGATGCCCGTTACCAGGAAATTATCAGTCTTGGATGGGATGCAGTACCGTATTTGTTGACCGACCTTCAGCGGAACAAACGATTTTGGTTCCCCGCACTCGCGGCCATCACGGGTGTGCGTCCTTTTGATCCCGGCGACTCCAGTAATCCACGACGCATGACTGAAGCATGGGTGAAATGGGGACGACGGAAGGGACTGATCTAGACTGTCTGGCCTCCCTTATTTAGAAAGAAAATTCGACAAGCTTGCAGCTGGTGGATATGACAAGACCAGCGAAGCTACCGATCTTCCTCCAAAGGAAGGTGCATACAACTGCATTGCATGGGCTGCTGCGGACACGCATCATTGGTGGTGGCCTCATCCCGATCTTGATTGGCCATTTTGGAGCAAGCGCGAAGAGACGATCCCTGCCTTTAAAAAAGCGTTCCGGTGGCTTGGCTATACTGAATGCGATAATTTTCGCGTTGCTTTCGGGTTTGAGAAAGTGGCTTTGTACGCCGATGGCGATTCCCCAAAACACATGGCCCGTCAGCTTCCAGATGGATTTTGGACAAGCAAGTGTGGCGGAGCAGAGGACATAACACATTACACACTTGACGCTCTGGACTCATATGGCCCGCATCCAATGAAGGCGCACTACGGTTGCGCAGTCCTTTATATGAAGCGATTTGTATTAGTGTCGTGGATCGTTCATTCTCTTCAGTGGATTGAATGGAAAATTGAGTCGTCCCTCTGGGAGGGATTAGGCTCTCTAATCTGGAAGCGGGACTGAAGCACGTCTTCCACGCTTCAGTGCGACAGAGTTTCTTCCTGAAATGGTTGTTCTTGCCCGGCGGTCCCGTCAACTCTTTGTATGTGAGACGCTTTCCAACAATCTGCCGCACGGCGTCCCGCTTTTGTCTAGTGGTCTGCAAGACCTACAGGCCTTTCGGCCATGCCTACATCCGGTTTAGTTTCTGATGTTTACCCACCCACCAGAAATTACCATTGCACGGTTATTGCATAACCAAACCGAAACAAAACGGGTCCGTCTGCCCTCTGTCCGTACCCATTCTCACTAACCCCTCGACGAAAAAGGGGGTCTTAACTGCCGAACATCGTCACCCCCGTGGGAAGCTCCCGGCATCCGGTCTGCTGGCTAAACTGGCGCGGCAAAGAGCACTGACAAATCCAGCGACCAACTACTCCCCAGTAAAATTAACCAAAACTAGTGCAACAACTAGTAACCCATTGTCCTTTCACGGCCTTGGGTTGTTAGTCCCGAGCCAGAAAAGAATTTTAAACATTAATGTCGGAATTGTCTTGACACACGCGACCAAATATGTCTTGACAATCATTGATAAGTGAGTTATACTTGTGTTAGGTCGATATTCCGAAGAAATAGAGGGGACTAATAATGCCCGCTGTAGCTTAAGTCATAGAAACATTCGTTTCATGAAATGCACGGCCTCGGCGGAAGCTAGGGGCTTTTTTATTGCCCGAAAGGTCTAACAATGGAAGTAATAAATAACCAACCAAACGAATTGACGAGTACAGATATTTGGACAGTCGCAGAACTAGCATCTTTTCTAAAGTGCTCGAAGTGGAGCATTTATAACCAGACGCGAACAACCGGCAGATCGCGTGCGGATCATCCGCTTCCGGTCCTGCGACTTCCCTGCGGCCTACGGTTTTTAAGACCTCAGATTGTCCAATGGCTGCAAGACATGGGGACTGCATGAAAGTTCCTGTTTATAAGCGCAAGCTGCAAGCCGTCATGAATGATCCACGAGCTACTCTAGAACAGAGTCTTCAAGCAGCCCTGTGCCTTGCTCAGCTTGATCTAAAGAAATTCAAAGTCAGACCCTTACAGGCCAAGCTTGATGCCGCCGTCACTGAAAACAAGAAGCTGATTCAGCGGCAGGCGGCGCTTGAGAGCGACCTTCTCGCTGCAAAACAACAGATTGACATGCTGGAGTTCAAACGTCTGGCGGGGAGTGCTCAATGAAATCTAAAACGCCGCCTGTGGCTGAATGCTTCGCGCACCATCACATGACAGTGCAGGAATTTGGGTTCTGGAACTACGCTCGTTCGGTATCGCATGAACGAAAGGTGTTGTTCTTCGACGGCCGAAAAATAGCAGCTCGATTTGAAGGGACTAGTAAGAGTACCTGCTATCGTCTGCTAAAGAAGCTGGAAGCGAAGGGATGGTGTGTATGTTTAGTGCCGACGAAAAAGAATAAACATGGAATGTGGACGGCCACACAATGGCGATTCTTAGATCATGAGGAATGGGCTGCGAAACATAAGAATCAATGTGGAACGGCAAGGCCAGTCCCACCAGCGGTAGTGGATAGCCAGAAATCCAGTCCCAGCCATGCAACAGTCCAGTCCCAACCGTGCAATCAACCAGTCCCACAGGTGGGACATAACTTGATAGAAAAGCATACTGATATGAATAATACCGATAACAATACTTATAACCTGTCCAGTCCCATCGGTGGGACAGGTCAGTCAGGGACTTTTTTTGTAAGGGAGCCTTCTGATAATAGCGGAGCGATACCCAGACATGTTCCCGCCCCGCGACAGCGGGCCAGTGTTCCCGCCGCGACGAATAACAACTTAAATATTAACAACAGGATTCAGAATTGTGAACAAAACAACCGTGAACCGAAGGAACAGGAGACTACAGATATGAATACACAACCTAAAAAAAGAACGATGGCACAGCTAACAAAGTGGGCTAACGATTTGAACGAGATTTGGAAAGACCTTCCGAACCCGAAGACTACATCGGTGGAGGAGCTTCTAGCCAGTGGCCGCTACGAGTTGATTGCCGAGCCAACGGCGCAAAGCGGTGCAAATTCTACGAACGGAGGACCATGCCTAGTGATGAATTCCTAAAGCAACATGCTACTAGATTAAAGACATTAACCAAAAGAAATCTACAGAAGGTTCTGTCGCAGTTGCAGTTTGGGGAGCCTTGGGCCGAACGAGTCCTATCCGCCGTACGGAATCACAAACCCATCCCACCTTTAATAGTCTGCAAAGCTAACCTCAGAGACAATTCAGGAAGACCCTACACGCTGTTTATTTGTGAGGACGCATTCTTTAAGACGGAGCGGTGCTGGAATCTCTTGCCGTTCGAACTGGTGTCTTTAGAGGACATTATCGCGTACACAGACGATGGCGACCCGGTGAGGCTGGGAGACACTATAGGAACTAGTGGCTCGGATTTTGTATCGGCCTTAGCGCCGGGTGCTCCTATTGTTGAAATGGGAGAGAGGGCAACAGGCTGAATGCGACGTGCCAGAACGTGTCAATAACTAAAGTAGTAATGGAATCAGTTGGATGCAACGACTTATACAATCCGCTACATAATAAGACTAGGTGAAGCAAGAAGAAAGGAATCAGATATGACTACACAAGACGAAGAGAAGTTTGTAGCTATTGAGGGTATTTTACGAGCAATGGTTAATGACGATGAATTGGATTTGGAGTTCAAGAGCCGCGCCTGTAATTCGTTGGCAGCTTTGTATAACTTCAAGACTGCGGACGAAGAAAATCGCAATGAAGCTGTACATGGATTTAATACACCGGAAAGGAATATATGACTCAGGAGTTGAGGGGTCGCACATTCGGCCCGCGACGGGAGTTGAAGGTCACGGCGTACGCCGGGAACGGATATTACCAAACGCGGTGCGAAAGTTGTGGAACGGTAACACAGTTTCATCAGAAGGAGCTGTTCTCGAAGGCAAGGTGCTTCGCCAGTATTCACGGCAAGTCGGAGAATCAGCCTACCACATTCAAGGATGTGCAGCGAGAAGTCGAGCAGGAGCAAGCCGAGAAAGAGCGGCCATTACGCGAGGCGAAAGAGGCTCTAATTAAAACACAGCGGGAAACCGAGCGGCTAAAGCGGGAGCACACGCTGTCTGTGCCGAGTACTCATCTGCCAATTTTTGTTCAGATCGGCGACGATTCACCCGGCCTGTTCTATGCACAAGAGTATCACGCAGACCCGACTTCTGTTAACGCCAACGTTTATCTGGGCATGGTCATGGATGCCTGTAATGTATTTCGAGAAGGCCATCCCGATTTTTGCTTCGAGCGTGACTATCCCGTTATAAAGCAATTCATTGACACCAATGACACAGTTGGAATGGGGATTGATTTAACGAGGCCCCACACGTTTGAAATCATTTATGAATACTTGCTGAGCAAGGGCTTGGTTGGCGCGGTGCTAGAGGTTCCGAATCCAAGGCAACATCTTGAGGCGGTAGGGGCACTGCCGCAATACACCCAGGAGCAGCTTGACGAAATGAGCAGTGAAGATTACGCCCGAGCAGTTGGACTAAAACATGCTCCCGCAGATGCTCCGCGTACTTTTACAGCGGCATTTTGAAAGGATAAACATGAAAGTC
>Ga0210401_10008157_pt1 | contig 10415 bp, 2 predicted proteins | sample IncBWH32MmetaG_FD_150866 | JGI IMG/M metagenome (GOLD analysis project Ga0210401, IMG submission 150866) | Forest soil microbial communities from Barre Woods Harvard Forest LTER site, Petersham, Massachusetts, United States - Inc-BW-H-32-M | ecosystem: Environmental > Terrestrial > Soil >... | reverse complement strand
CCCTGGCCTTTGCGGTCTCAGCTTCGGCTCAAACGGTCACCGCGCCGGCCACCAATGCAACCTTCAGGGCGGCGGACGACTTTGCGACGCAAGCCTTTCAAGACCCCTGGGATATGAGCCAGATGACCGATCTGGGGTGGTTCACATACGGCGTCGATCAGCCGGTGTCGAATTTGACGAATATCGCGTTTTCCGGCGGAATTTTTTCGGCGATCACGGCCAGCAACGCCTCTACCGGCGTCCTGCCTAATTTCATGCTGCTGGACCCTAACTCACCGACGGCCACCCAGATCGGGAAAGTCGGCACGGTCTATCCGATAGACTCCACCCATTACCAGCACTTCTTGATTCGCATGAATTTGTCCGGATCGGGGCTGTCAGCCACTCCCAACGCGTGCGGGCTCGTCAATGCCAGTCAGTGCTCTCATCTGATTTGGAACCTGTACGGGCCCCTCGAAACACCTGCTCGGTCGCAGAGCACATCCAACGTATTTCCTGTTTACGGTGGCTGGTGGATTTATTCGGTTGATCTACCAACGCTGGGTTCGGCCGGCGGCGGTCCAACTTGGGTTGCCAGTAATCCGGTGAAATCGTTGCGCGTCGATCCCATCTTCATGCCCAATATGAACCTTCAGGTCGATTGGGCCCGGTTGACGATCGAGGATCCCACGTTATACAGCACCATCACCTGGACCGGCAGCGGTCCAATGGATATCTTCGTCGACAACGACAAGACTTGGGGCAACGGTAACGAAAGCCAGATCGCTACAGGCGTTAGCGGCGGTAGCTTCCCGTTCTACGTTGGCGGGCTTTCCGCCGGAACCTACTACGTCGCGATTCGCCCCACCGGCAGCTCCACCACTCCAAATTACTCTGCGGGCGCTTGGACGGTGAATGACATCCCCACCCTTACCTTCACCTCGCCCAACCCCCAAGGCAGCTCCGATGACTTCGCCACCACGGTTTTGAGCAATCCCTGGGACATGAACGCGACCAGCGATATCGACTGGACCCTGAATGTTGCGGGAACGGCGATCAACAACAGCCTCCCCGCCCAAGATGAGGCTGGCAACAGTTTGGGCAATATCCGAGTCTACTCGGGAGCCACCGCGTCTTCAAACTTTGCCGATCCCGAGATTTATCCTTTGCACTGGACCGTGCGTGGAGCGACAAATCATATTGACACCAGCCACTACCGGATTCTCACCCTTAAATGGGGTATCCTCCGGCCACGCGATATCAATAACGGCTCCATCGGGCGCGTGGTCTGGCGTGTGTTCGGCGAGACCGCGGAGAATGTTTCCAGCGACCTTATTCTGCGACATTTGGGAACGGCGAACGTGGTTCAGACTATCATCGCCGACATGAAAAGCATTCCCCTGGCCTGGGGTGGGAGCCCAGCTCATTTTGGCGGTGGCAGTCCGTCGACCACCGGCTGGACCGGAATGCTGGACGGCTTCCGCGTCAAGCCCGACGAATTCAGCACCGCGACCAACTTCTATATCCAAGACATCAAGCTGACCGCTTTTGAGCAAGCGGACACATCTTACACGATTCAGTGGAGCTATACCAACGCGGGAACCGCGGCGCCCACGCTCCAGCTCGGCTATGACACCACGGGAACCGGCTTCGCAGGGACGCAGATCATTTCCGGCCTGAATCCGACCAGTGGTTCGTATGCCTGGAACACCACCGGGCTCGCCGACGGAATCTATTACATTTACGCGAGCACCATGAACGGCGCCACAGTCATGAACCAGACCTACGCGAAATGGCCGATCTATGTCGTTCATGGTGGCGGCAGTCTCCCCACCTTGACGCTGGATCGCAGCCACCTTTACTTCGGCGCCACCAATAATGGCGCTACGGTTACGTCCGCGCAGACGGTCCATGTCATCACATCCTCCGGCGTGGCCTGGACGGCAAGTTCAAATCAACCTTTTGTGACGGTAAGTCCCACCTCGGGGTCAGGCAGCGGAACGATTACTGTGACGGTCCAGAGCAGCACCTTCCCGAGTCCTTCGACGCAGAGCGCCATCATCACCGTGAGTTCGGGCGGGGTAACCAATTCTCCTCAAACGCTACCAGTGTCGGTGAATGTGATTAATCCCTCGGCGAACTTGCCGCCCTTTGGAAGCTTCGATACACCCGTGACCAATACCACCGGGATCGCTGGAGCGATTGCGGTTACCGGCTGGGCTCTGGACGACATTGAAACCACGTCGGTCGAGATCTGGCGCGCGCCGGTCACGGGCGAGACTCCTCAAGCTAACGGTCTGATGGACGTCGGCCCCGCGACCTTTGTGGACGGGGCGCGGACGGACGTGGCGGGCACTTACCCGACCTATCCTCTCAATACCCGCGCCGGCTGGGGCTACATGCTGCTGACCAATTTCCTGCCTAACAACGGCGTGGCGGCGGGGCCCGGAAACGGAACATATACTCTGCACGCGATAGCGACTAACAGATACGGGCAAACGACGGATCTCGGCGTTAAGACCATCAGCGTCAACAACGCGGCGGCCGCAAAGCCGTTCGGCACCATTGATACGCCAACTCAGGGAGGCACGGCATCGGGCAACGCGTTCGTGAACTTCGGCTGGGCGCTCACGCAGAATCCCAACTGTATTCCGGTCGATGGGTCGACTCTTACAGTGGTGGTGGATGGTGTAACCATGGGCCACCCAAACTACAACCAGTACCGCAGCGACATCGCGACGTTCTTTCCAGGACGTTGCAACACCCCCGGCCCGGTTGGATTCTTTTACATCGACACTACCCAGCTCGCCAACGGCGTGCATACGATCAGTTGGAATGCGTACGACAACGTTGGCCATGGCGACGGACTGGGAAGCCGGTACTTCACCGTGTTCAATAGCGGCGGGACAGCTTCCCCGGCCGATGCGGGCAATTCGTCCGCAGTTTCGCCGGCGGCGATTGCCACTCCTGCCGCGGTTACCGTGCGCCGCAGCCTCGACCTGCAAGCTGTACCGGAGGCCTTGGTAGCGGACGCCGATGGCGCCTACTCAGTGACGATGGAAGAGCTCGGCCGTATTGAACTGCAAATCGGCGCAGTCAGGGGCTATCAGATCATCAATGGCGAAGCTCACCATTTGCCGATCGGTTCCACGCTGCGCGCTGGCGTATTTTACTGGGGGGCCGGTCCCGGATTCCTGGGCCCCTACGAACTTCGATTTGATAGGCCGGACGGTACCGTCGCGGCAGTTCACGTCAACATTCAACCAAAGACGACACCACAGCGTCGGGCTCGCTGATAGCTCGCGTCCATCGCCTGAGACGCCATGAACGGAACGCCAATGACTCGACGAGTTATCCGTAATCTGGTTTTGGTCGCGTGCGGAATGGGGGCTGCTTTCACCGCCTTTGGTCAAGACAACGACCTTAACGAGGGTCCGGACATGATGAATGCCCGGCGGGAGTGGTTATTTCGCCAGCGCTCCTATCCGCTCGGGTTCATTCCCTCCGACGCTCGCGCGCGAGCGGTAATCGAGCTCAACCGGCAGCTTGCGGAACGTTCGGCGGCGCGCGCCAAGGGAAAGACGCCGGAGGCGCTGCCGGAAACGGCGACCACCGGCACATGGACGCTCATCGGTCCGAATCCGACCCAAAACGGAATCCTGACAACCGCCGCCTGGACCAATGCCATTGCGGTCGATCCGACCAATGCCAGCGTCGCTTACCTGGGCGCGCCGGAAGGCGGTGTTTGGAAGACCACTGACGCGGGGGCTCACTGGACGCCGCTCACCGACACGCAGCCGTCGCTGGCGATCGCGTCGATCACTATCGACCCCACCAATAACCTTACCGTCTATGCCGGTACCGGCGACAGTTATCTGTATGGAGAGGGCCTGCTCAAAACGACCAATGGTGGAAACACCTGGAGCTATATCGCCTCACCGTTTGCGGGGCCGTTCAGCGACAGCAGTTACTTCGGCGGCGGCGCTCACATCAACCAGATCGCTGTCGATCCCGCAAGCCCCTCCGTGGTTCTCGCGGCAGTGTGGCGATTCCCCGCCAGCAGCGCCGGCATCTATCGTTCCACCGATGGCGGCAACACCTGGGCGCAGGTATTGCCCGGGGCTGGCGCCACGTCGGTCACTTTTAGTTCTACCGGCAGCGTGGCCTACGCCGCCATCAGCGACTATTTCGGGACGTCCCAGGCCGGCATCTACAAGTCCACCGATGGCGGGCGATCCTGGGCTGCCTCCAATGGCTCGGGCAGCACCCAGCTTCCGCTCAGCAACTCCGGAGTCCCGGCTGTAGGAGAGATGCAGCTCGCCATGGCGCCTTCCAACCCGACCACGCTCTATGTATCCATCGAGGGATTGAATACGTTTGCGCCCCTGAGCCCCAATAGCATCTTCGTCAGCATCGATGGGGGCGCCACCTGGAATCCTACGGCGGCGAATCCGTTCTCGGTTCAGGCCGCCGGCAACAAAGGCATGGTCCTGACGGTCCATCCTACCAATCCCAACATCGTTTTCGTGGGAGAGCAGAACCTGTTTCGTTCCCTGGATGGAGGCCACACCTGGGCAGTAGTGACAAGTAGCGCGAACGGCGCTGTGAACAACCTTTTCGGCGATATCCGGTCCTTTGGATTCTCGGCCGGTGGAGTGGTGCTCTATGTCGGCTGCGATGGCGGCCCGTGGAGTACTGGAGATGCCGCGAATCAGAACATGAACTGGACCAACCTTACCTCCACGCTGGCAACCACACAGTTTTATCCGGGCCTGTCCATTAATCCTTCTAACGTGGCCATTGCGTTTGGAGGAACGCAGGATCAGGGCGTGCAGCAATACAACGGATCGCCAACCTGGACCACTGTGCAACCATGCGACGGGGGCTGGACGGCGATCGATCCCAACGTATCGGCCAACGTTTATATCGTGTGCCAAACCGGCACGGTGCAAATCCTGAAATCGATTAATGGCGGCGGTTCATTCGCCGTGGCTGGGGCCGGAATCAACGGCGCGGACCGCGTCGCTTTTATCCCGCCCATGGTGCTGGACCACTCCAATCCGCAGAACCTCTACTTCGGAACCTATCGAATCTATCAGACCACCAATGGAGCCGCCTCCTGGACGCCCATCTCCGGTGATCTGACCACCGGAACGAACAGTCCCACCATTTCCACGATCGCGGTCGCGCCCAGTGATTCCAACCGCCTCTACATCGGCACCAGCGACGGCCAGGTCCGGACTACCGCGAACGCCACCGCCGGAGCGGCCGCCATCTGGACCAATGTCACTGGAACGTTGCCGAACCGTGCGGTATCGCAGGTGGTAGTAGATCCGTACAACGCCTCTACTGCCTATGCTGTAATGTCCGGTTTCACATTTGGCGCCGACACCCAGGGCCACGTTTTCAAAACTACCAATGCGGGAACCAGTTGGAGCGATATCAGCGGCAATCTTCCCAATATTCCAGCCGACGACCTGGTGGTGGACCCGGATGTTGTGAACTGGCTCTATGTCGCCACCGACATTGGCGTCTATGCCACGATCAACGGAGGCACGTCTTGGACGCCGTTCGGAAACGGGCTACCGCGCACGGTGGTAAGCTCCCTGAAACTACACGAGCCTTCCCGAACACTTCGCGCTGCCACCATGGGACGCTCGGCCTGGGACATTATCGCTCCACTCCCGCAGCCGGTTCTTTCCATCGGCAAGACACACTCCGGTAACTTCGAGCAAGGCCAGCAAAATGTGACCTACACGATTACGGTGTCGGACTCGATCTCCGGCGGGCCAACCAGCGGAACGGTTACGGTGGTCGAAACGCTGCCGGCGGGTCTCACGCTGGTATCGATTGCCGGAACAGGCTGGACGTGCGTAGCCACTACCTGCACCCGCGGCGATGTTTTAAGGGGCGGATCCAGCTACCCGGCGATCACCGTGACTGCGAACGTGGCGTTGACTGCAACCTCACCGCAGATAAATCAAGCCAGCGTATCGGGCGGAGGATCGGTCAGTGCCAACACAACCGACCCCACCATTCTGGTCCCGGCGGGAACGGCTCCGGCTCTCAATATCAGCAAGACGCATTCCGGTAGTTTCGCGCAGGGGCAACAGGGCGCTACGTACACGATTACGGTCGTAAACAGCCCAACCGCCGGGCCAACCAGCGGGACCGTGACGGTGACTGACACGGTCCCTTCGGGATTGACGTTGGCCTCGCTGGCCGGAACCGGCTGGAGCTGCGCTTCAAACACCTGTACCCGCGCGGATGTGTTGAACAGCGCGGCCAGTTATCCGCCCATTACCGCGACGGTCAATGTGGCCGCCAACGCCACCTCTCCGCAGGTTAACCGGGCCGGTGTATCGGGGGGTGGTTCTCCCGGGGCCACCACCAGCGATACGACTACAATCACGATCTTGGGCACTTTGTCGGTGAACCGGCCCAGACTCAATTTCGGTTATAGCTCCACCCTGATCACCAGCACGCAAACTGTCGCGGTGAACTTCCTCAACGGCATCGCCGGGAATTGGACGGCGTCCTCCAGCGCATCAAATATTACCGTTTTTCCAACGTCCGGCAGCGGGAACGGAACCATCCAGGTGACTGCGAGCGCCGGGCCGAGCGGCACGATAACGGTCACCGCCGCGGGTTCGCCGGGCTCTCCCCAGCAAATCCAAGTGAATATAGCAAGCGCCGCTGCAGCCCTGCCGTACGGCAGCTTCGATACGCCCGCAAACAATACCACCGGGATAGCGGGAGCGATCCCCGTCACCGGTTGGGCGCTCGACAACATAGAGGTGGAGACCGTAGGCATCTGGCGTGCGCCGGTAACAGGCGAGACGCCTCAATCTAACGGCTTGATGTACCTCGGTAATGCCGTCTTCGTCGCCGATGCACGCCCGGATGTGCTAGCCACTTATGCCGGCGCGCCCTGGAGTTATCGCGCCGGGTGGGGCTATATGCTGCTCACCAATTTTCTGCCCCATAACGGCGGCGCGGCCGGGCCCGGGAATGGGACCTACAGCCTGCACGCAATCGCGGTCAATAAAGCCGGACAAAGCTTCGATCTGGGTACCCGCAACATCACGGTCGACAATGCGGATGCCGCCAAGCCATTCGGCACCATTGATACGCCCACGCAGGGAGGCACGGCATCGAGCAACGCGTTCGTGAACTTTGGCTGGGCGCTGACCCAGAATCCCCATTGCATTCCGACCGACGGATCCACCCTCACCGTAATCGTCGACGGAGTAAACATGGGCCACCCCGTTTACAATCAGGCACGCAGCGACATCCAGAGTTTCTTCCCGGGCCTCTGCAACACCAACGGCGCGGTTGGATTCTTCTACATCGACACCACCCAGCTTGCCAACGGCGTGCATACGATCAGTTGGAATGCGTACGACAACGTTGGCCACGGCGACGGACTGGGAAGCCGGTACTTCACTGTGTCCAACACCGGTGGAACAAATGCGCTGGCGGTGGATGAACCCATCGAGCCCGCTCAGGATTCCCGAACGCTAATCGCAGCCGAAATCGAAGAGCTCGGCCTCCTGGAGCTGCACTTAGGCGCTGCCACAGGCCACATGCTGGTGGGCAGCCAGAGCGCCCCGCTCCCGGTAGGCTCGACGCTGAAGGGCGGTGTCTTCTACTGGCAAGCCGGACCGGGCTTCCTGGGAGATTATCAACTCGTGTTCGAACGGCCGGATGGAACCGAAGTCCGGGTTGGGGTTAAGGTTCGCCCTAAGCGGTTTTCGACCCAATAGTCTTTGTTCGCTATTGGTGAACAATTGTCGAATACATCGGCCCTTTGGCCGCTCCTTCCCGATAGTCGGCCGCCTCAAGCACTGGGGCCAGAGGCGGATGAGAAAGTGGTGTTTCAGGCGAGATTCAGTGGGACCGGTGCGACCGCGGAGGCGGTTGAATCCTGGAATTTCCGGCATCATTGGCCTGCGCCGCCCCGGCATTCCCGCAGTCGTTGCGTAGCTCGTTGGGGAAACCTGCCGGCGGCGTACTGACCGTGTTGTCGATGCAGGGGATGGCGCTTAGATATTCGTAGATGGCCTCGATGTGACGGTCGGTCAGGTGCGAAAACGTTACCCACGGCATGATCTGGAGAAGATTACCGTCGGGGATGTTGTTAAATGCATCGCCCTTGGCGTCGTAAATTATCGGACCAGTGGGAATGCAAACTGGCGTGGCGCCTCCGTTGATTGCCGCTATTTGCGCTGCCGTGCAGGTTGGATGGATGTGATCGAAATCTATGCCGGTCCTCAAGATCTGCTTAAAGTCTGAAAGCGAGTGACCGCCTTCCGGCCGCCCATTCTTGTCCGGTGTCAAATTTCGCGTGATGATGTTTGGGCCTGCGTACCCGTTAGGCCCGGTTGGAGTCCCAACTGTGAAGAAGTTCGTGCCCCCATTCAGGTAGACGGACGGATCGATCTTCTCCGGCTGGTTAAAGTACGGGTTTCCGCCGGTGGCGTAGGAGTAAAGAAAGAGTGGAGGCGCGCCACTGCTGTGGCAACCATTGCAGTCGCCAATAGCGTTTACCAGATAGCTGTCTAGTCCCACCAGATCGCGGTTCTTCCCAGCCAGATTCAGCGGAACGGGCGCGATCGCGAAGCCCTGCTGGACGAGCGACGCCTCGGAGGTGTCCTGAGCTTGTAGCGGCAGCGAGCCGTTCAACATTCCCACAACCCCGACTGCCAAAACCGCAACGAATACAGCAGCGGACCTAGCAAGATGTTCTGCTCTCATTTGATGTCTCCTTGTTTGTCTATTGATGGTTGCTCGGTTCTGTAACTGAAAAAGGGAGGCGAGGTCTCTAGCATGACAGGTTTTGATTGGGCTGGCCTCAAAACCGTATCAAAGTCATAAGGTTTCGTTGTATGAGTACTGTCAGTTAAAGAACTTCCCAGCCAGTCGTCCAATGCTGGAGAGCAAGAACCGGTGGCTCCCATCTAGGCTTCAGTCACAGTTTGCTCAGGTGTTTTCTCTCGTTCCTATTCAGGAACTTCCCAATTCCCACGCCATCGCGCGCCTCGCCCGCATGTTATTCAGAAGTCATGAGTGCCTGTACAGGATCAGCGCCCCATGCTTACGCCTTGCGTCAAGCCAAACCATGCGCAGGGTTGGGTTCGTTTTTTCGAGTCACGTGTTCGACCTCACCGCTCACGCACAAGATGCGTCAAAGGCCTTCACTAAGCGGTCGCCGAAGTTGGGTTCGTTTTTTCAACTGTCCAGCCTACGGCTCAACCAGAAACTAGAAACTGGAAACTAGAAACCGTGGTGAAAACCGTGCTTCAATAATAGTTACACTCCTTCGCGAGCGTACGGGAGGCAATCCGGATTGAATCAGGCAATTCTCGCCCTGGAAGACGGTACAGTCTTCGAGGGCAAGAGCTTTGGTGCGCAAAAAGACAGGCTGGGCGAGGTGGTCTTCAATACCGCCATCACCGGTTATCAGGAAATCTTCACTGACCCTTCCTATGCCGGCCAGATCGTGGTCCTCACGAATCCCGAAATCGGCAACTATGGGGCCAACCAGGCGGACCAGGAGGCGGCGCGCCCCTACATCGAAGGTCTGGTGGTGCGTGAATTTTCCTCCATCGCCAGCAACTGGCGTTCGGAAGAGAACGCCGAGCAGTTTCTGGCGGACAACGGTGTCCCGGTAGCCGCCGAGATCGACACCCGGGCGTTGGTGCGCCACCTGCGCACTCGCGGCGTCATGCGCGGAATTCTTGCCGTCAACGGAGGCGACTCGAAAGAACTGGTCGAGCGTGCCCGCCAGTCCCCTTCCATGGCCGGGCTGGATCTCGCCACCCGCGTTTCCACTGCTACCCGCTACTCCTGGGATAAACCGGTCGCCGGTTGCTCGCCCTCCGAGCAAGTGAATGGCGCGACGGACCCCTGGTGTCACGTGGTCGCCTACGATTACGGAATCAAGCGAAACATCCTGCGGCGCTTGGTCCAGGTGGGAGCGCGTGTTACGGTGGTGCCTGCACTCACACCCTCCGAAGAGGTCCTGGCTCTCAAACCCGACGGGATCTTCTTATCCAACGGACCCGGCGATCCCGAGCCTCTCCAATATCAGGCCCAACAAGTCCGCAACCTGATCGGCAAGAAACCGATCTTTGGAATTTGCCTGGGCCATCAGATCCTGGGGCTGGCAATGGGCGGGAAGACCTACAAACTGAAGTTCGGCCATCGCGGCGCCAACCATCCGGTGTTGAATCAGGTCACGCAAAAAGTCGAGATCACTTCGCATAATCACGGCTTCGCGGTGGACCCCGATTCGCTCAACCCGAATGAAGTCGAGTTCACGCATCTCAACTTGAACGACCAGACCTTGGAAGGCTTCCGTCACCGCAGTGAACCGGTTTTCTGCGTTCAATACCATCCCGAAGCCGCGCCCGGCCCGCACGACTCGCTTTACC
>Ga0210401_10008156_pt1 | contig 10416 bp, 8 predicted proteins | sample IncBWH32MmetaG_FD_150866 | JGI IMG/M metagenome (GOLD analysis project Ga0210401, IMG submission 150866) | Forest soil microbial communities from Barre Woods Harvard Forest LTER site, Petersham, Massachusetts, United States - Inc-BW-H-32-M | ecosystem: Environmental > Terrestrial > Soil >... | reverse complement strand
ATACAGCTATCGCGAATTTCGAAATGTGCTTGGGATTCCGGCTGCCGCTGCGCCGTTTTTTACGAACGGATCGGCAATCGCACTGAGGTCGAGCGTGCAGAGGTGGCTGATCCGCTTTCCCGAGCGACGATTCACATTGAACTCGATCGGGAGCGGAGAGTTTGGAACTTTTTTCCGCGATCCGCTGGGAAAATACGGGCGGCTGCAAGGAACCCTTGCGGCTCGCTGGCTGCCGAAAGCCCGTGGAGATGATTACGAAACACTGATAAGCCTGCGGGGCGGCCGCACAATCGGAGACGTACCGTTCGACGAATTGTTCACGTTGGGATTCGACCGCGACACGCCGCTCTGGTTGCGCGGGCATCCCGGCTTGCAGGACGGACAAAAGGGAGATGCACCGCTCGGAAGAAATTATGTGCTGGTGAACGCGGAGACCGACAAGATTGTTTATCGCAACGGTATTTTTTCTTTGCGGGCGGGGCCGTTTCTCGACACCGGAAGAACCTATGACCCATCCGGATTTTTTGGATCGCCGAAATGGCTGTGGGACACAGGGGCGCAGGCGAAGATTCGCGTGCTCGGTGGAGTCGAGGTTGTGCTCGGGTACGGCAAGGATTTGCGCTCGGGCAGGAATTCGTTTTTCACCACCGTGACGCGGTAGCGGGCAGGGCGCGGCGCCTCAGATGATTTGCTTTTTGCGAAGAGTCGCGGCGAGAGACTCGACCTGCGAGCGGGTTTCTTCCAGCGTGCCGGAGCAATCGATGGTGTAGTCAGCGCGCTTAATTTTTTCCTGAATGGGAAGCTGGGCGGCGATGCGGCGGAGGGCTTCGGTTTCGCTCATTCCGCGGGCGTGCAAGCGATCGAGTTGCTGCTCCGGAGTGCACCAGGCGACGACCATGCCGTCGAGCCTTGCGGCCATGCCGGCTTCGATGAGCAACGCGGCTTCGACGAAAGCAGCAGCGTGATCCCCGCTTTTTTGCCAGTCATCCAGCTGGTTGAAAATGATTTGGTCCACGCGCGGATGAAGGATGGAATTGAGTTTCGCGAGTTTCGCCGGATCGGCGAAAACGATGGCGGCCAACTTGTGGCGATCGATACGCCCGGAAGAGCCGGCAAGATCGGCCCCGAAAGACTGAACGATCTCGTTGTGAGCGGTTTGCCCGGGCTCCATGAGCTTGTGGGAGATGGAATCAGCGTCGAGGACAGGGAAGCCAAGTTCACGGAGAATTGCGGCGACAACACTTTTACCGCTGGCGATGCCGCCGGTTAGGCCGAGTTTCAGCATTGAATCGCGCAACTCTCTTTCAAAAACCCGGCTCGCCTCGAAAGGCGGGCCCTACAACCACGAGAATTCCATCAGAAAAGTTTAAGGCCTCGCCACCGCGGCGCTGGAGGCGCGGCGCAGGCGCGCGGCTTTCACGGTGTTGCTCATGAGCATCGTGATGGTCATCGGGCCGACGCCTCCGGGTACAGGCGAGAGCGCGCCGGCGATCTGGAAGGCGTCTGGATGCACGTCGCCGATGAGTACGTTGCCTTTTACGCGGAATTTTTCCAGGCGCTCGGGGAAATTGCGGAGCAATTGCGCGGCCTCAGCGGCATCGGTGACCTTGTTCGTGCCGACATCGATCACGGCGGCGCCGGGCTTGATCCAATCAGGCTGAACGTAACCTGCTTTGCCTATGGCGGCGACAAGAATATCGGCCCGGCGGATTACCCCCGGCAGCTCGCGTGTCTTCGAATGGCAAATCGTGACCGTGGCGTTCGCGTGGAGCAGCAGCAGCGCCATCGGCTTGCCAACAATGTCGCTGCGGCCGAGCACGACGGCGTTGGCGCCTTCGATGGGAATTTCATTGCGCCGAAGAAGTTCCATGCAGCCCGCGGGTGTGCACGCGACGAGGCCGGGCCGATTACTGACAAGCCTTCCCATGCTGACGGGATGAAAGCCGTCGACGTCTTTCGCGGGATCGACCGCCTCGAGAACGCGTTTCGAATCGATTTGTGATGGCAAGGGAAGCTGAATCAGGATGCCATCCACGTTGTCATCCGCGTTGAGGTCGCGGACAAGTTGCAGCATGTAATCGGTGGAAACGCTCGCGAGCGGAGTGTGCAGCCAACTGGCCATGCCGAGCTGTTCGCAGGCGGCGATTTTGCTTTTTACGTAGACCTGCGAGGCGGGATTTTCGCCAACCAGAACGGCGGCGAGCCCGGGACGAATTCCCTGCGCGTGCAGCCCGGTAATCTCGGATTTCAATTCAGCGAAAATTTCGTCGCGGATTTTCAGGCCGTCCAGGATGCTTGCTGGCATAGAGTGTTTGCTTTCCTTGTGCTTCAAACCTCAGATGATAGCACGCGGGGAGAAGCAATTCGGCGGCGCCCTCAGAGGGCGCTGACGGAAATCAGGGCGGACATCGTGTGCGCCTGGGCCGGAGCAAGATTGACGGCGTGATCGCCGACGTTGCAGGTTTCCACACAGACAAACTGGCGCCATTCATCAGCGCCAACGTCAGACATCTTTTTTGCTTTTTCGGACCAGGGATTCCAGAGAACGGTATCGCGCGACTCTTCCTTGGCGACAAGTACGCGGCGCCGGGCGGCGGGATCTTCAATTTCCACGGTGGAAAAGGTCTTAAGGTAAACTCGATCGGTCTCCGCGGAGATCAACACGTCTCCGTGCTGGTGCTTTTCGCGTTTGGCGTCGGTCTTGTCGATGAAGCCCGCGCCGTTCAAGCCGCGCAGCTTGGCGCCGGCAATATTGGCGACACGAAAGTAGGAATGGAGCGCTTCTTCGAACCGGAAGGAGGAGGTGCCGCGGTTGGTGGCAATGATCTCCAGGCGCAGTTGCTCGCCGAACGTGGCGCAAAAGAGCAGGTGATAATCGCCGAACCAGGTCTTCCGCGTGGCATCGTCGGCGGAGGTCGAAAGCGCCACGGTAACGTCGTGGTCCGCATGGGTAATGCCTTCCAGTTGCCAGGATTTGGTGCGGACCAGCCCATGCGCTGGAGAGCGCGGATCGTCGGCGCGGGCCGAGAACCACGGAAAGCACACCGGAACTCCACCACGAATCGCTGCGCCATCCTGCCACTTCGATTTCGAACTAAGATAGAGGACTTCTTCGTTGCCGACCGGTTTCCAGGAAGTGACATGGGCACCATGCAGATAAATTTCACCAGAGGCGCGGGGCGAACTTACCTGGACGCAGGGAAGCCCGCCGCGGCCATCCACGATTCTGGCGATGCCGGGAATTTCAAATCGGCGATTCAAATCGCTGAGGGGAGCAGGCGTTGCCATCGGGAGACCTCCTTGCTAAACAGGCCGGCGGCGGCGCGGAAGCAGACGCTCAAAGTAGCATAAATTCAGTCAATTTAGAGTAAAGGAATGCGGGTCAATCGCGCTTGAAACCACTGGAGCCCCGCGGACTCTAATCAAGCAGAGGTGGCGGAATGCCGATATTCGGAGACGATGGCGGAAGGCGGGCGAAAGAGAAGCAGGCGAAGGCCGAGGGGCGGTTGCCACCCGGACAATCGCTGACGATCAAGTGGCCCGTGCTGCATTACGGGAGCGTGCCGCATTTTGACGCGGCGAAATGGGATTTCAAAATAAGCGGGTTGGTGGAAACGCCGTTGCGCCTGACTTGGGAAGAGTTTCGCGCGCTGCCGCAGATGGAATCCACCAGTGATTTTCACTGCGTGACGCGCTGGAGCCGTCTGGATAACCGTTGGAAGGGCGTGCGATTCACGGACGTGTTGGATCGCGCGAAAGCCAAGCCGGAGGCCGAATACGTTCTGGTGCTTGCCGAAGAGGGCTACACGTCCAATATTCCACTGAAAGATTTGCTGCGGCCAGATGTGCTCTTCGCTTTCGAACATGACGGCGAGCCGTTGACAGCCGAGCACGGCGGACCGCTGCGCCTGATCGTGCCGCATCTTTACGCTTGGAAAAGCGTGAAATGGGTCCGCGGCTTCATGCTTCTGGACCACGACCGCCTGGGCTTCTGGGAACGCAACGGCTATCACGCCTATGGCGATCCTTGGAGAGAACAGCGCTATTCGGGAACATAAAAGTCCAATTGCTTGAACCGGAAAAATCTTGACCGGCCCGGTGCTTGCCCGAATCTCCCTCTACCGGTACGGGAAGCGAAAAAGGGGCGACCAGATCACCCCAGCGTAGCGCATTCATAGTTTTGCAACACGCACTCAAATATAATGCAGCCATGCAAATCGGCAAATTTGGAAGTTGGTTTTTGGGAATGATGTTAGTGATTGTTGTGCCCGGAGAACTCCGCGCGCAAACGGGACCCCCAGCTCACGAGCCAACGCGACTGCCCAATGGAAAGCTGCTGGGCGAGGTGCCGGGTGACCCGCAGCCGACGAACAATTTTCCGACAGCGGCGGCGATTTCGCCGGACGGGCGGTTTGCCGTGCTTCTGCACAGTGGTTTTGGCGCGTACACATCCGGCGAAAAACAGTCGCTGACAGTCTTGAATCTGCAGACAAACGAGCTTCGCGATTTTCCCGACGAGCGCCTCGGAAGCAGGGCGAAGCAGACTTACTTTCTGGGGCTGGCTTTCAGCATCGATGGCAAGCATTTGTACGCCTCGATGGCCTCGCTGACCGATCCGTTGGGAAAAGAGAAGGGAAGCACTGGAAATGGGATCTCCGTCTATGGCTTCGAGAATGGACTGGTGACGCCCGAGCGATTTTTGCCGCTGGCGCCGCGGGCGATGCTGCCGAGCGGGAAAGTGCGGCGCGGGCAGTTCAAAGATGTGACCTATCCCGCGGGACTCAGCGTGGCAATCAGTGGCGGCGAAGAGCGCATCCTGGTGGCATGCAACGGCTCGGACGAAGCGATCTTGTTGAACAGCGCCGACGGAAAAATCGTGCATCGGTTTGACCTTGCCACGTACAAGCGCATCCCGGGAGCTCTGCCGTATACGGCGGTGATGACGCACGACGGCCGGCGAGGATTTGTTTCGCTGTGGAACGCGTCGGCGGTGGCGGAACTCGACCTGACGAAGGGCACGGTGCGGCAATTTATTTCGCTGGGGAAGCCCGCGGCGCCGCTTGCGGGCGGGTCGCATCCGACGGCGTTGCTGCTGAACCAGGACGATTCGCGCCTGTTTGTGGCGCTGACAAATCGCGACGAGATCGATGCCCTGGATACGAAGACCGGAAAAGTCGCCTACACCTTCTCCACGAAATTGCCGGGGCAGAATTATGGCGGCAGCGATCCCGAAAGCCTCGCGCTCTCCTCCGATGGAAAAACGCTTTTTTCAGCGGACGCAATTTCCGATACTGTGGGCGTCTTCGATTTGAGCCATCCCGGCGCGGGCAAGCAAGAGAGGGCGGCGGGATTCATCCCCACCGAGTTTTATCCGACCGTGGTGGCTGTCACGGCCAACGATCTGCTGATCGGCACGGCGAAAGGCCGGGGATCCGGACCGAATCCGAAGGCGATCAGCACGAAAGCCAATGGCGATCCCAAATATCCGTATAACCCCGCGATGACTCATGGATCGTTGGCGCGCATCAAGGTTGCGGATATTCCAGGAAAACTTACGGAGTGGAGCGCGCTGGCCGCGGCCACGAATGCGGCGCAGGGGAACGTGGACAAAGTTCCTTTCGCGTCCGGCGAAAACAAGATCAAGCACGTGATTTACATCATCAAGGAAAACCGCACTTACGATCAGCTTTTCGGAGATCTGGGTGCGGGCGACGGCGACGCATCCCTGGCAATGTACGGGGAAGACATTACGCCAAACCAGCACAAGCTGGCGCGGCAGTTTGGCGTGCTGGATAATTTTTACGACAGCGGCGACGTTTCGGGCGATGGCCATGTGTGGTCGACCTCGGCTTCCATCTCGGACTACGTGGAAAAAACCTGGCCCATCGGCTACCGCAGCCGCGAACATACCTACGACTCGGAAGGCCAGTTGCTAGGGGGCATTTCCGCGGACGATGACCTTCCCGATGCGGGAGAACCGACCGGCGGGTATCTCTGGAAAAATTTCGCGAGCCACGGAATTTCGTATCGGCATTATGGCGAATATATCGTTTCGCGCTGGTGCGAGACCCAACAGCAAGGGAATTCGCCGGCCGGCGGCCCGCCTGAAGTTACGCGCGTGCCCTGCGCAAGGGCAACGATCAAGAAGGGCGAGCCCCTGGAGAAAAATGTGGGCGACCCTCGCGGGGGATCGAGCCCATACCCGTGGGAAATTCCGGTGCTCGGTAAAAATATTGCCTCACAGGTGGAATTGCGCGGCCACTTCGATCCGTCCTATCCCGACTTCGAGGTCGCTTATCCGGATCAATTGCGCGTGGACGAATTCTTGAATGAGTTTGCCGGTTTCACGAGTTCGCGCAAGGCGGGCAAGGACACGATGCCGCAATTCATCCTGCTGCGGCTGCCCAACGACCACACGGCCGGAGGGAAGCAGGGTAAGCCCAAACCAACCGCTTCGGTGGCGGACAACGATCTGGCGGTTGGCCGCGTCGTCGAAGCGCTCTCGAATACCGCCTATTGGGACGACACGGCCATCCTGATTCTAGAGGATGATGCGCAGGACGGCCCGGACCATGTGGATTCGCATCGCAGCATCGCCCTGGTCATCAGCAAATACGCGCCGGTCGCGGAATCGCCGGACGCGAAGGGCGGCGCTTTTGTGGACCATCATTTTTATACGACGGTGAACATGATTCGCACGATCGAGGCATTGCTCGGCGCGCCGCCGATGAACGCCAACGATTCGCGCGCCGCCGTCATGGCGCCGCTCTTCAGCGGTCCGGGGACGCAACAGCCCTTTCACGCTGATTACCGCAACCGCGATAATGGGCTGCTGTACGAAATGAACACGAAGGAATGGAAGCAGGGAAAAAATCTCGATTTCAGCCACGCCGACGCTGCGGACAACACGGTACTGAACAAATTCCTCTGGGAAGACCGCATGGGTGCAACGCCGATGCCAGTGCCCAATCACAATGTGTTTCCCCCGGGCAAGGCGACAAAAACTGCGCGCGAAGCTCGCGACCCCGATTGAGTCGTCCTTAATCTGACGCGGGGCGAGTCGACTGCCGTGTCCGCAATCTCAGTCCACCGCCACGGGCCTTCGCTTTTCCAAATTCTTTGCCTGCTCAAAGGCGTGGGCCATCTGCAGCACTCCCCAATCGTCATGATGCCGCCCGACAATCTGGATCCCGATCGGCAAGCCGCCCTTCGAAAACGCACACGGCACGGACGCTGCCGGATTTCCGACCGCGCTGATGTAGTAAGCCGATTTCATCCAGGCGAGATAGTTTTCCAGCTTCACACCGTCGATTTCCGCCGGATAATGTTGGGTCACGTCGAAGGGCAGCACCTGATTCACGGGTAGTACGAAAAATTCGTAACGATCCATGAATTCGCGCACTCGTTGATACAGCGCCGATCGCTTGATCTCCACCCGCGACAAATACGGCCCCGTCAATTTCCGGCCTTCCTCCACATGCCAATGGACGTATTCGTTGAGTTGATCGCCTTTGGTGGCGAGCAAATCCCCAAATTTTGCTTCCATCATCCAATGCCGCCAAGCCAGGAAGCATTCGTTGGCGTCGCGAAAATCGGGCTCCGCTTCTTCCACCACGCAACCCAGCGATTCGAAAACCTTGCCCTGGGCGCGGATGGTTTCCTTTACTTCCGGATTCCAGGGTAAGCCCATTTCGCGGAACATCGCCACGCGCACGTCCTTGAAGTTCCGCCCATCCAGCCGTTGCGCGAATGCGCTGCCCGGCTGCTCGATGGAAATGGGTATCCGCTCGTCCGGCCCTGCCAGAACACTAAGAAAGAACGCGCAGTCTTTCACATTGCGCGCTACGGGACCTTCTACGGAAAACGGTTGCCACGCAAGGTCCGCGGGCGGGTTGGGCACTCGCCCCGGCGAAGGGCGCAGCCCAACCACACCGCAAAAGTTGGGCGGATTCCTCAGCGATCCGCCGAGGTCGCTGCCATCCGCCAGCGGCACCATTCCGCAAGCCGCTGCCACGGCCCCGCCGCCAGTGCTGCCACCGCAAGTTTTGCTGAGGTCGAAGGGATTGCGCGTCGCTCCAAAAACAGTATTGAAAGTTTGCGAGCCAAGCCCGAACTCCGGCACATTCGTCTTTCCCAGCACGATGCCGCCGGCTTTCTTTTCGCGCTCCACCAGCAGGCAATCCGCATTCGGGATATCGTCCTTCAGCAGCGGCGAGCCATAAGTAGTTCGAATACCCTTCGTGGCATGCAAATCCTTCACGCCAATCGGCAGGCCATGCAGCGGTCCCAGCCAGGTACCCTTGGCTAGCGCATCGTCCGCGGCCTGCGCCTGCGCGAGGAGTTTTTTCTCGTCCACAAGCGTCACGATCGCATTCACCTTCGGGTTCACCCGCCCGATCTGTTTCAGATGTGCCTTCATTACTTCCACCGCGGAAAGTTGTTTTGCCCGCAGGAGTTCGGCCAGTGCCATCGCGCCCATGAAGCAGATTTCATCGGACGGTGTTCGTGGTGAATTGGCTCCCATGTTGTTGCTTTTCTGCTTTTCACTCATCCCGTTCCCCATCACCGGATTAAGGATTGCGGTCGCCACCGCTGTCGATCCCGCCTTCAATACTTCCCGCCGCGTGAGATTCTTCATCGGATCCCCTCGTAACCAGACAAGTTTTACCACATGCCCGTCGTTCTCGCCGAGATAAGGGTTCCAATGCAATCAAAAAAACGCCCGGGCCGCAAGGCCCGGGCGTTTCCTCTTTCCGATTACTGATAACTGAAAACTTCCCACTAGTAAATGTCGTACTGCTCCCAGTGCAGGGTCGCGTCGGACTGAATGATGATGTGCTTGTGCGAGTTCTGCTCCAGCTCGTCGATCAGGATGGACTCGCGTGTTTTTAGCGCCTTGGCGATTTCCGGGTGCACGCGAAGGGTAAGGTTGGGCCCTTCGTGGTCGGTGACGGCCATCTTGCGCGCTTCCGATTGGATTTCGTAGCAGAGCGTCGGGATGGACTTGACCATGCCGGAGCCGGTGCAATACGGGCACGGCTGGCAGAGCACGCGCTCCAGCGCCTGTTTGGTGCGCTTGCGGGTGATGCAGACCAGGCCGAACTCGTTGAACGAAAGCGCTTTCGACGGCGCCTTGTCTTGCTCCAGAGCCATCTGCAACGCGCCCAAAACCTTTTCGCGGTTGCGGCGTTCTTCCATATCGATGAAGTCCACCACGATGATGCCGCCCAGGTCGCGCAGGCGAATCTGCCGCACGATTTCCTTCACGGCTTCGAGGTTGGTCTTGACGATCGTGTCTTCCAGGCGAATCGAGCCCTTGCCCACGAACTTGCCGGTATTCACGTCGATGGCCACCAGCGCTTCGGTGTGGTTGATGACGATGTATCCGCCGGACTTCAGCCAGACCTTGGCGCGGAGAGCCTTGTCGAGCTCGTGCTGGATGCCGAACTCTTCAAAAATCGGCTGCTCCTTGGTGTAGAGCTTCACCTTGTTGACAAGCTTCGGCTGGAACCGGCTGACGAACTCAACCACCTTGCCGTATTCCTCTTCGTTGTCAATCCAGATACCGGTGAAATCGTCGCTGACGTAGTCGCGAAGAATCCGCTCGACCAGGTTCAGGTCGCGGTGTAGCAGCGCCGGAGCCTTACGGTCGTCGTGCTTCTGCTTAATCTCACTCCAGGTCCGTCCGAGGAACTCGATGTCGGTGCGGATTTCGTCATCGGTCGCGCCGCCGGCAGCGGTGCGCACGATGAAGCCGCCGGGATAGCTGCCGCGCGCTTCGCCTACAAGCCGGCGGAGGCGCGAGCGGTTTTCCGCGCTGGCAATCTTGCGCGAGACGCCGATGTGGTCGATGGTCGGCATGTACACCAGGAAACGCCCGGGAAGCGCCACGTGGCTCGTGATGCGCGCGCCCTTCTTGCCGAGGGGTTCCTTGGCGATCTGGACGACGATGTCCTGACCGGCTTTCAGCATTTCGGAAATGAGCTGAGGCCGGCGCGAAGGAGCATGTCCGCCGTGATGCCCGCGATGCGGGCCGTGGCCATGTCCGCCGCGGCGCTCGAAGCGTCCACGGCCGCGATCACCGCCACGATCCGGGCCCCGATCAGAACCCCGATCCGGACCACGATCGCTACCACGGTCACGGTCGCCGCTCCGAGGGGGGCGATCGGAGCGCCCATCCGGGCGTCCGCCGCGTCCTCGGAAACCGCCGCGATCACCGCCGCGGTCGCGTCCGCCGCGCTGCGGGCGCTGGAAGCGGGAACGCGGATTGGTGCCGATGCGTGCAAAATCTTCCCGCGGCGCGTTCGGATTGCGCGGACTGCGGGTTTCGCCAGGCAAAAGCACGGCGTCATCTTCCACAATCGCTTCTGTGGTCGAGCCGTCCGCTGTAGCGGCCGACATGGTTTCCGCCGCGAC